>Ga0307515_10005097_pt1 | contig 26689 bp, 5 predicted proteins | sample 17_EM_MG_FD_194513 | JGI IMG/M metagenome (GOLD analysis project Ga0307515, IMG submission 194513) | Populus trichocarpa ectomycorrhiza microbial communities from riparian zone in the Pacific Northwest, United States - 17_EM | ecosystem: Host-associated > Plants > Roots > Unclassified | place... | reverse complement strand
GGTGGCCCGCGTGGTGTTACGTGATCTGTCACGTGCACATCGCCGAGCTCAAAGAGACTTAAGTACCCCCTACCAACAAGAATTATTCGGGGGAGAGAAATGTATGTTAATTTCTCACAGTTAGTCTAGAGGTGAAGAAGGTAAGGTATACTTTCCTAATTAGTAAACCAACGTGACTTCCCACCTAGGCCATCCGTTAGGCGTCCTACATATAACATTATTTCGAAGTCCACTAGCTCCAGCTTTCCTGTTATAAGCTCTTTTCCAGCCAAGCCCTTCATAAGTCCATGGACGTACGCCTCCTATATAAGTACATATCTTTGCCTTCTTCTTTTAGTGAATAGCTTCCGCAGTACAAATGGAATTGAGCCGCCGCCGGACACAAGCGGCATCGCCAATTTGCATCGCAGCAGACTAGAGACCTAGATCGTCTCTAGTCATACGAAGCAGTCTTCTTCCTCCGCAACTATTCAGGGCTGCTGTTATAAAGCGATCTGCATCGGCAGGTGCATCTATTTTGTTCCCACAGAGATTGTGTTGAACGGCAATTGGCACCAAAAAGACTGGTCCTTTTGGCAGCGCCAATTAGGACAATATATAGCCTCAAATTCCGGCCAACAGTCGGAAACATGTGAATGGTCGTCTGTCACCAGCATCCCGTAATGATCTTTGCCTGCTAAAACTCAATTCTAGCGTGGGAAGGCTGAAGTGCGGTTTTACTTTACGTCATGCTGTGGATCTCCCAAGCGCTGTCTTTGACTCAATGACGCATCAGGACACAGACGCATCCTGTCTCTAGAAGAGGAGGCCTGGAAATGTTTGTTTGCACATAGTCCCATGTGAAAACAGAAGCGAAGGCAGTAATTTGCAGTGTTCCAGCAAAGCTGAAGAAAATGAGATCCGATCTTGTGATCATGGCTCATTATAGAGGCGCGTCTCTCTTGAGGATCGCATTTAGTCGCGTTCCCGTGTTTTGAAGGTCGGTGGCAAGACCAGTGCTGGAGGTTAATCGGTGACCAGCTCAAAGGGGCCCGATCATGTCGCCAATAGCCCTCTCACCCTCTCAATCCTCTTGATAGCCGTCTCCAGTCTCTCCAGTCTCTTCCTCTTTTCGTCGTCCCTGCGTTCAAGAACTTCTACCCGCTCCTCCAGTCTTGCTCGAGCCTTGCGCTCCGTTGCGACCATCTCGTTGGCCTGCTGGAACAGCTGCACGCTGAGGTCTTCAATCTCGCCGTTCATCTGCGACAGCTTGCCCTCTGCTCGTTGTCTCAGATCCTGCTCTCGCGCGAGCGCTGCTTGTAGGTCGGACTCGCGGCGAGACGACGGTAACGGAGGTAAAGGTGGAGCGGGTGAGGTTTTACGACCGCCGAGTAAGGAAGAGAAGCGCGACGTCTTTACTGTGGCATTCGCAGACTGTAGTCGGGCATCTTCGTCAGACGTTCTGCCGGTAGTGGCAGTCGCGGAGTCAGAAGCCGTGGAGGTGCCGCCAGTGACAGCGCTATCCTGTGAGGACTTTAGTTGGCGCAACTCGTCTTCGTAATCGGCTAGCTTATCAACTATTCGTGTGTTATTTTCGTTAGCGTGAGGACCCTGAATTGAGGCGCGTTGGAGGTTAGGTTTAGCTTGGTGGAGGTTTATAGCGCGATGAGGCGATATAAATGCGCTCTTGCGCACGACGGGCTCATACCTGCAGCTGTAGCTTTATCGGTCAAGATCTTGACCTGAGATTCCAACTCCGCGATTCTCTGCTTGTCCTCGTCGGAATACTGGTCTGAGGGATGTGAGTAGGCCGTGCCACACTTTGGGCATGTATGCGAATGCGCGGACATTTGTCTAGGGAAGAGATCGTCGGGCGGTCTGATCGCAACAGTGGCTGCTGGCATGTTCGTTTAAAATCCAAAGAAATTTACTGGTATCTAGTGTAGAGGAGTCGAGGTATTAAGTAGTATAGAGACAACGGTAACCTCTGGTGATTACGACGACGAGGCGGTGCTGCTGGACGGATTGTTCAGGGATGTGGTCCCTTGAACATCAGCTTCGCCTAAATGTTTTATCTCATATTGACCGAGGCTACAGTTCAGTAGACCACACTAAACCTTCGCTTGACGTCATATTTCTCAGGTAACCTTACCAAAACTTAAGTTACTACGTAAAAACTTAGGTAACATATAATAAGTTTTGGGAAGCCCATACACGGGCACCCCCCACTGATTGAGTTTAGTCCCTTCCTGATCAAGTTTGAATATCACGTGAATTTATGTTGTTTGCATCTGCATCAGTGCGTCGCGCGCCCAACCAAAAACATTACCTCGCATTTGTCTTACTTATCCCTATCTCCACCATAGCCGCCCAGCTGGCTCTATTCGCGTTAATATATCGACTCGTCGCGAGCCATCAGCATTTGAACGGAATAACGGGTATACTACGCGTGGGCGTAGGCGTGCTCGCAGAGGCAGCTTATCCCTTCGAACGTAGAGTTGTGTCCAACGTTATCGATAAGATTTTAGCCAATGAGGAACCCTAGATTGACGAACTTTTGGTGTTGTATGCACGGACCCATTGTCTTATCGATAAGGTTGGACGCTAACGTTCGAAGGGATAGATATTAAGCAGAGGTAGCAGTACCCAAATAAGTTCACGCAGCGCCCTATAGGGTACTGCGTAATCCAATCAATCGACTTAAGAGTAGGTAGGGGGGGTTATAGGTGGTGCAAATGATGGTAGAACTCAAGATACTGTTAGAGGTGCCTCGCCCAATATTAGCGGGGATATTCAGCAGGCTTTTAGAGGCTTAGGAGCTCTGCCCTTTCACAAGGGCTTTACTAAGGGCTCCTTTAGTATATTCTAACTTTAATTTAAACTCTACTAGTTATACTATAGTTAAAATTAAGACTTAATCGAGGTGTTATAGTTATAAAAGTCACATTTTAATAATTTGATTTTCGCGATGCAGATACAAACAACTTAAATTCATGTGATATTCTAACTTAATCAGGAAGGAACTACACTCAATCAGTGGGGGTGTCCTTGTATCAATTGGAGGTGTCTATTTACTGCCTCCCTTTATATAATAGCTATAACGTTATTATTTAAAATAATAGATAGAGAAGCTAGAGAGCTTCTATTTTATAGTATTTTATATAATAGCTAGACGTTATAAAAGGGTTAAGATACGGTAGTTAAAAAGGTAGTTTTTAGTGTATTTTAACGCTCCGTTACTACTTATGGGATTAATTGGATCCATGTGGTGGGATTCTGGAGGAGATTAAGAAGATGCCAGCTAAACTTGGGGCTGTAATTAATGCCCGTGGGTATCAAATAAGATATTGACTATTTAAAACAAAAGAATTGCGCTTGATTCCTCTATTAATTCTATAAATTTAACTCTGTAATATACTTTACTATGCGTGCTGAAATATTCACGCGAAAGGACTTAGAATTTTTGATGTTCCGTTGCCCCACTATGGAGTTTTTTTGCTGCATACTCTTACACTTGTATATATAGGCTTCAAGTTTCCATTGTCATAGAAAACTGAGGTTGATGGAAGCACACAAGTACCTTTTACTGTGAGACCATTTCCTTTCCTCCTTCTCGTTCTGTTTTAAGTTTGAACGGGATGAGTTGTAGTGACACCATATAACTCGCGATTACATTAGAAACATTTTACAGCCTCAAACTATAAGTAGGTCGTACTAGCTAGCGCCCTACCTCGGTGCTCCAGAGCTTCAACTTTTGTCGAACCCCGCCTTTAGAACGCCTCTCCACCTGCGCGCGTGTGTGTGATATTTCCATTATACTGTGCACCCCGAGGGTATGGACCAGCGATAACCTCAGCACCTCGGCTGGCTGCGACTCTAGCAGCATCTGGTGCGCGCACACTCCGCCGTCATCCGCGAATGGCCTGCCTGTCTCGTCCGTCCCGAAAACGCTCCCGCGGTCCATTCACACTGGCACCACAACCCGAACGACGTCGACCGCTCTAGTCTACGCATATGAATATGAATCGTCGCTCGCCACAATGGAAGGACAGGACGCCTTGTCAGACAAGGGCTATGTGGAGGAGAATACTGCGTTGGTAGATAACGCGACAACGCCATAGCCAACCGGGCAAGGCCGACAGTATCGGTTGACCCAGCCGCCACTGGATCTGGCAGCGCCCAGTCCAGCACGTACATCAACGCACTCGCTCACCGTCCCGTCCTCCACTCATCCAACACCAACTCAAGCACCTCCTCCGCACAATGCAGGAAGTCTAAGTCGATGCGGGCAACGAGTCCGGCCAAGACCTACAGTGATATGGAGCTCTTGAACAAGCCGGTCACATACAGCGTCACGGATGTAATGCGGGACGACCTGCCAGAGGGCATAAGTGTGCTCATCGAGGATCCACAGGTGCTGTGCGAGAACGTAGGCATAATACCGTCAGGGATACAGGTAAGATGGTCGACTCATAGAGCTGCCCGGACAGACCGTACAGGATCGCATCCCTGGTGCGAAGAAGCGCTCCCACTGGACGTATGAGACAGGTCGTGACGACTTGGACGTCATCATTGAACTGGATGCGATGAAGAAGGTGCACACCGCAGCTGTTTCACTGTCCACCACCGGGGACCATGAGCCGCAGCGGTGTTGCTCAGTGATACAAAGAAGGCAATCGTGGGTCGTACTGTCGTGAAATCGGTTATTCCTTGTTACCTGCGGTTCTGTTGGAGTATCATGACAGCGGCTTCTAGTTGCCGCAATCGAACATCTTTGTCTTCGTTCTCTCTCCTTAATCGCTTGACTTCGGCACGGAGATCGGCTTTGTCGCCAACTTCAGCCACGCCAGCATCGGAGGAGCGCTTGCGCTTCAGTACGAGCCGTGAATCATCTTCATGCACCTCAGTGATGCACTGGAAGGGCAACTCGGAGGGCCGAACCTCACCAGCAGTGGAGCCCTCCCGCGAAGCTGGTCGAGGGATAACCAAGTGACCCAGATTCGCAGACATACTCGCCCTCTGATGCACTCGTTGGATGTGGCCGACGAGATTCTCTTTCCGCGTGAAACCGGAGCCGGAGCTGCGTTTGCAGTCTGCAAAAGAGCAGAAGAGAGAGTTTTTGCTGCCACCGTGCATCTTGTGTACCTCGCGCTCGTGACGTAATAGGTCACCGCTGTACGTAAAGCCTTGCAGCTCTTCGCAGCCCTAATGCTGCACTTGCAGGGGCGATCGTGCTTATCCATATGTTTACCGTGAAATGGTTAGCGACAGCATTGGAGACGAATCGGGATATACGGACCTCCATTCGTATTTGCGGTTGAACGTCAAGCTTGCGCATTCTGTGTTTTTGCAGATCATCTTGCCATCGTGATTCCGCGGTGGTTCTTCAGCATGTTTGTATGGGTGGTTCCCTCGTGGCGCGCCGCCGCCATCTTGCAAAGAGCGATCTTCAGAGGGTTGGCGCATGTGGCCGTGCGAACTGGAAATGGAGGGTCTCCGGTCGCCCACAGGCGATAGTAGAGCGATCGAGGACCAGATATGCTGACGGGGGTGGGAATGTTTGAATTAGAACTGACCGAAGATGTCCGCTTGTGTCTGATACTCGGAGGGTGGATGGACAAAGTCTCTGGTGGTAGACAATTGCCCATAGTGTATGGTTGAGGGTCCGAAATTAGAGAAGTTCGTATTGACGTTCAGTGAGTTCGCCTGAGGTTCTTAGGGCCAGGCTGATATATATGTATATTGGGGAAACCGGGCTGTGGCGGAGCAGCGAAGTCGAGAGCATTCGCGCTCCCGTCGCGACTCTTAGCCTTGTGTGGTGGCGCGTCAGAGGGAATCCGCAGCCTAATGCCGCATTTCGCTCAGACCTGAAATGATGGGACCAAAGGGCGGACCCTGACATACAGTACCCGGATTAGAATGCGGAGGGGCCAGGATCTGGAAACTTTGGTAGATAGGACCATGCGCTTCATACATATGCAGTTGGTAGAGTGTGGCGCTACTCGACCAGTAGTTTCCGCTTTTATACGAGGAACCAAAGTGTCGGTACCCCGACGACTTATATACGGGACATTCTCCATATGGAGTTCCAAAGTAGAGAGGAAATAAAGTTTCCTAGTTCGATGAAATCGCTGTTCACAATTAGTATTGAGCTCTTTATAGGAGTGGAGCTGGTGCACCGAGCGTCTGCAGGGGTGGAAGTGGCTTGTGTATTTTATTTCAGAACTTTGTAAACCCCCCTTATACAACAAGGAGTCGGCTTTTCAATACATATAAACAGGGTATATAATTGGAGTATTGAATTGTGGGTACACTCACAGGGGCCCCTTGCAGCTTACGCCCCACCCACAAAATATTGGCTTGATACCATAGTAGTCGTCGCTTGGTCCTAGTCACCGAACATGTCGCGATGGATAACCGGATAAGGCCGCGCCTGCAGTAAGTCAGTCTAATTGGGCAGGCACCGCATGCGTGATCTCTATAAGCGCTGAGAGATATGAGAAGATCGGCACAGACGATTCGCTATCGCTACGAGAATTGCAGGTCATGCAGGTGGATGGTACACTTTATCGCAGTCCGTCCGAAGGCGCAAGCCGGGTACAAGTACCGGCCGTCATCCCAACATGTCGAAAATTCTCTTTCCCTTTATAGCTCCAGAAATCCCTTTCTAGAGCTCCTCGACCCTCTTTCCCTAACAATTGACCAGAACCTTCCGGTATTCCAGCATACCATGGGCTTCTTTTCACGCAAGAATGAAGTGCACATCCACACAGTCTGTAACCCCTCTCGTAGTGCGCTCCATTGCCTATCCTAATCCCTTTTCCAAGACTACCGTAGTAGCCCCTCCTGCACCCCGGTTGCCGGCTTGTCGAAAATGCAGCTCTTCGCAGAGGACTCAGCTCGCCGTCACCCAAAACGGACCGAACATCGGGAGAGAGTACTATATCTGCATCGGTTGCCCTGCTCCGGGATGTGGCGGCCGCAGCTGGATTGTCTGGGCGGATCAGATTAAGGTTTAATGACTGACCCTCTACTGGTTGCTGGAATTCCAAAGTCTCTGGAACCCTGAAACGGGCACGGTTCTCGTACCGTTTTATCGCTTAGCGCACGTCCCGTCGTAACGCACGGATATCGCGATATATCGTACACAACTTTTGAAGCTCTAGTGATATATTGAATCGCGACAATTTCTTGGTGGAATAATACATCAATTCTAGAGAATATTTTGAGCCTATATAATCAATCGCGATATCGCTTTGGCAGTGTGATTTTCCTATTCTGTTGGCTGCGCGCTGGAGTAGGGCTACTATATCAAGCTCGGACTCTTCCTCAGTATCAATCTCATCTATAACTTCCTAATATGGAAAGATTCTACGGACATTCTTATAAATTCGATACTTGGCTGCTGTTAATTAAGGTAAAGCTACGGGTTAATAATACGGCTATTAGCGATATAGTTGCGCAGTTCTACTACGTATTCTTAAATCTCAATAGTAGCGTATAGGTAATAGTTCTCCCCCAGCTTAGGTAGGCAGAAGAGTTAAATATATAGGATTATAATTTAATTCTAGATTAGTTAGTATGCGTCTATAATAACTTAAACAAAGTATAGGAGATAGAGGATAGGCTACTATCTCTATAACAAGATAACGATTTAGTACCGACCTATATATTAAAATTTGAACGCGTTCTATATAAGGTATATAGGCAGAATTGGCCGGATATTAATAAGATATTGATATTTAGGAATGGGCTGGGCTTTACTATCTATAGTAGGCTTAACTAATAGCTTAACCTACCACGAGAATACTTTAATTTTGTTTAAATTATTTAATAGCTAGCTAGCTAATTGTCTTCTTATTCTATAGTACAGTCTTCTAGTAATAGTAATGGCAATAGTAATTACTAACGTAGATCGGAACCTATGGATATTAGTATTATCGCAATTAATTTAATTAATATCCCTAGCCCTTAACCTATACCCCTACGGTCTATAAGTCCCTACGCTTAATCTATATTACTAGCTTGCCGAAGTTAATATAGATATAAAGGACGTTGCGTACGCTATGGATTGTTTAGCTACTAGGTTAAGAACTGTCTATTATTATTACGGACCTTATATTAGCAGTAGTAGTACTACTAGGAAGAGACATAAACGGGTTAGTTAAGATAGTATAGGAGGCGCTGGAACCGATCGAGCCATAGGACGAGGGGTAGCTAAGTTAAGTGGCCAGTTACGTTATAAGTTCGGAACGTAGGAACGTAGGAACGTAGGAACGCAACGTACCGACATACTTAGTATATTTCTTAGGCGCAGTATTAAATACTTAAAGGACTACAGTCTCTACTATAGATAGTTCTCTTCTTTATAGTAAATCTTAGAATATAATTAGAGTTAATCTATTAGGTAACTACTCTACTAGTTATATTTATATTATTGACTCAATCTATACTTATATACCTAGCCCATTAATAAGTTTACTATAGTATTTCCTATAAGGCTTTGTTATATATTTACTACTAAGATTATAGTAGGAGGAAGTTAGATAATATACTACTAAAAGTACTAGTTATAATACCGTTAATAGTAGCAACTACTTTAAGGTTAGATAATGATACTAGTATAGCAAATACTAACTTATAGCTAGTTATAGTTAATTAATTAACAGATAACAATAGGATACTTAAAGAAAGGATTAATAGGATTAGAGTAGCTAAGGTTAAACTACTATTAATTAAATGGTTCTTAGGGGAGAAGCTAAAGCTTAAGGGATTCCTTAAATAAATGCACTTTAAAGTCACATAAAAAGGGGTGAGATTGGCAATACTTATAGATCAGGTAGTATACGCAGGATTATTCCTAATAGGAAGAGCACTTAAGTAGTTTAAACCCTACTTTATAGAGGTATAAGTAAACGGAATAGTAACTACTAACTAAAAAATAATAATATATGTTCGCAAGTTAGAACGGGTTCGCGAAATACCTAACTTAAATATTTAGGGATCCAGAAGTAACTATTACGGTAAAAAGAAAGCTTTAGAACCTAATATAACGAACCTTAGCAATTAATTATATAATATAATTTTAAAAACTAGTAATAAAGGTTAAGTAGAATAATAGGGCGCTTATAGTATAGTATAAACAGGGACTTAAGGCAAAGGTCTAAGATATAATTATCCTAATAAAAGATACGGACACCTTAAGGGAACTAATTAATTAAGTAATTGAAATTAATAATAGGATCTATTAGAGAGAACAGACTAAAAAAGGGTAGAATAGAGTTCTATAGTTATATAAGGCGTAAGGCGCGCAATAATAGAGTTAAAAATTATAGTATAGTGTAAAGCTAATAGACCTAAGCGGTATTAAAAAAACTAGGAAATAGATAAAGAAACTATAAAAACCTAAAGGATAAGAATTAAGTAATTAAAGGTCTAAAGAGCAGAGGCTAAACTAGGGATTTTAGTAGCAGAAGATGTTTAGGCAAACTCTATAATAAGAAAAGTAGTATAAAGAGGGAGCTTATATAAACCGCGGAAAATAGGGTTATTTCGCTAAAGACTATAAAGGTGCTTAGAGTAACTATATAGTAAGGGAAATAAGACTAGTAGACGATGTATATATATAGAGGGGCGATAACGTGCTATAAGGAATAAAAGAGTATTTAATTAATAGTTTTGCATTTTGTTATAATAACGCATACTAAGTTTATAAGGATACTAAGTATAGCGTTATCACGGAGTAAGTATAAGCGACGATAATATATAGCAAAGTAGATATTATTAAGCTATGTACATAAACTATATAATGAGATTAAGACGTTACGTAAGGAAAGAAGGTAGGAAAATAGGAAGAAAGGGTATATATTGTTAACTTAGTTGCTTAGTTAATATATATATAGGGTAGAATAGGGTTTAAGTCGTAGTCCTAGCAGAACTTAGCAGAATTTAGTAGAACTTAGCAGAATATAGCAGAATGCTATAGATTGCCGTTAAATTGCTATTAAATTGCCGTTAGATTATTATTTCACGGTTGGTCTCTAATTACTAAGTTAGTAGAAATAGGTAGACGTGTATAATATTACGGCTTATATAAATGCCTCTGAACCAAAGCTTGTAAAATGCTGTATTACGAAAATACTAAGCTAAAGAGAAAGGAAAAGGGGTTACTAGGACCGATGTAAATAAATATATAGGGGCAGCCGCTAAGGCGCTAGCAGTAGGCGAGCTAATCGCAGGTTGGCAGAATATGGCAGAATTTGGCAGGTGGCGTGCCGTAGCGCCGTTATATCACCCCCCTCTTTGAAAGAAAGCCTGCCCTTAGGCTTAGTTAGGAATAAGATAGCACTAGGCTTATAAAACGTAATATTATAAGTATAGGATAAGGGGGAAAAGGAGACGTAAGTGCGTCCTAACTACGTGTAAAAAGTAACAGTAGGTTATATAAAAAAAACACTAGGCCATAAAGAGTAGCCGCTAAAAATCTTGGCGAGGATCTAACTAATTAGATAACTTTAATTAGCGGTCGAAGTTCCTAGATATCTAAAGGTCTTACGTAACGCGCGAATTTAGGTGCACGTGTGTTGTAATAGGCTTTTATTTTTTTCTTCTTTATATTAGGGCCTTGGGGCGTTCTTATCCCTATGCTCTTCCGGTAACCTATTGTCTTTATTATACTAGTATACTATTTACTTATCTAGGTACTTCAGGGGTCCGGGTGTATTAGGGTATTAGCTATAAAACTTTTTAAGCTTTTAGGGGTAGCCTATAAAGTTCTATATAGGGTACTAAGTTGGGTCTAAATTATAGCCCTTCTATTAGATATGGTATTTTAACATTCCCCGTACTATTTTACTGGCTAGTACTTTATTAACTTTCTATTTGTTATTACTATTTACTTAAATTAGTAGGGAAGGCTTGTTTTTTTTTATCCGGGTAATAGGTTATTTATAGCTTTCTATAACTTATCTGGTAAGAAAATAGAGTAAACCTTAATTAAATTTAGGAGCTTTACCTTATATAAGTTACCTATTTTTTTAAGGACTTTATATAGTCCTACTATTTAGTAGTCTAGCTTATAGCTTAGTCGTTTAGTTTTTTAATTCCTTATTATAACCTAGACCCTATTATTAGGAGCAAAGCTAGGCTCCTAATAGTGTTTATTCGCCTACTATTCTATTAACCTCTAGGCTTTTTCTAGGTTCTTATAGGCTACTATTTAGGCTTCCTTTAAGCGTTTAGCGTACTGTTAGGCCTTACTATAGGATAGCTTCTCTTATATAGTTTGGGGTTCTTCTAGCTTATTTTAGTTAAAGCTTATATAGGGTAAGTATCCCATTTCTAGCTAAATCGGGGCAAACCCTATAGAGTTATAGGGTAAGGTTACTTGGGCGTAGTTTATTAAGGGTAGTAGTTTAGACCAGTTATCCTAGAAGTAGTTAATAAAGGGCCTAAGCCTCTAGTCTAGGTACTAATTTATAATCTCCGTCTAACCGTCTATCTGGGGGTAGTAGGCCGTAGAAAGCTTTAGCTTAATACCTAAGATCTAAGTAAACTTATTCTAAAAGGCTAATATAAACTATAGCCTATAATTAGATATAATAGTATTTAGTAGTCTATAAATTTAGTAAATATAGTAGATAAATAGCTAGGCTACCTTTTTAGCATTAATATTCTTATAATAGGGAATTAAGAATAGGTATTTGCTAAAGCGGTTAACTATAACTATAACTATATTATATCCGTTATAGTCTATAGGTAGTTTATAAAAGTCTATAGAGATATACTACTAAGGGCGCTCTAGTATTAGGAGTGGCTTAAGTAGTTCTAGGGTTTTATCTTATAGGGTTATAGCTCTTCAGCAGTCTTCGCAGTTCTATATATATTAATTAATATCCACAGCTATTCTTAGCTAGTAGTAGTGGCAATTAATAATCTTATAGGTCTTAGTCTTGCTAGGGTATGCCGTAGAAATTTAGTAATAAGCTTTACGGATTAGCTTAGTCTGTAGGTTATTAACGTTAGGGACTATAAGCCACTCCTAGTATAGAAGCAATCCTTCCTCTATTTTAAAATTAGGGTTTTCTTTTACAGCTTAGTCGCGAAGGGCCTTTAGGGCGTTAGCCGTACGGTTTATAGTTAAGAGGCGATTAATTAGCCCTATTAGTTTGTTTAAAAACTCCTCTAATAGTGCTAGCTTATTTTACTAGGGGTCTAGCTCCTTAAGAATCCATAGGTTAAGCTATTTAGGATAAAGGAGGGCACGCGTCCGGTATTAAGTCTTTAGCTTATCCTAGGGTCCTATATCTTATTCTCTTTAGGTTAGGGCATTAGCCTTAAAGTTTTACTTACTAGAACGATATATAATCGTAAAGAAGAACTAGGAGAGGATTTTAGCCTACTAGGCTTATTATTTAGTAAGCTACTTTATAGTTATAAAGTACTCTAGGGCTTTATAATCTATATATATCTTAATCTGGGAGTTTATACCTTTAAGCTCTACGCGCTATTAGGAAAGTAATTAAATAATAGCTAGCATTTCTTTATTATATACTTCGTAGTTATACTTAGCTAGGTCCATTATTTTTAAGAAAAAGGTAATAGGGTACTATTTATTATCTAGATGTAGCTATAATAGGATTTCTACTATAACTCCGTTAGAAGCGTCTATTTCTAGCATTAATTTAAGGTTTAGGTTATAGTAATAAAGGACTAAGGAAGAGATAAGCCGATCTTTTATCTCTTTAAAGGCTTTTATATAGTTATTATTAAAGATAAAAGGCGTATCCTTCCTAGTTAGTCGTATAAGGGGTTTTATTATAACTTCGTAGTTATAAATAAACTAGTAATAGAAATTATAAAAACTAAGGAAGAACTGGATCCCTTTTACTATATAAGGGGGCTTCCAGTTACAGATTGCCTCTACCTTTTTAGGGTCGACCTTAATTCCTTCTATAGTTACAATAAACCCGAGGTACTTTATATATTTTACCCTAAACTTATATTTTTTAATATTAACTTATAAGCCCGCGTTTTATAATCTTTCTAGGACCTTTTTAATATAAACTTAATGCTTAAGTTCGTCGTTTAAGTATATAAAAATATTATCTAGGTATACTGTATAGAATTCGTTAAGGTAATTAAAGAGAACGTTATTTATATACCTTTAGTATATAGCCGGTCCGTTTATTAGTTTAAAAGGAAGAACTTTATATTTATAAGAACCGTAATAGGTATAGAATATTGTTAAATCTTTAGATATAGGGTCTATTCTAATTTAGTAGAAAGCTTAATAGATATTAAGTTTAGTAAAGATCTTTACCTGGCTTAGACGTATAAGGGTCTCATTAATTAAAGGAATAGGATACCGATTTTTTTAAGTAATAGCGTTAAGCTTTTAATAGTTAATATAAAAACAAAGGCCTCTATTAGGCTTTTTTATAAATAAAATAGAGGAAGTAAAAGGGGCTTAACTAGGCTTAATAAACCCTTTATCTAGGTTATTAATTAAGTACTACTTTATTGCTTTTAGCTTGTCTATTAATTATTGGTAGAGGGGTAACTTATCCAAAGCCGCCTTTAAGAATGTATCCTTATAATTTATATAGATAGTAAAAAGAAGGCATTTAACTAGTTCCTTATTAGTTTCCTTAGCTGGCTCTTCCTTCCTATTATTAATAATTTAGTTAATCTTATATAGGCTTATTATAAAGACCTTATTGTCCTTCTAGTACATATTAAAGTAAAACGCTATAGTATTAATTGCGGCGATATTTACGGCGGGGGGTTTATATAATAATAGGGGCGTATATAACTTTAGGGACTTCTAGGGTACTAGCGTTATTACTACTCCTTTTAGCTCCTATTGCATCTTTTAAAGGTTATCCCTTATATCCTATTAATACGTTCTTTTCTATACCGGTTAGACCTGCGCAATTAGGACGTTATCTATGTCGCTATCTATTCCACTTCTATATATAGAGTCTTTTTTTAAATATAGTGTTTTAGGAGAGTATCTTTATTAGTACAGAGTTTTTTCTAGCTTTATAGCGGGCGTCTTCTTAGGTAAAGGCTAGGTTATAGGACTAGATATCTTACTAGTAGGTAGGGTTAGCCCTTATAGCTAGTATCTTACGATTAGTTTGGATTTCCTTAACAAAGGAGAGCAACTTTGGTCTATCCTCTAGCTAAATAAACTGTCTTTATTATATATTTAATTAAATATTAAAATAGGACATCTATTTTTGTCTAAGGATTATATTATAGGACCCTAGGTCTAGGATATAAAAAGGGATACTATATTAGCATTGTTCGTTAAAAGCAATATATAACTTTAAGATATAGGTAACCGGCTAACTAGCTTAGCTGTTATAGCCTTTTGCCTAGATAGGCTTCTCTAGTTAAATAGCTTCTATATTTAAAAACTTGGCAACATTATTTATATAAGCAGTATTTATAAAGGCGAAGTTATTTACTTAATGTTAATAAGGGCGGTTATATTAACTCTATATCTATTTTAAGATAGTATATATAAAACTATAAAATACTTTCTACCTATTAACTAACTAAGATTAATCTCTTTAAGATCGATAGGGTACCCTAGGGGGGAGTCTTTCCCTAGGGTTTTTCTTTTCCTAACTCGTCGGACGTTTCTCCTTCCTCTATTTCCTTAATATTACTTATATCCTTTAGCTCTAGGCAAGATAAGGTAAAGTAATCCTCCTTATTATAGTTATAGTATATAGCTAAGATAGGGTTAATTAGAGTATTACAATAAGTACTAGTTAATTGCGTAGTACGTAGCTAGTTAGGCAAGGCCTGTTAGTATATAATAATAACCACTCTTAATATAAGAGCAGTTGTAGCTTATCTTCCTACTTTAGCTCCTATAGGTATAGCTAATAAGTTCTAATTACTACGGAGTTACTTTTACTAATTAGGGCGGGCGTTAATCTACTTTAGTTTTAAGTCTAATAATAGGTAATAAGCTGCGAGTTTTTTATGGGTTAGTAGGTTATCTAAGGTTACAGTAATCTTTTCTTATAGCTAGATTGTTAGCTTATTATATAGGTCTAAACGGTAGTTCTTAAGGGGAACCTAGCCTTCTCCTATAAGGTATAGGAATTAAGTCTAGAATTTAGTAAAGGGTTAGTTCAGTTTTATTATTAGGCGGTTATAGTTATACTAGGCATCCCGCACTTTATTTAGGTTAATATAGATAGCCGCTAGGTGCCGTATTATCTTATTAATAGATATAAATTAAATAGGGGACTTGTCCTTAAACTTAGCTTAAAGGTACTGTTAGGCGTCACTAGTAGTTTAACTAAAGAGATAAAGTATTTTAGCTTCTTTAGAAAGGAAATAATTATAGTTAATACGGAGCTTTCCTTATACTTAAATCCTCTAATTCTTAAAGGTAAGGTCTATCCTATTAAATAGTAGTTAGGGGTTAGAGAGCTTAACAAACTTTAATTACTTTATTATTGTATCCGTACTCCCTAGTATATTACATTTAGTAGAGTAAATAGGTTAGCTAGGGCTTTAAGAAGGGGAAGCCAAGCCACCTTATAAGCCCTTAATACTTCTTAGAATCCGCTCTAAGGTGTCTTATATATTTTAGGCCTTAAGATAGTCGGCCGCCTAGTTAACTGTAAGGGCGCAAGTCTACTCACAGACGTCTACAGCGTTATTATTATCTTTAATTTCTAATCCTAACTGGATCTTAGGTTCCTCTTAGGTAGAGGTAGCTCTCTTAAATAAGCTTACTTTAGGTGCCATTGTTAGCTTCCTAAGGTTTATTAGTATTATATACTTTAGTTTTAATTCCGGGGGTATAGATCCAGTCCTATCTAGCTTATAAGGTGGGATATTATTAAGGCCTTCCTAGGTAGTATAGAGTTGTTTTAGTGTCTAAGTATAGCGCGTTAACACGTCATTGCAGACAAAGTTTTTTTAGGGTAGGATATTATTAAGGCCTTCCTAAGCAGTATAGGGTAAGCTTAGTATAATATTACGGCTTATATAAATGCCTCTAAACCGAAGCTTATAGAATACTATATTACAAAGATACTAAGCTAAAGAGAAAGAAAAAGGGGTTACTAGGACTAATGTAAACAAATATATAGGGGCAGCCGCTAAGGCGCTAGCAGTAGGCGAGCCAATTATAGGTTGGTAGAATATGGTAGAATTTAGTAGGTAGCGTGCCGCGGCGCCGTCACATGCAAGGCGTTACGGGGGTATCCTATAATAGTACCCCCTTTTAAACTTAAGCTTCTGCGAGATAGGGCTATAATAGTTCTAGGTAGAGTTTATAAAAGTCTTTTATAGCTTATATAAGTTCTATAGAGTTAATAGGTTCCTATAAGGGCTTAATAAAGCCTCTCTATTTTATAAGGTATATATACTAACGTTTCCGTTTATCGTACTTAATGTTATTAATTCTTTTAATAAAGTACTTATTCTTACTATCTACTTTAATTAGTAGGGGAGGGTTTTATATCTATTTAGGTAGGGCATTTAATACGGGGGTAGTAGGGCGGAGGACTAACGTATAGAATATGGGGTGGATTTTAACCGTATTAGGGAGCTTTAGTTAGTAGGTATAAGAGAAAATAACCTTCTTAATCTTATAAGGGCTAGCGTTCTTCTAATTAAGTTTCTTAGTAGGTTATTTTATATTTAGGTTTCTTATATCTAGCTAAATAAAGTTACTAATTTAGTAAGCTAGTGCTAAGGTTTATTTCTTATTCGCTACGGCTTTATAAATAGATTAGGCCTATATAATTTTATTAATAAGGAACTGTTATAGTTCCTCTATCTTCTTTATAAATTTATTTACTTCTATAACTTATAAGGCATAGTAAGTAGAGTAAGGAATATTACTAAAAGGTTTAAAACCTATTTATAGGTATTAGCTGTAATTAGCTAAGAATAGGGAGACCTTTATAGTTTCTAAGATGGAATTATTTATAGTAAACTTAGTAAATACGAGCTAGTTAATCCAGTTATCTTATAAATATAACATGTATATCCGGATATACTATTTTATTATAGCGTTTATATATTCTGTTTAGCCGTCTATTTCTAGGTAATATATAGTAAATAGTAGTACTTTAATACAGAGTTAGGTAGTTAATTTTTTCTAGAATATAAAGATAAACTAACTACCTTTATTAGAGATAATTATTTCGGGAAGTCTATAGAGTTTTTATATATAATCTAGGAATAGTTAGGCGACGGTAGGCGTTAATATATTAGGGTAGGCAATTAAGTACCTTATCTTAGATAGTTGGTCTATAACTACTATAATATTTATACAGCCTTTACTTACAGGGAGGTTAATAATAAAGTTAATTAAGATATCCTTCTATCTTTGGTCCGGAATAGGTAGTAGCTTTAGGAGGCCATTATACGTCTTATATAAAGCTTTAGCTCGTTAGCAGATATAGCAGCTAGAGATATACCTTTATATTATATTATATATATTCGGCTAATAGTATTCTTATTAGAGCAGTTTTAGGGTTTTTCCTTAGCCTAGGTAGCCGGCTACTAGTAGATTATATATATATTTAAGGAGCTTAAGCTTAAGTTTATTATAGTTAGGTATAACTGAGCGGTTCTAGTGATATGAGCGGTTTCTGCAGGTTTTGCATTTGCTTGGAGAAATCTTTTTAGAGCGTCTAATGCTATTATGCATTAGCTTAAGCGTCTCTTAGATAAACTCATTATTTAGGTATTTATTAACTATAATCTATTTAATTAATTAATTAGTTATTTTAAGGACGTATACTATAAGGTCTTTAGTAGGAGGGTTAAATAGTTTAGGGCGAAGTAGGGTCTAATTTTAGTAAGAGCGCACTTTTTTTAGGGCTAGCGCGTTTTGCAAGTATTAGGTTAGGGCGTTAGGCTTCTAACCTTAAACACCTAGGCGGTATATAATTAAAAATAAAAAATAAGATAGATATTCTAACTAGCAGGCCTAATAATAACTTAGCTATTTTATAGTTATAAAGTACTATAGATTCTTATAGTCGCTAAAGACCTTAATTAGAAATCCAGCGCCTTTTAGTTTAGGTCGCCATTATTTAAAATATCCAATAATAGCTAACAATTCCTTATTATAGATCTCGTAGTTATATTCGGCTAGGCTTAGTTATTTTAAGAAGTATATTATAGGGTATAATACTCTATCCTCATTATATTAAAATAGGATACCTCTAATAACGTAGTTAGATAAGTTAGTTTCTATAATACTTATTTAGTTTAGGTTAAAGTATTAAAGTATAGGCGTAATAGTAAATATAACCTTTAGATAGGTAAAGGCCTTCTTATATTCCTTACCAAAGATAAAGACTTTATCCTTTTAGGTTAAAGCTATAAAGGGTAAAACTAGGGCGGAGAAGTTATTAATAAACCGTTAGTAGAAATTAGCAAATCCTATAAAGGCTTTTACGTCCTTAACGTTTTCGGGTTCTTACTAGTTTATAATTACTTTAACCTTCTTTAGGTTTATTTATATACCGTTTATAAAAATAAAAAGTCTAAGGTATAGAACTTCCGTTTTATAGAACTTGTATTTATTTACATCTAATTATAAACTAGCTCCGTATAGGGCTTATAGGATAAGATTAATATACTTTTAATATTTAGTTAGGTTATTATTATATATTAAAATATTGTTAATATAAGTAGTGCAGAAGATGTCTAGGTAGGGGCGTAGGGTATTATTTATATAATGTTAAAATAAGCTTAGAGCGTTTGCGAGGCCAAAGGGTATTACTAAGTACTTAAATAGTTTATATTAGGTACGAAATATAGTAAGCTATTCGTCTTCTTTTATAATATAAAGACGGTTAAATATAGAAATAATATTAAGCTTTATGTAGTAATAAGCCTTATTTAGTTAGTTTAGCGTCTCTTATATTAACGGGATCGGATATTAGTTCTTAACGGTAACGGCGTTAAGAGCTTAGTAGTTTATATAAAAGCGTGAACCGCCGCCGGGTTTCTTAATAAAGATTACTAGTGCGGCTATAGGCGATGAGCTTGCTCTAATAAATCCTTTACTTAGGTTCTTATTTAAATACTTTTATAGCACTTAGAGTTTATTTTAAGATATTTTATATAAGGGTCTAAATCTAGGCAGCTTTCCTTCTTTAAGTATAATCTTATAGTCGTATAGTTGGTATTTTAGTAGCTTATTAGCTTCCTTTTATAAAAATGCATCTAGGCGATAGTAATACTCTACTAATACCTTTATAGCAGGGTTAGTGTGCTTCTTTAGTGCTAAGGCCTTCTTAATATCGGCTATTGTAATAGCGAAGATTATATACTTGGGTTTCTTAGCAAGTTGCGCTAACAGGGTAGCTCCAATTATACGGATATTTAGGGTGCTAAGCTCGCTTAAATCGTCTATAGTTTCTTATATAGCTTCCTATTTAGCTTTAGGTTTAATATTAAGTACAAAGTTAGTATTAGGTTTAGGTTCGGGTTTTTTAAGTATACTTTTTATAGTAGAGTATTAGCCCTTCTAGTACTTTTATATAGTAAGCTTAAGCTTTTACTTAGTATGGGGTAGTATAGTACTTATGGTCTATTTATAGGGTTTAGTAAAATTTTCGGATCCTTAATAGATATTAGTAGAAGTCTTATATTAGTAGAATTTAGTAGAATTCTTAGGCTAGTAAATCTTAGTAGATTTTTCGGATTTTAGTTTTAGGTCTAAGTAGTAAGCTATAAGGCACTTCTACTTATAACGGGAGGCGGTAAATAGAAGCTTAAGGTTGTTCTAATTAATAGTTACCTTATATAGCTTTATCTAGGGTTGTTTAAGGATTACTAAGTAACTTAGGGTAGTAATAAAAAGCCTAATCAGTTCTTTATAGTTTAGGTATTAGAGTTTTAGAAATACTATATAGGTAATACAGCCTAAGATAGTGCATTTGCTATTAAATCTAAATATATTAATATACCGGTTAAGGGGGGTTAGGGTAAAACTATTATCTTATATAAAGATCTTATTAATAAATCCTATGCCGCTGGCTCCTGTATTAATTAAGACTTAAGTACTAACCTATTAATTATTCTACTATAGGCGATAGTTAACGGTTATACTATAATCCTAAGAGTTAGAGTTTATAATATTTAAAGTATTTAATAAGATCTTAAGGTAGAGCCGTTTTAGAGAGTAACTTAGCTCTAAGACCTTTCTTTTAAAGGCGATTAGGACGGAGTTCTTATAGCGTATTAGTTATAGTCTCATCCTTATAAGTGGTGCTTACTATATAACGTATTAGAGCTAAATAATAATTAGGGTTGGTAAATAAAGCTTAGTTAAGGCGATTGGTTACTTATACTAGTTATTCTTTTATATAATTGGGATAGTGGTATACTACCTATACTAGTTATTTAAATATTTATTTTAGGCAGGGAGATAGAGTAGTAACTTAAGATATAAGTATTACTTCCGCACTTAAAACAAAGGCCGTATTTAATACATTGTTTACGTTTAACAGATCCTTTTAGGGCGTAAGAGAGGGTTCTAGCGTTAATATCTATAGCGTTTAGGTCCTTGCGGGTCTTAAACGGCTAAGGGGTAAAGTATTAAGGTATATATTTTAGGGTAAGGCGTAGTATATCGTTATATAGGCCGTTAATAACATTAACGCAGGCAGTAAGGGTATTTAGCAGTTTAACTCCTATAAGGGAAGCCTTTAGTTTAGAGTTTAAGAATTCCATTAGGCGATTAATTAAGGCGGGTTTATTCCATCTAGTCTCTTTAGTATAGCAGTGGAACTTAGTAAAGTATAATAAGAAGCTCTTAGAGCTATATATTATCTTATTTAGTTTCCTTTATATTATTATAATTTGGTTAAGGTTGCTATAAGATACTTTTAGTATAGTGACTAGTTCTTTTATAGTATTTAGCTAGAACAGGTATATAGTTTCTACAGCGTCTCCCGTTAGACGGCTTATAGCATAATATAGTTAACTATTAGGGGTAGGGTAGCGATTGATATTACTATTTAGCTTATTTTTAAGTTAGTTAAGGAAGGAGTATAGTTTGCTCCTTTTACCTAAATAGGCGGGAGGATTAGGGAGATATTTAGTTAGCTTCTTTACGGGGGTATTAATTAGCGAATTTGGGGTTAAGGAGCTAGTTTTAGATATATCTTCTCTATTTAGTACTTATAGGTTAACACTAGTAGGAACGGGTAGGGGCAACGGTATAGTAGACAGTGGGTTACAGCAGATCTCTTTAATTTCTTTTCTTAGGGATCCGATTATTTTTTAGTGTTAAGCCTTTTATTAAGTAAGGGTATCTATAAAGGCCTATTACAGGCCCTTTATTTATTTAATAAATATATTACGTAAATTAGTTATAAATATAGGGGCTTTTAAGTTGTTCTGTATATTAGGCGGGGCGAGGTAGTATAGGTTTAACGTAATGTAGTATTACGGAGTAAGTATAAGCGACGATAATATATAGCAAAGTAGATATTATTAAGCTATGTATATAAACTATGTAATAAAATTAAGACGTTGCGTAAGGAAAGAAGGTAGGAAAATAGGAAGAAAGGGCATATATTGTTAACTTAGTTGCTTAGTTAATATATATATAGGGTAGAATAGGGTTTAGGTTATAGTCCTAGTAGAACTTAGTAGAATTTAGTGGAACTTGGCAGAATATAGCAAAATGCTATAGATTGCCATTAGATTGCCATTAGATTGCCGTTAGATTACCATTTCGCGGTTAGTCTCTAATTGCTAAGTTGGTGGAAATAAGTAAATGTGTGTAAGGTGTTATGGGGGTGTCCTGTGATAAGCATAAGCTATTAGCTATAAAAGCCTAAGTTAAGAAAACTTAGGGGTATAAGAGAGTTAGATAAATAATTAAATTAACTCTATAAACTAGATTAGGACTAGGACGGTATAGTAAGCCAGTAGTTAGTAAAGAAGTTCCTTATATACTAGTTTTACTAAGCTATAGAATTTAAAGATTAAGACAATTAGACTATAAGTAGCGATAATAAAATAAAAGTAACTAACTAGGAGTATATAAAGCTTAAGTATATAATAATAAAGGTAGAGGTTAAATCCACTATAGAGAAAGGATTAACAATAGGGCTTAAGACTCTATTAGACACGATATTTATCGCTTTATAAAATATAAGAGAAGTAGAATAGTAAGCTACTTTAGCACTTAATAAAGGCAAAAGGCCACAGGCTTAAGATTCTTAAGAAGAGATAAAAGACGCTCAAGATTTCTAAGATAGAATAAGATAAGCTTAAGGACCTATAATAAACGATAATTAATAAAGCAGAGCATAGGCTTAGTTTAAAAATAAATAAATAAGTATGAAATAAAGATTCCTAGGGTACTAAGATTCTTAAGACGAGATAAAGGCACTATAGACGCCTAAATAGACTAAGGTAGGAGTATAGTTTAAGAAAAAAAGTAAGCTTAGGATTAATAGCACCTATAATATATAAATAAGATATTTAGCCTTAAAGTTAGACAATTAATATAGGAGTTATAAAATTCTAGGATCTAGAGGATTTAATAGCTAGACGCAAACTAGGAGAAGACTAAAAAGGATTTAAGAATTAAATTAAAGCGTAGTAAGAATAATAAGGATACTACGGACTAAGGATGCTGGGTAAGCTAAAGATAGCCTTAAAAAAGGTTACTAATAGGCCTAAGACAGGTACGTTAAGGGTAAAATAGCTTAAAAAATTGGAATAAGAAGAGAACCTAAAAGTTTTAACTAGATTTAAAGAACGGTATATAAAGGGCTGTTATAAAGTAATAATAACGAGATATTTCCTTATAGATAGATTATATACGCTTATAAAGCTATACTAAAAGTAGTATAGGGAGCAACATAATAATAGTTAGGAGGATTTTTACCTATAGATAGACTAAAGAGTTGTCTAAAACTAAGTAATTATAAAGAGACGCATAAGTTATATTAAAGGAGTATTAATTATAACGTCTAAAATTTTAGAAAAAGGATTAGAGGACTAAAGATAAGAAAGATAGATCTTAGTACCTATAAATAAAAGACTAACGTTTAGATTAGCTAGATAGAGGTTTAAACTTTATTAGTTATATAGGGTAACTTACTAATAACAACTACTTAAGTAGGTTATAGTAATATTGGTTAAAAAGCTTATTGATTAGAATAAGGGAGGGTGAGGAGCTTAAGGCTCCTCGCCACGCTAGTGCCGCGGCGGCACGTAACGATCGCTTGCCTTATTCCCAACACTAGCAACTCTTCTTTTATAGCTGCTATCTATATGTAAATACTGCTTGACTAACATAGTAGGTATAAACCCTCCTTACTTACTATTGCTATTATAGTATAAGTCTTACTATCTTAAAATTTACCTCTTAGCACATGGTGCTTTCTTACTTAGAAGTTATAGGTAGATATTATATTAGGGCCGCTAAGGCGCTAGTTATAAGCAAGCTAATAGTAATTTTCTATCTTAGGGATGGAAAATCCTAATTAGCTAGTTAGAATTAGGGTCTATTAATTATTATACTCCTACTCCCTTTTAACCTAACCTTTAACTTATATATATAGAGTATTTATATTAATAAACATTTCTAAAGCCTTGTTTAGGTTTGCCTTTATTATTATATTTACTAAGTTATCTTAACTATTAATCTATTAAATCTTAAAGAGTTCTTACCGTTTATAAAACCAATAAAGTGCCATAATATTAATTATAAGGCGCTTTTTCTTTATAGTACTAAGCTTAATTAATCACTTATAGAGGGAATATAAGTTAGTATATACGATTATAGGGATAATAGGAAGTTTAAGTCGATCTATAATTATCTTTAGGGTAGTTCTAATTGCGATTACTATATTAACTCTACTAACCATTTTATATATCTTTAATACTAGAACGCTTTAAGTAATATACTTACTTTTAGTTAAGCTCTAATAGATAAAATTACTATAAATCGTGAAGTTATTCTCTTTAGTAGATTTATTTACGATAATAATTTTATATCCTAGCTAGGAGCTAAAATCTTTATTATTTATAAATAATTTATTAATAAATATAAAGAGCTTAGCGGTAGAAAGATTAATAGGCGCATAAAGTAGTCCCTGATTAAGATGGTTTATTTATTAGAAAAGACATTTATTTAGGGTAAGAACGTTATCCTTAGTTAGTTTCTAGTATTAGGTGGTAATAGAGAGATTAAATAAAGCCTTAGGTTAATAGATAGAAGTAATATAAGCTTCGCAAGCGCGTTGCTCTATATATCCTTACTTTAGGGAATTAATATTAATAATATTAATCTTCTTACCTTAACCCTTTTGGCATAAAGTAATAGAATCCTTATTTAAGGAGAGGATACATTTATTAAAGAGTAGTAGTGTTATTAAATTAAGCTTTTCCTTTAGCTTTACTATAAGATTTACCTTTACTAGCTTATCTTCTTTAAGAGCTAAAAATTGGTTGTCTCCTAAGATAATTATATTATTAATTTATATACCAATAATTCTAAATAGAGTTCCTGTAGTTATAATAAGGAAGTATAAATTAAATATAGAAGTAGTTATTAAAAGCTTCTCTTTATAGTGCTTACTATAGATAGCTTACTAATAGGTTCCTACCTCTATAATTCTATATAATAGCTTAAGTATAACTATAATCGTATCTTTAGGATATTAGTAGCGAATTTACTCTAGAAGGTATACTAATATTAAGCGCTAAAGGTGCGTTTCTAATTAGGTATAGGCCTAAATAATATTTTATAAATAAACCGCTATTCTATTCTTTATTAAGGAGGGAGCTAGCATAATAATAACTTGCTAACTAGCTCGTTAAATTATAAGAGATTATATAAGAATTACCTCCTTACTATTATTATTGTAACCTTAGATAATAAGCCTTAATTTCTTAAATAGGGCGTTAGTAGCTTTGCCTTTAATCTTATTAATTATTCTTAACTTAAAAATATAAACTTTATTAAACTTAGTAGGGTTATACTTTTTAAATTTAAAAACTCCTCTTATAATAAGACCGTTAATCTCCTACTTATTAGATACTTAGAAAGGAGCTCTAAAAGTTATAATATAACCTTCCTTTTAAAGCTGTTTTGTAAGCTTAAAGTTAAGCTTCTCTTTAGCTATTATAAAGGCTATTAATAACTTAACTTTATTCTTAATAGCAGCAATAAATTGCTCTTTAAAATTAATAAGATATTGGCGATTTCGTAATCCCTTTAGGCAACCTCTACCGCATTATAGTTGCGGCATATCTACTATAATTATATTAGGATTATAGTCGCCTTCTAGAGTACGTTAATTATAGTTCTCCTTTAGGGTATCTTTTAGGGTATCCTATAAAGGCTTAAAACTATTATCTTTATAATAAGGCTTAATAACAGTTAAATGGAATTAAGTAGGTCTATAAGGCATTTAAATAGTATAAGTTTAACTATTAATTATAATAAGTTAATATAGGCCTAACTACTCTCCCTTTTTACGCTATATGTATACATTAGACTAGAGTAGCAGATTAAGCGTAGTTAAGGTATTTAGGCCATTTCTTATTTCTAGTATATTGTTAACCTAGCGTATAGCGTAGAGACATTGCACCTCCTTTATTACCTTGCGAATAGCCTTAGCTTATTATATAATAGAGGGAGATAATAAAAAATTGTTAGTTATTTAAGGGTAGGTACTAAAAACTAGTAATATAGGTATAAGTCTATCTAGGCTAGCGGAATTATTAACGGCTTTAATAGCTATTTATAAGGTAAGTTCTTCGCTAGCGTTCTCTAGTTTTAAAAAAAAATCTTATATACGCGGCGTAATAGCGCGTAATATTGCTTTACTTTTTTAATACTATTATAGGCCTTAATAGGGACTTCCTTAACCTTAATTGCCATTGCCTTTATCTATTATTAAAACTCTATAGATAAGAAGTTCTTTCCTATATTATAGACAATTTAATTAGGGGGTTTTAGGTAGATATTAATCTAGCATAATTAAAGGGTATCCTATATATTCCTAGCTAATATATCCTTTAAGAAACGTATAGCTTAGAAAGAGGTTAAGAAGTTAATAACTTAGAGTACTGGCTTATCGCTAAGATATATAACGTTAATAATAATATAAAAGTTAAAGTTATAGTTATTTTTAAGGGTAAACTTAAATCGGCTAGGGGACTTTTGGTTTATTTAGTAGTAATAGTAGTACTTTATAAGATGCTTAATTACCTTAACCTTAACTTTATGGCCTACTTACTAAAGAACCCTAAGTAATTAATAAATAGATAGATAGCTAAAATAACGGTGTAGTTGGCGTAACTCTAACTTAGTTAAGTAGCTCTAAGTAACACTCTTTTCTAGTTAATAAAGGAGTAACTAGGGGTAACCCTACTTGCGTATAATAGGTACCTAATTATCTCCCTAAATAAGTATATTTTTAAGGTTATTAAGCCTAATATATAATTTATTTATATCTCTAATATAAAATAGAAATAGGGTATTTATAGAAATAACGTAAAAAGTAATATACTCTAAGGGGGTTTAGACCCTAATTATGCTAAGAGAGATTATAGTACCCTTTTTAAAACAAATTATATATTAGCCTGCCGTTAATTAATTAATCTAAACAGAGTTATTAAGCTGCTAAAGAGCTTAAACTTAAGGTTCTCCTACTATAGATACTCCTGCGGCTCC
>Ga0307515_10005096_pt1 | contig 26695 bp, 34 predicted proteins | sample 17_EM_MG_FD_194513 | JGI IMG/M metagenome (GOLD analysis project Ga0307515, IMG submission 194513) | Populus trichocarpa ectomycorrhiza microbial communities from riparian zone in the Pacific Northwest, United States - 17_EM | ecosystem: Host-associated > Plants > Roots > Unclassified | place... | reverse complement strand
TTGACTATTTGACCTCCGAAGTGGCGCTTGAGGAGCCTGAGATCGGAAGCACTGACCCAAACATCCCGATAGACAACAATTGCACGGATGACGAACTTCATTTCGGGATGCCAGGGGGCAGCGGGGAATACGAAGATGAAGGTGACGAAAGCGACGAGCACGATGCCATCCGCACCGCCAGCCAGCAACGATGGCCCGCGACTGAACTCGAAAGGTTTGACTTGTGAACCAGTGATGTCGAGGGGTATGAGGGCGAGGATGGCGACAATGCGGATGCGGATGCGGATGAGGAGGAAGAAGCATCGCAAGCCGATGATGGATCAACGCAGAATGTGGAGGACTGAGGGCATAGTAGGTGATGTTGATGGGTATGAGTGCGACGATCCGGATGCGGATGCGGAGGAATAAGCATCGCAAGCCGATGATGGATCAACGCAGAATGTGGAGGACTGAGGGCACAGTACTAGAGAGTGTGAAGATTGGACAGTATATTTCAGACATAAAATACGATAATGACGAAGCAAATGCAACGGCAAGCGAGGTATCCGAAGCGAAAACTGTATTCCAATAAGTGACAAAATCTCAAAGCTAAACATCAATGAGAGTGCGGCATGTGGCTATCGGCTGAAGATAGGCATTAACATCGCCAGGCGTTGTTTAAACTGCTACTGCATAACTGCAACCCCTGCGAAGAGTGTAACAGACGTGTCGTTCTGATGGTGTGTATACATCACCATATTCCGGACGCAAAGTCAAGGAAGCCTGACGCCGGAGCGGCGTGAGTAATATACAACGCGACGCGTCGCAAGAATAGGAGGCATGGTCTAATAGCCGGCACAAGGGAAGAATGCAACGCGACCCGTCGCTTGGGTGACGGCTCGCGTCTGATTCTCCGTCAGAGGGTACCAGGTTCCGTCAGAGCCATCAGAGCCGTCCGGAACACGCGGGTGTTTCAGACGGAAACTGGAGTTGCTGCTGATGCACTGAGCACATCCTGGTGGTATTTGAGCGTGGTTTCAGTGTGGGAGTGGTAGCTGGCGATCACTATTAAGTTGGTGACCAATTTGATGAACTTACAGTTGTTGGGATGCCCTTAGAGGCAAGGGGCAAGGGCTGCAAGCCAGACCTTCACCAGGTCCTTGCACTCGGCACTGGTCCATTGTTTCACCTTGGTAAGTTTGTCTGCAAACTGGTGTATGTTAGAGACGGGAGGCATCATGGAGAATTGTTCATCTATCAGGTGCAAAGCCTTTTCCTGGCCATAGATATCTTTCTAAAAACAAACAATCCATTCCGTCGAGTGATCTTGAAATCCGCCCTTCAGTAGCTGGTGCAACCAGTCAACCTTCATGCAACATTATATATATAAACCCCGATGGGCATCGGCTAAATTTGGACAGTCAGCAAACTGCCACAGACCCACCTCCTCGGCAGCCATTGTTGACAGATGAAGGTACTGTTGAAAGTGGGGGTGCCTGGACCCTAGCGCGAAGCCGAACACATCATCCGGGCATATCGCGCATCTAGCACAGTAATTTTGCACTGCTATGGGTAGTCTGGAAGGAATGATGCAATTCGGGGATAGAAGGTACGAGTTCGACCATCTGTGCACAGAACCGCCAATCCACTCTTCGCCGAGTCCTCTACAGCGCGCAATATTGTTGCAGGAGGTTCACGATAGGGAAACCTGGCGATGATGGTTTTTGGTCCGTTTGGACATTTCAGTAAAAGATCGATGAGTATTACCCTGTTTGTGTTAAATAATCGTCTCTTCAGGTTTGAGAGGTTGCCCATAAGGAGATAAACTGGCAAAGTCATTTTGTCGCTGGATATGATGGAGAGAGTAGTTTTGCCACTGCCGAGTATAACGGGGACAACTGTTGATACATCTGGTAACGATTCCTAACATGTGTTAGCAATGAGTAATCAAATTGTAATATCTAGACATATCCGGCCAACAATTGGGCTGAGACTCTTCACACGCTATCCACTCTTACACGATGAAACTGATACACTATCTCTGTTATGCTCTCTGACAGGCTCTCTCTGACAATAGGACTGCAATGCGCTATGACACACTCTCTGAGACGTGCTCCGACTCGCTCTCTGACCCATTCTGTCGACAGTGCTCTCAGAAATGATTACTTTGACAGGATCACTCTGACACGATCTTTCCAACCTGATCTCTGTGACACGCTCTCTCTGACATGCCCCATCTGACATCATTTCTCTGACACTCTAACTCACTCAAACACAACCAAAATCTGACAAGAAACAATCTCACTGAGAATGCAATGAAACTTGCCTGCATTTTCCACCACAAATCTGCGTTCCACATCTCTGCTTAAATAGGTTTCACACGAGAACGCATTTCTTGGACCGGCACATATGAGAGATGGTTCTTCCATGGGGGATGGCCTCCGATATATCTTACCTCTGAAATAGGGTTCTGATACCAGAACTGAGTAACTTGTACTCCAATATTGACAGAACTCTCCTCCCATCTGCATACAACTCTGTCCATATCTTCCACATCCGCAATAAGTTGATAGAGTAGGTCAGGGTTTTTGGCATTGACGTCTGGAATGATAAGTCGTCAATTGAGGTTGTTGTTGAGTTTCGTTTCACTTAGGGTGGTATCCACAATAATAAGAATCAGTTGCCATTGTTGGGGTATATCAAACGGAGAGTGGGGGTCGCAGTGATCATTCTCACAAGAGAGTACTCATACTGTGTCATTGATTGGGGTTCCTGCATTGGGTAATATGGCAGTCTTGGGAAGCTGGCTGAGTGTATCGTGATCAAATTGGGAAATGTCACCTGTTAGTTCATAGTTTAGCCCATGTGACGTGGAAAGATAGTTTGAGTTTTGGTAACGATGCACATGTGTTGAATGGTAGTGACAAGTGAGACCACTTTGTCGGGAAATGACCCTGCCACATACAGTGCAAATAAAGAACTGCATTGTTACAGGTGAAAAGTTTGCAATTGAGTGCCCCCTGGAAAGTAATCATAGTGAGGCTCCTATTACGTGTCCCAATGCTGTGTATTCAGCCTACCCTGAACAGACTTGGATGCTAGCCTAGCCTAGTGATATTGTTCAACCACACACTATCTTTAGGCTTGGAGTATACAATCTTTAGCCCCCTTTGTTTCCTTGTGTGGAATGATGAGAAGTTCTGATTCTAAGCACCATTTTCGGCTTCCCTAAACGGAACAGTGTGGGTTGATATTTCGGTGGCATACTAACCAGGACTCCTACACCTCCACCGCTCGAATCCTTCCAAACTTTGTTGTATAAAAATCAAAAAAAGTGTGCGCGAAACAGAAATAGTGCGATAAGTCGACAACAATGATGGCATTTGAAACAGGACAACGGTAATCAATTGTAGACGTCGAATTGACCGCGGAGCGAACGTCCCAGCACCATCGCGATCGCAGGAGGAGGGCACACCCAGGAATCCAAGAAGCGGAGTGGGTTCGCGTAAGGGCTTGGCAGGGAACGCGAGTGACACGACGCATCGGCCAACGAGCGAGAGACAACGAGGACTAACTGGACTAGGAGGCTTGCCTCAGAGAAGTGATGACCGAATTCAGAGTGAGTGGGAGGAGTGACCTGGACGCGGCAGAAGCTGGAAATGGGGGGAGCAACGCGCCTATGGATGTGGTGATGGTGATGGCGATGGCGGCGACAGCCATCGCCACAGAGACTGCGGGCGCAACCATATTTGAGCCAATGGAGAGACACGTGAACGGACAACGGAGAACGAGGAACTAGGCCCCGGCGGCCCCCACCGACTGGGGGAGCCGCATGAAGCGGACAATACGCCAGCAGGCACAGGAAATGACTCAGCTGCACTGAATGGTTGGACATCTCGCGAACCTGGTGGAAGCCCGGGCAGCCTGCGAGGAGGCACAGCGGCTGGCAATGCTGACGTGGATGCAGGAGAGAGAGCAAAAGTGGGACGCCCACTGTGAGGACGACAAGGTGTGGGGGGCGGGCATCATGAACATGATCGCAAAGACCATGAATGGGGTAGCACAAGGCCAGGAGGAGAGATAGAGAGAAAGAGAAGTGACAGCGGGGACGGATGGTGGGGGGCTGGAGGCCTCCCAACATGCAGACACGACGCGAGAGGTGGGAGCAGAGGAGCGCCAGCAGCCGCAGCAGCAACCGAAGCCCAAGCCCAAACTGCAGCTCACACTGCAGCCTACACCGCAGCCCGCACCTGAACCAAAGTCAGCACCCACACCCGCTAGACGGTGTGAGACTGTCAAGCCCAGAGCCATGATTCAGAGGGCACCCGTCGTCCCAGGCCCAGTCCGAGGCCCCACCCCGACGGCAGGATCAAGTATAGCACTGAGATGCCTGATACTCGGAAGAGACCAGAGCGTACCGCTCTCCAATATAATGGACCATGAAATCGCGTCAGCGAAGAACAGAGCGCTCTTCCACCAGAAAGCACCGGCCCATGTTAGGATCATGAACGCCAAATGGAATGCCAGGGCCGCGATTACTGCGATCACGCACCCGAATGCGACAGCGGAGATGGCTATCGGGTACCGCGACATCATCATCACGGCAGCGAGGACTGTAGCCAGAGGAGTGGCGGATGTCGAAGAAATCAAAACTTGGGAAAGGCTAATGATCCATGAAGTCGCCCTCGTGCGGTACATGGGAAAAGGCACAGAAGGCCTGCAGAAGTTGCGAGAGGAATTTGAACAGGAGGACGAGGGCATAGCGATCCCCACCATGGTACAATGGCTAGCGAAACCCCGCAGCATCAGGGAGAGGAGGCTGACCGGAGAAATCGCCGCGTCATCGGCAGTCTTTGTCATAAAGGGAAGAAGGCTAGCACAGAGCTTGATCAAGAAAGGCATCAAGGGCGCGGGAATGTGGTACCGTGTCGAGGCGTTCACGAATGCGGGCCCTGATAGGAGGTGTGAGCTCTGCTGCGGATGGGGCCACATAGAAAACAAGTGCGGCAACAGGCCCAAGTGTTGCTACTGCTCAGGCAATCACCGGACAAGCGACCATAAATGCAATGTAGTGGGGTGTATGGCCAAGCAGGGATCACTCTGTGGCCACACGCTGGAGAAGTGCCCCAACTGCAAAGGAAATCATATTGCATTCAGCAGCAGGTGCGCGATGATGAGCGAAGCCGCCAAAGCGGCGCGACAGAGCAGAATGACGGGAACAGCAGGACAGGCCCCCGCGGGCAATGCCATGCACATGGCAACTGGGACATACAGAGTGGTGCTTGGTCGTAGACCCAGGGGAGGATCGGCAGGAGGGGGGGGAAGTGAAGAAGAGGAGATGGCTGATGAGATGGCTAATGAGATGGCTGATGTGCAAGAAGATGAGGCAGCGGGGGAAGCAAGAGACGTCGTGATGACCGAGCCCGGGACTGCGACTACGGCCGCAACTGAAACTGAATCTGAATCTGAAGCGGGAGCCCTGGCTACCAATGATTAGAGTGATCCAGCACAACTGCGCAAGGTCATACGAGTGGACCATTGCAGCACTGGAGACAGGAGTCGAACGCAGGGCGGACGTAGTGTGCTTCCCAGAGCGACCGAGAGAAAGAGGACGAATTGGGATGAGCCAATCGGCATACGAAATAAGAAAAAGAAAAAGAGTTTGGACGGCGATACGGAGAGGGTGCGGCTTGGTGGTTGATGAGCGGACTGAATGCAGCAGAGGTGCGAACGATGATGTCATTGCCACCGATGTCAGGAGGCGAGCGGAGAGGATAAAGAGGTTCGTCAATGTTTACGACCAAAAGAACACGCATTCGGGAGAGAGACTGGCGCGAAAGTTGAACTGGCAGAGTCTCATTCGACAGGGTAGCACTGTCCTCGCTCGAGACTTTAACGGCCACAGCCCACGATGGGACCCAAGGTGCCAAATGCAGCGGGATGCTGTGTTCTGGGAAGACATGTTTGATGAGAACGGTCTGGAGATTGGAAATGATGGTGAAGCCACGCACCACTGGACAAGAGAAGGTCATGATGATGAGTTGGTCATTGACCTGTCGCAAGCGAATCGACCAATAACCGAATAGTGGAATACTAGCCGACGACAACCACCCCACAGCATCCGACCACGAGGTTTTAGAGTGGGAGGTGGAAGTAGACAGGCAGGGGGAGGCGGGCCATGAGAGGGTAGTAGGGTGGAACTTAGCTGCAATGACTAGTGTTAGCAACAGATCAAAATTGCCGGGACTGTTCCAGGTCCGGATCCACCCGAACCCGGACCGTGTCATCGGGTCTTACCACATGAAAAACCCCCACTGTCGGAAATGGGGCGGTTTTACCACCAACAACCCGGCATTTGAAATTGACCAATTTGGCTCCAATTAAGTATTTGAGTTCTGATCGTATCACAACATGATCAGTATGTAGATTGTGCAATTTCAGTCGCTCTTTCACCTCCCGCTTTCGGATTAGCGATCCGACAAGTATTTGAAGAGTCGCGATCGAAAACCCGCCAATTTCGATTGAAATCAGCCAGCATTTCGCAACCACTCAACTAATATCGGTCGGATCGCAAATCTGAAAGCGGGAGGCGACAGAGCGACTAAAACTGCACAATCTACTTACTGATCATGTTGTGATACGATCAGAACTCAAATACTTAATTGGAGCCAAAGGAGTAGGAACCGTATATTTTGAACCGCGATCCGGTTCCAACCCGGCCAAATACCCGTGGTTCTATGTCCGGTGTGGGTAACAAACCTGCCAAGTCAAAGAGGGTCAGGTATTTGGCCGGGTCTGGAACTGAACCGAACCGAACCACTGGTCAAACCCCGGACCGCTGCGGAGTACCCGGACCCTTTGATAACACTAGCAATGACTGAGGAGGACGCGAAGGCAGGGGAGAAGCTATGGATGGAGCAAGCGAAAGGGAGAGGTCACCTGGACGCAGAATGCACAGCGGACAAGGTGGAGCAAGAGGCCGCATGGTGTCAGGAAGCAATGGGCAACGTTCTCGACACCATGGCAAAGAAGATCACGATCTGCGCCAAATCGAAGAGGTGGTGGAACGCTGACATCTGCGAAAGAAGGAAGGTGGTCGGATGGGAACACAGGAGGAGATGGAACTCGGAAGAGGCCGCCAAGGTGAAGGCAGAATTCCAGAAGTCGATTCAACAGTCCAAAAGAAAAATGTTGAGCGAGTACTCGCACAACCTGAGGGGGGCCGAGTATGGAGAGCAGCACGATACACGAACCCTCGGGCAGGCATGACCGTGGAGGCCTCAACAGACAGGGAAGGCAAGGAAGCAAACACGTCACTGGACATGGAGGAGATGCTGAAGCGCGAGGCCTGTCCTCCAAATGACCACGACGAGTACTACGAAAGTACCTCACGCAGGGAGCTCACACACACATGTCACAGAGCGACCAGTTGAACGAGCCCTATTGTCTGAATCGGTGAAAGAAGCACCGGGGCCCGACAAGCTATCTTTCTGCCCCAGAAGGCTGCTGTGGAAGTGGAACAAAGAGAGGATGGTGAGGATGACAAAGGCGGCCGTTCGCACCGGAAGACACCCATCGGTATGGAAGCGGGCTAGCAGCGCGGTGTTTGGCAAGCCTGGCAAAGATCACTACACGCAGCTGAAGGTCTATCGCTCCATATTGCAGTTGAGCTGCATGGGAAAAGTGGTCGAAAAAGTAGTCGCTGAGCTGCGGTCAGATTGGGCAGAAGGGAGAGGACAACTGAGCGACGGGCAATTCAGAAGCAGAAGATGGCGGTCAGCCATCGATGCAGCCGCCATCATGGTTGATAGAGCTCATGCAGCCTGGAGAGACGGCCACATATCAGGCGTGCTTCTCATGGACATTAAAGCAGCCTTCCCAAGCGTGGCAAAAGAAAGACTATTCAATTTAATGAAAGTCAGGCAAATGGATGGAGACCTCATACAATGGACGGTGAGCTTTCTCTCAGAATGTACAGTGGGGATGGTAATCGAAGGCAATGCCATGGAAAGACACCCAGTTGAAGCAGGGGTCCCGCAGGGCTCACCTGTGTCACTGATCCTCTTTGCGGTCTACACCTCAGGACTGATCAAATGGGTCGAAGAGTATGCGTCAGCCGAATAATTGTCTTTATCGACAATCTCCGCTGGGTGGCGACTGGAAGCGATGTCAACCAGGTCGTCGCGATACTTGAGAGATGCACAGCGAAGAGCATAGAGTGGGGAAGCAGACGAGGGCACCAGTTTGACACCGCAAAAACGGAGGCAACACTATTCACACGCGGACGAGGCAACAAGAATCACCTCCGGCCGAAACTGACAGCAAAGATAAGGGTCGGAGACGGTTTCTTACGGTTCAACAGTCAGGCGACACGCTGGCTCGGCGTCTGGATGGACGTGCACCTGACGCTCAAGGTGCACCATAACCAGTGTATGACGAAAGCCAGGGCAGCAGAAGCTAGACTCAGAACCCGCACAAGGACGTACGGGGTAGTACCAGAGAGCGTAACGGGCGTCCAACTGGCATGCGTCAAAAGTGTCACACTGCACGGCTGCGAGCTGTGGTGGGATCCCAACGAAGCAGGCAGACGAGACGATCACCAACTTCTCCTCAATCGACAAGCCAGATCTATCCTGGGCGAGCTACCCACGACCCCACGAGGAACGTCAATGAGAGACTCTGGGCTTACACCCACGCCCCTGATCTTAGAATCCAGACAGCAGCGCTTTGCGGCCAGGCTAGCCAACATGTGCAGCAACGAGCTAAGAAAACTACTCCAAAATGCCTCTTCCGGGGCGCCGGTATGCAGAGCAGTGAAGAATGAGCACGAGCACGGCCAGACAACTGAAGGCATGACCAGGCCGCCCCCGGGCGAAGAGTCAGTGGTCAGAACCGTCATACTAGACAATGCCTCCGCGCTCAAGAGAGCCGCGCCGCGATGGGCAAGAGAGAAAGAGGCCAAAGTAGGAGTGGGAGTCTGGATGTGGTGGACAGATGGATTGCGCTCAGATGTCGGCCGAGTGGGAGCCGCGGCAGTATGCAAGCACCACGACAAGTGGGGGTCCCGCCGCAGCTATCTGGGCACTGAACGAATGCAGGTCGTTGACGCCGAACTTTGGGCGATCGGACTCGCGCTCATGGAGACGAGTGAGAAGAGAGCACTACTGCAAAGAAATGGGGTGAACATGGTGGTGGTCTTTAGCGATTCACAAGGCGCCATTCAGCAGGCGCCACATCTGAAGCCAGGCCCCGGACAGCAGCTAGCAACACGGATCAATCGACAGGCGCAGGCTCTCCTTGCCCAGGGCATCAAAACTGAGATTCACTGGGTTCCGGGACACTCAGGTATCCCCGGGAAAGAAGATGCAGACCGCCAGGCGAATGTCGCCTGCGAGGCAAGGGCAGACACGGCGACAAAGCAGCCGTACACCTCGGCTACGAATCCGGCCAGACGGATCTCCGAGAGAAGGTCAGCAGCCAAAGCAACGCGGGAAGCCGACAAGTGCAGCCAGCACTTCGGCTACAGACTCAAGGGCAGGGCGGGGACCAAGAGACCCATGCCAATGACAAGCATGAAATCGCTGGCCGCCAGGATCTACAGACTAAAGTCCCGGCATGCACCCACTGGAGTCTACCTAAAATGGTTCGGCCATCGTGAGGACGACATATGCTGGTGGTGTTGCGGTGGAGGCAGGACAGCGGCCCAGACGCGGGAACACCTCTTCCGACACTGCAGCCGGTGAAGAGACCAGCGGAAAACGCTATGGACGGCGGTGAGAATGGCGACGGTTTGGAAAGCGGGCAAATGCCGACACGTGCACGTCTCTGAGCTGTTGTCTATGGACGCGTTTGATCAAGCGGTGATGGGCTTCCTGGCGGCTACTGAAATCGGGAAGTTCCCGCCCAAATGAATCATGGGAGGGATTGAGCAGGCACAGAGGCTGACTCAGGTGCGGGGAGCGGAGGCAGCGGGCGGAGATCTCTGCGTTTTCCTTTCTTTTCCTTTCTTTTCCTTCCTGTTCTGGTCTGTCTTTAAGCTTTCATTTGACAGCAGGGATGAAGGGTAGCGGGGGGGGAGCTCCACCATCTAGCCGGCTAGCCTGGAGCCGGAGGGGATATCAGGTCCTGTCATACTCTAAGTAGAGTGCATACAGTATGAATAAAACAAACAAACAAACAAACCTCGTTGTATTCAGCCTTCACAAAAACCAATTACATTCTTCCATCTACCAATTCGTACCTGTCACAACTGACAAGAATTTTGCTTCTTCAGACTCTCCTCAGTCGAATGTGAAGCACTTTCTCAACCACATCGACTTGCATATTCGCATCACAGTAACATTGCTTGTTGGAGTGGTCATCCCATCGAGCATGGGTCAGAGCGCGTCTAGTACTAGCTAGTAAATAACACATAAAATACTCACCTATTCACTCAGAACAATCATCGGTGACTTGACGATCGTCATATCCACACTGCGACCCTCATGCCCACACAGTGTGCCTCATATCAACTGATCAAGTATGATTATGGAACCACCAAGAGTTCCACGGAGATGGCCTACCGGCAATTCGAACTGTACCAAAGACCTCTAGGCCTCAGTGCTCAAGCAGACCACCCAGGACATAGATGCTGTGAATAGCCAGTCTTCATCCACTGAAGGCCTTGCAGCAGTCCCAGGATGGAACACTAAACACGACAAAACCACTATCCCTTGTTGCACCATTATCTCATTGTACACCTACATGCAAGGTGTAGGAAAGATGCGCGACCAGGTGTGTAAATCCGACTGTGGCATTGAGTCGGTGACATTGAGTGTCGGACATTGGGTCTCTGACATTGAGTTTCTTACTTTGAGTCTCTGACATTGAGTCTCTGACATCGACTGACATCCACCTGGCAAATAAGAGTTCACCGCCATTTGCAAGACGCATGCTGATGACTCTCGAAATCTCCTGGCATTAACACCGCACGTGAAGCTCAATGATGATGATGTCTGTACAATGGAAAGACTCATGTCATGCTTACAAAGAAGAGTCACCCATAGAACCACCAACTCACCCAGGAATGCCCCACCAAGAACCGCCGAAAAGTGAACAACTGCAGCGAGCCGCGCTCTAAAGCCAATTTCGCATCATGCCCTGCGCCAAATATCACATCAGCTTCTTCATTACCGCAGATCCTGGTCCGTCCTACTACACGGATCAATGAACCCAGTTCGGATATTCGTGTTGAGTCTACTTCAGCCCCAATTTCTGGCTCAACCTCATCGTGACCAAGCAGAGATTCGGGAGGGTGAGGTAGCAGAACCACTCTTAGATGCACTACACGATCGGCTGGATTGTCCATGATACTGTCAAGAACAGGTCCAGTGGTTGTGGGGGATGCTCAGTTGCCTAGGTTCGACCCATTTCAAATCAAGAGCTGTGGCGGTGCCCTCCAGCGACTGTGTTTCGTACCGAATGATGCACGCGATCCCTCGCCACTTTCGCTTGTAGATCTCAGCAACATGAGGCCTGAATCTGGTGCAACCAGCTCACCAGCTGAATCGTTTTTGGGAGGCACCACACCTGCAAATCGATGCCAAAGACTAGAGAAGACCGAGTTGATCTTGTTATCACTGGGATGGAAGATGATCACCCAGTAGATATTGCAGATGCATTGACAAGGCCTCAACTTCTGAGAGACTTCACAAAGAATGCTAATGCACCACAGTGTTGTCACGCCTTTGGTGTTACAGGTATATTTCTGGGATCATACTGGATCATTCGATAATCCTAATATGAAGAGTCTATCCGCGAACACCAATCACCACTCGGATTTCCGCAATGGATCCAGCTTCCAGATTTGTTCACCAAGTAGTCACATCTCCATTACCCAACCTTCATATGAATAGATTAAGAACCAAGATCTGCCCAACCGCCAATATGATGTGTATCATCATTGGATGGATCAATTATGAAGATCAGGCGATCTCTATTGTTAATGGTCGCTCCATATCGGCAGGAAACCCTAATCCTATTTCCAGACCAAATGACTATTCACTGATGCTCCGATGGTTTGTTCCTAGGGATGTGAGGTGTTGTCGTCATCCGAGCATTATGACATCTTGAGTTGTGCAGAGTCACATAAGAAAAACGCCGATGACCAAGAATCGATGTTGGAGCCCAGTTAGCCAACTGGACTTAAATCAATCAACCCGTTGTTTTATGACACATTCGTGGTTGGGGCAAATGGGAGCTTGAATTCATAAGTCCGAAGTGGTGCGGGATACTGTCTGTTCGATATATGGCAAAACAACTCAGTTGCTGAATACTGTACATTTGGCTCCAATAAAGGGTGGTCAAATACAGGGTTCTGTCATTTGCCGCAATCATTGAATCAATACGTGCCCAGGGGGTATATGACAGGGCATACTCACCGTCTCTTGGTCACAGGAACCAATTTGTTCATAAATTGGTTTCAGATGAGCTCATGTCTGTACCAGGTATTGCCAATAGGAATTGTGTCACAATCCAAGCATATTACCTTGATGATGTAGTTAGTACGCTTGGGAGTTGGATCTCAACTATAAATGGTCGAGGCAAAGGATGAAGAGGCAGTGAAGTATTGTTGTGACGAACCTGTCGAGACGATTGATTGATTGAGTCTAAGTCTAAGATGACATGTACCCTATATAGTGGCTGCCAGCCCTAACCCACAGCCACGTGATGACGTACTCTACAAAGACTCGGTCTAACACTCCTCCAGGGCGTTATCACGTCCGTCAAATACTAAGCCATTGAAAAAACAGACAGAAAACAAACAGAAGACAGAAGACAGAAGCCAAACCATGCCATGCCCTGAGCTCCTCCCAAACGACTCCTGCTCATGCCGTTAGAGTCGTCGATCCTGGGCCTACGCCTAAACTCGGTGGTTGATTGTGCTGTCGGCTTCAACTGTCTTGACTTCCAGTCAGCCGCTCCTCCGAAGGTGACACACAGTCCTGTTGTATCGTGATCGGTATTGCACTGAAGAACTGTATCGAAGGTACTGCTCCAACCAGCTGGAGCATCGTTGATTCTCGTACGTAGCCTCTCGGTCCCAATCGTGGGTTGTGCTGTCGGTGTCGGTGTCGGAATTGGAGACGCTTCTCCGCGGCAATGTTGACTTCCGCTCGACAAACGAAGCGGAATACCGTCATATGCGAAGGTGTGTCTGTGTCGGTATCATGTCGAAATTGGCATAACCTGTTGTACGGTGGCGCGTCGAAATTGGAGACGCTTCTCCGTGGCGATGTTAACTTCCGCTGGACAAACGAAGTGGAAGTGTTGATTGTCGGTGCCCTTTTTAAACGCAAGGGCTCATAGCCAGTTGTTCCGTTGCGGATGCTCGTGTAGTCGAGTATATGTCTAGGTGTTGGTGTCGAAATTGGAGACACTTCTCCATAGCTGCAATTCGAATTGGAGACGCTTCTCCGAAGGTCGCTCTTCCGCTTCAGCTAGCCCTAGGAAACTCAGTGTTCCCGTAGATCGTGGTTCCCCGTACTCAGCCTCCCGGGTGGAGGAGGGGTTGTCGTCATTGAAGGTTTAGGGTGAAGGTACAATACACACTGTACAGCTCCTAGTAGTGCTTCCTCGTCCTCACAGTAGAGGAGTCCACAGACTGCTTGGATTCGTGGCCCAATTGCCACCGCCGGTCTCTCGGGTTGCCCAAATCCTATACCCAGCGCACTGTAGCGGACCAACCGCCTCGCTCCCCGGGGGTTTTCGATCTGCCGACATCTCCCAAGTATCCGCGGTCCATTACCCGCCCACTTCTTATAGACTATCCAAATACCATACTGTATGTCGATCTGCATGGCTTTGCCACCGGTTGACCTGTTCTCAAAATCGCTTCGAACACATCCTAATGATGCCGATGTTGACCCGAACTCCTCCGAGGGTGTTGACACGATGTTGACCCAAACTCCAGCCAAACTGCTCTCCGTACTCGTCCCGAACGTGTCCTGTCGACATGTCGTTCGGTTGCCGTAATCTCATATACCCGTAGAACTCAACACCGCGACCATCGCAGCCATCGCGGCCATCGTAACCATCGCGGCCATCGCAGCCATCACAGGCCTCTAAGCGGTTGAGTGTGAGATTTCGTCGAGAGGAGGCATTGTTTGCACTGTTGAATCGTCGTCCTGAGTCCGTAGGGTGTCTTGATCCCAGATGCGTTCGCAACGCATCCGGGACCCTGCGGCCTCACTCGTATGAAGGTTCGCGATTCGACTGTTATCGCTTGATAGTTGTCGAAAATGGTATCTGGATCGTGGTCGCGCCCGGGCTCATATCCTGCTGTGACGAACCTGTCGAGACGATTGATTGATTGAGTCTAAGTCTAAGATAACACGTAGCCTATATAGTGGCTGCCAGCCCTAACCCACAGCCACGTGATGACGTACTCTACAAAGACTCGGTCTAACAAGTATGTGAACGCTGGAGCAGGCTTTGGCAGTCTTAGGATTGTTCAGGGGGTGGATCGTCTGATATATATCAGCAATACCGACATCGAGGAAGAACATCGATAACCGACTGTCGAACATACAATCTGCTCCAAGATGTATCTACGGATACCTATTGACCTTCTTCACCTGGAGGTTACGCTTTAAGGTCATTGCCTTATATTATCTGTTAGTTCTGTATTGCAGTCGACGAGGGGACTTCTCTTCTGAAGTCCTGAGTTGTACGTCCAGTATTCAGTTCTATTTCACGGATATATCTATCTCTCTTTATACTTTGTTATTCTGAATACTTGTGTAACAGCAAGTCATTGATCAGAAAGAGAGCAAGACGATACTTTGGAGTCGTGAGAAAGTCCGAGGATCAGTCCAATCTCGTGGGGATGCAGTTGCTACTTCGGGTAAGATTCTCTTGAGTCGTCACTACTCCTTCTGGTGAGGCGAAACTACTTTGCTTTGTCTTTTTGACGAGTCAATACTTGGAGTCGGCGTGCTCTTGGACAGTAGGTCCTCGAGAATCAGTGCGGGTTATTAGGACGATACTCTGGCATCCATTAGATGTCCGATAGTCATCATGATAGTGTGGTAGTTCAGTGGATACTTCTTTCAGTCTCTCCTCGAGCCGTGTACATCAGTATACTGATGGCTTGAGGTGATGATCTTCTGTCAATACTATCTATCGGGAACAGAGAACTCAACAGTTACCATGTGTTCATGTGTGTGATTCCTACTACGTATCATGAGTGAAGCCTGATTCATTTTCTTCTCCATCAGTCTGGAACTCATTAGGGGCGTTTATTGATTAGGAATCGGGGTGAATCTCCTGGTGTTACATGTGTTATGCCCACCTTCTTGCCAGGATTACTCGGGAATATGATTCAGCAACCTACTTGCGGGCTGTTGCCTGCTGATTGGCAAGCACAACATTCACCCAAGGTGATCGTCTATTGTCGAGATTTGCACCAATTGACAGTCCATTGGACAGATTCAGCTGGGACGACTGTCTGACCTCCACCAATATTCAAGGCCATCTTAAGGTGACATTTGTTACCATCAACAAGACAGTCATAGTGGATGACACTGAAAATCGAATTGAATACATCAAAACTAACCCGCTCAACCTGGAATGAAAATTGGACCATATGTGTGAAACAAGAGGCCGAAGATAGCGAGCTCTTGGTTATTGACTTACTAGTCAGTTCTGCAGACGGAATCGGTGCCAATGAATTGGATGATCAGGCGGCGGAGGAGAAAGATTGAGGGAAGGAGGAGCTACCGGGGATGCCGGAGGACCAGGACGATTCCGATCTGGGGATTATCCCGATTCCTCACAATGCACCACCGAGTCATTCCCGTGGCCAGACTGTCGAACAACGGGACCAAGTGTAATACCGGGAGATTCACCCTCAGTTCTAATCAATGAAAGCCCCAAAAGAGTTCCAGACTGATAAAGAAGAACATGAATAAGGCTTCACTCAGGATGCGAAGTAGGATTAACACCCAAGAACACATGGTAACTGTACAGTTCTCTGTTCCCGATAGATAGTATCGACTAAAAAGGGTCGCCTCAAGCTATCAGTATGCTGATGTACACGACTCGAGGAGTGCCTGAGACAAGTATCCTCTCAACCACCACCGATGCTGATGACTCTGAAACTTTTAACAGATGCCAGAGTATCGTCCCATCAACAGGCACTTATACTCCAGTACCGACTGTCCAAGAGCACGATGACTTCAAGTATCGACATGTCTTAAAGACAGAGCAAAGTAGTTTCGCCTCAGCAGAAGGAGTAGTGCCGACTCGAGAGTATCCTAGCAGAGGTCTCCACTGGATGACAGTGCTATGAGGCTGATCCTCAGACTTCGTTCGGACTACAAAGTGAGGTCTTGCTCTCCTCCCAATTGACGACTTGCTTTAACGAAGCTACCAAGAATGACCCACTCTAAAGAGTGACAGATATATCTGTGAAATAGAACTGAATAAGGAATGTACAACTCTGAACTTCAGAAGACAAGTATCCTTGTCGACTTCAATACTGAACTAATACATATTGCAGGGGAATGAAGTTAAGGCTTGACCTCCAGGTCGAGAAGGTCAATAGGTATCTGTTGATATATCTTAAAGTAGATTGTATGTTTGATGGTAGGTTATCAATGTCCTTTCTCCACTTCGGTATTGCTGATATATATCAGACAATCATCACTGTTAACAATCCCAAGACTGCAAAAGCCTGCTTCAGAGTTAACATATCTAACTGCATCTTCATCATTCGTCTCGACCATTGAGACTCGAGTTTTAACTCCCAGGAGTACTAACTACGTCATCATGGTATCATGCTCGTATTGCGACAGGATTGCAATTGGTGATATCTTATACAGATATGGGTTTATCCGAAACCAATTCATCAACAAATATGTTCCTGTCACCAGGTGGCAGTGAGAGGCCCCTCTCATATACCCACTGGGTACATATCGGTTTAATGATTGAAGCAAACAACACAACCCTTTATTTGACTACTCTTCATTGCAGCCAAATATACAGCATTCTGCAACTGAGTTATTGTGCAATATATCGAACAGAGAGTATCCCACGCCACTCCAGACATACGAACCTAAGGTCCCATTTGTGCAGAGCAACAATGTATGGTCAAACTAATAGTTAATTAATTTAAGTCAATTCAGCCTACTAGGCTCCAATATCAATTATTAGTTATCAGCTATTCTGTTATACAACTCTTGGTATCTTGAGATGTCATAATGCTCTGATGATGACGACGCCTCATCTCCCTTGTAATCAACCATTGGAGTGTGAGTGAATAGTCGTTATGTCGGGGACTAGGAATGAGTTTTGCTGCCCATAAACAGTTAAATCAACGATTGAAATCCCACAAAGATCATGATTCATTGTTCCAATTACAATACACCTCTTGTTAGGGGTCGGCCAGAACTCTCTCATTAATCTACTGATATTAAGGTCGGGTAAGGAAGTTGTGACTATGTGGTGAAGGTATCTAGAAGTGACATCCAATGCAGAGATTGGAGTGATGATTCGTGATCCCAGATCGAATATCTATATTCGGATTCTGGAATGATCCTTTATGATCACAGCAATCAACCTCTAACACCAAAGGAGTAACACCAAGATTTCGACACTCATAATGCAGAAGAATTTGATGAGGTAGATGCTGACTTCAACAACATTGCCAAAATAGAACTAGAGGGAGCTAACAATCCTGATGCACAAACACAGAAGGAGGAACAGACGGATGATGTCGATGTTGACTAGTGAGTCATTGTTTATGGCAGAGTGGTAGCTGTCAGAGCCGTTGAGCTACTGTCAGAGCTCCCCCGCTGTCTGAGCTGCTGTCAGAGCTGCTGTCAGAGCAGTTGTCAGAGCTCACTCGCTGTCTGAGCTGCTGTCAGAGTTGCTGTCAGAGCTCAGCTGCAGTCAGAGCTGTTTTCAGAACTGTTGTCAGAGCCCAGCCCGCTGTCAGAGCTCAGCCTGCTGTCAGAGCGGCTGTCAGAATTTTGAATGAAGCTGATTTTCACTCGCGGGTTAGCAGAGCTGATGGATAAGCAGCAATTTCAGAGAGAAGCCTTGGAGGAGTTGATTGCAGCATTAGGCATCACCATGGAGATCAGAACTGTCAAGCTGCTCCACAAACCCACGCAGTTACAACTGCACCAACATATTGCAGTCAATTGGATAGCAGAGAACGAGAACAGCTTGGCAAAGGGTAGTTCATTGGGTGATGACTGCAGGACTTGCAAGGTTAGACCCCGCTGTGCCCGTGAGATATACAGTTCGCCACACTAACAATCATCAAACTCTGACAGCACTATCTTTAATACGTCACCAGGTTAATGTCTAAGAAGAAAGAATCAACACTCCAACTCCTTGATTCAACGAATGGGAGATCGACATGAACGATCACCACAATGCACAGATTGAACCTGGCAAGAAGGTCAGACGCATGCGACCAATGCGGCGGTGGGAGGTCCACCTCCCAATATCAATTCTATGGTATGACCGGAATACATACCACTACAGTGACTCCAAGTTAATGTTGAAATCGCCCAGAACTGATGGTAGCGGAATGGGACGCTGTGGTGATTACATTCCCTGAGTTAACTCCACATCCCAGTAGTGTTAGCAACGGTTCCAAATCGCCGGGTCGGTTACGGGTTCGGTTCCGACCCGGAACCGAACCGTTGCAACGGGTCTTACCACACGAAAACCCGGACCGGTGCCATTGGTCCTGTTATACCCCCAAAAACCCGGCATCACATGTCCACAATTTTCGCTCGAATTAAGACTTTGAGTTCTGATTGTATCGTGACATGATCAGTAGGTAAATTGTGTAGTTTTAGCCCCTCTTTCGCCTCCCGCTCTCAGATTTGCGGCCGGACCAATATTCAACGAGTCGCTATCGAAAACTCGCGAATTTTGCCCGAAAGTGACATTATTTCACAGCGATTCGATGAATATTGGTCCGATCGCCAATCTGACGGCAGGAGGTGAAAGAGCGGCTAAAACTGCACAATCTGCATACTGATCATATCGTGATACGATCAGAACTCAAATACTTAATTGGAGCAAAAGTTGCCGGGACCGTAATGTGGAACCGCGGTCCGGGTTCAACCCGGCCAAAAAACCGCGGGTATATGTCCGGTCCGGGTAACAAACCCGCCAAGACAGAGCGGGTCGGGTTACTTGGCGGTTCCTGACCCAGATCGGGGCCTCTGGGTCGGTTCCAACCCTGACCGAAGCCTGGTAACCCGGAACCGTTGCTAACACTACATCTCAGTTTCGGTACATCTTCCTGGAGGAGGACATCCCATTGAGCCACGCTTCATGGTGCACCGTGGAGAATAGTTGTGATGTTGACTATTGAGACTTTCTAACAGCGGTTCACCCATAAGGAAGCCGATGGTTTGAAATTTTCGGGCCCAGGCATATTTCAGCCGGTTATCTTTGATACAGCCCACAGGTTGCGAACAAACAGGACCCCAATGGGCAACTTCATGATGGCTAATAGCACTTTAGTTAGCATGGTCTCCCGCGATTACAATATGCATCTGGCATTCTGTATACTCACTCTGGAGCTGCAATACAAATCACTGTTGATGGCAACCCCATTGGTACATGGCATCGAAGACTTGCATCTGATCCTGCATTTCCTGGAGGGTTCATCCTGGTTGACCCTACCTTTGCCGCCAGATGCATTCCACTATAAACAGAACATTCATGAAGATTGGGTCGTGGACGGGTGGAATGTGTCAGATACTGAACATTGTGTAGAGTGTGTGGGGGATGCATTCCTTGAAGTTTATATACTTTTGCAAGGCCCTAGATACTATATTCTTCTTAGGCGTATCTCCAATTACAGTATAGTGGCAATCGACAAAGATCAAATACTCAATGGGGGAAAAGGGCAATCGTTCATCAGCAAAAAGATATTCCGATTGGGCGGAATGGCTCCATCAGAGTGGACACGCTCCGTCAGAGCCGTCAGAGACACCCTTGTGGCGGAGTCCTCCTGGCCCGGCATCGATACATCCCGTCGCGTTGTATAATGCCCTCCGATCACTGATTCACTGTCTCATCGCATTTTTGTCGGTCTCCAATTTCAAACGATCACTCTTGTGTTCTGGTCAACAGTGACAATACGTCGCAAGGGGTTCGTTGGGTATGTGCTTGCATCGGGATTGCAATTCGATGGGTGACGCTGAGAATATCTCTGTTCGCGTTCCTTCTATCTGGGTGCAAAATGCAATTCTCTCTTGTCCAATTATACACATCATTCCAAGTCGCCAGATCAATGTGGCTATTGACAATCCATTGCTCATTCCGTCCGTCTCCTGTCCCACTACTAGTAGCTATCTCTGGAGTTACGTGCGCGCAGCCGACAATATGTCCCAGACTGAGAACTTGCAACGCAACGCCTGCCGGTGCTTTTCTCACTTGTATAAATTTCGTGACCAGATCCAAGTTACCGGAGTTTTCTGGTATTGTGGCGAGCGCCAGGGCTAACCAGTACTCAGTGAATGCTCCTTCCTCGTTTTGGAGTTTGATTTTGAATAGTCGTTGCAATTGCCACGGGAGATGCCGATTCAGCTCTCCATAACACATCCCCGGGCGTTGCTTCACCCACACCCAGTCATTCTGTCGATCCCCTGCGCGCTAGCTCTGGCTTCCTGTGCATCAACACATCTGAGATATGCGTTTACCATCTATACGCTCAACTTGAACCTTAATACAATGGTAAATACAGACCTCCATTGCGTGCAGTTGTTCATCCGATATATACGTCTTGTTAAGACTCATATGCTTGATAAACTCCCCTGTACTGCTGTATAATGCCGCGTGGTGCATTGCGTCCTGCGTATTGTCGAGTAATGCTCTGAAGAGTTTGATCATAGGGTCATGATGCTTTCCATTACGGCGGTTTTGGGGTCCCATGCATTCGGGCTTGGCATTTGACTGGGGATTCAGGGGGGCACCCAGATCAGCACCGGAAGGGAGGACCTTGCATGTGGCAGTGCTGTTCTCCCGACGCTGAGCGAGGACTTGGAGATTGAGCTCTCTGACATCGAAGCAGAGGATGTGACGCTGAAAGGTGATTACTTGTGGCAGGTAGTTGAGATTTTGATTGGAGGCATTCCAAATATCCTTGAGGTTCGTTGTATTTACTTGGTCATGTCGCTCGGCAGAAAACTTTTGCAAGGCTCCGTATCGACGAATCTGTTCAACCCGATGAAACAGCAAGTGGATCTTCGGAAAGTTGAAGTCGGCATCTAACTCCTTGGAAACATCTATGTTGTGGCTGATATAATCCTGCGAGGCATTCATTTCGTGCCGCTTCTCTGAGGAGTCCAGGGTCCCGCATATGTTTCCTCATTATCTTTTCGCTTCTTCACGAGTTCCGTTCTCAGAGCTTTGGCTTTGGCCTTGGCCTCATTGCCCGCTCGCCAGAGTAAGAAAACATCATTGAAGGTGAAAAAACGAAGCAAGGCGTCCTCCATGTAGCTCAATGTTGCATCATCGTGAGATTAATATGAAGAATACAGATAGAATTCTAACAATGCCCGTGTGCACTCAATTGCGTGATTGAATATATATGGCCCATGTTCAATCACGCAATTAAGTGCACACGGGCATTGTTACAATTCTATCTGTATGCTTGATATTAATCTCATGATGATGCAACATTGAGCTAGATGGAGGATGCCTTGCGTCGTTTTTACACCTTCAAAGATGTTTTCCTACTCAGGCGAGCCGGCAAAGAGGGCAAGGCCAAAGCCAATTCTCTGAGAACGGAACTCGTGCGGAAGCTAAAAGACAATGAAGAAACACATGTTGAAACTTGGACGCCGTCTCAGAAGCGGCGCGAAATGAATGCCTGGCGGGATACTATCAGCCAAAAGATAGATGTTTCCATGGAGTTAGATGCCGACTTCAACTTTCCGAAGATCCACTTGATGTCTCATCGGGTCCAACAGATTCGTCGATACGGAGCCTTGCATAAGTATTCTGCTGAGAGACATGAACAACCAAAGAAAACGAACCTCAACGACCATTGGAACCCCTCCAATCACAATCTCAACTACCTGCCACAAGTAATCACTTTTCAGCGTCACATCCTCTGCTTCGATGTCAAAGAGCTCAATCTCCAAGGCCTTGCTCAGCATCGGGAGAACAGCACTGCCACATGCAAGGTTCTCCCTTACGGTGCTGATCTGGCTGCCCCCCTGAATAGTCATAGCAACGGGTCCAAATTCCCGGGCCGGGTCCGGGTACGGTTCCACCCAAAACCGGACCGTGGCAACAGGTCTTACCACACGAAAAACCCGCCATTTCGAGTTCACTAGTTTGGCTCCAATTCAGCATTTGAGTTCTGATCGTATCATGACATGATCAGTACTTAGATTGGGTAGTTTTAGCTGCTCTTTTACCTCCCGCTGTCCGATTCGCGATCAGACCAGTATTCGCTGAGTCGCTATCGAAAACCCGCCATTTTCGGGCAAAATTTTGCTTATGTTCAAAGCGATTCAACGAATGTTAGTCCTATCGCAAATCTGACAGCGTGAGGTGAGAGAGCAGCTAAAACTGCACAATCTACGTACTGATCATGTTATGATACGATCATAATTCAAATACTTAATTGGAGCGAAATTTGGAGGAATATGGAGGAACCGTGAAATGGGCCCGCGGTCCGGGTACAACCCGGCCAAAAAACCGCGGGTTTATTTCCAGTCCGGCTAACAAACCCGCCAAGACCACGCGGTTCGGGTTTTTGGCTGGGTAACACACCGAACCAAACTAAACCGACAGTGAATACCCGGACCAGTGGCGCATTACCTGGACCCGTTCCTAACACTAAATATTGGACGCTGAGCGGGGCTTCCTCCTTGTAGAGACTGGGTTACAGCTCCAAGCAGGTACCGGCTCATTTCCTTCATCTCCTTCCCATTCCATTCAGAAACTTCTGCATTTGACTTATTTTTTGGTGTGAGGTCGTGGTAAGCAGCAACAGATAACCAGATTGCATTGTACTTGTATAGCTGTTCGTTCGTCTTCACGAAGTGGAAAATCCACTTCTGGAGGTGGTCAGGCATGCCCATCTGCATTGGATGGAGGAGGTCAGGCTTGGGGAAGTCGCACACGATACAGGGAATACATCGAAACAAACTGAATACTGGGTGAACGTGGTGCGAGGAGAGTCCGGTATTGGCTGCCTTGGTGTTGGCATCGCTGAGCATCGCTGAGCATTCGATTTGGGTTGTGATCCCACCTGCGGTGTTGCTTATCAGGAAGGGCATAGTCTCCTTGTTCGTTCTTTGGACACTCAGACCAAAAAGAGACATGCCGCTCGAGATGATGTAGGTCACTATACTCAGGGCAATGTGCAAGCCATGCAGCTGAAACTGGTTTGCAACGCCTGAAGTTGCCATCTGTACAGAGAATGTTGTAATACGGAGCATCGACAAAAGTCTTGGTGAAACAGAAAAAGCGCGATAAGTCGACAACAACGATAGCAATTAAAGAACGGACGGCGGCAATCGATTCTAGACGACGAATTGACCCCGAAGCGAGCGTCCCAGCACCAGCGAGACCGCAGGAGGAGGGCGCGCACAGGAATCCACACAACAGAGTGGGTTCGGGTAAAGGCTTCGCAGAAATCGCGACCGACGCGACGCGTCGACCAACGAGCGAGCGACGACGACTAAGAGGCTCGCCTCACAGGAGTGATGACAGAATTCAGAGTGAGCGGGAGGAGTGACCTGGACGTGGGAGGAGCTGAAAATGGGAGGAGCGACGCGCCCATGGATGTGACGATGAAGATGGCGACGGCGACAGCCATCGCCGAGGAGACTGCAGGCGCAGGCATATTTGAGCCAATGGAGAGAAACGAGTACGAAAAACCGAGAAGGAGGAGCGAGGCCCCGGTGGCCCCCAGCGACTGGAGGAGCCGCATGGAGCGGACGATACGACAGCAGGCACAGGAACTGACGCAGCTGCACTGAACAGTTGGGCATCTCGCAAACCTGGTGGAAGCCCGGGCAGCCCGCGAGGAGGTACAGCGGCTGGCAATGATGACGTGGATGCAGGAGAGAGAGCAGAAGTGGGACGCCCGCTATGAGGACGACAAGGTGTGGGTCGCGGGCATCACGATCATGATCGCAAAGACCATGAAAGGGGTAGCACAAGGCCAGGAGGACAGAGAGAGAGGAAGAGAAATGACTGCGAGGACGGACGGTGGGGGGCTGGAGGCCTCCCAACATGCAGACACAATGCGAGAAGAGGGACCAGAGGTGCGCCAGCAGACGCAGCAGCATCCGAAGCCCGAGCCCAAACTGCAGCTCACACAGCAGCCTAAACCGCAGCCCGCGCCCAAACCACAGCCAGCACCCACACCTGCTAGACGGTGGGAGACTGTCCCACCCCGAGCCAAGAGTCAGAGGGCACCCGTCGGCCCAGGCCCAGGCCCAGGCCCCGCCCCGACGGCTGGATCAAGCATGGCAGAGAGACGCCTGATATTAAGAAGAGACGAGAGCGTACCGCTCTCCAATAAAATGGACCAGGAAATCAGGTCAGTGATCAAGAGAGCGCTCTTCCACCAGAAGGCACCGGCCCACATTAGGATCATGAACGCCAAAAGGAATGCCAAGGGCGCTATTACTGCGATCACGCACCCGAATGCGACAGCGGAGATGCCTATGTAGTACCGCGACATCATCATCATGGCAGCGAGGACGGTCGATAGAGGAGTCGTGGATGTCGAAGAAAACAACACCTGGGAAAGGCTAAAGATCCATGCAGTACCCCTCGTGCGGTACATGGGAAAAGGCACAGATGGGCTGCAGAAGATGCGAGAGGAATTTGAAGCGGAGAACGAAGGCATAAAGGTCCCCACCCAAGTACGGTGGCTGGCGAACCCCAGCACCATCAGGGACAGGAAGAAGAACGGAGAGATCGCCGCATCATCGGTTGTCTGTGAGGTGAAGGGGAGCAAGGTGGCACAGGTTTTGGTCAAGAAAGGCATCAAGGCGGCGGGAGTGTAGTACCGAGTCGCAGCGTACACGAACGAGGGCCCTGACAGCAGATGTGAGCTCTGCTGTGGATGGGGTCACATCGAGAACCAATGCGGCAACAAGCCCACGTGCGGCTACTACTCAGGCCATCACCGGCCAAGCGACCACAAGTGCAACGTGGTGGGATGAACGGCGAATCAGGGATCACTCTGCGGTCACACGCTGGAGAAGTGCCCCAACTGCAAAGCAAAGCACATTGCTTTCAGCAACAGATGCACGAAGAAGGCCAAAGCCAGCAGGGTGGCACGGCAGAGTAGGATGATAGGGCAGCGGGCATCCACAAACGCAGCCACTGATGTGGCATCGGGGACAAACAGAGTGGTGCTTGGTCCTCGACCCAAGGGGGCTGCAGAGGAAGGGGAAGGGGGGGGAAGCGAGGCGGAGATGGAGGATGTGGGGGAAAAGGAGGCATCAGGGGAGGCGCAAGACATTACGATGAACGAGACTGCGAATACGACCGCGACTGAAACTAAGATTGGAGCCGAGACTGAAATGGGAGCACTGGCTACCAATGATTAATGCGATCCAGCACAACTGCGCTAGGTCGTACGAGTGGACCATTGCGGCGCTGGAGACGGGAGTCGAACGTATGGTGGACGTAGTGTGCTTGCAGGAGCCACCGAGAGAAAGAGGAGGCTGTGGGATCAGCCATTCAGCATATGAAATAGGAAAAAGAAAAAGAATGTGGACGGCGATACGAAAGGGGAGCGGTCTGGTGGTTGTTGAGCGAACGGATTTAAGCAGGGGATCGCACGACGATGTTATTGTCACTGACGTCAGGAGGAGGGGGGAGAAGATAATGAGGATGGTCAAGGTGTACGATCAGAGAGACACGCAGTCGGGAGAGAGACAGTCACAAAAGGTGAACTGGCAGAGCGTCATTCGGCAGGGTGGAACTGTCCTCGCGGGAGACTTTAACGCCCACAGCAGTCGATGGGACCCGAGGTGCCGCGCCCAGCGGAATTCCGCCTTCTGGGAAGGAGTGACTGACGAGAATGGACTTGAAATTGGAAATGATGGCCGATCCACACACTACTGGACAAGAGAGGACCACGAAGGTGAGTCGGTCATCGATTTGACTTTGGCGAACCGACCGATAATGAGATGGACCAAACTGGCGGATGACCATGCCACCGGATCCGACCACAAGGTCATGGAATGGGAGGTGGTAGCCGACAGGCATGAGGAGGCGGATCACGAGTGGGTAGTAGGGTGGGACTTAGCAGGAATGACGGAGGAGGACTTGGAAGCAGCAGAGGAGTTATGGAGGGAAGTAGCGAAGGAGTGGGCTCACCTGGGGGCAGAGTGCTCATCAGACGAGGTGGAGCACGAGGCCGCATGGTGTCAGGAAGCAATGAGCAGTGTCCTCAACGCCACAGCAAAGAAGATCCGAATCTGCGCCAGATCAAAGAGGTAGTGGAACGCCGACATGAAAGAAAGAACAAAAGCGGTCAGAAGAGAAAAAAGGAGACGGAACTCGGGGGAGGCCGCCAGGGCGAAAGCAAAGCTCCAGAAGTCGATTCGGCAATCCAAGAGCAAAATGTGGAGTGAGTACTTGCAGAACCTCAGGGGAGCCGAGGTGTGGAGAGCAGCACGATACGTCAACCCTCGGGCGGGCATGACCGTGGAGGCCCTAA
>Ga0307515_10005095_pt1 | contig 26698 bp, 33 predicted proteins | sample 17_EM_MG_FD_194513 | JGI IMG/M metagenome (GOLD analysis project Ga0307515, IMG submission 194513) | Populus trichocarpa ectomycorrhiza microbial communities from riparian zone in the Pacific Northwest, United States - 17_EM | ecosystem: Host-associated > Plants > Roots > Unclassified | place... | reverse complement strand
GACATCATGACACATACCTCAATGTCACCATTCTTGACGAAGCCCTTGATTACTCCCGCCAGTATGACCCCCCCGAAAGCGGCAAAGATAAGATACCAGATAACCCTCCAGTAATCTACCTTCTGGGTGACAATTTCAGCCTCGGTGGACTCATCTGCCGAAACTGCTGCCTCGGGGTCAAGCTGAACATCGACGGAGGCACTCCCAGTACGCGATCCCAAGAGGGGCTGGCTCTCGTCTGTGGGGTTAGGAGGACCTGTACTCGAAGCTACTGGCGACATCAAGTGGGGGGAAGATGAGGCACTGGTTGGGGGGGACTCGGCGAATCTCGCTCATGAATCAGGTCGCCGTCGTATTGAAGTCTGCAACAATTCCCGATCACGAGATTCGATCAATCCATTGCTATTAGCTGACTTAAACGAGGCGGGACGGAAGACAATCCGGCTCAAAGAACAAGCAGGATACGAATCTAATTACTAGCCAAAAAGGAAGAAAGGAGGTGCAAGTGGTCCAAAGATGTGAGATGCGCTGGCAATCGAGAGCCCGGATAATGATAAGAGAACTTCAAGAGAACTTCCATCTGTTGTTGCAGACGGTGCATGTAACGAACGTCTGTGGTTGCAAGTCAATAAGAGGAACCACTCGAAGACCTCTGGACAAGAGCTTACGGTCATAGGCTCATCGGCGCTACGGGTTTGCGCCTGGCGGTAACGACATTTTCTCTTCGGGGGATGTCAACAAAAGGGACTTTGAGTAACATTGACCAACAAACCTGTTTACAACGACCACACTGGAAGGCATCAGTTTCTGCCTGTTGCTCTGCTGCGCCCAGGGAGTTGAACAGGTTGTCTTCGACAATCTTTCGATTTGCGGCTTGTCGCTCTCCAGAGGCCATTTCCTGATATGCAGCGGTGAGCCGCGCGTCTTTGCCGAGCATCGAATACATACCTCGCTGGTCATGTTGGCGAACTTGATGGGGGAGATGTCCCCTGACACAACACTCTCGCGCAGACTGGGATTGTTTTTATCCTTCAAGTTGACAAACAATGAACGGATTTTGGCCTTGTATCCACCGGTGCTAGTTCCAAGCTCGTCTGCCACCGCTTTTTCGATCGCGACAGCCCTTTGAGCAATCAAGTCGTTGGCTATCAAGTGGCAAGGGTTAGACAACGGAGGTGGGGGGATGAAAAGTAGACGCACGAGCTCCAGATTCCAGTGCGAGGGCATCGTAAAGGAGCTCAATGCACCTGTCGCGAGTTTTATCCCCTGTCCAGTTGGCGCTAACTCCGTCACCCTTGGCGGTCCTTGTCTCGATCTTCGGAGTTGTGGGGGAAGAGATGGACTGCGGAACGGAGTTGATCTTGGACACAGTGGCCGTCGAGATAATTGGCTTCTTCGGTGCTACAAAGGGTGTCAGGAGCCGTCGGAAGTCAGCAGGGGCAAGGCACGCACTTGACTTGGAGGTAGAGGGCGAGTGGTGTTCGGCGGTGCCGCTGGTGGTCCGTTTGGCCTTTTCGACATCGTTCTTCCACTTTCTTACGATATCCTTCGCAGCCTCGGACACACGTTTATCCGCATGCGATCGCAATTTTCCAACGGCAAGACCGGCCTTGCTTTCCTGTGGTGGGATACGACGCGGTCAGTTGGGGGTGGGATTGGAACGACGGAGGTGGATGGCTCACCCTAAGAACAGCTTCATTTATGTTTGGTTGTTTCTTTAGAGAGTTCAGAACTTCGACCATGGCCTGTAGACGAAAATACGATGGGTTAGTCTGCAATTTTGAGCGTGGACGGGTTTATCTTACCTCTGCAACCTGGGCGCTTTGAAGCGACTTGACCAGCTTCTTAAGTTCAGCGACTTGCGACATAGTTTACTACGGGACGACAATGCCACTATCTCAAGTGCGGAAAATGCGGAAAAATAACAAGCTCTCTCCCAATCTCTCTCTTTGCCTTTCCGGTGGTCGTGTGTGGACGATGTGCAGTGTGACGTGACAGGTCACACCCTTCCCCTCAGCCTGAATGTCACTCCCTCCACTCAACCCTCTCCTCAAGGCTTCCGGCAAACGCACGAGGGAGATATTTGCTTCATGCCCAGACGACATCATCAAGGACGATGAGCGGAGGTACGCGTCCATTGACCTCTACATGCAGACGAGCTGACCATGGAACAGCGCCAGGATTCGCCTGTCCGTCAAGATAAATGACGAATACAAAGACTACAAGCAGCTGCCCCCTGCCCTTCTATCGCAGCAGGGTTCAGTAGGGCCCGCTCGGCCTAAAGACGCACAAAGGAAGATGATAACAGCCGGTCGTGCGTTTTGTTCGCGTCTCATTTGTGCACGGTCTTCACGCAATATATCTGCCCAGCCACCTCAGAGACCTCTATGATGATTGCAAAAATTGACAATACACCCGCCCAACAACCCTCTGCCTTCACCTCCCATTCTACCCTCTCAAATGCACTTGCTCTCCACAAGACCACACGGACGATCAAGCCAACGTATCACCCGCAATGGAAACTTGTACGTGTCATCTCTGGTCACCTCGGTTGGGTGCGCAGTGTGGCGGTGGAACCGGGGAACAAGTGGTTCGCGACAGGCGCGGGTGATCGTGTTATTAAGATTTGGGATCTGGCTTCGGGGGAGTTGAAGTTGTCGCTAACGGGTCATATATCGACTGTCAGAGGTCTTGCTGTTTCACCGCGGCACCCGTATCTTTTCTCCTGCGGAGAAGACAAGGTAAGTGCGACGAGGCAGACATCCTTCCTCGTTTTTAACGGATGTTGTCATAGATGGTCAAATGCTGGGATTTGGAAGCCAACAAAGTCATCCGTCATTATCACGGACACCTCTCCGGAGTTTACGCTCTTAGCCTCCACCCAACACTGGACGTTCTCGTCACCTCTGGACGAGATGCGTCCGCCCGTGTTTGGGACATGCGGACAAAAGCTCAAATCCACGTCCTATCAGGACACACCGCCACTGTTGCTGACGTTAAATGTCAAGACTCGGACCCGCAGGTCATTACCGGTAGCATGGACTCAACAGTTCGACTATGGGATCTGGCTGCTGGCAAAACAATGATGACATTGACACACCACAAAAAATCAATCCGTGCGCTTGCTATCCATCCAACAGAGTACTCGTTTGCTTCCGCTTCTGCTGGAGGAAACAACATCAAGAAGTGGAAGTGCCCAGAAGGCGCTTTCGTGTTCAACTTCAGCGGCCACAATGCCATCATCAACACACTCTCCGTCAATTCGGAAGGCGTGTTCTTCTCTGGAGGAGACAACGGGACCTTAACGCTCTGGGATTACAACTCGGGCACCGCGTTCCAAACCTTGGATGATATTCCACAACCCGGTTCGCTAGAGGCTGAGGCTGGCGTTTTCTGCTCGACGTTCGACCAGACAGGGACGCGTTTGATCACTGGTGGAGCTGACAAGACGATAAAAGTATGTATATTCATCCCGGCCCGAGTCCGCGGCGGTGTATTGACCCGCGTTTTTACAGGTGTATGCGGAACAATCCTGACATGCTCACACTGTAGTTACCTTGCTTTGTACCGTACCCTAGATCCCTTGCAACATAGTTCTCCCCGCGTTCACGCCTTGTGGCCATAATCTCTTTGTGACATAAACGCGTGACGGGCGCGTCTGAGCCACGCGCTAATCCGAATTCCGGCTTCTCTCCTGCACTCAACAACTATCCCACGTCCTTATCCTTAGAGCTTAACTGTCCGACAACTCACAATGGGTGAAGAAGCCGAAGACGTTAAACCAAAGATTGACCTTACCATCAACTATGAGGGCCAAAGTCAGCATTTCTGCTCTTGTGGAGTGCATGCTGTGGAATGGGGCACTCATGCGGTTCGGGTGAACGATCTTTTTCTCTCGCAGCGTGCACGGTCAAGGTGAAGCCCACAACGCCGTTAAAGAAGGTTTTCGAGGCGGCAGAGGTACGTGCTCTTGATCCTCGTCGTAACAGCCACTACGTCTGGATCGACCCATTTTACGTTACACTTCAGAAACGATTCGGACGAGATCCAGGTAACCCTACTTTTGATGTCGAAACGTCATCCCCTGTTTAATGAACGTGATTCGACCTTCTTCCCTGCTCTTATCAAAACAGGGACCTTCAAGTTTATCTACGAAGGAGAGCGGCTCCAGCCACAAGATACGCCCGCAAGCGTGAGACAACCAACCCCCAACATTCCCCTTCGATCTAACTCACGGACGCATATATCAGCACGAAATGGAGTCCGGGGACATCATCGACGCTCATCTAGAACAGGTGCGTACTGGAGTTACGTCACCGGTCTGTCCTTTATCTCAAAATCTCGTCATCCATTATTCCAATAGCTCGGAGGCTGGTATTGATGTCAGAATGCCGCTTCTCTTTGTGCTTTAAACTTTCTTCCCGTTTGTCTGTACGATATATTCCGGCAATGGATGATCTTTCGGATTGGGACTGCACATTGTAAAAGTGGGCAGGACCACCGTTAGTCGTATTGGACCCGGAGGACTGGACCAGATCAGAAGGTTTACAAAGACAATCCAACAGCATCAGAAATCTCCCTAACCCTAGTGACCTCAGCCAACCTGAGCGCATATATCAGGCACTCCCTCTCCTTCTCAATCCTTCCTTGCATCTTCGCGGCCTTGGCCAAATAATACCACGCCTCAGGGACATCCCATCCATCCCCGTTTGTAAGATCGCTCAGAAGACCGGCCGCGAGTTCCACCCGGTCCGGATCTAACTCGTCCACCCCAGGGGATGGCGGTGACAGATAGATTTTGCAGATGTGGATTATCGCAGAGACGTGCTCCGGCGCAATGAAGAGAGCTTTGTGAAGGGCTTGTAAAGCCTTCTGTTCGTCGCCTAGCGCGTAGTAGTAAAGTCCGAGCTTTGGTGGGTTCAGCAAAGAGATAAATTTCCACGAAGAGGTTGCCCACCTGTACCCAAACCGCGGGATTGTTTCCATCCCTCACTTCTGCCTCCTGAATCGCCCCTCTCGCCTGTTCAATCTTCCCAAACCGCCGGAAAGTCGCCGCCGACATACACCACAGATCGCTCATCAACCTTCTATCTTTCGCGGCGCGGCTGTCCCATTTCGATGGGGTTTGATATGTTGGGAGTGCAACAGGAGGCGGGGGAAGTGGGGATTCCGTGGGAGATTCGTCAGGAGTAGAATCCCCATACGTGACTCGCCTTCGTGAATGAATCGACGATGCTTGGTAAGAGGTAGTACTAAGCATGGAATGTATGTCTGCCGAGAACGATCAGTCAAGGATCAACGTTTGGTTTTGGTTTACGAGTGCCTACCTGGCGCAGAGGTGGCTTTACGAAGGTGACTAAAACCTTGCCTGGGACCAAGTGTGACCTTTTTCGAAATCAACGAGATGCGTTCCTGACCGCGGTGGACCTGAGTCTTCAATATCCTTGAAACCCTTCTACTAGCCGAGCTTTGCCCCCCCGGACGTCCCAAAGAGAGCTTGTTCCTCCCATCCACGTTTTCTCCCTGTCGGTTCTGTTTCTCGAACGACGCTTTATCCGGGGACGCAGGAGTGATTGTGATCGGAGGTCTGATCGATGGTGCATCACCCATAATGGACCGTGCCACTCCCACCGAAGTTCCAGGCAGAGCGGATATCGTCTGGTTCGATATCGAGCCTTGTTCCCCAGATCGGCGTGTGCTGTCGAAAGAGGACCTCGCTGAACGTACTTGTGGTCAAAAATGAGCTTCCATTGATGGCGGATAAAGATGTACCTGTGGTGTTACCCTCCTTCTGAGTCGCGACCCACGAGAAGACCTCGAGCCACTTCTCAACAGCCCCCTCGGATCCTTCAGTCTGCTCCGTGAGTGCTAACTGGGTCATTCGCAGTTGTAGGGCTTGATCAAAGAGCTCCCGACGCGACGGTAGCGCATGATCAGGTAGGGGCTTCAGCAACGATGCAGCTGTAGGAATACCAGTGGCATCCCGGCTCAATAGAGTCGGGGGTAATTCCGAAGTCGGCGTGAAAGGAACGTCTGCTGGAGGTAAACCCTCGATTTTCCCATTTGGCGTCCCGGGCGTATCGCCGTTCGGAGTCTGAGGTAACCCATCGTCACCCACCCTTTCCTCGCTAACTCCTGCACCGTATTCAAGAACTGCTTTCGCCTTCTTCCAATCGTCTGTCGCAACGAGAAGGAGTCCAAGGAGGTGCCAATGTTGGATCTCGCGGGAGTCCTGTTCAACGGCAGACCTAGCATGTTCGATGGCGAGAGGGATGTTCCTCGAAGGACCCGCTGTTGCCAGCGCAAGTGCGAGGTGGTAGTGAGCTGAGGAACTGGGAAATGTCTCAACCGCAAGCGTACAGAGCCTGAGAGACTCCGAGAGCCGACGAGGGCGGGTCAAAGACATTTGTTCTGCAGACAGTGAGCCGAAGCAACAAGATCATCCGTCACAAACCTACCTTTGTAGGCCATCACGGAGTGCCAAATTCCCTCCGCCAGATAAACACTCGCCACCAATTCCGCGTCGTTCTCGTCCAACCGGGTTTTAGCTTTCTCAATTAGTACCCCAGCCTCCTTCGCTTCGTCCAATCCGTTTCCAGTGGTCCCAAGAACGGTTCCAGATTTTGAGCATGCGACTCGGCACAACATCCTCGCTCCTTGAACCAACGCCTGAACCCAGTTCCTGTCTGTGTCCGTACGGTGCACGCTCTCCACACTGCTTGTACTCGTGTCCTCCTGTTTCTGAGCGGCTTCGGCGTTGGCAGTTTCCCATGCCTTCCCTACCACTTGCACATACAGTCGAAGAGTCCGTATAGCCAGATTTGAGTCTCCTGACACATAGAACAACCTTGACATGTGCCGAAAGATGCGATGCGAGTTGAAGGTGAGGCGGGTCGCCCACCACAGCGTCTACGTAGCTTGGAAGTCTGAGTTTGTCGAGAAGCCACGAACGGAAGAACGTACGTCTAACACCCAACCTGCGTGTTCACCCACAGCACCACTAGCCTCCCAAGTCGCAACGCAGAGATCGGCGAACTCCTCGACAAGGACATTGCGCTCACCTGCCCGGGGAAACTTGGTACTAACGTTGAGGACAGACCTATACTCCTGAATCACAGATCTTGCTTCCGGTAACCAGCTCGGGGCAACCGCGTCCGAACCGAGGTTTTTTGAGGCCTTAGCCTGGGAGATGACAAAGTGGAGGTACAAAGTCGAAACTGTGGACCGATGTTGCGGTCGAAAAGAAGGGACCCAGTGCGAACTACAAATGAAGTATTGGCGGAAGAGAGCTGAGAGGGTTGGTTCGTCCGTGGTTACCCGAACAGCGATGACAATAGTTCTCCAGAGCAGCTGCTCGACCCATCTCCAGAGTTCTAGATATCGAGTATAGGACGAGGATTGGGGGTTGAGGGAACCTGCTATGGGAACGGTGCGAGGTATCTCCGACTCCGCCGTCTCAACGAGAATGGAAGCGGAAAGATATATATCAAGCGACCCCTGCAGATCTGACGGATGCAGCTTCTCGTACGACATTCCTGGGAGTAAATGTTATTAAACAGTAATCGCGTGGGCACTGGGATATACCTTTCAGACAGACAGCCCGAACAGTTTCGACTAGCGACCAGGCTCTCCCATCCCTAACGTCGGGACTGGCCTGGCCGTGGTCGGCCGTCGAAAAGGTGCCCACCCAGGACGAAGCAGGAGATTGATCAGCGCCAGGTCGCAACGCGTTCGAGGTAGAAGCCACGGATTTAGAAGAAGATATTCGTTTCAGGGGATGTGTCAGATCCTTGATATTAGATAAGATATCGAAGGATTCAGAGGGGCGTGAGAGCGAATAAGCGTAGTACGCCAAGGCCAGTAAAGTTGACTTGGGGATTTTGATTAAGCCTGGAGTAGGTGTGAGATCTACTGAGTGACACTCACTTCTGATGGTGATGGTATGGCGTGCAGCGCGTCATATCCTGCGCGCCCCTCCCGCTGCCGCTCCTCTGGAAGAATGGTGTCATCGCCCGAGTCCAACGGACTTGTCTGAGAACGTTGAGAACTATCACTATCCGGTTTCTGTTGGCCAGCGGCGAGTTGGAGAACGAGGTGATGCGTTTGGGAAACGACCTCGGCGAATTCGTTCTGTCCAGGACAGTGTTTGTTGAACTTTCGCAGCAGATTCGCCCAGTTCAGCGTGGATCCCTTTAGGTCCTTGCCGGGAAAGTTGGAGTCCCATTGGCCTGCAGTGATGGCCGTTCGCAATTGAGTCCAGTAGTGTTTGTCCTTGGTGAGAGCCATCGTTGACCTCACTGTTGGACGTTGGCAGAATGATCGAGTTGGCGCGAACTGACGCTGGCTGTCGGACCCTCTCCGGTAATGGTCAAACGTTATGTTACAGCGTGTACGCGACGACAACAGACAGACACAGCCATTCAAAAACACTGGGATACGCTAAAGTGCAACGGAGAAACCTGCGAGGACAGGCAATGGATCTACTGGTAAATAAAGTTGTACCTTTGGGGAATCCAGCATTAGCGTGACCCACGACGACACTTCCAGGTAATAGACATACCGGGACAAGAGGTGGGGAATCGCGGAAAGCTGGGGGCCGTAGCGAGCGGCATTATCGTAAAGCTCAAACAGAGGAATTGCGAGAAGCTTCATGTTTTTTGGAACTGCCAGAACCTCTGAAAACGACGCCGGTCAGTGCGAATTCGGGTGGGTTGAACAAGAAACGGACTCCTCTCTGGCATCTGGACAAGGAAAAGTTTCTTGCATTCCTTGGGCTTCGTAATATGGGCAGGGACGAACGGATACTGCCATACTAGTCAACACCGGCCAACAGCACCAGCGAATAGATCATACCATAAAAGTCTCAAAATTGGGTCTCCACCACTGAGCCAAACAGTCACCGATTTCCCAATCATTATCCACACCATGAGTTGCATTGAACTGGCGGGATTCGGAGGGAGGGGCCAAGCGTTCATCCAACCTCCGTTTCAAACCGTCAATCTCGTCCTCACCAGGTTTAAGATAGTCTCCAGGCCTGTGGTGCTGAGAGACAAGCGACGACGCTACAATGAAATTTTGGGCTTACAACTTGAAAAACGCGTTCGCGATTTGCAACATGAGGATATGGGGATGACCGTGATCGTGCACGACGAGGATACCTTCAACAGTCCTCCGCATTCCAAAATCTTCATAGTTGTTTTGCAAACGTTGGAGACGAGCTGAGACCGAGGGATCCTCTTCGGGTTGGGCTTCCTTGGTGCTGAAGCGGGAAATGATTGACCAAGGCTAACGGACGGGGGCGAAAGCGTTACCTGAAAGTGAAATTGGACAGTGGGTACCTATAACACAGACATTGGGTTGCCCGTGAGCGATACGTGGGCATTACCTAGGAAAAGCGTACGCTTACAGGGCGATTGTGTTCGACATGGTGGTTCAAGCAGGATTCGAGGTTCGCCCCAGTTCCCACGGGTCCCGGGCCGATCCTTCGAGTCCTCAAGCGAGATCCTCATTTCACGAATCCTCTCCAGTAACCTTAGGAGCATCTAACCACAGTCTCTCGTCTTCACACTTTTTGGACACATACTGGCTTGGATTCTATTGATCGCGTATACAATTTGGGAAGATACAGTACAGTGTGAGTAGAGGAATGAAATCGCTGTGAGGCAGTCGCTCCCAAGATAACCGGGTGATTGCCCAGGGAGCGCCTGACCAACAGCGCGGAGATGGGAGATGAAATTAGATATAAAACATGCTGTTCTTCAAGTTATCGTGAACCCCAGCCCATTCTTTCTTAGCGTCCTCGGCCACCTTTTCCTTGGTACGCTTGCCCCTGCCCCTGTTGTCCGTCGAAATGAAGTACCTGCTGAGGTAGCATCGGGCACGCTCGCAGGCCAAGTCGGCGTAATAGGCGGGTGGCACCAAGCTGACCGCCTTTGTCGCGCGAACGTACTGGTAGCTGAAGTGGTGAGTACCCTGTTGCATCACGTCGGCGTTGAAGCGGTTCTCATCGTAGATGACGACGTAGTGGGTCGGTCGAACCTGTCCTTGGAGACCGGAGTGCGCTTGCAGGTTGAAGTCGAACAAAAAGGGAGACGAGAGGCCTCTGTCTTGGACTGTGCCGGGAAGGGTGTTTCCGTTGTTTGATTTCTGGTTCGCTGACGTCGGGTAGAATCTGCTGTGGTGTCGTTTTCCACAGATAACGATAGTGACCTTCGGCCGATACTTCCCCCCCACCTTCTCGAACGACTTCAGCACTTTGGAACGAAACTCTTCTCCAAGTACATCGTTGTATTGTCCCTACGGTTCTGTCTGAGTAATTTGGACAGTCTCCAAGATTTCGGGAAACCTACCTCGCTGACTCCGTCTCTGTAAATGATCACCCGGTTGGGCAGGGCTTTACTCGCTGCCTTGTATGCTTGCAATCTTTCTATCATCATCTCTGTGAGGTCTTGGATCATCTCGGGGAGGTTGAGTATGTGTTTCGAATAAGAGATTTAAATCACCTACCTCCTTTTTCCCTTCTTGTACTCGGAGGCTGACAGGGAATTGAGCGAATGTATCATCTACGTTCGCAACGACTGCGGCAACCGACGGGGTTCCTGAGATGGAAGTAGGGCTGGGGTGGGTGACGTCCATGCCAACTACCATCGTGGATGCCGTCTTCAACCATCCGAGGGCACGGTCGTCGATCGTGTGGTTAACACCACCCAGCTTCGTGTTAGCTTTGAGAGCGACATTCGAGAAATACTGGTCTTGCTTTCTTGGATCCTTGAGAGCCTTGTCAAGTTGCATGCAAATAGAATGAACGCCGAGCTTGGTGTCGCAAAGCGTTTTGATTCCAGGATAGATAAAGTCATCCCTACGCGAAAGGAGGAACAAGATCAACTTCGGACGGGGGGTACCCAATTTACCGATGGCCTCTTCGATGTATTGGAGGGCCTTGCGTCGTCCGGGATCTTCTCGGGGAACTGGTAGCTCCTGGGTAGGGAGGATCTTTGGAGGATTCGGAACCGCCATGCCGCAGGCTTTCAGTTTGTTCCCGAACCCGGTCGCCAGCTGTTGGACCGCTTGTTGATCAACCCTCACGCCGTCGATGACAGCAATGACTCCCCAGCTGGCAACTGCGGCAGGCCGTTTGAACTTGACGGAAAGTATGTTCCAGCTTCCACCACTAGGAATCATCGGCCTCCCGGTGTAAGACAGCTGGGGAGGTGGTAACACGCGTATCGGAACGGTAATCATGTCCGACTCGACGGTGATGTTGAAGCCGTCGATAGGACCGTCTCGAAGGCCAAGGAGCCGGAGGCCATCGTTTACTATACTAGCCGCATTCGTTGCTGGTGGATTACATGCAACGTTGATCATGTTGGCGGTCTCGCGGTCGGCTAGGCGTCCATAATACGGCTGTTCGATGACTTGACAGAGCTCGGCGGGAAGGTAGGTGGGCTTCTTTGTACCGACGTTTATCACTGGAAGCCTAGGATTGAGTCGTATTCTGTACTCTGTGGAATGCAGAGTGAGATTACGAACATTCAAAAGTGGACACGAGTTTACCTTTGAAAAAATAGTTGGCAACGGTTGTTTTCTGTGGAGTGTATTTCGAGCACTCGAAGGTAACGGCTTCTGGACCCGGTGCTCCGAGAACCTCGGTTAACGTATATGTCCTGTTGTAGCCGAGGTGATTGGTGACGATCTTGACTTTCGAAGGAAAATCTGAGGGCACTGCGCCTTGGGTTCGCTGTTGAAATTTGGAGATTGCATCCATAAGAGTGCCGGAGAGGTAGAACGGGGTCATGCAGACGTTGACGTTGAGCACGACCTGTCCGAGAGAGGGGCGAGCGGAGGAGTAGAATCCCTTGAAGGCAAAAAGCAGCGGACTGAGGCCATTCTGGCGGTCTTGCTCCGCAGGGAAAAAGTAACGGTTTTTTCCGGCTCGAATTGCCTCGACGGAGGCGCGTTTCTGGATGATGAGGTTGAGGGCAGAGACGAAAGGCTGGAAATCCCACTTCCTCACGGCCAGGTCGGCATTGCAAAACCTGCATAGAATGGGATCGGCGCAGCGCTACAAAAAGAAAGACGAAACCGCTCACTTAGTCAACTGTTGGGGGTCTAAGCTGTCCTTCAAGGTAATTTCGACCTGATAGGGTTTCGCAGTGGCAGGCGGTGCCCCTTCATCGGTGTGGTTGATCGTCACTTCCAAGGGTTGTTCCAGCTCACGTGCTGAAACCAGGCGTTCGCTTTTGTCGTGAGCTATGAAGCGTGCGTGAGGGGAAATCCTTGGGTGCCGTTCTAGCAGCTGGAAGATCCGCTCCCCGATCCCTCTCCCGGGGTCTGGGGTGATCTTGACTTTGTAATCATAGATGATATCCTTGGGCAAGCGAATTGCAAAAAAGTTGGCTCGCACTACACCGGGTTCACCAAGTGTTCCCCATCCGGGACCTTCGAAACGAAACGGTAAAGATTGGCGTTTGGATGAGATTGAAGAAACGTACGGAGAGGGAATTCAGGTGAGTCGTCTTTGTCAGCCTTGAACCTCTGGACCACCCTGTCCCCTTCCTCCTTGAGTCGAGGAGGATAAACTGCTTGGACGTTCTCCTGCCAGATACCGAAGTTACCCCTGCCGCGCCCACCAGGGCCACCGCGGGGGGGACCACCTCTACCCATTGGGCCACCTCGACCGCGGCTGTCACTGCTTCCAAAACCGCCACCTCTCCCCCGCCCCCTGTCTCCTCCACTTCCTCCCCCTCCTCTGCCTCCACCTCCGCTTCCACCTCCACCTCCACCATAGCTGCCCCTAGGAGGGCCACCTCTGCCTCTGCCTCTTCCTTGAGAACTCATGTGTAGCTGATGGTAGTTGGTTGAAAGGAAGGAACTGGGGCGGTCCTGTGGCTCACCGGATGCAATGGTTTACCTTGAGTTTTGATGGGATCACGGAATAAGGTTAAGATCCGTCTTCCTCGGTTCATCATCAGCCCAGCAGCCAGCGGGCCCGGGAAGATGGAGAACCGGTTCAGGGTGGAACGCATAGGCGGGGGCACGCAGCTCTTGTCTATTGTGTTACAATATATACGGAGGTCCATTTTAGTGCACGTTGCACATGCGGTGCATTCTGAATTACAACACGAGGCCACACCAAAAGCGTGATAACCGCCGCACAAAGGAGTACATACGTATGATCTCAGAAAGGGTAGGCAATCTTTCTAGCTTGTAGCGCTTGTTTAGAGTCGGCATAGTCCGAATAACTGATTGTTTCAGATGAATCGAGCGAGCAGATAAGAGGTAAGAATCGATGAAAGCAGGTTGACCTATGGACCGACGGTCAAGAGGATACAGGGTCCTAGACCATGGAAGAACTTGCCTGGTTGTTGGTCAATACATCCAGCCCGTTAATCACAATCGGCTGCTCCGGAGTTGCCGGTTCGACTTCATCGGGTAGTATACGCTTAGTTTTGGGCGACTGACGGGTTTCTTGCAGGGTGGCTCCGAGGAGCGAATCGATCTAGTGGTGTGGCGGGTGTTCATCAAATCGAGAAATAAGGACAAGGGGACATAAAAAGTTACCAGGGATCCAAGGCCGCCCGCTGCAGTGCCCCATATGAGCAAGGGCACCAACTCGGTCAGCCAATTCTCTCTACAGACGGTGTTTTCGATGGCGAGTGCGGTGGCAAGGGCGAGGGCCATAATAAACCCACCGGCCAGGGACGCAGCGGTTCCGAGTACAGACAAACCTCCGTTGGTGCCGGGGGGAACAGGTTTGAATGTGATGATCAAAATGGGCGGTGATTTGGACAATATGCCCAACTCAGACGCCAGAGTATCTCCCAAACAGCAGGCAAAGTGACTAGACGTTATCTATCAAACATTCGTCGAGACATGTGAATACTCAGCGTACCCGAGAGATACCAGGACCAAGGCTCTACTCCACCCCGATGTGACTTGCGGAGATACAGGGCACCATTCGGTAGAGACATATGGCCGCCCCGGAACGACAAGCAAGCTGGGCAATAGTTGGGACGCCAACGAATTCGGAACAAAAGCGGCGGACCAAAGGAGGGTCGCTACAAGGGCGGAAAAGGAGTTGCAAAAGACTTGCGACGCGTTTCTATATCCAGCCTCTTGGTGCCCTTCTTCTAATTGCGCCTTGCGACTTTTCCCGATCTTGGTCGCCCGTGAACCAACGAGGTAGAATATGATGAGCGAAATGCCAAATGATCGTAGGGGAGGAGACAACATGGCCACTGCGGTGAAGAAGGCGGCGAGCGCTCCGGAAGGAGATAACGAACGCTTGCGCAAGCCATGCCCGGCAAGGAGAACCGCGATGAGGGTCGTGACCAACGGTATGTCTGACACGTTGAAGGCCATCAGAGAGTCTAGGATGACCGTCCGTGGGAAATCGTGGAACTGGAAGTGCCGCGGGGAGTGAAATGGCCAGTTGACCGACTGTAGCGATTGAAGACTTGACCCCGTCCGCTGAACGCTCTTACATCTGGCCGTGTACACGTGAATAGTTCATTCCGTCTGTGGGTGGGATGAGGTGAAGTGAGGGCGACATTGGCGAAAGGCTCGGCACCCCCGCGATTTCCCGCCACGCGTTTCTAGTCGTAACATTAAATTCATGCATTCCGTAGCTGTCGATGCTTTCCAGGCGACGAGCCTGGCTGAGTGCACGTATCAACAGCTTGATATCTGATGCTCAGCTCGCGACCGGGACAGTGTAGGCACGCTAACAGCCGTTCGAGGTAATGGCCGATCAGCATACATACCGAGCAGCCTAGCTGAGAGACCTCACCGAACCCTCGAGGCCTCAGGGCTCGACCTGCGTTGTACTTTCATGCGTGAATAAATGGTCGGATAGTTGATCAGTGGAATCTTTGCCTTCATCTTCACCTTCACCTCTACCTTCATCTTCACCCTCCGACGCCTTTCGAGCTTCACCATCATGGCCGACGTCTTCAGCCCATCATCCTTCTCTACGTATCTCAATCTTCCATACCCGCCACAGTCGAAACTCTTCGAACCAGCCCCTCTATCCGAAAGACCGACTGCAGCTCCACCGCTTGAGCGTCCGCAGACGACGTCCGGCATCCCGCGACCCGGCCATACCAAAAGCGGAGACGGGTCTGATCTCACCATGAACCAACCGACCCTTCAACGTTATCGCAGGCACAGAGAGTACTACATCGACGGTGGCGACATAGTATTTCTTGTAAATCTCCCCATCTACCTCCACGATTGTAAATCGTCCAGTTACTGACCCAGACGTCCGCGAACCCAGGTAGAGAACGTGCTTTTCCGTGTCCATAGGTCCGTACTACTTCTCCCAGAACCACACAATCTCGCAGGTCGAACTAAAACTGTGGCGGGTAACAGCCATTTCTTCGAACGCGAATCTCCTGTGTTTCGGAAACAGCTCGCAGGGTATGGCGCACGAGAGCGACCAGGGGGCTCGGACGCTGACCCGTGCGTCCTCGATGGCGTGATTGTTGACGACTTTTCGCGCTTCCTTTGGGTGTTTTATAATCCGTGAGTTTCTACATCCCTGACCTGAACGCCAGTTGAAGTGTTAACCTTCGCTCCTCCACAGTACATACTCTATCTACGAAGCACCAACCGAAGATTGGGCGGCCATCCTGGGTCTCGCTCATCACTGGCAATTCTCCGAGGTCAAGGCTCTCGTCGTTCGCGAGATGGAGAAGCAAACCATCCCACCCCTCACCAAGATCACGATCTATCACCGCTACGACGTCAACCGAGAACTGCTCTTCCAATCCTACGCGGACCTCTGTTTGAGGGAGGAACCTCTCGCCTACAGTGAGGCAGAGGACCTTGGATTGGAGACATGGTTGATGATATCCACCGCACGAGAAACGATAAGGCGAGGAGACGGAGGTGCATCACCGGCCGCCAACCGTTCCACGGAGGAAATCGGACGTGTCATTGGACAGGTCTTTCGCCTCGCTGGTCTTGCCTGATCTGTCCTCCCCTACATCAAATTGCTTTGTTTCATTGCTCGCGCGTTGTTCTCCACTTGGTGCTTTAGATCTGGTATCAGCTTTCTTGTTGTACATATTGTAATAGATCTTGGGTGCAGACACTGGGTGACTGTCCCTAGGACTAGGGACATATATATCCGTCGAAGGGTGCCGCTAGCCGAGGTTCAAACGTTCATCACTCAATATCCGGGAACTTTCCCATCGTGTGGACCAATGAAACTGGGGAATCAGGCATCGAGGTGACACCGGCATGTGGTGGGATTGAAGTAGGTGGGTTTGCCACCCTTCCCGCGCCCGTAATTTGGAAGGTTGGTCGGGTTTCGAGTGAAACGACCGAGGCGCTGCACTCCAGATGTGCAGTTTGGAGACAATATTCACGCCCCGACGCAACGGTCGGGGTCCTGACAGTTCCCTAAAAAGGCTACCGATATTCATCTGGACTCGTGTCCAGCACTGCGCAGCCCTGGGAACAGTCACCCACTGTCTCAAACGTCTGGGAGATCCACAAAGCAAATATCCGGTGCACATCCACAAGATGAGGGTATATGTATGTAAGTGTATAGTAGTGAGAGAACTGACAAAATAACAAAACGGCCAGAAAACAACCCATTCATGGACTAAATCTTGAATACGCTCCTGACAAACCGTTTGAACCGAGCTCTTCGACCAAGACTCGAGGTTTCGGTAATAGCATCCACCGAGCGCGTCTCATCAGAAGACTCGCGCCTGCGGAGGAGGGAGGTCAGGGAAGCTGCATATTTACGTCCGTGCAGTTTGGGAGGAGGTAATGCCCCGTGTTCTGTTGCGTAGGTTGACCTGCCGTCCCCTGATGTCCTCCAGGGAACTGTCTTCGAACGTCGGAAGGTACCGTTTTCGGGCGTGGGGGTTGTAGGTGTCCTAGGTGTTCCGGGTTGGGATAGCTCATCCAACTCCAAAGGTATCCCATCTACCACTGATAAAACCAAGATTCAGAACCTGCACTTGACACGTAATAGCATCCAACTCACATCTGACACTTGAAAACCGTCTCTCCTTCTGCAATATACTACCTCGACTGGATCGTTTGCTGATCGTGCCGGGAGACAGGGCTGTAAGCGACGTTGACGCAGTCGAGCCACTGGACCTGGTAAGAGCGGACGAAGACGACAGCGACGATACATTGCTGCTGAGACTGAAGCGCCAGCTGTTCCATCGAGAGCGGGGTTCGAGGCTGCCAGTGATGCTTCCAATACCATTAGAGGCCACTGACTGACCGCTATGTCTCCGATCATCTCCCCCCCGGGAGCTTACATCCGGGTCCTCGAATGGCACAAGTCCGCCGGATCGGCCCCCCGGTGGCGTAGATTCGACCTCGCCCTGCGTGTTTTGCTGTTGTTTGAACAGGAAACTTTTGGACCTGGGAACAAATTTGTCACGCTTCTCCATCACCACGGGAAGGGGTAGGCTGTATCTCTGAGCGCCCCTCCTCACACTGTGCTTCCCTCGCTTCTTGGCGATGCGCTTGAGGGTGAGGGAAACATCATCCCACCATTGTACATCCTGCCGTGTCATGAGCCCCAGTTGGACGGTAAGATCAAAGCAAGACTCACTTCAGAAGGGTCGTTGGTGGGTTTAACGTAAAGATATCTCTCAACCAGGATCACGAGCAAGGTTTCTTCGGGAAGGCCTCCTTGCAGTAATACCAACTTTTGATCAAACTGCCAGGATGAGGGCAGCAGATTACGCGGCATTAATAGCGACTTGGACGATCCTATCGATGGCCATGTAGGGGAGGTGGTTAATTCCCCTGGCTGCGAAGAAGGGAGTGTTGACGTACTTGTGGACTGCCCCATGAACATGCCAGCTATGCCAGCCATACCAACGAACATGATGTCCGATATTGGTATTCGAAACAGGTGGTCCAGCACATGTCCGAGGTTATCCGCGGTCGGGGAGGAGGTTTCAACGTTCTTTGAATACGTTGCCAAGAGCTGTTCAGTGTCCATCAGTGCAAGAGGTGTGGGTCTAACGAATGGATCATACCAAAAGCAGCCCCCTACTAAGGATCCATCCATCCTCCTCGCTTAAGTGAACCAAGAAATCCGAGGATCGGACAGAAAAGAGACCAGAGAGCAGATGGCGCGCGGCGACGACAGGGGAAGGATTAACCGTCATGAGAAGGGCGGCCGCCAGTTGCTGATGGTTTCGAAGCACCAGCCTTCCCACTGACAGGACCAAGTTAGTTCCCCGGGCTATGGGGAAATGAGGAAAACTGACCTCCAACGCTGTCCACTTCGATAGGTGGTTGGCACTCGGAAAAGATATCTGGTACTTCGGTTCCGGGAATCCCCTATCTGTGAATGAGCGTGTGTTATCTGTGGGATAATCGTGGATCATACCTCTCGTATCTTGGCGATGTCACTGTGGTGGATCAACACAGCCTCAGCTTCGGAGTTCTACCAAAGAAGGCGTTTAGCGACCCCAGCGATCAATTAGCACCAGCGATGACTCACTTTGAAGACATAGTCTGCGATGACATCAAAAGTATCTCCTTCCTCCTAAACAGAGAGGTAAGATTTGGCAACCAGGGAAATGAAAAACGACATACCGAAGAGGCGTTGTGGAACACCTCGAGCTCAGACTCATAGCTTGTGACTGAGCTGGAATAATCTGTCGTGGAATCTCCACTAACATCAGACCCGGTGTCGGAATCCGAACTCAACTGCACTGCCAGCTCCGGGACGATCTCGTCGTAGTTGTTCTCTGGGTCGAAATCGTGTGGACCAGCCGCCGCCTTTATGACCTTGGGGAACATCAAGGCTCTCCGGCGCATGGTATAATACCGGATGAACACGCATTGATTGTACTCGTTTGGAGTGGCATCAACCCTATTGGCATCGGGGGGATACAGGTCCAGCGTGTCAGGAGATGACGGAGGACTACACAGCTGAGGCCCACAGTTAGTGTGAACCAATCCCTGAGTGTGCCATGTACCCCAAGCGGACGCGGAAGCAGAGGCTAAGAGCGGGACTGAAGTCGTAAACTCGGACGAAAGATGGGTGCTATTGTTCGAATACGCGATCATCGCGAAGTCCCTTGTCATGTCGACGCCGGTGACGAGGACAGGTTTGACATCGTTGCCATGTCGCGCGTTGCGAGCGAAGGTTACCCAGGAATCGTAGTGGCGCTTTGTGTATTCTTCAAAGGCGGATTCGAGTTCGATATCTTCTCGATACGTGCGGTACTTTGTCAGTAGGGCCGCTCCTTGTTTCTCTGTGAGCTCAAACGAGAAACTGGCGCCGGGTTCCAAGAATCTGAGGTGACGATGAGAAACGCGGTGAGGATTGAAGTTGAGTGACTCTCACGAGGTCGTGCAGACTGAAGCGCCGAGTACAGCCCCGGTTTCCTTGACAGTGCTCGTACAAAGGTAACCGGGCAACCGAGGTTGACTGAATATAACAGGCCCAACGTCCAATGGTTCAAAAGCGAGGGGAACGTCGACACCCAACTGGCGTGATCCTAGTGGACGACCTGCGGAGAACAACAAGTGGAAGCGACCGCGGCGGATGTACCCTACATCGCCGAGCTTGACACGCTTGTAGCTGTAAATCGGTGCTGGTTCCCTGGGGCATTTGCCATTTCAGAGAATGAATGACACAGCAATCGAAGAGAACACGTACCATAAAGAATCTCCGTGGTCAAGCAGCCCCATCTGCCTAACCAGCCGTTAGTGACTTGCAAGGTAGCGTTATATGCAGCACATGGGAAGGCTCACTGTTTGTATATCCTCCACCCCGCTTGCTTGGAGGCCATTATGGGACCTTGGGGGTCGGAAGGGAGAATGGGAAACCAGTGCACAGCCGGAGTGCAGTAGGTGGACGTGATTTATAGCGCGGGTCTGAGGCTGTCCATCATGAATGCTTGCCTGGAGCGCTCGTGAGAACGGACGCAAATCAAGCACCGCCCAAATCTGGACAGTCATGGCTGGATAGCCTCATGCGAGCACTGGAGGTATGGTGTACCATAACATTCTGCCCAAAGCTTTGAAGATGGAATGGGGGCAAGCCGGGCCTTCATGTATGCACCGGGTCGATTACGACTCCGAGGGGCGTTTTTTTTTTTGCTTCACTCCGAGGGGCGTTCTTCAATGATCTCATATATATCGGAGACCACTGGGTAGTGCTCGTCGTGTTATCTCTCTCGTGAACTCGCCGCGAGGAGGATCTAAGGTCAAGTCCGCCAGAGACTGATACGATGCCTTTGTCGGGTTCACCTCCCTCCGCCTCGCAGTTCCACACATTTCACGGTCCATGCAAACCCATTGGGCTGTGAACGGGACGCCACACTGCACGTCCAACAGGCGTCCACCAATTCTATAAAAACCCGGGCTCAGTCGATGGGTTTCCTCACCGAGCAACCCTCGAGTCACTCCCCCTCTGCTGTCCCGCGTGGAGGATATGACCCAGCCGGTCACCACCCCCAGTCCTTTTGAGCTCGCCTCCACGCTCGAGGAGCTCTCAGGACTGGCGTCGCAGATCGTTCGTTGTTCTGACGAATTGCAAACGGTGTCCCAATGCGACTCTTTGGGGAATGGCACAAGTGTCTGCCATGTGCTACTTCCTGTCGCACTTTCGAGCGCACAGAACTGTCTGTCCACTTTGCAGTTCATTGTTAGCCAGACATCGACCCCTCCCCCGTATGTACTCTATTATCAACACTATCACTTCCTCGCTGATTTTTTCTCATAGCCCCTCATCCCCTTTCATATCACCCGCTATGGGTCCACTTGCTCACTCTCCCTCCCCCGCCTCCATTCCCACCGGTACGTCCTTTCCTCTCTCCCCCGTCGCCTCACTGAAAGCCGTCATGCCAGAACTCTATTGTTCCGTTTCTCCCATTGAAGTCCGTCGTGGAGAATGGAGCGCATTAACAGGTCGAGCGGACAGCCCGGTGGTCGACCCCAGACTCCCCCGTCCCCCCATACCCGCCACTCAAAGGTGGCCGCTTCCTCCCTCTCCCGTTGGAGGTTGTTCACATAATGAACCCTCCCCATCATCCCCTATCCTTTCCCCCGTTACACCGGCCCGCCGCGGTGTATCCATCGCCGAACTTGTAGACGAAGAAGATTCGTCTCCAGGTACTCGTGGCGGTATGAACCCCTCCAGTTCCGCCCCGACATGTGTAAACATGTCTTCGGCCCATTCTTACCCTCCAGTGTTCATCAGCATCGTAGATGTGACGCCTCGTTTTATCAGGAGGGACCCCTCCGAATCTCCTTGCCTGTCACGGATCGAGTCCCTGCGATCCCCGTCCCCATCCCAGAGCCCTCCGGTATCCCCGGCCAGTAGTGATTATCATCATTCCCCCAGTGCCCTTCGCCGTTCTAAACGGAAGAGAGCATCCGACCCAGCAACCCCTGAAGTCCCCGAGGGACGAGTGACAAGGGGTAGCATCAAGAGGAAGGCTGCACTGACGGAGAACTCAGAGACGGGGACTGGATCCCCCAAACGTGTGAAAACCGGTTCTCCCTGAGAATCGGGATTCTTACGCTTTGGGCCCGTTTTCTTCCAGAGCACTTGTTGCTCTGCCACCTTTCCTTTACTTCCCGCTCACTTATAGCTGTCACGCGAGATTACCACGTCGTTACAAAGATATATTCTTTTTCAATGCTGGAATGTTATCTTTGGTCTCGTTCCATTTCTAGGTACACCTTCTTGAACCTGAACGACCACCAATCTCTCTCTTCCCTCTCCGCCTGCGCGAAATCACTTCTCCTTCGTTGACGACGATTATATGCCTGTACTTGCATAGAAGGACTCCTCGGAGGCGGAAGTCCAGCGCCCATCGCCTTTTGATATTTGTCCGCATCGAAGTTTTCCATCCCGCCAAAGCCAGCAAGACCCAGGTGAAGATCAAACTGAAGTGGGAACTCCAGGGAAAGCGTCGTGGCGTGAGAGCACTTTTCGAAGGCAACAACCCACTTCTTCCGCCTCTCCTGGTAGTTTGCATCACCTTGGTGCTCCAAGTCTACAGAGATCTGAATGGTTGAGACCGGTGTCGACATCAAAGTATCTTCGTCAATGTGAGTCTCCTCCAACTGGACATCACCAACAGGAACGAGGTCAAGTTCGGCGACGTGTTCTTCATGCCCTGGAAGAACAATTAAGAGGTTTTCGGTGGTGCAAATGGAGTTCAGCATCACCTTGCACTGTGACAGTAGCCTCCGCAACGTTCAAGACTCGTGCAATCCCAAATCTTTCGACCAGCTTCCATCGATCCTTACCTGTTGGCGTAACCACAACCACGACATCAGAGAAGACGAAGACCTCAACAGATGAAAAAGCCAGGTCGTAACCAGATCCAGAGCTGCCAGATGGGTTCTTGTTCGGAGAAGCTGAACCAGCGAAAGCGCCCGCATTAAAATCAGGTGAAGGCGAAGGAAGCAAAGACCGCCGCTTTTCTGACCGCTTGGTACCATCCCAGTTATCGATAGCGTCCAGGAGAACGAGAGAGTGTCTGTTTGCACTAGAACCCCTCTTAGACCGAGCCTGAGACCGAGAAGCCAGTAGCCGACAAGATCCTCGCACAAGAAGCCGCCGTTCCCGGCTAGCCAGAGAGGATGATGAATCGAGTCCTTCAATAGCCAACGCCAAGTCCTTGATCAGATTGTACTCTTCTTCACGCGATTTCACCTCTTGCATAACGCGGAATGTCGTTTTCATCGAGGACACCAGAGAAATGGTTGGTAAGCGATCCGCGTGCTGTTTCGAGGTTCTCTCCAACAGGGTCTTCGGAGCGGGGGCTCAGTAAAAAGGAGAATGATAGGAGTGAAGATAACCGACCTGAAACATCTCCATGCATTTCGTCAGACGATTGATGGGCTCAAGTAAGAGGCTCTGCAACGACCACCCTTCACAATCCTCTTCCCGCTCTTGAATACCCACAAACTCCCGAAAATTTGCCACGTTCCCGTCCGCGTCGTCGTCACCCTCTCCTCGTAGCTGCTCCAGTACTCCTTCCACCCTGGCTAGATAGGGTTGGTAAACCTCGAAACGTGGGACGAACTTTCTAAGCGCCCCTGCAAATCGTTCCACTACTGTCTGGTGGTCCGATCGAAAATTCCTCAGTTCCGTGTTGATTTCGACGTGGAGGTTCATGATATCTTCGAACCAATCAAAAAGTCTTGCGATAGACCCAGGCACACCCGAAATCCACGTTGATGTATCTTGTGCTCTGAGTGGCCGGATAAAGAGGCGTAACACAGTTCGAAGTCGCTGAACGAAGAGCGCTTCGGTATGACATATCTCGAAGATCACTTCTTGACGCAGCATCTCGGCTTCGCCGTAGAGACGTGTGAGAGAATGATAGATGGACGACGGGATCGTTGACCTCCAGTTCGGGAGGGAGTCGAAAACGGGTGACCGATTATTCGCAGGTTCCTGGGATCTCCGTCTTTCGCCTCGTTCGTACTCTTCCGCCAGGTCTTCGTAAACGGACGGAGCACTTGACATCGATGCAATAGAAAAATCCGAAGGAACCGCCGGCATTGAAGCCCGTCGAGCCTGCGTCGGGGTCTCGGGCGACGTTTGAGAGAAATGATGTGGCGAACGGGAAGAACCATTCGAAACCCCGGAAGCGTCTTCGTCAGCCAGGGCTTGGAACAACCTCTCAGCCCCACTACTCAGGAGACCTTCAGAATTCTTCCGCTCATCTGAGTTTCTCTTCCAGCTCTCCACTCGGCCATCCAGAGACTTCCCACTTTCGGCGGGCCCAATACCTGCGCGCCCTGTCGCATCCTTGAAAACGTATGACAGCGATGGCGGTAATCCAAAAGCTTCCAATCCGTCACCTGAGGCAGGTCGACTGGCTCTCGCACTGGTGGGTAAGAATAATGAAGATCGCGTGCGGGGTAGGGGATTCCCAGATTCCCGCTTCTTGCCGCTCTGTACTGGATCCGTATGGGAGCGGCGAGCAATCGGGGGAGTCGAGATACTTCGGCGTTTTTGCTCTTTCTGGGACTGAGAGGTATCGTCGAAGGGTGGAAGAACATGTGCCGGGTAGATTGGTTCAGGAGAGTTACGGGCTGGTGATCGCCTCGACAACTGAACATCCGCATTCGGTTTGGGTGGATTCGCAGGGTCACGACCAGAAGAGTATTTCCTCGGTTCCCGCTGCATATGGTCTGTGTCACGACTGATCCTCGGAGACTCGTTGCCTAGATGTTTCTCATACCAAGACTGTCTCTCCTCTCCAGCGTATACCTGCCTGGACCCCGAAAATCTCTGATCTGTCCCAGAACCTTGGGGTTGTCGCTCAACGCTGGAATTGTGCCGCAGGTTAGCCATCCCTTCACCGAATGTCGACTCCCTGGATCCAATTGCTACGCCCACGTATCCACTGTATTCGCTCGACTCCCGTGCAGGCGCCCCTGTATCGAATTGAGAGTTGACTCCCTCGACTATGGCGAGTAGTGTTTCGCGTCGTTTCCTCTGAAGGGCCGCATGACCGCGGTCCGGAGTGTAACCACTGGTGTTATCGGTGGACTTGCGGGGGGTCTCGAAAGTCCGGTCGGAAGAACGAAACTCTTCTTCCTGTGGTGAAACAGCGGATTTCTGCGGGTGTAGATCCGTAGAGGCGGTGCTGATGCGATTTCCTAGATGCCATGCCTCAGAGAAAACTTCGTCCCAGGGTGCTCGCTCGGCGGTGATAGGCGACATAACCGGGGCCCAGTCCTGCCCTGTACTGCAATCTACGGTGTGGTTCGGAGACTTCGAATGTTGTGAAGTGTGATCCATGGTGACGTATGACGGGCGAGGAGAGGCCCGTTGGGAGATTGTTGGTCTCCTTGAAGGTGTTTTTGGTATTGAATGGTACGACGCAGACATATCCATAGTCTGTCCCTGGGGACTCAGATAGGTTGGTGGTTTCTCGGAGAGAAGAGACGTTGGCGAAAACGTCGGGGTTACTTCATTGAAATCGTCCTGTGGTTTCGGGGAAGGGCTAAAACCCTTTACAGACCGTAATGAATTGTTACTGGGGGTGAACGTTGGGATGGCAGGGATAGTGGGCGTCCTCATAGATGGTTTGAGTATCGGTTTGGGGGTACTCGGCTGTGATGATGGCTTAACAGAGGGCAGCCTGCTCGGCAGTCGCGAAGACTTTGGCAACGGAAGCATAGCGTTGTCGTTCGGATCTGGAGTAGCCAGGGAAGGCATGGGAGTTCTTCCCTTTGTCATGCGATCGATGGTCTTGCCAAGTGAAGGTAGGATGTGTGTCTCGAGTAGGGCAAGGTCTTCTGGACCACTGCCCCTCCTTCTGTGTCTCGAGACCGAAGGCGTATCGAGGGCATTTCCAGAAGGGGAGAATGTTTTCCGCTTGCCTGTAGGTCTCCGTCGTAGGGTAGAATGGGTCTTTGTTTGATCAGGTAGAATCCTTTCTGAGTCTGAGGAGCCAGAATCCGAGATAACATGAGTGGGATAACTGATGTGCGTTGGCTGTCGACTGGGCTCTCCTGGCTCCAGATACCCTCGCGTGGGGATTCTCGGGGAGGGCGGAGGATCCTTTCGGTAACCATCAGGACGCGTTGTTTGAAGGAGTGTCGGAAGTTGGCTGCGATAGGTCGGTGGTGGATTCGACCGCGACCTGTGTTGAGCGGAGCGGTGGGACATCGCGGCACCCAAACAGTGCAACGTCTGCAAATTTGTGAGTACGGTGAATGTTTGCTTCAAAAAAATCATCGGAGACCCTACAGTAGGGGATGGACCAGTCCGTCGCGTTGATGTTCAAGTGACCGGGCTGATCGACTGCGAGTGACCTCGCCAAAAAAACCGGCCAAGTCCTTGATCTCGACTTGCACCTTGATAACTTCCCGAGATGTCGGCGTGGAACACGGAGTAACATGTTTGCTTATATAGTGGCCGGACAACGGCCTAACACAAACTGTGTCCGGGTGTCCATATGACACATCTTTTCCGCGACCGGACACCACGATCGTTAGTATTCTCGAGTCCAATCCGTCTCGCCTTTGTGAGGAGAACCTTGTTACGCTAGTATCGCCGACTCCTCACGAACAAATCGACCACACGAACGTTCCCCTCCATCTGTGGTTTACACCGTCGGCAAGGATGTTCTCCTGTGGTCTCGATGACGGCTCACCTTGATTGCATCCATAGATGTTATCTAAGCTAAGGAACTACCCTCGTAGAATGACCTATTTCCCCCCTGCACACTGGAGTGGTGCGCGCATTCACAGCTACCTTTGCGCCCTTGCTTGCCTCTGTCGTCACCGTACCACCAAGCGCACTACCGTCTGCAATGGTCGCACGGAACTGTGTAACGGAAGTCATGGCAATATCATGTTTATTGGAAGCCACAACAACTGTGCGGTCGGTACCAATGTTCTAGGTCTGCCCAGAGACCAGGAGATTGGTGCAATCTCCCAACTCAATCTGGGAGTCAAGCTGCTGCAAGCGCAATCGCGCACATGGAAGGAAAGCCGCATTTTTGTCATGGCAACGAGTATACCATGTCCAAAATTATCCGCTCGTCTCAACTTCCAAAATAGATTGTGTGTGTAGTCGCCAAGGTTCTGTTTCTTGGGCATTTCTAACCCGGACCGATTACTGTGCGACATAGGTCCTATTCGACAGTGGAAGGTATTTACAGTCGCAAGACAAGGTGGTATCGACGTCAACTCATCTTCTTGATTTAGACTGCCCGAGTGTGGC
>Ga0307515_10005094_pt1 | contig 26709 bp, 36 predicted proteins | sample 17_EM_MG_FD_194513 | JGI IMG/M metagenome (GOLD analysis project Ga0307515, IMG submission 194513) | Populus trichocarpa ectomycorrhiza microbial communities from riparian zone in the Pacific Northwest, United States - 17_EM | ecosystem: Host-associated > Plants > Roots > Unclassified | place... | reverse complement strand
ATTTGAGTCAAAGGCGAGAACAAATTGAAAGAGGACGCACGAGGAGATTGAAGCTCTCTCCACCAGTCATGGTGGTTGTCTGCAAGCCGGTATCAAAGCCTCCTTCCCTAGGGGTACAAGGTGCCTCAAAAGTCGACTGGGTAGCTGTGTGTTGAACGTTCGTGCCATTGTTGATGTAGCTTGGGAGCTGGAAGGTGAACTGAATGGTATCACCGGCTGCACAAGCTTTCAGCCAGGCGAAACGAATGTCGTGTGCTGTTCAGCACGCACATTGAGGAAGAATCGCTGAAGGGTCAAAACCGAGACCCTGTTGACCGTCCGTCTCCCTGATTCCAACAGTCACCTGGCACACGAATAAACCTCAGGCTGAAACGACCACCCCACCCCGCATTCAACGTACGGTAAATGTAGCAGCGTTAGCCATGGCGGCCAAAGCCAAAACAGTAGCTCCGGTGGTAAGTTTCATCTCGGGAACTGAGTCGAGAACGAGAAATGAGAGTGGGGGGCAGTCGTGGAGGGGCTTGAGGTTGCGGCTTGGCGACTGAGCCTGTCAGTCGTTCGGCTGATGGGCCGGACACCGGCAATCCCCGCACCCTCTGCCTTTTCCGCTTCTCACGACTGCTAACTCTCCCCAAGATCCACAGACAAATGTCAGAGTCCGAACAAGAGATGTTCCTTAAACTTGCCGCTATCAAAACACTCCGGGAGTCGTATAAGGCGGGTGTACTCGAGGCCGTAAAATCACCCAACTATCCCCCCAAGTCGTCCCTCCTGGATCGTGTATCGTTGTGGTTGGTCGTGCCGATCAGTAGGCGGGTGCAGAACGGAGGATGACCGTGGATGTTCTGTAGGCAAGGTGACATTACAATCCTCGAGATTGATTCCATCGTGAACGCTGCGAACAGCCATCTCGGAGGTGTGGCTGGTTCTCGCCTTCTCTAAAATATCTTCACTGAAACGGACCAGGTGGTGCAGGAGGTGAATCCACGAGCAAATCGAGCGAGTAACTTGACTCAATCGTTCCGTTCAACTAGTCAACGGAGCAATCCAGGCAGCCGCAGGTCCAGACCTCCTCAAGGAATGTAAGTGCACATACGAAGTGTACACTGCCGTATATCGCTCATCTATCGCTTCGCCTGGGCTGGAAGGTCTAACGTTGGATGGTTGCGATACCGGGTTTTCCAAGATCACAAAAGGTTACGAGCTCCCTGCGTGAGCCATGCCTCCCTTGACGGATGTTACCCCCCTTAATCCCTAACCGGATCCAGGAAGCACGTAATTCATGCAGTCGGTCCTGTGTACTCCTCCAGAAACATCGAGACAAAAGCCGCCCAGCTACGGTCTTGCTACGAGACTAGCTTGGACATTGCCGTTCAGAATGGCCTGGAACATATCGTACGTTGCCCCAGACGATCGGTATATCGACACCGCTAAATTAATACACATCACAGGCGTTTCCTTCCTTGTCCACTGGCATCTACGGCTACCCTATTGAGGATGCTACTCACATCGCGCTCGATGCGACACGACTTTTCTTGGATACACCTGATGGAGACAAGGTAATGGATCGCCGCTTCCTTGACGGCAGTGGAGGTGCTGACTTTTTTTTAGCTTCACCGTGTAATTTTTGTCGTTTGGAGCAACAAAGACAGAGATGTCTACAGGTTTGTACACGACACTCGGTCCACCTGCCCATCTTGCTCATCACCCTTACAGAGATCTTATCCCTCAGTACTTCCCTCAAGAAGAGGAGCCGGCTACATCTGAGACTACATCTGAGACGTGAATTACGATTACGAAGCTAACCACGATCAAAATCCCTGTATTATTACTGAAACAACAACATTGACGAGGACGGGGAGAGACAGAACGCGGGTCACCTACTCCTGTTCAAGTGCAGCAACTGTAACGTCTGTATATCGGGCATCACTCCCTTCGCGAGAAGATATTGTGCAACATCCTGAGCCTCAACCTTTGCCGCCCTCTGCAGCATCGCTCTCGTGCACACGACTCTATCCGGAACCCTCCTTCTTTTGGTACCGCTGGAACTGCCTAGATCTCCCTCGATAAGTAACCTCACCATCTGGAGGTCCTTCTTTTGAATGGCCACCATCACCGCGATGGCCCCCTTCGCTCCTGGGCGCCCCCCATGACCCAACAAAAACTTGACGAGGGGTATGAAATCCGCTGCGACAGCCTTAGTGAGGGGATAGCCTTCGTGGGCATTGCACTTCGGGGGTCCTGTGATTATACGTCTAGTGCCGTACAAATCAAACAGATATCGTAGAAAGGGAAGGGGTCTGTCTTCCTCGGACCAGGGAACCGGTATCCCACGTCGCACTCGAGGTCGGAGGTCCCTGAACAACCACCTCGGGAGATCTGGAGCAGGTAATCTGGTGGTCGAGTCGCCAGTCTCAGACTTTCCGTACGCCAGGAATCCGGGTAGTCTGAACAGAGCCTCCACGGTCTCCTGGGTGCATATCGGATATAAGAGTGCGGCTGTGAACGCGTTCCGATTAGGGTTTGTGGCTGTGGCTTGATCGAGCCTCCCGAGGATGTACTGAGCGCGAAAGGATGGTGGAGATTGTTTGAAGACCTCGTAAAGGTACTTGCAGGCGTGTGGAAAGTGTTTTGACAACGTGAACAGTTGGATCTCGTAGATTAGCTACTTTGGGGGGAGTGGGCAAAGACGTAAGCGATCGAGAATTTTTTTTCGAAACGAGGATTTGACTCACCTCTACTGGAAGACGGCCCAGTGAGGATCGTTCATATGGGAATAACGGAGGACTACGTGCGGGGGTTGCAGACATGATGAAAGGTTTAGAGGGAGGGGGTACAAACTGGAGATGTGGAAAATTAGCCAGGCTGCGTCGGCAAACCCCGGGCTTGCCTTGGTACGGCAGAGAGTTGTGCTCGAGGTACATTGTACAATTTACAAGCTGCTACCTGGTCATGGATACTTAACATTCGCCACTCCCTCCCGGAACCGAGACATGAATCTCTCCCTCATAAAACCTCGATATCTCGTTTGCAAGCCCCTTGTGATCAAAATAAACACCCAAGATGACCCCACCACAGATCCCGCCAACCGGGACAATGCATTCCCAGATGAGAGAGGTCATGCAGCGTGGTCAATAAAGGATAAAACCGCAAGGTTTCCAGAGTGGTCGCCGGAGCATTGGAGGGATAGTGTGTGACGTCCAGCAGCGGAAAGTAAGGTATCGGGGCAACGGACTGAATTGCCTATGGAATATCTGCACCAATAAGCTATCGCCAGGACCAATGTTTAATCCTCACCGAAGAAGGTCTTGGAAAACTGGATGGACTCCAAGGAACCATAAATCTCGAGAAACCTTTCGAGCGGGGCAGGATTATCCACCATTGTACTACACCCCAACCCAAACCTCCGATAACGAGCCGTGGGTCACGTAAAGTATGGGAGAATAGTCTCGCTGTCGTCAATCGAGCAAGACCCGAGAACAAGGTCCCCACAGTACAAGAGGTTGGGAAGGTTTACATCCACCAACCTTCCCCAGAGTGCGGGCGGGGAGGTTATAATCGTAGTCCCTAGAAGGGGAAACATCGCTAGGAAACTGAGGACGAACAGATAGTCTCTCCCGCCAGTTGGATACTGACCGGCCTAGCACAGTCGAGGAGGGGCATCCGAAGCAATCCACCAGGTTCCGGTTCTAAAAGACCCAATGGGTGTATTTCGAGGCACTCCACTTGAGTGAACGAATGGAGGTGAACTAGGTGCTCGCGTAGGAGGATGGGCATATAAAACGATCCGCCTGACGATATATGCACATCCAACGAACGCACATATCTGGGCGGTCCGTCCTCTCCTGGGGGTGTCGCACAGCACCAACGAACGACCCGGTTTCTCCCCGCGACCAATGCGGATTGAGAGCTGGCAACGGCATGCTTCTGTGGGTCGTTTGACGACTGCCAGGAGGGGTCGCGGAGGTGAGAAACGTGAGGAACATGTTACAGGTAAGAGGATAAGGCAACCCGCTCGGTTACACGCAGTCTTCAAGCTTCTAGGGCGACCCGCGTATCCACGTAATTGATGTCGCTTCCGTAGCTCGAAGTGTACCAGGTTTTCAGGGGCGGAGTTGAATTTGCAATACGATCGAGGCCCTGATGCCCATGGTGATATCTTTAGATGCATTCCCCGTTTAGCGACTGTAGCTTCCAACCCCGGTTTACCGTGACGGACAGTTGAAAGAGGGAGGGGAGGGGCCTACCTCAGTATTGAAACGAACAAGCGAAATTGGTGCGCATAGACCAGAACCGAAGGAAATCTTTTCAAGAGAGTTGGGCATCTTAATGACGATGGTAAGGCGGCGGGGTAGGGGGGTGAGGTTTGCAGCAGGGTTCGAATAACAATAAGGTTAGAGGAAACATCGATCCCGTGCTCATGAGTTTGTAAACGAGCTAGGAGGGTTAGCTCTAGCAAATGGTTTCCAACCATTTAGTGCAGGAGCTCCGTCAAACGGGACCAGGGCCATTGCACCCGGAACACCAGAGCCAGAGCACTACGGATGAGCAGAAGCGGCGACATGGCGCTCGGGAGGGGAGATGAAGGGTGTATTTTTGGTAAAAGAGATAAGGAGATTTGTTCGAACCCTGTGGCCGCGGTTATGATACCGTAGGCGAGAGAGATTACCCGGAACAATATAATGAGAACTACCACGCTGCTGGTGGGCGCGAGAGTCAAAGAGGAGCAGAAACGGGGAGGCTGTTGAGAGAAGATAAACAGGCTTAGTACGCACGACCGGCTCCGGGCCGTGTACCCTTGTCCGTAGAGCGTAGCGACCGTTCCTGGATGGAGAGGATTAAATTGACCAGGACGTTGGGGCGGCCGGCTCATTGAGTTACGATTCCTCTTGCTCGAACCCCCAAGCCTCGAAGGTTCGGTCACGCCCACTGCCGACTCGTGGGCGGGACCGACCGCTTGACACAGATATGCGATAGATGGGTTGCGCGCGCGCAAGAGCGAGCGACGAGGTAGAGACATCTGAGTCGCGATCTGATGGGACTTTGGGTTTCGCAGGAACCCGCCCGTTCAATGTGTCGGGCGGTTGCCTGTAGAGTTGCCGGTGATTGGTGATCCTTACAATAGGGTCCTGCCATGCACAGACCCCCCTAGTCCAAGTGTGCGTCGGCCCCACGTCTTGTGCTCGCCCGAGGGTCATGGGAAACTGCGCAAACAGAACTGGGTTATGTACAAGGCACTGCAGGATGGACTGCCCCGCAGCAGCTGAGCATGTGGTGGGTGTCACTGGTCGTGGGATGTTGTACGCTCCCCTACCTTCGTGGAGCCGTGCAGGCTGCCCACTGCCTCCGGCTGGGACGTGTTACCCACCTGGTGATCTTCCCAGAGGCTAGCTGGCAGCCGGCGATAAGCTCTCCACAGCAGCCATTTAAGCGGAATGGGCGGGAAGGGACCCGCACCGGATGGACGAAAATACACCGGTACCGGGGCTATCAAGGAGGCTGTTCGCTTTTCATTTCAAGCCCTCGGTCAACGTTTTTTTACGGCCGAACCCCAAGGTGAGACTTCTCTTGTGAAGGTGGGGAGGCCGAAGCGGGTCATGTCCTGCCATGTCTGATGTCACGATCACCAGTGCTAAAAATGGATCCATCACGTCTCCGCTAATTTTGGAAGCTGATCCTCAAGAATCCTTCCCATCCGCCTGGTCTCCATCGGTATAAGTAGCAAGGCAAGGGTCCTCACAAGGCCCCCGCTCAACCCAGACCTCCGCCCTCCAGGATCCAATGGCTTCTCTAGGAAACATCAACTACGCCCGCGCTTTTGGGTTGGACTCTGTTGCGGCCGCGGCCGTGTTTGCGACCATCTATGCCGTTATATTGCCCTACTACACCTGGAGGGCCATCCGGAACCCAACATACGTTCTCATCATGCTGTCGTTATTCTGCGCAAGTGAGTTGTTCAACAATATAGAGGTCGAAGGAGACTGACCGGTTACTTCCAGTCCGAGTGACCGCGTTCATAATGCGCGCAGTACTCGCAGGTTCTGATTCGGCGGGGGGAGATCTGAACCTGGTCATTGGAGAAATGATCGTTTATAGCGTTGGGTTCTTCGGTTTGCTCTACTCCGCGTACACCCTCGTCCTCGACCGGTAAGTCACACTTACAACGGGCTACCCCGGCGAGCGAGCTAAAGTTTTGGCTACCACATAGGGAGATAATCAGCGGTGTCGTGACCAGAAACCCTCTCTCCAGGATAACGTCAAACAGGCATCTCATCCGCATTGCTCTCGCCGCGGCCGTCGGCTTAGGGATCACTGGATCCACATACCTCTCCGGTTCCACCCCTAATGACACAAAACTCTACAACACCCTTCGAAAAGCCAGCATGATCATCTTCCTGGTCGTCACCGCCCTGCTGGCGATCCACACTATCTTCCTGACACTCGCGGAACGCGCCGCGCTCAGTAAGTCTCCCCCTCTCCCCTTCTTGACTTACAGATCGACCACTCAACATTTTACCTTCCACTCAGGAAACGGCTCGTTACAGAAGACGTCCCCCGGATCGGCACACGGAATGTACACCCTCTGCGTGATCGTCATCCTCTTGCTCATCCGCGAGATCTACCTCACCGCAACGCTCACCAACTCGCGCCAAAACGAGGCCTCATGGTACCCACTTGCGGCTCTACCAGAACTTCTCGCAGTTTTATTATTCGCGGTCCCTGGCCTCATTCCCGAGAAATCAGAGTTGGCCGCTTACGCTCACGGCCACGGGAAGAACGCAGAGACAGCTGAAATGATTTAAGTCGAGGTCTACCTGTGGATGAAACGTCGGTGGCCCGTATGTGGGGTAGTACACCCCCCCCCTGTATTTATTATTACTTCTCCTTATCTTACAGCCGTTCCAAAAAACATAGCCCACTTTTTTTCTTCGAGATGTTCATGGTGGGTGCCGATGTCAGTCGTCAAAAGTGTCAGAAGCTGGATCCTTCTAGTTTCCCCCGAGCAAACGTGAAACCTCAAGAATGACAGTGCGGATGCAGCTGAATGGGTTTGGGGGATTTGGTGGTCTTCTCGCTCCCCGTCGCCCGACGGAGACTAGTGATCGTTGACGGGGACCAGGCTCGCCTCGTCGATCAATCGATCATCAATTGGATCGCACAGGAGTTCAACAGTCTAAGAAATGTACATCTATCTGCACGCATTCCCCCCCCCCTTACAACCTGAGCGGCGAACATAGACGACGGATAGAGGGGAAACAGCCTGGGCAGGAGCGGGCAACTTCCTGGCCATCGATACCCGAGAACACAGCACGTTGGGTCAGCAAACGAGAAACTATTACCCCCGCAGTTGAGATTTACGATGAGCATTGACATCTATGGTGCGGGTAAATTGCCGGGCTGTGGGTCGCCTTCCACATTTTCCAGCTGCCAGTCACGTTTATTGCCATTGCTAAGCGTGGAGTTGATTCTCAGACAGTTCTACTTTTCGTGCTTGCCTCCCCTGCAATGGAGGTCCAACGCAGTAGGGTGGGTCTACTTTCGGGAGGCCACAATCGGAAAGCCGGGGGGCAAGAGGAGCGAGGAGACCGTCAAGCCCCTCAGACCCCCTCTAACTGCACCCGCACCGGCAAACTCGCTGTCGTTCGCGAGGTCTCCCGTTTGGAAACCGGAAGGGTTCTAGTTTCTGGCACTCCTGAAACCACTGAAATTGACATCCGTTAACGACCCGAGAGAAGTGAGAAGAGGTCGAGGCCGAGGTTTCCCGGAACGGCTGTATTGTGGCCGTTTACGAACGGATCTCGGAATGATGGCTTTCCTCCCCCGACGCGAACGCCTTTGAACCACTGGGACGGCTGATGAGAGAACCTACAAAGCAAACATCGGTACTCACGGCACGAAAATACATCTTTCATAGCAAACCAGGAGGTTGTGCAAAAATGATAGCATAGATCGGGCGGCGCTCAACACCCAGCAACGTGACTCGCGCGCGTCACGTGCGTCAATTTGTTGAGAGCGCCCGATCTGCACTATATCTGAATCCAAGCAAGAACTGTATGAACGAAGAATCAATTTGCCTCCCAGCGGCGGGTTTTGCAGCGCCTAGCTACTTGTTTAATTTACGTCCACGTCCACAAGGACAACGCACTGTTTATGATTCGATCTGTTCACGTTATTACACCTATCGGGGGACGGTAGGGTTGCATCTAACTTAGGTGAATTGCTCTCATAAGGGGAGAGGGGGAGAGGTTCTGACTAGCGAGCAGAGAATAATACACACAAATGTGATATATAAAACAATTGGAGGGGTAACCCGTGTGTAGAAAGAAAGGTTGAATGAGAGGAACAAGTTCAGCGACCGGCAAGGTCTCTGGGCGATCGTAGCTTTCACCGCTTTTCGTTGACCCAGAAGTGCAGCGCCAAGTAGCTGGCAGTGGTAAATATCGCAATAAAGATACCCAGAGATCCTATATCCGGCCACCAGAACGCTTGTGCCCTGAATCCAAACATGGACAAGATCGTGGCGGCGGGTACATCGATCTCGACACCGAACTAGACCAGATTCATTAACACCTCACTCAATGTTGAAGAACTGGGCACCGAGGGCACTAACCTTTGTTTCCTTCAACTGTAAATACTTCAACTCATTTACCGCGAGAGCCTCGTAGGCGGCGTGGAAGAACGAGGTAGTAAGCAACCACTGCAGCGATGGTCCGAGGATGTCCTTGTTAATCAACAACCCAGTGAACAGCAAGCTGAGGAAGTGGAATCTCAGCGACGACCCAAGACGAGGGCACAGAAGGACTCACTTGTACAGCATCAGCAAGGTTCCGACCAGGCTCGCAACAGATGTACTTTCGAAGATGATGGAGACCAGGAGCACAGCAGTAGCGGTGGCGAGGTTGAATAAAACCAGGGTCAACATGAACTTCCAGTACACCGCGACCTCAGGCACGAGACCGATCAAGCCATAAACGATGCCACCGAATAATAGAGGTGGAACGACTCGAAGGGGGAGAATGTCGAAGAGGAGCTTAGATGAGAAGTAGGTGAAGGAAGAGTAGTATCCGTTGGATCTAAGGACCAAGACTCAGGAACTGCAAGCCATCCCAAAACTCTATTTCTCACCTTTCCCGCATGAACAACAGCCGTTCGTTCGCGAAAAGCCCGAGGGTGGTTAAGGAAGAGAATCCGAACAAAGCGAGGATAAAGAAGAAAACACCTACACTCAAGAGGTCAACAACAGATGCGGACACCGAATAGATCAGCAATGCTCACCAAGGCGATTCTGGAAGCCACCGATCGTATTTGGAACATTATGGTAGAACAACCCACATAGAACTGACAGAAGTTATCAGCATCGACCCCATCTCATATGGGTCACAGATGAGAACGAAACGTACGTGCGAGGGCAATCGACGAAATGTAGTGTGCCGCTAAGAGAGCAGGATCCCTGTATAAGTTCTTGAATGCCCTTCCACTCAGAATCCTAAACTGCGTTCCCCAACTCGCGCGTTTCCTACCCCTCAGAAGCGAGTTCTCAACCACAATATCCCTGGTCTCACCCCCCTCTGTCCCGCTGCCGTTGGCGCCGGCTTGCGCGGAAGCTCGCACTTCCTCGATCTCGTTCTTGATTGCCTCAGCGATATCGCTCCTCGCGTAAGTTTCGACTAGCGTTGCAAGTTTTTGCGCCAGGGGTGGGGTATCCGTCTTGTGAGAACTAAGAGAAACAGCGTCCATGAGTTGGGAGGTCTTGCGCTTGATATAGCCCGTGGCAATGTCCAGGGAACCGACGGTGGTATTACCACTAGGAGGTCGAATGGTAAGCTGATGACCCAACCCATTTTCTTCATCCCGGAAGTTGGTATCAGCGGTCGAAGCGGAGGATTGCTCAGCATCAGGGGAATCGGGCTCGGAGGAATCTCCGACAGCCTGAGGTGGTGGAGCAGCCTTCATGGTGACATCAACTACGCACCACAGGGCCCTGTCAGAACTTAATAGGGAAGCTAAATTATGCAGAACTTACTCAAGTAATCGGCGATGTTGAATCCGGGTGGGCAAGGCTGATCGATCTGCTCCAGATAGTTGTGGCATTTCGAAAATTCACCAGAGTACACGATGTTCCCGTGTGCAAGTAGCACAAGATGGTCGAACATCGCGACGATGTTGCTGCGAGGTTGATGGATAGTAAATACCACGGTGCGATTGTAATCGCGGGCAAGGGAGGCGAGGGATTCCACAACGTTGTACGCATTATACGCGTCCAGACCACTGGTCGGCTCGTCAAGGAACAAAATTGAGGGGCTCGTAACGAGTTCACAAGCGATAGAAACGCGACGCTTCTCACCACCGGAGATGGACCGATGGCCTGTCAAGGGGGTTAAGCACCGGGAATAGCTACTCGCAGTAACAGCTTACCAGAAGATCCAATCGCCATATCCTTGATCCCCAAAATGCCCAATTCCTGCATGGTTTCCAATGTCCTATACTTCTTGGCCTCCAAGCTCATCTCCCTCGGGAGCCTCAACAATGCCGAATACAGAACCGTCTCATAGGCGGTAAGGGTGGGCATAAGTGTGTCCTCCTGATCAACATACCCAACAACCTTCCTGAACTCGCTGTCCGAGACTTCACGTCCATTGACAAGAGTTGTACCGGTGACGGTGCCCCTCTTATTCTTCCTCGCGAGGATATCCAAAAAGGTCGATTTTCCAGCACCTGATGCACCCATGATGGCCATGACCTGACCGGGCTTGACGCGTCCTGATATACCGTCGAGAATTTTCCGGCTACCGAGGGTGTATGATATATTCGAGAAGTGGAGAGATGCAGGAACGTGGTCCGTCATGAGCTTCGCGGCTTCACTTTCCGGCAACTTGATACCGCCAAAATCACCTGACCCCGCCCGGCCGGCATACCAGAATACTGTAGTAGATATTTGTGAGGTATGCCAAGTGATAGTTGATATCACACCTACCAACAGTGCTGAGAATAACCACGAGACCAGCGCCAGCGATACTGAGAGCAATCCAACGTCTATTATCCGGCTGGGGCGGGCTGACATAACCAGGGACCTGGGAATAGTGCAGACACTCGCCACCCTCGCAGGTGAGGGTGATATAACCATCACCGAAAATGTCGTTAATGAGTTGATTCATTGCGGGCTCTTCGAACCGACATCCTGCACCGGTCTTGCAGCTGAAAGTGGCAGGGCCCTTAATTTCCTCGGTCAGGAAGTCGCCGATGTCTATAGACAGTCAGCAATACGCCGATAATTGGGGGTACAACATCAAAACTTACCAACGCTACCGTCTTCGCCGCAAATAAACCGTCCGGGAACACAGCTGCACTTGATGTTGCCGCACGTATACGCGGTCATGTTGTGGTCGTAGCCAACAGTCCGGGTAGATTTACAAGTGTCAAGTGCGCAGTAGAAAGACTCTACTTGAGCTGTCCAGAACTGGAAATCGCACGTAGAATTGTCACGATCACAAGAGAAGGTAACTTGTGGGGGCCGATCAGGAAGCATGTCCAAAATTTTGCGGTCTACAAGGATCGGTTAGGGTAAAACATAGAAGATGGGAGGGAGCTTACTGGTAACATCGCAAAACTGGTGATTGTTGAATACCGTTTCACCCCCTTTATAACAAGTCATTCCCTCCAAATCGTCCTCATCCTCTTCGTCAAAGGGTGCTGCGGCAGGCTGTGTTCGTAACGGGAAGGCTTTGCAGGACCTGTCGGATTGGCAGACTGGAAAGACGCGTCAGGTCATGTAAACACGGCGGAGAAGGACAATAGTCGTATACCATTGCAATTGACACCTCCCCATCCTTCCTTACATTCGCACTGCTTACCATCTTCCCTCAACCTTCGTTTATCACCATCGGCGAGTGAGTCGCACTCTGATTGCTAGTCAGGATACCGAACGACGCGATGATAGGAAATGGCGTACGGGGCACCAAGCAATCGATTCCGCCCCATCCCGGAGGGCACTTGCACTGTCCATCGTAAGGGTCACACTCTCCGTATTGACCACACTTGAACCTGGGCAAACGGCAGTTGAAACATGGCGGGCACTTGTCTGCGTTAAGAAAGCGCCTTGATCAGGATTCCGATGCTCGGTCGCAGCATGTTCACGTACCTTTGGGTGGGGCCAAGGCGTCGAACCCCTAAGCCATCATCAGCGTCGTACAGGTAGGGTGGCACAGGTCCGGAGCGAAAACTCACGGTGAAGTCAGAACTAGAGGGGTTCTGTGCGAAGTTCCGCCATCGAGTGACGTTCTTCGAAGCCAAAGCGAGTGGGGATTCTAACAGTACAACGAGCGCAACGAGCGCGACCGGTAATGAGAGTTGTTTGAACGGCATGGCCGTCGAGAGATAGGAGTTGACCGAGTTCGACTGGGATGGCGAGCTCAGTCGAGGAGGAGGGGGAGAGGGGTTGTCTTCGGAGTTGATCGCGACAGCCGCAGTCGCCACGTTCGCCTGGTAAAGCTTACCCGCCCACAAAATCATCAGCCGGGCATGAGCTTCGTTCAGGACTTGGCTCTGCTCGCGACAGCGTGGGGTCACGTATTCCTCGCACCGTATACCAAGGTCGAGGAGAGTTTCAATTTGCACGCTGTTCACGATGTCCTAATATATGGCATTGGCCCAGACGCCTTTCAGAATGTGAGTGGCAATGTTGATCTGCACGTCATCTTTCTTTCTGAAATTTGTCGTTACCGAGTATGACCACAAGATATTTCCTGGAGTAATCCCGAGGACGTTCATCGGGAGTGTTTTGCTCGCTTGGATGTCCACGCCCATAATCAAGATTGCTGCCGCTTTGGAGCTCATTGATTCAAAAATCGACCTCCAGGTCATAGGCGAGTAATATATGGTTTTCTGCTCTTTTTTAATTCTTCAGCTGAGACTGCACCTGGTAGTTCGACTGGTGCTCGCGACTATCAATGCCTTTGGTCTGATTCTCGTCCGCCGAGCCGTGTCCCGTTGGTTAGGAAGGCCGACGGGATTCCTGTGGACCTTGCTCACCTGCACGCAATCACACCTACCGTTCTGGATGGGCCGGACACTGCCAAATATGTTTGCATTGTTCCCCGGTGCGTGCGTACGCCCTCCGTGAACCACTGTCCTAACCCTGTGCTTCATACTAGTTAACATTGCCCTTTCCTTTTTAATACCAAACACCCCATCACGCACGTCTCCGACGGAACCAAGGCTACTCCTTGCGACCTCCCTCCTCGTGTTTACTGGTGTTGTCTTCCGCTCTGAAGTTGCCCTCCTTTTAGCACCGATCGCCATCCATGCAATGATCTTTGTTGTCTCGCCCATTCGACTGATCAGGACGGGTATAATTTCTGCGGCACTCTCAATAGGTAACGGTGGACAGCGTTCCATATATTGCGCACTATTTGACGGAAAACCAAGGGCTTACGATCCTTGTGGACTCTTGTTTCTGGGGCCAATATCCCCTTTGGCCGGAATCGTATGGAGTCTACTTTAACGTCTACCAAGGCAAAAGTTCCGAATGGGGCGTAAGTTGTTACTCCCTTTGGACGTTCCTTTCTCTGACGCAATCCAGGTTTCCCCGATTTATACGTACTTCGTGGCCCATTTGCCTAAGTTGCTCCTTTCGTCAACTTTTCTCGCACCAATAGGCTTTCTTGCGGACAGTCGCCTGAGCGCACTGGTAGTCCAGGCTCTGTCGTTTGTGATCTGCCTTAGCTTCCTTGGTCATAAAGAGTGGAGGTTCATCATATATGTGGTCCCACTGCTAAATGTCGCTGCTGCCAGGGGTGCCCGTGCTCTGTTAGTCCCTCTTGGTTCTCTCTAGGAATATCTCTTATCCTGTTTGGCACACAGCGTCCTACGACCTAAAGGAACACTATTTGGAAGGCTTTGCTTCGCGGCATTTGCTTTGATGCTTTTTGCAAACTCAGTGGGCACTCTTCTCTACACCCACGTATCTATGGAGAATTACCCAGGAGGTGCTTCTCTTGTCCGATTCAACAAGTACTACAAGAACGTCGACAACGGTATACCTTCCAATTCCCCCGCTGTTCAACCGAAATCACTTGCTGAGCTTCTTCCAGTGCACGTGCATATATCCAACTTGGCAGCACAAACAGGTGCTAGTCTATTCCTTCAAACACACTCTGCCCCATACCACCCCTCCCTTCCCACCCCGTCTTCAGGGCTGAACTGGACATACAATAAGACCGAGAACTTCACGGCTTATTCCCCGTCTCGATTTACGCATCTGATCGCGGAGGCAACAGAACCCGTTCCTTGGGGATGGAAGAAAGTGGACTGCATAGAAGGGTTTGACAAATGGTCTCTAAATCTCGATGTTCTCTTCAAGAGGGACGTGGAGAAGGGGGATTTCGGGACTTTGCTAAGTGTCTCTCGACAAATTCTAACGAGAGAGATGAGCGATAAACTCTGCATCCTCGAGAGATCTTAATCGTTCTTACCGTACTACATAGTAGATAATAGACACATATAAGACCGTAAACTTCTGGATCTTGTCCGCATGACGATCGATTTCGTTCTTAAGGGTCGGGGTTGTCGGTAAAGCGGCCTGTTCCCTCCTCACCCTGCTGGCCACCTTGGTCACTCGCCCGACAGTCCCGGACTGTCTCTCACCTACCGTCTTTGTCCTAACCCTCGTCTCTTTGCGGCTGCGCCATGCCTAATAGTCGTAGTGTCGTGTCAGGGAATGAGCCTCTCCCAGAAGATCCGTCAACCATGCCCCCCTCACACATACGATCCGTCCACAAAGCGCAACAAGCAGAGGATACAACTCTCAAGAACCAGGTTTTGAAATCTCACGGACGACCGCCATGTACATTTCTATCTTCTCTCTCATTCTTAACTTTGAACTTTGACTAAATATTCTGCCCGGTGTTTTTGCGTATGTCGTCGTACGATCTGCCGGGGTTGCAGGGTACGGTGAAAATGGACGGCCAATCGAGGAGGCATTCGTCATCGGTATCGCTGGTAAGTCCATCTCCCCAGCACTGAATAGGCAAGTCAACGTGTCTCTCGTGCGCTCACGCAACGAAATCGAATTCCGCAGGTGGCTCCGCGAGCGGAAAGGTACATCCGCCTCGGTGTCCATGAATGCCCGTATCCAACCGTTCACTTCATCAGACCCACGTCGCGCGTCAAATCGTTCAGAACCTGGGGTCTATTCCCACCGTCATCATCTTATCTCAAGTCCGTTTCCCCGCCAAGTCCGAGTCCCATCACCCGATGCTCACGTCGTACCTCCTGACAGGATAGCTTCTACAAGAAACATACCCCAGAAGAACTCGAACTGGCTTTCCAGAGTCTGTATGATTTCGACCACCCTGATTCAGTCGACATTCCGCTGTTCGCCGCCGTACGACTAGCCTCGGTATTTGGAAAATAAGGTCCTACTGATTTGGCTTCTCTTCACCAGTGCTTGGCGGACCTCAAAGCGTGGCGACAGTCCAATATACCCATCTATTCATTTACAGAACATCAACGGCTAGATGAGACCAAGTATCTGTATGGGGCTTCTATTATCATCAGTGAGCACAAGGCATTTCTCCCTCGATTAAATTCCCCTGACCCGTCTCCCAGCGGAGGGAATTTTGGCACTGCACGATCAGAAGTTAAGAGACCTATATGATCTCAAGGTCAGCTGCATCTGGTCGGTTTACCCACACGGGTACTTACCGTCGTGCTGCAGATTTTTGTACAATGCGATTCAGACCTCATGCTGGCGCGACGGATCAAGCGCGACGTTGCGGAACGCGGTCGGAGCGTCGAAGGTGTCCTCGACCAGTTCGTCTCCCCCCACCGTCAACAAGTATCCGCTACTGAAGTCGATTCCAAGGTACCTGCGGTACGTCAAGCCATCATATGACAACTTCGTCGGCCCGAGCGCCAAGTATGCCGACATCGTCAGTCGCATCCATTCCTATTCCTCATCCCCAGCTCGACCTCACAAGTCACCATGTCTTCCGCTGTAGATTGTGCCCGGGTCCAACAACGCGGTTGCCATCGAATTGATCTCCACCCATGTTCGCCGTGAACTTACCCATCGTGCCCAGGAGTTCCGAGGAAAGATCACGAGCGAAATCAAGCGGAACCCCTCACCAAATCCTTCTCAAATAACGGTGGGACAATTGTCGAATCTTTACATCATTCCACAGACACCACAGCTGAAGGTACTTTTACGCTGTGCGTCATCCAGCCAAATACTAATACGTCGTAGGGTATCTATACCAAATTGAGGGACAAAGCATCCAGACGACAAGAGTTTATCTTCAATGTCGACCGTCTGGCAACTTATTTGATCGAGATGGCTCTCGAATTCATCCCCACCACCTATAAAACTGTTACAACTCCTGTCGGTGTTGATTACAATGGACGGTCAATAACGAGGGTAGGAACCTTCACTGGTTGCATGTTCGTCCGTGCTGAGCAAGATACACTAGGAAGTGTGTGGTGTTACTATCCTACGATCGTAAGTGTTCGCTTCGACGCTCAGAACCACCCCGCCAATATCGCGCTAGTGGCGGACCCCTTGAACAAGGCATGCGTCGCGTCCTTCGGGATCCAGTGGTTGGATCTCTCCTGATTCAGTCCGACGACAAGAGTGGCGAAGCGATACTACTTCACTCGATGTTGCCCGTTTCTATCCGTGAGAGGCATCGGGCCGAGGAGACTTGGGTGTTCTTGCTTGATGCTCAGGTCTGTCCGCCCCCTATCTTCCGTGTAGTTCTATGACTCACCTGCCACCGGGAATATAGATAGTGACGAGTGCCTCTGGAATCATGGCCATTCGCGTCCTTCTCGATCACGGCGTACGGGAGGACCGTATCATTTTTGTCACATTTCTCGTCGCACCTCGTGGAGTGGATGTCCTCAATCGTGTCTTCCCTAAGGTTAAGATTGTCACTGGAAGCGCGGATCCGGCCCTCGCACCGATATGGGTTCCTGGAAGCGGGGACGGGGAGGGTAGAAATGTTCTGTGCATCAAGCCAGGGATGGGTCATATCGGTGCGACCACTCCATGTTCTATCACTCTTCATCGCATCTGATCCTGCAGTTTCAGGCGACCGGTATTACCTCTGATTTTGCTCTTTTGGTTAATACAACATTGAGGTTCTGAAGTTGAAAGATTTATGGAACGCGTGCTCGTGCTTTGCCTGTATATCATCCCACTAAGAATTTTCTCATTTATTCCACCACTATCACATCCCCACCCAAATCCCTACAGACAACTCGCAACAATATTTGACATGCCTACTCACTACCACAGCCATTGTCTAACATTTTCCATAGTGACCCATGAGACTTCTGCATTGGCTTCTTCACATCTTGTTGCAAGCTTTAAAGAGGAAATGAGCAGAGTGATTGGTGTATATTTGCATCCACTTACATCCCCCACAAGTGTGCCCCGGACATCTGGGAGGGAGAGGTATCTTCGACTGCTGCAGATCAGCATGCTCTGCCGGCACCGGCTGAGCATAACATTCATCCTCCTCTCATTGTCTAGGAAACCAAGGCCCCATGTCCTGACAAGTGAGATGATAATGTTGTCTGCCTCATTTCCTGATAAAATCACATTGAGACTGGGGTGCATTACATGTAGGGAGTTGGGCATACCTTGGAAGGAATCTACATTGAAGCACCTGTCTGCCCACTCCAGACCCTTCTCCTCCTTGAGCATCCGCTCAATCAAACTCCTTTGCCCATCATAGGGGGTGATGACTGATCCAAGGAAATCAGAATTTGTTCCATAGTTAACAAAACAAGTCCTTCACTTCGATATTCCCTTCTGTCTGTCTTATACTTTCTGCAAATCTCAATGATTGTCCTTGCCTCCTTTTTATTCTGAAAAGCATAAGAATTAGGATGAAATGAAAGAATCAGAAGTATTCACTCACAATCCAACTCTTTCCATCTTCCCCTCTCTCTTGCCAGGATGGAGTGACATCCACAAAACGGCAACAGATATTTGACCCAATGGGATGTTTAGTGCCCAGAGCATTGTCATACATCCTTTCAGAGAGGAAGTTTCCAACAAAATGGGGCATTCGATCTAGGAACCATGTAAGGTATAAAAGAAAGAGATAAGTACAAGGGACAAACATTGTGTATCCAGGAACTTTGCTTTTTCTCTCAGGTGGGGGATTTCAAAGACACTCTTGAGGGTTGGGATATCCTCATGCCCATGGGGGGCCACTAGAGGGCTAGATCAGGTTAGATCATATATGAAAAGGGTGAATACACACATTGCTTGTTATCACCAATGAAGGTGATTTTCTGAATTGTGTTGTGAAACCTGGAGAGGGGGATGAGATAATCCCCAATCTCAACCTGACTAGCCTCATCCACAATCAAGATTTCCACTGGCACAAACTCTGTAAAGCCACTTTTGACTATCTGCTCACTGGACATCATGCTAAGGGTACAAAGGATGACCCTTGAGCCTCCAAGAGCTTCCCTTATCTCTCTCTTGTCCACCCTAAAGTTATCTGAACAGATGATCTGATTCTTGATCTTGGTATAGAGGTGGTCATGCCTAGACTGCAGTTAGATCAACAACAGCAATGAGAGAACATTCCACTCACCAGTCATTGATGAATTCTCCTGACACAAGAAGTCTGAAGTCTCTGAACTTGCATGAAAATAACTTCTCTGCAATATTCTTCACAGCAATGTTGGATTGAGCCACAAGCCAGATGGTTTCTCCCTCAGTCTGTTGAATAAGGGTGTCTACAATAGCAGCAATCACTGTAGTCTTCCCTAAAACAATTGTCAGATCAGAAGATAAAATGACAGGTAAAAGTCAGACCAGATCCAGGTGGACCAATGAGGACAGTGATCCTGTTCTCATTGTCCCGGAGGAGTGCTGCATTGGCTGCATCTTCCTGGGATGGATTTAGGTGTCTATAGATGAAATCAACTTCAAGTGGTTCCCTTGGACGAGGGTGGGTAGCATGTGGCCAGGGGAGGGTATTTGGGTCTGGGTTGTACCAGATAAGGCGAAGAAAAGGACTCTGGAATAGTTCTTTGGGGCTGTGGATGGATTTGATCAGGAGCTGGTAGCGCCTATCATCTATGGCACTTGACTCCTCCTTTCCAGTTGTGACAATCCGGTCAACATCCTCTGAAGTGATGGTTTCTTGGTTGACCAAGGCAATTCTTGCTATTTTTCCTGCCACCATAGATACCCTCCCTTCAAGGATAGAGCCATTATGAAGATGGATTTCAAGTGTCTGCAAATATATTAGCCTCCACCATCAAGATGTGTCTGAAAACAAACCTTTGCCTGGGCCCTGATTCTGTTGGTATATCTGACAGAGGAGACATGGATATTATAGCCATCAACCTCAATGAATCTCTCAACATCATTCCTGATGATATCAGGCTTGAGAGCATCCATTTGGGCATCATTCTTGAATATGTTGTGAAAGAAGCTGACTTGCTGGAGGATAGTCAGCCACAGCAGGTCACATATAGAACAGAACAACATACATCATCAGTGAGTGAGGTTGTATCAAAGGGAAGGAGGATCCTAAGATTGGAGGAAGGTCCAGTCTTGTTTCCAACATGGCAAGCAGCCCAGGCTCTTAAGGCAATGCTGAAGACATGCTTGAGGTCCTCAGGATCACAGATCTCAGAGGCAAAGACCTCAATGACATTCTCCTTATCGACAAGCGTAGAGCCCAAGGCAGAGATGATAGAGGAGGTGGTGTGTGGTTTGTACTTCCCTTTGGGGACAACGTCATAGACCTCCTTAGATCTGAGGGAGGGAAGGGTTGCAGGGAGGGAGGTGACGAGGCGGGGTGCGCCGAAGGCATATTTCTTTAGGCCGGGACTGAGGAGGATGGAATCCGCGAGCATGGATCCGGAGACTTCTGTGTCAGCAACGTCTTTGAGGGAGACGATGAGGATCCTCTTTTTGGTGGAGAGCGCGAGGGCGCACAAGGCTCCGGTGTCCGCGTCGTAGCCACCCGCGAGACCGATCGCAGCATCGGCGGTGGATTTAAACCCGTCAAGGATCTCGAGATCTAGTTCTCCGATGTCGACTTTGAGGTACTGGAGACGTTTAGTCTGCGCCAGATAGAGGTTCGGATAGATGTACTCCATCGGTGGAGAGGCAGAAGAGAGCAGGGGGTTGGTGAGTTGTGAGCGAGGTGATATCGATGGGGACGGAAAGAAGACAATCGATAAGGCGTCTCCTTCGTGGTTCAAATCGAAAATCCGAATATGGGAATCGGAGCGCCCGCAGACCGATGGAGCAATGGTAGACGTCTTGGAAAGCGGTAAAGATACTGAGGGTGGGTTTTCAAACATACACACGAAAGCTCGCAAAGAGGGGGGGATGAGAGGCGATAAGGAATGATCCCGCCACACTTCAAGCCACTTCAGCGGATGTGGCCGCGAGGCGTCGTCTCCTTGCACTGATCACGGAACGATGAAATTTGGAACGAGGCGTATATTTCGGTAGCTAGAGACGATGGGATATATTATACATACGACGGAGGACAGATGGGGCGAGCATCCTTGACGCGGGGCGGGCGGCTTTGTTCGAGGAGGGACAGAAAGAAAGGCCTGCTTACTGCGTTGATCGTGGGTTCGCGAAAACTACGGACGAACCCATAATCCAGGACCATGCGTAGCTGAGGAGTGAACTCTCCACAGGAATGTGACGCGGTAGCGGGCAAGAGCAGAGTGCGTACGAGGAGTCCAAGGAGCACAGGGCTGGGCACACGCGCCGGCCCATAGAAGGCGGGAGGTGACCGCCTAGAGGAGAGTCACAAAGGACTGAGAGGGGCTTGAAGCCGCTGTGACGGGGGCCGCTTGAGCCAAAAAGAAGAAACGGTGCGTCCCCGAGGAAATGTCGTACATTTTTGTGGGACTTCTTCAATCTCCTCGGAAAGCTCATACCGTGGTGGAGATTCTCGGAGATGCGCAGCCAGCCATGCAGCGCACGCTAGCTGTGGAGTTGTCTGACATAGGGGCGCACGTTTGACAGGCGTGGCTAGGCGAGTCTTGGCACGCACAGCGATGATCTCCGCCGGTCAGACAGGATACTAATAGGGGACAAGGACAACGGGAGGAGGGTAGAAACAAAGAGCGAGTACCGTCGTAGACTTCACGAGCGACCGCGCAACCAGGAATCAAAGGGGACTCAACCAAACTGCCTCGTTCGTCCAGGGTTGGTGACATCCTTTCTCCTGGGTTCATTGGGCATCACGACATCAAGTCACCCAATGTGTCAATCTGCACAGCGCCGCTGGCCACGAGCGGCGATCAATCCATGCAGGTCGAATGAATGAACGGCACGAGCCCTACACGGTGATATGGCGGAAAAACAGAAGCACCGCGAGGTATTACTCATCTCTTTTTCTGAAAACCGGGGCGACAAGGGAGGGGGAGCGAACGTTGGACGAGCGCCGGCTCGGGGCGAACGTGCCGGAGTGTGGCTAACTCAGTCAAACGCTGAGGCAATTGGTTTCAATGCACTCAGTGTCTGGGCTTACGATTCTGGATCGGAATCCAGATAAAAGGGCTCGAGCCAAGCACGTGTGTGAGAGATAACTCTGAGTCAATAATCAATTAGAAGCGACGGGACTGTCCTCGTACAAACCCTCACCTTCCCATTGACCAAATTGCACGTGGATTGCCGACCCCCTATTCATCTCGCCTAGCTTGACGTCCTGCACGGCCTGAGACATGGCGAAACGGCTGGATCATGCACAGGATGGACGTCACTGGAAGAACTCGGAGACCTGATCCGGATTTGGTGTCAAAGGCTTTCGATCCTAACAAGCGCAAACAAATCTCGTGACATATCCAGGTCCTGAGATGACCCGCGTGTCACTAATTCATTCCCGACCTGTGAGAGAGCAAGGAAAGTGTCCGCAGTTCTATTGCGTTCAGGTAGAACGATATATAGGGATAACTATATACACGGTTTGACACGATGGAGCGTGGGGGGACAGTGTCGTCGAGTGGAAGCATATCCGGGGCCCAAGAACAAGACGAACCAATGAAAGGGTAAGTGAAAGGGCGACCAGGCCCATCAGTAGAGTCGACAGAACACTTGAAAAGTGAGCGTGACGGCTACCGGACGAAGATTTTGGTAGGAAAAACAAACAAACAGACAGACAGACAGACAATGAATGAGAAGAAGGGACATGTTGAGCAGATGCGGATGAAAGAATGTGAATGGCTGTCAGGGTATCTAAGAATTGGAGATGGAAGGCAGAAAACAAACGCAGACTCCGGACTGAATTATATCAGAAACATGAGAACGCATGGGGAAGGTCGCACCAAAAAGGCAAGACGTGTTGGAGGATGTGAGGTATACATAAGAATTTCCGTTGAGAAGTCCACAGGCGTACATTCAGTGTTGTACAGGTTCCGGTTGCTTGTGTCCGAGATTATGTTGAACAACCAGGGGAGAACATGAAGGACGTGGAGGGACGGGGAGAACGGACGAGGGGAAAACCGGAGACCGTTCTCAAGGTCATCGTGCCATGAAGGAGAATTGGTGTCGTGGTCTTGGAGCCGAACCCGGCGACGCTCTATGAAACGAGACCGGAGTTATGGAGTTAGCGGGACTGAGCGCAGCGGGGTCTAATGGGAGCGCGTAGTCCTCAGAGCTTCCGAGTAACCTGTCGAGGAGAAAAGAGTTAGCCTCCGCCCAGATATGATGGAGTAAGTCGGAAATGAACAGACCTGAACCAGGTTTTGCTGGAGTTGCTTCTTTGTCTGTCAATCTCCCACATCCAATCACCTCGTGCCCAATCCGCTGCAAGGTGAGCAGCAGGAGAAGACAATAATGTGTCTAACATTCTCCTGCCCTCCACTGTGCCATCAACTTCCAGCGCCCACTCATCAGTCAACCAACCGTTTCCAGCTCCCAAATCACCTGAGACAACAGCCTTGGTTCCCTTTATCGTCGCGATCCACTTGTAACGCTTCACCGTCGCATACCCCCCGGGTGAATTAGGGCTCCTGACCTTGGTAAGCATCGCGACAAGCTCGAATTTTGGCGGGGCGGGTGGAGGAAACGTGTTTTCCCTGAACCTGGACAGCTTTGAATACAAATCGAGGGTGAAGAAAGGGTGTGCCGAGGTCTGGAGTATGTGTGAATAGTAAAATGGAGTCACAAGAGTCATCGCATCCTTAAGAGGGGGTGGCTCCAGAACCGGGGAATATGGCACTAGCCCGAGACCATCGAAGACCAGCCAGAGAATATCTTCGGTGGCCCTGCCGCAAAACGACGTCCGCCGACTCCCCGCACTTGTTGAGGAAAGATCGTGTTCTGGAGAAGGCGGCGGGGGCATATAGCCCAGATTACATACGATGTCACCTACGGAGAGGTGGTTCCAGAGACCGGCGACTGTAAGTTGATCTTCACATGCAGCGATCGAGACATCGTTGAACTCGGAACACGGGACGAATACTCGTAGTATGGGAGCATGTGATCGAGAGGTGGCTAAATGGATGTCGTGCGGGGATAGGAGGGCAAGTCGCAGGCGCGGGACAGATGTGCTGCGGCGGTTTTCGTGGATCATCGACAAACGTCCGGAGGTTGAAAGTGAAGAACTGCTCGGGCTGGGGGAGGTAGGGAATCGACGACGTTGGGGTGAGGCGGGCTCGGGAGTCGCGATCGAAGATGGTGAGTGGAGTATGCGTCGCCAGGGGCTGAAATACGACTGGCGGATGAGGAAATCGGGAGAAGGGGGAGGAAGGGGCTGTCTCGAGCGACATAGGAGCGATCTCATCCTTCCCGGCTTCTTGGTTGCGGGCGTCTTTGATTGGACCATCACAATGTCTGCACTCTGGGAACGCTTGTGTCGATGGTAACTTGACGTTCTTTGGATTGCCGGAGAGGCGCTATAGCACAGTGGTTCCGGGAAGTAGAGCTGTTTAGCTCCAGGGGGGGAGATGTGTGGGATTGGTCGAGCGGCTGAACTGTCCTCCAGTTGGGGTTCGAGGGGTCGAAGGGAGCTGTGGGCCAAGGACTGAAGAAGGAGAACGAATTTTGAATGGACGACAGCGAAACATTGCAGCTTGCGCAAGAGTTTGAGCTGGTGGGCGTTGCTGAACCTGGTGCTGAACTGAAGGGCATGAATTGGATACACGTGCAATCCAATTTTATTGGAAAGATCTTTGTGTGTGTGAAGGGCGTCAGGGCTCAGCGTCAGGGGCGAAGGAGAAACAATAGGGGAAGCTTAGCTCACGGAAGACATTGAGATCACTGACGGTAACGCGAACATCAACGAAGAGCTCGGGAGTTTTAGTGCGCAGGAGGGAGCGGAATCCGGGGAGGAAGTGTGATAGGATCGCGTCCTTGAGAGCCGGTTCCTGCATTAAATCCCTGAGCTCGGAACAGGATGATGTGAGGGCATTGAAGTCTCCGTAGGAGAAGAAAGAGAGGAGACAGTCGAGGACGCGGGGGTGTCCGACGATGCCCTTGAGGGTCGAGGACCGGAGAGGAGAGGGTGAGGATTTCCGGCGCTTGGTAGCGGAGCCGTGGGAGGTTGCATAGCCGGAATCAGCGTAAGTCGTGGACCAAGATGACACTGTGGACCTCGGGTCGGAAAGCATGGAGGGACGAGGGTCGTTAGGGGAGACGGGGAGGGGGACGGAGAAGATGGAGGATGTCAGCGAACGTTATATCTCTTGGGCTGGTATCGTAAGGGATATCTGGCATGACCTATTTACGTCTCCTTGTGGAGGGATCACCGGAAAACAAAAACAAAAATAATTGATAGGATACGGCTGTTCGCTCGCAGTCGAGGAGGAAAGGCAAGATCGAACCGAATTGAAAAGCACTGCCTAACGGGGATGCTAGGACTGGGCTGGAGCCATTCTCTGCCAATCTGCCAATCCCGCACGCGGCTGACGCATTGTCGCACGTAACGTATAATGTACGAGACAGGTCGCAGATACCGGAGCGCGAGGAGCGCCCGCTCGGCTGCGTTAAAGTTAAGACCGCGCGATCCACACCAAACACCTCAAGGCACAACCGGGCGACAGACCTGTCGGCTTGGCGAAACCCCCGCCCCCTCTTCTTCCTCCTTCCCTGCTGATCCGCACGATCACGACGGATTCACGGACACCGTCATTTCACGATCACGCCAAGAGACACGAAGCCTGGAATATCCCCGTGCAATTTCTCAGATCGTATAGGGGCAAGACGTGTACGTGGGCCCCTTTTCTGATTTGTCATTCTGTCAGTGTCACCGATTGCCAACTCCGGAAGGACCGCCGTCAGGGCGTTCTTCCCACGGTTGCTCATCCTACGCCCGTTTCTGCAACTTGCTTCCGCACAACAATTCTAGTTCCTCTCTAACCTCCTCGCTCATCCTACCGCCTCCAGGGCCTATTTCTACAACTTGCTCTTGCCTTCCACAACAACCAGTTTCTCTAGTCCCTCTCTAATCTCCTTGCTCATGTTCCCCGGTTTCCTGCTTCCGCTTTCCACAAATACGTGCGTGTGCCCTCCCACGGCAGCCGCAGACTCCACCCCTTCTTCGAATACCCCGACCTCGTACGTGGCCGAACTTCTTCCCAGCTTCAATACCCGCAACCCGAGCTCCAATACCTGTGGATACCCCACTGGTCGGTAAAAGTCGGAAGACGACGTTACCACCAGCCCGATCATCGGCGAAGACGTCGCTTGGACCCCGCAATGCCTGGCAAGGTAGTCGTTGATGATGGAATCATACAGGTGGTAGTAAACCGCGTTGTTCATGTGCGAATATTGGTCATTGTCGATCCTGAATCGGCAAAGTCAGTTCACCCAACGCCACGACCGTCTTTGTAGGAATAACAAACCATCTTGTGCGGTAGCTCAAAAAATATGCATAGTCAGAGCGTTTCCTCCCTTTCCGGTCGCTCTCCATTCTTCTCGTCTGCGGTTTGTGGATGACTCTGTGATGGCTGAAGTTGACGGACACACTGAGCGCGCCACGGAAGAAGTTCCCAAGATTGGACAACCCCCACTCCACCGCATCCCTCTTTAAACCCGACGATTAGCCTCTCGAATGGATGAAGAGATGATCCTTTCACGAAGAAAGGAATCCCCTGGGGCGACAAACCCCCATGAGTTATCCTATCCGCTCTCACCTTGAGTTCCTCGCTCGCCCCACGCGTTTAATCCCCCTTCGTTTGGCCTGGAGTCCACCTCTCGCCATTCGTAATTAGCTGTGTGCTTAATACTCCCAGCAGGCCTTGTCACTGAAATATGTCTACTGTAGTGGTCCTCGGACCTATAAATATGTGATTAAAAAAAACGCTAAATACGTCACACGTCACACTGTCACACACACCTCCTCGCCCACCACAATCATGTCCGACGTGAGTTCGGCTTTTCCGTCCTTCGCCAGCTGCGTTTACAGATTCCTATCGCTAGAACGAGGATCTCGTTCGTGATATTTTTGGAGGTTCTGACTCAGAACTCTCCTCTGAGGATGGTGCGTGACCACTGCTTCCTCTGGTGAGAACAGGCATGTTGATGCAGCCGCGCCTGTACTCCAGAGTTCCCGGACAAAATCGAGGCGCAAAAGCCGCGTAGACCGTCACCGGGAGCTGTCCAAGAACAAGAGTCTTCCGGCCCCGGTTCTGAGGACGACTACCACCAACAAAAGGGCACAAAGAGGGTCAAACGTACCCGAAGGGCGAAACCCCTGGACGAGGATGGTCGCC
>Ga0307515_10005093_pt1 | contig 26709 bp, 46 predicted proteins | sample 17_EM_MG_FD_194513 | JGI IMG/M metagenome (GOLD analysis project Ga0307515, IMG submission 194513) | Populus trichocarpa ectomycorrhiza microbial communities from riparian zone in the Pacific Northwest, United States - 17_EM | ecosystem: Host-associated > Plants > Roots > Unclassified | place... | reverse complement strand
GACAGACGGCGGTCGCCCATGATGACGCAACTCCCGTTGTTTTCTGATCTTGGTCCGTCGTCCGTGGACTCAGTCCACCGTCCCTCCCGTCCCTTCCTTGCCCACGACACCTTCCATTTCGCGATGGGATTATGGTCAGAGGGGGAATGTCCCTTGCCTCTGCCCCTGCTGTCGTCGTCGTAAGGGGAAACAGTGTTATCTTTCATGTATTTATTTTTTGAAAAAAAAATTTACACGGGTAGTACATCCCAAATCGTTCCCCCGGGAATATTTACCTCGTTGTTGGCGGATGCCACGACGTTCGTCTGCCCAGTGGCAGCAGCGCCCCCTGCGTCGTCCGCGGTTTCTATCGTGTCAGCACGTTTGGTTGGCCACCGGCCGACCGGTTCACCGGTGAGTCTGTCGCCTTTAGTATAACTAAGAGTAAGTGCCCCCCCTGCCTCCCCAAGTTCTTTGTCCGGGTCGCCATGATTTTTAGGTTCCACCGAGTGCTTCGTTGTGAGATACGAAGGTGTGTGACGCTGTGCAGGCGGGAACGGTGGCATCCGATGATTGTGTGGCCAACATATTGTATTCGTAACCCGGTTGTACCGAGGAGTACGCTGTACGCTTGGGCTGCCTGTAGCGTATCCCCCAGCTATATAGATTGTGTCTACTACTGCCTCGCAGCAAGTATATTTTTTTTCTTTAGTTTCTCCAGCCTGGGGCGAGTGGGATGGACTCATCACTCGTGAGTCTTCGTCGTCGCAAAGATGGGCGATGGGTTCGGCACATCTGACTGAGTGTTAGGTCCACCCTCTGGTGGCTTGCATTCTAATTGTGACAAACCTGGTATTATCACGAACGAGGCAAGCAAAAATTTATTACAACCGGTATAATGTATGGTAGGTATGCGAACGCGAACCAGACCCACACTTACGAGGACCATAGCACCGGGTGGGAGAATGTGGACTCACACTCAACTCACGGCCCCGCGAGTCATCAGGTTTGTGTGTTGTCAGCGGTGGGGATGGGGGACTGGGCTGGCAAACCAGATTTTAGTTAAAATCATTGAGAATAAAGGTGCGACAAGGCCCACCAGTGAACCAGTCGGCCGGTGGCCAACAAAACGTGCCGACGCGATGGAAACCGTGGGCGACGCAGGGGGCACTGCTACCACTGTGCAGACGAACGTCGTGGCGTCCGCCAACAACGAGGCAAATATTCCTGGGGGAGCGATGGATGTCGACCCGCATAATTTTTTTTTTCAATAAATATATAACACCATTGCCACTTACGACGACAACAGCAGGGGTGGAGGGAAGGGACATTCCCCCTCCGACCACAATCCTATCGCGAAATGGAAGGTGTCGTGGGCAAGGAAGGGACGGGAGGGACGGTGGACTGAGTCCACGGACGACGGACCAAGATCAGAAAACGACGGGAGTTGTGTCATCATGGGCGACCGCCGTCTGTCCATCCAGCTGTGTCCCACGAAAACTTAACCGACAGGTCCAGCCAGTCTCGCAAGCTCGACTAATGACCACTTCAATTAGACAGTGTCCGGCTGACGACCTCAACACTCTGATTGCATCGAAGAGCAGCATTGAGGAAGAAATTGAATCCCAAGCAGAAATTCTCAGGACAAACAACTCTACCCTTGACTCACCACTCACCGATGGAGATGGATTTCCCCGTCCCGACATTGACATTTGGGCGGTCAGGCATGCACGCGTGAGGATCATTCGTTTGCGGAACGACTTGTCATCCCTCATGGACAAGATTGCAATGGCTTTGGAACGTGTCCACACGTCCCAATCTGCTGGGGTCACTGCTACTGATAGGGAAACGCCTCTCCCCTCCCTCCTTCCCTTTGCAAAGGTTGATGCCGTTGCTCCGCATAGTCCTGCTCAAGTGGCTGTGAGTTCTCATCTTACCTTGTTGCCATTCCTTGTAATGATACCATCAAAGGGGCTGCGTCCCGGGGATCTCATCATAAAATTTGGCCCATTGACAGCGGAGAATCTCAGCGACTCCCTCCACCCTATTGCGCAGGAGGTGGAACGCAACGAAAATGTTATCTTTTTTAATAAATTATCGTTACTTATCTGATCACGACTCTAGCGCCCGATTCCGCTCTCAGTTTCAAGGGATAACCAGATGATAGCAACGCGGCTCACGCCTCAGCATGGTTGGGGTGGCCGTGGAATGGTCGGGTAAATCACACCCTTTTTCCCTTAACCGTACCCTGACGGAAAACTAGGTGCCATATTGTACCATATACTACATTTTAGGAATCATAGGCCAGTAACCTCGATTATGTCCCCGTCCTCCACATCCGCTTCCCTGATCTCAACTTCGTTGTCGAGTTTATCCCCGTCAACGACCAGCCGTGGGCCAGAGGCAATTATAACACTTCGTCTCCCTCGGTTCCGACCCCTTGCCCCAGTGTCGTGTTCCAGGTATTCATTGGCGAGACCAGCCTTTTTGAGGTAGGCCTTGAGTATCGCACCACACTTTGTCTGGGGTCGAACGGTCAATACAATGCCCTTCGGGGTCTTCACCGAACGAAGTGTGAGCTTAAAGGTATCTTCCGCCGCATCTCCAATACTATCCGCGTCTGAACTTCCTTCTGCGCTCTCTTCGCCTTCAGTAGTGGTGGCGCGCGAGCCAGAAGGGGCACCCAAGCGAGTGTCTTTGAGAAGTTCATAAGTTGCTCCAAGGCATGCATCTGCGAGTATGTTATTGAGAATCGCATGGAGTTATCAAGAGAGATACCGAATTCGCCATCTGACCATATACCCAGGGCCGCCGGTGATACCGATGAGTATACTTTATGGCCCTTGAGAGTAAGTACGATATCATCGGGTAGAACCTTCATAGCATCTGCAACCTCCTTAAAAATGCGACGCAAGTTGTCTGACTAACAGACATAAGAAAGCAACCGCGAAATTACGTTTGGCAAATCATACCCGGTTAATGTGGAACGTCCACCTGAGTATCGTTTGCCCTCGCTCTGACGGATGATACCTCCACTGGACATAGATGATGGCTTCGTGGGGACGATCGTCTTCTCCCATCCTGGAGGAAAGTGTACTACTGGCTTTTGTAGAACGTAATGCAATTGACGCGAGTTCCGGGTCAAATGCCTCCGTGTCGTCTGCTCTGAGGTGATCGAAATATGTGGCTTGGGGGGAAACAGAACGGCGGTTGGAGACGCCCAAAGCTTGCCTGTTGGGATAAATAAAGGGAACTACGGCTGAATACTTGGAGCTTACCTCACTAGATTTCTTGCCTTCTGCTCCTGTTCCGGAGCAAGCTCTGGGGGCGGGGTGATGGACCTCGAGCGGCTGCGGGGTCGCTTTGAACTCGTCGGGGGGGACCTGGATTGTATGGGCGGCGCAAATTCCTCGTCCGAATCTTCGACATAAAGTGCCTGCGTTGTTCCTTTACTAAACTGAGATCTGGCACTGCGAGTGCGCCGTTAATAATCGGTATGAAACCCGATAAAAGAGGTGGTGGGTACTGCTCGGGGATCGGAACCTTCCCGCCTGCTTTTTTGGTGGTTTTGCGGGGGTCTTCGTTGTTGCCGGAGTTGTAGTCCTCGTGTGACTCGTGTACTGGCTCAACGTCAGACGGGAACGACTTGCGATTAAGAGGAAACACACCGCTTGGTATCTGGTTCATCTGCTTCCAGGTAGCGGTGGTAAGGTTGCCGCTCTTGATGAAGATGGAATCCTCCTCATCCCGAGAAGGAGGTGTCTCCTTGAGAGGCTGGGAGTCGTTTCCAGAGCGCACCTTCGGCTTCGGTCGTGGACGGGGAGGCATGATCAGGTCGCACGTGACGTGCCAAATCGATCGTGCTGTGGTCATTGGTGTCGTTGCGTCCGACGCGCTCTCGTCCACTTCTCCGATATGGCTGCAGACCCAATCCCCCGGGAACTAGACCTCGATGCGCGTCCTTCAAAGCGACCCAGGCTCTTTGCGACGCCAACGCCAACGTCTGGACTTGCACCCCCTTCATATTCATCCCCCCTCACCTCTCTCCAATCGTCCCCAGAAAAGCCCGTTTTACCCTTCAGACCTCTTCCACTGCCCTTACTCCTACTTTCCTTACCAGCCATTTTAATCCTCCCCCCAAATCACCCACTTCATGATGAAAGTCTACGCTTATCCGTGGTGGCGTTACGGAGGTGTCTTCTCATGAGAGCTCTCTCCCCTGAGGTAGAATGTAGGGCGTGGACCACCCTGGCGCAGGTTGGCCTGCAGGTGATAGGTAGTCGACTATCCGCTAGCTCTCACGAGCGTCATGCATGGGCTCGGAATATCGAAGCGGAGGTATGACCAACCAGATATTCACCGGAGCCTAGTAGTGACCTAATTCACCTTCAGGTTGACAGAGCGATCACTAAGGGTGTACGTCGTGTTTCTCACCAGACCGCTAACTCATATTTATGACCCTCTAGAGCGTACTAGCCCAGCAGGTGACCAAGTATGCATCACTTCGAACACAGAGGCTAACGATACGTAGCATTCTTCACTCCGAAAATACAAATACCAAATAACTCTGGCTCACGCGCAATTTTCGCTTTGGCAGCAGAAACCCAAGTTCTCCCTTACCCTTCTCAGACGACTCGCGGCTTCGATCACTGTCCCGGATGCCCCCCAAGTAGAATACCTCACCTATCTGAAGATGATCTCACAGCACCTTTCCCTCAACGAATTCCGCACCGCCCTTGCACTTGTGGATAAGCTACGAGTTTCCTCCTCCCAGCACCAGCATTCCCGTGTCACGCTACTATCACATGTTCTCCACCTCAGAATTCTTATTTTAGGGGGACTTTGGTCCGACACTGGACTCGCATCCCGCACGGCGGAAGACGCGCTTGGACTCCGTTACGAAACTGTCTCCACTCTGGTGTCCACTGCACCTACCGTGTCACCCACGTACATCGACTTCGAGGACCGCTTTGAATGTGCCATGGCACTGCATACCCTGGTCCTGAGCACTGTCTACTATGCTCACGCTGGGATTTCCTCTGAATCATCTGCCCGGCTTTCCCATCTACATGCTCTCCTAGACGCAAAAGCTCTCGAATGTTTGGGAGATGGCAGTATCAAGGTACATCATGATTCATTTCCCTAGATTGTGGATTTAATTTCCGTCAAGATAGACTTTCCAACTGGCCCCCCCATATATCTTGAAGCCACCCACCCGCGGATCTTCTACCTGATTGGGTTCCTTCTTGCAAGTGTTTCGAAGCGCGACGCCATGGGGAGAAAACCTCGGCGCAAGATTTTTGCAATTGAGGGTTTGAAAGTATGGGAAAAAGAGACCGCCAAGCTGCTTGATTGTATGGTTTGCCCCTTCGCATCTTCGTCTTTCTAACCGATTTGCAGGCCCTTCATGGTGGAGCATATCTGACATAGATCAGATGCGAATACGCCTGGCGAAAATCAAGGCCGACATTTTGTGTGAGTTGGTAGCGGTTTCCGTTATTCGGAGTGAGTTCGATGCAGCGGAAAAGGTAGGGCTTTTCCCGCATGTACTACTCCAAGCTCTCAATTTCCAATAGGAAATGAATGTCCTGATTGCGCACACTCGCACGTGGCGCGTGTTTGATGAGTTCAGTGCTCGGATAGTATTGCACCATGCCCATCTCGCACATTCACTTGGCAAAAGTGCTGAGGCCTCAGTATATTATGCCGTTGCATCTACCCTCTCAGAAACTGGCAGCTTTGTTGACGTTGCAGCCACCCTCGGACGTGCACAGCTGCTCATCGGACTCTCGGTACACCCCTCGGCGTCCCCCACCCATGGAGGCGGGGAAAACGATGCGAGATCACCTCTGCCTGCCAACACGAACGACGAAGAACCCTTAGCCTTTGGTTCACGAGCATTCAGGCTAACCAAAGGTATGGGTGGCACGTTGGAAGCTGCCGGAAAAGTCATTCAGGCGGCTACTTGTACGGAGATTTTGAAAGCGAAGTGAGGTTCTATAATGTGTCTCGCCCACCTTTTACTCATTTTCTCCAGACAGTATTTAAAGGATGGATTGAGCAAAGCCAGTAGATCACAAGATAATCACCTTAGAGCTTTGATCATGGCACTCGTCTCCTCTCACTACTTCCATACGGCTTACGACCAAGCCGAACAAATACTTTCCACTTGTGAACAGCTCGCTGCTGGGTTGGGAGCCCCTACAGACAAGCCGAATTCGAACGAGGTCCAAACGTTTGGAAATACTCAGCTAGGTATCTGGGTGTGCGAGCGGACCCTAGGTTCGTAGTCGTATTCTTCTCTACGCCACTCGGTTACTGATTACACTATCGAAGAACTGTACGGTCGGAGCGGTAAGATGGATATGCTGCGGAAGCAAAGGAAGAAAGTCGAGCATCTTCGCGACATCATCGCATCGTTAGAGGAAAACAAAGTCTCCAGTCCTTGCCTGTGACATAAGCGTGCACCTATTCAACCATGACACGTGTATCACAATCCCGATAACCTACTTGATACAACAATACACAGTTCGCCAGTACTTGAGGCAGCTTCAATCCATTGACACATTCCTGATCAAAGTACGGGCATTATTGACGAAGGCACGGATGAGTTCATCGAATGCCCCTCTTTCATGCTCTGAGATATTTGGATTGTTGCGGTTGGCTGCGGTAGTGAGTAACAGAGCTGGTCGTGCAACCTCAACCTCCAACTCGTGCGTGACCTGCGGCGGTGAGAGAGTCAGCCTCACGAAGTAATGCCACGGGGATTTCTCACTTTGGCGGTGCCGTGGGTGCTTGTAACTTGTGTCAAGTCGATGTTGAACTCCTCGTGCATGTAACTCATCCGATCCTTCCTTCGTGAGTGTGTTGCGGAGCCTAAGGGATGAGGAACTATTCCACGGGCCAACTCAGGGCGGGTGCTTGTTGAGGGATGCCAAAGGAATCACCTGGAATTTCGACATTCACTGATATACGCCAGTCCGCGACTCTCTTCGGACAGTATATGTTCAAATCTCCCAGTCTAACCTTTTTGACACACTCCTTCACCTCGCCGGTCCTTTCGTCCCTGGTGACTCGGATTTTATCATCAGGCCCCGACGATGGATCTGAACTTGGATAGAAGGAATCGACAAGGAAAAGGTGGGTATAGTCTAGCGGCGTTAGAACAGTTGACGGTGGCGATGTCTTAAGACCATTAAGGAGTACGTTGAAGTGCTGGTGCTGTTTCTGTGTCGAGTGTGAAATGGAAAACAGTGTTCCCCAACTGACCACCGACGTACCGATGTCATGTTGGATTCAAACCTAAAATCACCGAAGTTGGGGGAGAGAACTATCCAAGAGGCGTCGTTTGCGGGTGCCGGGACAGTGGCCTGGGTAAAAATAGCGGACTTACTGGTTTCAGTTAATACGGGGAGGTTGAGCCTATTCCCCGATAACCTATCCCTAAGGATCCCTATTTTGGCTTCCACTTCTACCATAGCCCCGGGCAGGTCCCGCGGGCGCATCCCAATCATATGGTAGATGAAATCCGCGACCTCACGGATGAATTCATCCACTGGTTCAACGCCCAAGATGGACAATGAAAGCGGTGGCATGTTGCTGAGAGGGGATGTTGCGGAGCTATTGGATCTGTGGACGTCCGTCCGAACCCGTTTCAGCGGACGCGAACCATCTTCGATGTCCATTCGTGTGCCAGATGTTCTGGTGAGTGGTGGATGATGTTGAAACCCGCGAGGTCACTGGATCAGAATCGTGAGAATTTCTGTCGATCACATTTTGTGCTGCTCTGCCAACTTGTAAGACAACACGGGTAGGTCAAATAAGGGTTATGTGTGCTACGGTGGGGTCGTGCCCCCCGGCCCTGACATTGATGTCGCTTGCTCAGTTGTTGACATGGACATGTTTTACTAGTGTTCCACGCTTTACGATTGTGTTCGAAACAAAGACATGATCCTGGAGCAGGTTTAGCTCACACTTCGCATGGAACCTCAGCAGATCTCCCCGATTACCTGACTTGTATAGAGCCTTTCTCCAAGATGGTATCTTGACGGGCTTGCCTGGCCCTGTGTTGATCACCTCAGCTTTCCCTCTACCCTTTCACCCCCCCATTCCTGAGAATTTTCCGTGCCGACTTTATTCTTTTCTGCTCTGCGGCTCCAATCCCTTCCTCCGGCGCCTCTGTTTGTAGTGAAGTTTCCCGAGGTAATTTTGTGACCATCCCCCCCCCCCCCGACGTCAGAGGGTTTCTGGGAATTCTTGTCCCAGGATACTCGCACGGAAAGGGACTTCATGTTATCAGCACGTTCCTCGAGTTGGACAACACCATTGGCGGCGTTTTCGCCCTCCTGGGAAACGCGGCCACAACCAACGGCACGAGGAACATCGCTGTTCGTTTGAACTGGGGACTTTCACGGCCCACTGACAAGAGCTCTGGGTGGGATCCCCTGAAGCGCTATACCTACGTTTTAGACTGGAACTGTCAGCAACCTTGTTCGTAGGATATGATTATCATCACGACGCTCGCTCGCCCGGCAGGGTCTTTAGAAGCAGGCACAGGGTTGGGGTCTCCAGGTCGGTAAGTGAGAAAGAGGTATCAAGGCAATCTTCTATTAGACTAGTCGAACAGAACTTCGCTCTTTTTTCGAAAGAGCTTGTAGATCTTGCTCTGGAGATCGGAGGTCATAGTCATCAGGTGATAATTTGTGGTAGGAGTGAATGTACCCACGGATTCCCCAAACGTGACTTCTCAAATCCAAGAATTCTTCACATGTGGTGTCAGTGAGCCTGAAGCGATTTCCAAGAGTCGACGTGACAAACCTATGTGAAGCCCGTCATAGAGTTTCTTCACCTCCGCCCGCAGTTTGGTGAAGTCATCTTTGGCGGTTGTGGTTTCGCTCAGAGCCTTGAGATCTTTTTCAACGGCTTCGATTCGCTTCAGATGGGTCGAAACCTGCTTGCTATTGTGAGACGGGGTAATTGAAAGATAGAAGCCACAAGCCTTGATGGTGGTTGCCTGGAGTTCCTCGACGCTCGCTTGAAGGATGGTAGACGCTTGTTTATACTCGTCCACCAAGCGATATGCTGCGTAAGACGACGCGAGAGAGAACCCTAAGAGAAACCCGACAACGCTACACATAACACGCTTTCAGTCGCGTCCGCTGGGACAGGAGTGTGAGGAAATGGTAAACACTGACCCGCCCCTGAATGCACCTAGCGGTTTCTTTTGAACCAAATCGCTTCCTAAGTTGGGCGTAGGACGTGCGACCCCATCCAGTGACCGCAATATACGAGAAGTAGAGAAGAGACGGACAAGTCGAGGATGCCTGATCATCGTCGTTTGATCTCAGCCACATTCCATAACTTCATTGAGCGTCATGTCCACAAAACGAAAAAATCAAGACGGCGAGGGGGTGAATACACCCCAGTTTCACGATAGAAAAAAGGTGAAAATCCAGGAAGCTCGCCAGATCGTAATACAGGTGCCCACCCGTGTCGCAGACAGTACGTGTCCGATTGTCTGGATCGCGATTTGACCAACACCCCGAGAGGCGGTAGCAAGCTCCCCGCATCCCTAGATGTGGAAAGATTTACAGATGTGAAGCTTGTCTATTCTCTTGACGTGCATTCACTCATGTTGGGCCAGGCGCGAAGGTTCGAAATCACGGCCATGCAGGATTCAATGGTGAACGCAAGGTGACGCTGCCCGTACCGGCAACAGTATACGTTTTTGACATTTTTCAGGGCCGGATCGTCTAAGAGGTCGTGGCAGAAACTTCCGCGTCACCTCCGTCGGAGGGCAGCAAGTCATGACATACGGCGAGTCCCCGCGTATCTCCGAGATAAGGCAAGGGCGGAGGTAAGACCTCCCGTTCAGTATGCGAGCTGGCGACCGACTTTTGTAGATGGATCCACCCAACAAGAACACCTCTTCCAAGTCTAAATTGAAGAAAGCGGGAAAAACGAAGGTCACTCCTCGTACGGAGTCATTACTAAAGCGCCAAAGTTGGTCTCCTCATCATACAAGTGTGCTCAGGGTGGCTGACGCATATCGTGTTAATACCAGGAGAGAAACTTTGGCTGGAAACACACATCTGGCATGCCAAGCGCATGAAGATGGAAACTCTGTGGGGGTACAGATTGGTCCGTCTCACCGTAAGTCACCCTTCTCGGAAATTCACACCATCTTGTTAGGCACTACATCCCACAGAGAAGGCTTTCCGCTCGTCTCACAGAGCTTCCAGGCATGGTTGTATCTTGCACGATGCCTCCTATCACGAGATAATCGAACTCCGTGCGCCCCAAGCAATCCTCGTGTCTCTGCTGGGTCTTTGTTGCGAATCGTCAGCAAGTCCCGGGTCGGTACGTTATCTGACTGGCGCACGCGCTTGCGAGGCGTTATTATACATGCATAATTCCTATCCACGCGATCTCATCGGCCCCGTAACCATCCTATGGCGCCCTGCGGCCTCACTAGACTCTGATGGCCTTGCTCGTTCCCCAAGAACCGTGTGGGTCGTCTGCCACCCTTCCATTTTTGAGAGTGCTTTCCGTAGCCTCGCCGTTTCATCCTCATTTGCGGTAGAGGCTTCAGAATCCGATGACAAACGAAGACACAAAGTCGAGGTCGTCGACCTTCGGGGAAAATTCAACATCTTCGAACTTATGGGACCAAAGTCCAGTCAGGTCATCAAGGGAGCATTGACTCCCGTTTTTGATGACGGATTGGAGGAATTCAACCGAGTGAGCCCTGTTCTCTCTTTTCCTGCAAACATTGAACTATATCCTGTAGTTCTGGAATGGACTGCATTGTTTACAATGCCCTGGTGGGCTACCATCTAGTATGATCATCGGTCTGAAAGTTCACGACCCGCGACTCAGGTCAGTGCTATCGCCATCCAGGTCTAGAATGGTTTCTTCAATTCCTTTCAGTTTTCCCCCAGCCGATCCTCCCATCCAGGTCTCAAAAATCTTGACACCACAGCAATCCGTTAACCCCTCGCCTCACTTGGCATACTCCGAAATATGGGACACGACCTCCACACCGTCAGGCGCACCCCGTTTCAGAAAAAAAGACCTCGACGAACGACGTGCGAAGGTTAGACTACCAGTCATTTGTTGGTCATATGTCGAATTCACACAGCCTAGAATTCAATTCCCGGAGGCAAGCTTGATCCCCTCCGCGAAGATGACCGAATCTCGTTGTTGTTGATTCGACGTACACTATCTAGTCACTCCGACTCGCAACCGATACATGGGTGGACCATGATCATCCCCTCTGGTTGGGCCATGCCATTTCTCACCTCCCTGACCCATACTGGGACACCGGTTGGCGGCCAACAACAAAGGGACACTCAGATGCTTGAAGCTGGAGTTCCACGATTCCCGCACGACTTTCCAACCACCGAACCCCACCGTGAACGTGCGGAAGCATGGGAGGCGTCTGAAAGATACCGGTGGGAAAGTACTCCCCCCGCCAAACGCGTAAATTATGAACGGCTGGGAATCAATAACCCTTGGAAAGCAGACTGGGGTAATGTACTCGGCCGGTTCGCGCCAGGGGTTGCAGGGGATGTCTCGACCCAACGGAATACGATCCATCCGTGGTTATTGAGCAAATGTCTGGCGTCGTCGGTGCTCGATGGGACTGTTGGTGTATCAAACCCCGGCGAATGGCTCTATGACAAGCTGAGCACGTTACGACTCGGTCGCGGGAACACTGGGTTGCGTCTGGAGGCAAGCGCCAATGATCTTTGGCGTGATGCGATGGTCCAGGTGCAGGTGGAACTACACGGGAGGGGAACACTGGGCGACGCTGCTCCAATATACCCCCTCCGAGATGATGAATTACAAATATGTGGTTCTTCATCCGAAAGCCTCCGGGAGGTGAGATTTATCTACCGGTCTGCTGGGGCTGTCTCTGAAAGTTTCCAGTCCCTCGAACTTCAACTTTCTCCTCAAGACTCAATCCTGGGTTACCTCACATCAGGAGCCTACTCGCTTTCACGGGGACGACCCCATGGCATAGGCACCGTCGCCTTGTCTAGGATGGTCGAAGTGAAGAGGCAAATGTTGGCGTACGTTATCCCGTATTATACTAACTCATACAATGACGTTGTCCTACAGGATATCCAGCTCGGTATATGTGGCCAAAGTTCGAAACACCAATTCCAATTCATGTCGGTTGGCCCGGATTACGCTATTTGATCACTCAAACTAACCCGTCAGAAACGGGTTTCGGTGGATATGCGGAGAACTACAAAAATGACTAGTAACTAGATATTACAATGCATAGATAACAACGGCCAAGAAAAGATGAGGGTTTAAATCGTCCATTTGCTCACGGCTTCCTTCACCAACCGAACCATATCCTCTTTCGCTTGCTTCTTAGCATCCTCCGTGATCCCCTCAAGCTCATTCAGAGCGCCGGGAGATACCAGTAATGGGTTGAACTCCAGAAAGAAACCGTCAACGGTTGGGACTGTAACCTGAACTTGGGCCGGAATGGGTTGCCGTACCGGCAACAAATCTTTCTCGGTTGGATCAGGGGGCTGGGTCGGTCTTGGATGCTCCAGGCGAGAGTGCTGTCCATCCGGGGGAGTGCGGATGGCTGTTGGTGTTGGCCTGGAGTGGAAGTCAACTGACGAAGGTTGCCTTCTAACGGTGATACTGTTGACCCTTCTCAATCCCGACCCTACGCCACCACTGTTGTTCCCTTCGCATTCTGTTTCTTCCCGTACGCCTGACAATTCGCCAGCATTCCCAAAGTAATGTGGTTGCCCTACAAATTTACCCTTTTGTTTGAGGGAGTTAGCGTCGCGTTTCGGGTATAATGGAGCACCGTTCGAGATTGCGGGATTAAACGTTGCTGATGAGGGAGGGCGACGTGAACTCTGAGGGGTAGCGGATGTTTTTGAGGGGGAAGGGGGCCGAGTATGGGTGTTGACGATACGGCCATTCCTAATGCCAGGCGAGGGTCCCCTGAACGGTGGTCGGGGTGGGATGTTCCTTTGCTATGAATGGAGCGTTAACGAGTGAAATTTGAACGGCCGGGTAAGTTTGTCTTACGGTCCCTGGGGTCCTTAGGAGTTGAGATTTCGTGGGAGAGAGGTAACCAGCCGCGTGGATCATTCTACGGGGAGTTGCGGCAGAAATTCGAGCTGGAGGAGCTGTTAACGGAACCAAAGGGGAAAAACGTAACGTATTTGCACTCACGATTTTTGACGGCCCGAGATGATTCGTCACTTCTCTCCTGGTCAGTATCCTGCGAGGCGAGCCACTTTCGCTTTTTCGTGCTGCGCTCCACACCTGCAGCACCTTCAGCGAGCCTATCCATCTGCAACACCTTCATGCACGTCAAAACATCGCCGTTGTATTTCGCCTCCAGATCTCGCATCTTGACACCAAGGACAGTGCGGGGAATTCTGGACAGGTAACCCTCGTTGCGGCTCCGAAAACTTTCAATCGCGTCCGACAGCCATGCTTCCAGCTGCTTTGTCCGGTGCTCAACTGCAGGGAGGAGGGTCGTCCCGCGTCCAGAACGCATTGAACGGTGATGACTGCACCTTCGATATCCAGGTTTGCTAGCAGCTTTTGTTTATCCTTGAGAGTGAAACTCCGCTTTCCCGAGGAAAATGAAGATTGCATGGTGTTTGGTTCCTAGAGGAGTAAACTGGAAGACGGGACAGCGGTGCGTTGTGATTGAGGTGCAGTGGCCGGCGCACGTGACACGTATTTCGTTTCAACGTGACATACAAGATATCCAAGTTCAACGTTCAACGAGGGCGATGGAGTACTAGTACAGTAAATATCTACTAAATCATGAAAAGCCACCTTTTCCGGTAGAAAGTTCTGCCCCAAGCTTGTAACCCAGTACCTAATCTTCGTTAGTTCAAGTAACGATGAGTAGGGCATTCAAATACCTTGTCCCAGTCCAGCTTCGACCGCGTCATTGGTAATGCACGGCGGAGTGACTTGTAGGTTTTCTCACTCATATTCTGATACGTTTCTGTGAGAGAAGTTTGGTACTCGCCCTCTTCGCTTTCGATGAGTGCGAGTATTTTAGCCGCAGACGGTGTGGGGGATGACTGAAGGATAGTGGACGGTAGCGGCAGTGACACCTCATGGTTTGCTGCTAGCTGGACCTGAGACAGATTTGCCTTGTCAGAGGTAAGAACAAGTCCAAGGGTGTTATATAGCTCACGTTCCCTTGCTCATAATAATGCACATCAACCGCAATCTTTCCTTGCAAAGACCTTGACCCGATGTTTACCTCGTACTCTGACCTCCACCTCCCTGACCTAGAGCGCCGAGGTAAGCATGATTCTACATGCGCGGTACGTCCAGACCCCCATACCAGAAGTTCGAAGGGTTGTATCTGTTGGCGATGATCTGAATGATGAACGCCGTCGGATTGTCTGGGGACGAAAACACTGATGTTGTTCCATCCGGGAAGTGAGAAGATAGGTAGGCGTGGGCTGAAGCCTCCAAGGCGGTTCTGTGGTGGTTGTATGTGATGAATCGCATCGAATATGAGGGGAAACATACCGGAAAGGCTCAGAGGCGGCTTCAGGCTCGTGTGGCTGGGGATCGGAAGTTTCCTGGAAGTACACTAGTGAGGGGAAGGCGTTGAGCGAGAGACAGCTCATACGAGGGTCAAATGATCGAATTTGAACGTTGTATTGGACCGTGGGTCGAGGAAACGTTCGCGGGTATCCTCATCGTCAGGGGATTTGCTGACGAGGGCGTTTGTACTGATAATTGACTATAGCTGTTAAGTGCCCGACCACTGAGCAGGGAAACCCTGGAACACACTTGATGGTTGGAGCCTGGGACATCGACGGTGACGAATTGAACAAGGTTGTATTCCCGCAGAGCTGGAGCAATGCCCTGCTGCAACGAGTCGTCGTCAGCGATAATGTTTCGAACGTCTGCGAATGAGATCAAATTTTCTGTGAGGAATACACAATGAGGAAAAAGATACCATTCAAGACGTCGTTAATCTCCCCCGGAGGCGATTCGAGCAGAAATTTAGAGACGGCTTGAATGCGCTCTGAGACTTCCATTGTACTAGTAGATGAGGGTGAGTGGGAGCGATAACCCGTCCGATCTTTCTCTCAATCCCCCATGTCCAGAGTACAACTTTACGTCTATGACCTCAGCAACGGTCTCGCCCGTCAGTTGTCTCTCTCCCTCACAGGAAAGCAAATAGATGGGATCTGGTACGCATCCCCACTACAACGGAAGCCACTGCTGATCGTCACGATTAAGCCAGGCATACCTCAGTCGTGGTCTTCGGTAGAGAGATCTTCTACGGCCAAGGCATACATACCACCAGTCCTGGGGCATCACACGTAGGGTTGTCTCAGTGTTGCCAACTCAATGTGATTGAACGACCTTTCTCAAGCATGGCCGACCGTTGCAAATTCTCGATATGGGCGAAACGTCCCTCGATGAAGATACCTTTGACGAGTACTTGATAGAGATAAAGAACAATTACACTCCAGAGAAGGTTTGGTTTTACCAACGGCCATCGGAAAACACGAACTCTAACGGTCTCTTTAGTATCACCTCCTAGGTACTTGAGAAACCAAACGGCGCAGCATCCCCAACTCGCTGAAATTCCAGCTTAGACTTCAACTGTAATTCTTTCACAAGCGATTGTGTTGGTTTCCTCACAGGAGGGTCGATACCTTCTTGGATTAAAGGCACGGCTATTTCAATGTTTTCCGTGATTCCTACTCACTCTGTGGCATGTATTGCAGACCTCCCATCAGACTTCCTCTCGACCGAGTTTGGCCGCGCGCTGCGGCCCACCATTGATCGCATGTTTTCTGGGCAGGCAGAAAATTTGGTCCAATCCCCTAACCTAAGCACCTCCCAGGAGGCTCCATCATTGTTGCGATCTGTAGCAGAAGGTGCAGCGATATCTCCTCCCCTCCTTCACCCGGGTCCCCCTCCTCCTGGACTGTCTTCCGTTGTCTCCCCGATACATGTTTCAACGAATTTGGCCTCATTCCAGTCGATATTAGAGTCGCATCATGCCGTTGTTGCATTCTTTACCTCTGCCACGTGTGGACCCTGTCGCTTCATCGAGCCGGCTTTTGAAGAGATTGCTGAACAGAGAACCAGGGGAGTTGGGCCCGGTCTTTTCGCTTTTGTCAAGGTCGATATACAGGTAGGCGGTGGACACCAGTTGGCTTCTCGATATTCCGTGAGGGCCACACCTACCTTCATCATGTTCCTGAATCAACAAAAGGTATGCCTTGAAACATTTTTGCCGTTCATTGATTGAACGTGTAATCAGAAACACGAAATGCGGGGTGTTAATGCGCCCGAGTTGAAGACGCAGATCGATGCACTCCTCTTTGAAGCCTTTCCTCGTGAGTTATATCCTTCTGCCACCACGGTCCATCAATTGACTCGATTGTCCAACTTAGCTCATGCACATTCATCACTGTCTCTGCCATATTTGGCAGCCGTGTCAACAGAACCGATCATGTTCAGGACAATTGTTTCTCTCGATGCTGTGGTCACCAAACTTTCCCATTTCATTGATTCCTCAGAGCTTGGGTCGGAGGAAAAGGCGAGGATAAGACACACAATCGAATCTGCCATTTTACCGTTCCTGAAACTCCAGATCCTACCTTCCGGAAAATCAGCTGTGAAGCCACTTTCTTCATTGGCTCCAATGCTGACCGAATGGATGGACGCCTCAAAGACACTTATCTCTGCACTGCCGATCGGACAGCTGTTCCCCGTAGTCGATTTGTGGCGCATTGGTTTCCTCAGCACAACGGTGGGGACGTGGGTCTCGGAAGAACATGCCAGCACCCCTGGCGCAACCTCCAGCATCATTTCCGAGTTCCTGAATAAAGGAGAGTCCAAACCCCTTCCACGGTCTTTCGTCATCACTCTCCTTAAGTGCTTCTCCAACGCATTTGGTACACCCGCCTTATCGCAACGACTATCAGCATCCGGTCCACTTCGAGAGAAGCTCACCGACCTAGCAATCTCGCAATTACTCGAAGAAGATAGCCTGGTCAGGACCACTGCAGCCAGCCTGGTTTTCAATATCGCCTCCAGCGTTCAGGTGCAAAGGGCAGACGTAGGAAATAATAATTTCGTTCCGCAGACTCACACGGGGGTGGATATTGAATGGGAAATTGAGATTGTAAGTGCTGTCATTGAGGGTATTAGACGCGAGGAGAGCGAAGAAATCCGTGAGTTCTCTGCCAGCTTGCAGAACCATCCAGTTGAAGCCACTCAGTCCATAGGTTGGTCGCCAGTCTTGGATTCCTCCTTCGGTTGTCCCCAGCATATGGAAATCAGCTCTCGCAATTGTTAGAAGTATTTCAGGTCCGGAAATTGCTGGGGGAGAAAGCGTCCTCGGTGGCGAAGAAGGCTGACATTGTTCAGTTGACACTTGAGGTTGGTACGAAGCTCTGCCCGTGATATGTGGGTATATGTATGCATCGTCCTCTAGAATATATAAATACAGCGAAAACAAATGCCAGGAATCCTACTTTAGAGTACCTAAACTCCAGCGTTGCTCGTTCGATATGAGGGTGATGGCCCCGTCCAATCAGAGGCAGCAACTTGTCGTGCGACGACCACCCATCAATTTATCACACGTCACACCACTCCTGCTTGAATCCCTGCCACGCAATGGCCTCAGGTTTGAAGGATGTCTACCTTGTAATCGGTGGCAGTGGATTTCTGGGTCGTCACATTGTCAACGCTTTGCTGGCGAGAGGCGATTCGGTCTCGGTTTTTGACATTGTACAGCGCTACCACGACGTTCCTTTCTACACCGGGGACATTACCGAACAGGATTCTATCTCTGAGGCTCTCAGACAGGTCTGTACTGGTTTGATGAGGTTACCTAGCTGGCTTTGCTCAAACCCGTTTTTAGAGCGGTACGACGTGCATTGTCCACACCGCTTCCCCGCCTCATGGACTGGACGACGATGCATTATACTGGAAGGTCAACGTCGAAGGTACTTCGACCGTGATATCTGCAGCAATCGCCAATAAGGTTCAAAAGCTCGTCTTCACAAGTTCTGCGGGTATCGTCTTCGATGGCTCCAACATCATCGGCGCCGACGAACGTCTGCCTGCCCCGGAGAAAGCCATGGATGCATACAATGAGTCTAAAGCCAAGGCAGAAGAGATAGTATTGGCTGCCAATGGAAAGGGTGGTCTCCTTACCGTCGCCCTGAGGCCAGCAGGAATCTACGGGTATGTCTCATCTTCGTAACGCTGATAGTTATACTCAATGCTTCTCAGGCCTGGAGACAGGCAGGTCATGCAGGGGTTATACGAAGTTTACAACCGGGGACAAACTCATTTCCAGATCGGAGACAACACGAATCTTTTCGACTGGTCCTATGTCGAGAACGTCGCCTACGCCCACCTTCTCGCGGCGGACAAACTCGTCGATCCTGGCCCAGAACGGGACCCCCTCGAACCGTTGTCATTGTCTGCTGAAGAAGCAGACATGCTTGACAGATACCTCCCTCCCATCCGACTTTCAACAGGCCACCATCAGATCCCCACTTCGGAGGCACGACCTCCAGGTCCTGTGCTCCAACAATCCCCGGAAAGCAGTCGTGCCACTCAAAATTTCTACGATAATTCGTTCCAGCATCAGCCTCGCCCCATCGTCCGTACCAAGTTTGACGCCCTTTCTGAGACCGCTCTCTCCCGGGCGAAAACTTCCCCGTTGCAAGTTGCCGGGCAAGTCTTCTTCATCACAAATGGGGAGCCCGTTTACTTCTGGGATTTTACAAGATATGTCTGGAATGAACTTGACAAAATTATCGATCCCGAGGGCAAAGAAAAAAGGTTGGAAAAGCGAAGGATTGTTTTCCCACAATCTCTCGGTTACGTTTTCGCTTCCCTTGCGGAGTTTTGGGGTTGGCTACGGGGGAAACCCCACATGTTTACGCGGTTCAGGGTTGCATATAGCTGTGGTGTGAGGTGGCATAACATCGAAAAGGCTCGGAGGGTCCTTGGTTATGAGCCACAGGTTGGGGTTGAGGAGGGTATCAAACGAATGATATCGGTACGTCATTCATCCATTTACAAAGGTTACGACAGGGCTGATGTAAACCCCTCCCCAAGTGGTGGAAGCAGGAGAATGGACCGAAAGCCATTTAGGCTGATCACCGTAGTTTCTGATTTGTTCAGTCACGGGCGCGGCCTTTCGAAAGTAGCGCAATCTAGATTTACGTTCTGTAATCCAATATCTTGAGTAAACCAAGATGGTTGTGCGTGATGTCACACCGATCGTTCATTCAGACCTTTGATTGTCCACCGTTGTTGACAGTGCTGTTCTTAAACGCGTCTTATTGTGTCACGAGCATGCATTATCGCAGAAACCGCCCGTCAGCTCTCGACGTCAGTTTTGACGACAGCCCTCCTGCAATATCGGATGCAGAGGAAGCAGAGTATCATCAGAGAAAGAGGACCATCGATACGGTAGGTCGTGATTATCCCTCCCACCAGTGACGGTAAATCTAAACGTGTTATTCCAGCAGGAACCAGACACTGCTCAATCATATTTGCCTCCAAGTCTGTTCTCTGAAATGATAAACGTATCTTAGCTCATAGGTATCTTAGGTTTTCGACCTAACGAGAGTGTTCCGAGGGAGAAAAGGGACACCATCATCCCTGGCGAGCCCCCGAATCGTGGAGAAAAACCGGTTCGGATTTTGAACAACTTTATGTTTTTCTCGCGGGAGCGAGATGGATTCGCGGAATTGGACGATCTTGCCCACGATGGTTACGATTTAGCCATTGAGGGAGTCGGCGAAGTCCTTGCTGTCCGTGGCGATGAGATGCCAGACGAGGACGAGGACGTTGACGAACCTATTCACCTCCATCTGACTCCGATAATCAACGCATCGATTGATTACGAAAAACACAATGAGTGCGTCGTCTCTCCACGCTATTGGGAAAGGTCTCTCATAACGACTAGCCCGTTTTACATTGAGACGAAGCACGCCTGGTACAGACTTGGTGTACCTTCCGTTGAATATTTTCCATTTTATGTCAAATTCTACACATTCCACCGTATGGCGCAGATCGCTGTTTCAAGTCTGCTAGTCAAAGTTTCTGCGACTGCAGCTGATCTCCTTGCCGGCACCACCAATCTGGATCACACAATCCTCGGAAGGGAGCCCAATGTTCGGGACCTCATTGAGACGGTGGGTGATTACTTCTCGCTCCGGTGGCTCGATACTGAACGTCCCTAGTCGGAAATGGTCAAGTCTGTCATCAAAGACTATGCTGGGTTAAGCCTGGACGTTTCGAATAGGCTGCTAGCATGCCCTCTTCTGAAGTCACTGAGCGACGGTTCAGCATTGGCCGTGCGACAACGCCAGGCAGAGGGAAAGCGCCGAAAGGTGGACTTGCCGAACCTGTTGAATCCGGAGCAGGCCGTTTTACAGGCAAAGAATCAAAACCAGACGGTGGTTACCCCGTTGGTGTACCATTTATCACAGGGACTATTTCAAGAAGTCCCTTACCAGGTTGACATTGGGGGTCACGAACATGAACACTTACAACATGGACCCTCCCAGGAGGTAGAGTTTGTTGACCAACTGCTCAAGAGATTTTGCCTGGGCAGACGGCGGACCAAGTTGGATGGACTGCACAGAATTTCCGGGGGGAACTTCTTTAGCCGGGGCCAGGTTGATGGTGAGAGTTACATTGTGAGTTGTGGGCTCTGCATGGATGCACGGCTTTCCTCCTTGTTAAACATACCTATTAGGTTGGGGACACAGTGGTCCTGGCAATGGATGGGCTTCAACAAAAGCTCAACGAGTACTGCAACCTATCATCTTGGCCAGACAAAGTCACCGACTATTTCTGGTAGGTGAACTTGTTTTTGTTTTTGTTTACCTGCCAATTGGGGTTCTAGGTTTGCCAAGCTTATCTCGATAACTGACAATCTTGGGAAAAAGATGGCACATGTCCACTGGTTTGAGCACTCCTCAAAGACCTATTTGGGGGAGGTGTCAGATCCAAGGGAACTCTTCATGACTCAAGTGTGTGATGATGTTCCCTTTGCAGATATACTTGGGAAGGTCCCATGTGGAAAGACCTTAGCAAGTTGTACATCCTGTACAACTCCTGGACCATCATTCTATTGCAAGTAAGTTTGTTCTATACCAGAATTGTTATTGGCATTATACTGATGTCCAGTAGGATGGAATACATTGAATCTAAGGGAGAATTTGTTGATCTCCCTCAGGATAGAGCTCCTTCTAATGACCCTGGGTTCTGCATAAACTGTGCAAGAACCAGGGCTGCTGAAGCAAGAGCCTTTCCTCACTTCTACCAGGGTAGCTTTGAGCTTCATGGGATATCTTACCATCCATATGATTTTGTGCAGTTTAAGACTGGGAACACAACATGTGGCCTTGGGCAGATAATTCCCCTTAGGCAAGGAGCACTGGATAGAAAAGACCCTCAAACTAAAGTTCGGCTGTTGGGAAGGCTCAGTGATGTCACTGGAAAACCAAAGGGTGTTTTAAAGGATGAGGTGGGTTATTGAACTATCACAATTTTTATGGACTAACACCTCTCAGAATGAGCTATTTCTGACAAGCCAGGTCACTGATGTCTCATTCTCTGCGATCATTCAAAAGGCATATGTCCTTGTTCTTGAAAAGATTGGAGACCTTCAGGCCTGGATCAGTGCCTCTTCACAACACTTTTTCCTTCAGTATTCCTTCCCTACACTTCACAAGAGCCATTGGTCCCAGAAGGAGGTCCTTGACAGCTCTGAAGTTCATGCATGCCTCCCCTGCCTCACACAGAGGAAAGAAACTCTACTCACTGGGGTTAAGCAGACTACTCAACCCCAGCTGAGGGCTCTTGATCTCTTTGCTGGAACAGGTGCCTTCAGTCTTGGGATGAAGGCCGCAGGGACACCATTCAAACTGACTCATGCAATTGAAATCTCCCCTAGTGCTGCAAAGTCATTAAGGTATGTTCTTCTTACCTGCAGTATAGCTGGACCCTAAATAATTGGTTGCAAGTGACTACACCAAGGATGAGAAAACAATTGTTTACAACCAATGTGCAAATGAGATGCTTCACTATGCAGTCAAGTTTCATAATGGATTTTGGGAAGAGGAAGACCATCCAGGTTGCATAAGAACAAAGACAAAGGTTCCACCCCCTCCTGAACCTGAGTCTATTGATATAATCATTGCAGGATTCCCCTGGTAAGTGGAATTTCTTGATTCATATCTAAAAAAAATTGATAATGGGTTTAGTCAACCTCATTCAACCCTCAATATGTTTCAGAAGGCAGATGACAAGAAATCTAACCTGATACTAAACCTCCTTTCTTGGGTTGATTTCTTGAAGCCAAAGTTCTGCTTTTTTGAAAATGTTAGAGGGTTTCTGCAGTTCTCTTTGAATACAACTCAGTTATCCCAATACCGTGTGGGTGGTGGGATCAAGATGGGAGGGCTCAAGTTCTTAGTCCATGCACTCCTTGCAATGAAGTAAGTTCTAAACTTCCCTATGAGTGGATCTAACCTATACAATATTCTAGTTATCAAGTTAGGTTCTCCCTATTACAAGCAGGTCACTATGGTGCTCCCCAGTCAAGAGTGCGCTTCTTTTTGTTTGCTGCTAAGGTAAGGGCTATATTCCATCTATGGCACATTGGTTCCCTAATTTTTTTTTCCAGGCTGGCCAAGTCCTTCCAGAACTGCCCCAACCATCCCATACCTTCCCTCAAGTGGACAAGTTAGAGATAAAGTTTTCCCATGGCAATCCAATCACTCCAGTTATTACTGGAAAGGGGCTTGCTGCAAGAAACTTTATCACTATTGAGGATGCAATATCAGATCTCCCCCAGTTTGATTGGTACTGGTGAGCTATAGCAGAAAACTCCTTAACACTACTTACTGATAAAATGTTTTAGTGAAACAGTAGACTTCCCTACATCTGGAGACTACCTTGAGCCTCCCAGATTCAAGGTTGATGAGACAAGGGGGCGGGCTGGTTACATCAATGGGGAGGTCCAATATGGTCAGGATCCACAGACTGCATACCAGAAGTGGTGTAGAGAAACAACAAAACCCCCAAGGGATCTTCAGCATTTTACTCAATCATTCAATAAAGATACAGTGAGAAGGTATGTACCATCTACCCTTCTTATAACTTTTCTTACAATATGTAGGGTGGTTAATGTGCCCTTAGAATCAGGTGCTGATTATAGAAGTATGGATACACCCTTTTTGTTGCTCTTGTATTCTGATGTTGGGATGATTAGGGCTTGACCTGGAGATCCAACAATATCAGACATCACACCCTCTGTCTGCTGTTGCAAAGGGGGGCTTTAGAGCAGGTATGATTTATAATTGATCTTTCCTCCTCTGGCTAATATAACCACTAGGGCCATATGGTCGCCTTGACAAACACCACTACTTTCACACAATTGTTACAAATGTTGAGCCTACAGCAAAGCAATCTTGGGTCCTCCACCCATATGTGAGGTGAGGGAGACAAATACTTGGATAATCCAAATCAAATGCTAATGTTGAAGATTCAGTTTCTCCAATCCTTAGATGCAAACTATTCACCTCTTCAATCAGTGCAGAAGGATTGTTACAGTCAGAGAATTAGCTCGCCTGCAGGGATTTTCAGATGATTACACTTTCCATTCAGAAGGTGGGAATGTGAAAACTGTAAGTAGTTTATTTGCTGGTCCAATTCCATCTGTGAAACTATTGTAGATGCATCGGCAAATTGGAAATGCTGTGGCATGGCCTGTGTCAATTGCAATTGGCCAAAAGTTCACCTATGCACTTATGCGTGAGAGGGACAACCAGGAACAGAGAACCATCAATGACAGTCTTTAGTCCTTTGTTTGTGTTTCCCACTTAATTAGATACAATGGTAATGGAAATGTTCCTAGCACTAGCTTGCCTTTGATCAAACAAGTTCAGAAGGTGTGCCTCAAAACACATCCCACTCCCTGACACCTCCTTTAGCCAGGCATACCTGTCCCAGATAATCAAGCTCTCAACACATGAGCCCAACAGACAGCGAAGTGTATGAAGGACAGATATCTGTTTTTCCAGCTGGGTGAGCTTCTCAGGGAACAGTTCCATGCCTGGGATAGGTTTCTTGCACAGTTTGACTGATGACATCAGAAGGAATTGTTCCCAATGTTGGTACAAGTTGTCACTGACTCTACCGAGACGGGTTTTTGTAGTGGGACAGCCCTCCGTGGGGTCACTCTCAGTGGTAGTCGCTTCGAGGAGTGCCCTCCACGAAACCTTCCGGAGTGCGACCTCTGTCTGTGCTCTATGATCTAACCACATTGATGGGACTTGTGCTGCCAGTTGGAGATGTGACGGTGATAGGGAAAAACTATTACCCGAGGCGCCAGAAGATAGGGGAAAATCTGTCCCGGGTCATTCATCAGACTCCCATGGAGCATCATGAAGGAGACCAACCTTTCCCCCCCATCATATTGTAACAACAGCCAACAACGATTGTTGCTTTGAGAGACCAACCACGATTCTCCCTATCGCTTCCGTACATCGCTGATACAGATGCACGGAGGATGTCGGTGGTGAGGCTCCCGCAGGCGTGGAGCGCAACAAACACTACGGAGGGTGGATGTGACTTGACAGCCGGGGGGGAAAGATCTGTGAACCACTTGTCCACCGATTGGAGAAGAGTGCTTGGGGTGATCTTCGCAATTCGATATTTTAAGGACCCTTGGTTGTTCGGTGACTTAATATATGATCCGTGTCTCTCAGCTCCCTTCGCCTGGACATCCGACGAATCTAGAGCCAAGACATGCATACCGAGGGCCTGTAGGTTCCACGAAAGGTAACCCTAGATGTCTCTTATCAGAAGGGGGGAGCCGATAGCAATGGGAAACAATTACTTGACCAGCACCAACGTCAACAATATGTTGAACACCTTTGAGGGCGGGGGACGTTCGAAGCAGGTGCATGATATATGCAGTCATGGTCGACACCTCATGTAGCTTCTTTGGCGACATCCCTTGCACTGAACCCTGGGTGTAGTTTGTGTTCGCGTTGAAATACTGGACTTCTTGGGGTTGTGGACGATACCCAGCCGGCATGGGTGAGAGTCCTTGACTACGAGTAAGCTGGAGAGCTTTGACGTTGTCAATCAACTGGGAGAGCGAGGCAGGAATATCAACGGTTTGCCTCTGCTCCGCCTAAGAGAACATCCGTCAGCGTGAGGGTACGAATCCGAGCTCAAGAGCGCTACATAGTAATTGAGAAGTTCGATCCATGGCTTCGCGACGGGTGTAGAAGCAGCCCAATCCCACCACGTCTCCCATTCTGAAGGCGGAATGAAAGACGGTTTTGCGATGTCGTTCGGATGGGCGGTGAATAAGGATTTTGGGAGAGGGGAGGTGAGAAAATCCTCAAGACGGTCGAGGTATTGATCCGAGTCCATGAGAGCACGCCGCCTCCGATCGGATTCATCATCACAATGCCCGACACCAACGTTGTGGCAGTATACACCAGCGGATTGCTCGTGGTGCTCACTCTCACCTACCTTTTTCTGCGACCGACACCACCAGACTCTCCTCGACCTCAAGAAGAGGACACCGATTCGAAACCTCGCGCAGGCAGCATCATGCAACCCCCCAACGGAAATCTTGCAAAACCCTTGGATGTCCCCTACACTCAAGAACAACTCCGGGAGTTCGATGGATCGGACCCCTCGAAACCTATCTACGTCGCCATCAAAGGTAGAATCGCCTTCTCTTGCAGCCTCTCCCCCCCACTCATGACTCGGAAGGCACGGTATTTGACGTGAGCAAGAAGGTCGATGTGTACGGCAACGGAAGGTCGTACAATTTGTTCGCCGGAAAGGACGCCTCCAAGGCCCTGGGGATGTCGAGCCTAAAGCCAGAAGACGCAGTTTCAGACTACAGTACACTCCCAGAGAATGAAAGGAAGGTGTTGGAGGACTGGTATTCGTTCTTCGAGTGTGTCTACCGGCTTGTTGTTCTCCTTGCTCCCATGTCTAATTTCCTCTAGGAAACGGTACAATATCGTTGGCAAAGTCGTGGATCTGCCCCCTCTGAGTGCTAGTCTTTGAGGTATATGATTCTTTTTTCGAAATACACTCGATCTGTCCTTCGCAAGTGTTGACTTGCGCATCCGCGCCGACACTGGACCGTACAGCCGCCACCGAGAGGAGTTCTTTCCAGTCAAGGCATACTCTTCAGTGATAGATACACCAGACTACAACATTGTCAGGATGAGGGAATATTCTCCCCGGCGGACGCAGACGTCTGCTTGAGTCTATGTTTTCCTTTGACCATTCCATCCCATCGAAACCACGGCCCCGTTCTTCACCTCTATCTCGATTCATCTGCAAACGAGCCACACAGGTCAACCAACAAACTTTCCCTCGAGTGGCTTCACAACAGCACCATCCCTAAATATCACCGGACCCTTAGGCACCTCCCCAATCACATCTTTCGCAGCTTGATCTAGATTAGGTTCGTCCTCGAACTTGAAATCGAGCTCCCCTCCATATACCTTTGGGATGTTCTCGTTGTCGATGAACTTGCGTAGCTCAGGGCCTGGGTCTCGCCCTAACACGTGGACTTTGTTCCTCGTTCCCTCGTCAAACCAGTTCTGTCAAAAATAAACGCAGTAAATCGTGTGAATAAGGGGGGGGGGGGGGGGGGGGGAGAAAGGA
>Ga0307515_10005092_pt1 | contig 26709 bp, 15 predicted proteins | sample 17_EM_MG_FD_194513 | JGI IMG/M metagenome (GOLD analysis project Ga0307515, IMG submission 194513) | Populus trichocarpa ectomycorrhiza microbial communities from riparian zone in the Pacific Northwest, United States - 17_EM | ecosystem: Host-associated > Plants > Roots > Unclassified | place... | reverse complement strand
AAAACACTTTCCGGAAGTTGTGAAAAATTTAGAAATGTCATTATTTGCTGATTATATCAAATTTGATCCTCAAACTTTTGATTGCTATATATAATTTGTTTTGAATATTTATTTTTCAATTTCATCTTTTAAATTTTAATTTTTATATTAATTTTGATCCTTATTTTTATAATTACTATTTGCTTTTTCCTTATCATTTTTTTTATTGAAATTTTTTATCTATCAAATTTGGTCCTCATTCTTTTGATTGTTACTTATTTTATTTGAAATAATTTATGAAATGTTTATTATTATTATTTTAATTTCTTCATCTTTCATCTTTTTTAATTTTTTAGATTTGATCTCTATTATTTTGATTATTATTTATTTTATTTGAGATAATTTATGAAATTATATTTTTTTTCAATTTTATTCTCATTCAACTTTTTAATTTGTAAGATTTGTTCCTCATTATTTTAATAAACTTGAGAAAAATAAAACATTAATAAGTTATTTTCTAGCTCATTTTCCATGACATAACCAAACACTGGAAAGTGCTTTCCAACTTATTTTTCATTACACTACCAAACATCAGAAAATACTTTCCCGGAATTCACTTTCCCCGGAATTCACTTTCCAAAAGGAAACTACTTTCCAGCAAACAAACGAGGCCTACTAACTGGTTTTATCGCAAAACAGAACTTGGTGATTAAAGAACAAGCATCGGAGTATATTAGTGCTCAAGTTACCTCTTATTTTGGGATTAAGGTTTTTCTTCGAATAAATTTGACCTATAGAAGGTGACTTGAAGATAAATTTGCTTGATAATATCTAGCTGGATGCCATTTAAATTGATTTAGCTTGCCTTTTAATTCCCCATCCTTCTTCTCTCTATCCTTTTGTTTTGTTTTGTTTGTTTGTTTCTCTCATTGTCTGTAACTGTTTTATATTTGAGCTAATATGAAAGTGATATCCATTTCTTAAATTGTGGTTGTCTGGTTATGTGAGTTAATTCCACATTGGGTAAGCTAATTAACATCAGCATAAAGTGGGGAAGTGAGAGCCAAATACACAAGGATTTCAGCCTGTGATTTCCAACCTGTAAACTAGAGTCATTTGGGCTCTGTGCTAGTTTTACCCAAAGCCAAAGGTTATCCCCCTGTGCACAATGAATGATGTTATAGCTGAAGAGTCATGGTTGGGTGAGTGGTTGATGCAATAATGCAGCAACTCCTGCGGTTGTTTTTCTTTCCTGTGTTCCAGTGATTCAAAAGCATGTGTGACTCATATTGAGCAAGATGGAGTAATTAGTAGTCAGCTATCTCATGGTCGAGAGTTGACTCCTATGCTTGCAAGCTCTTGGATCTGCTGTGACACTTGGACCATCAAAAGTTTTCATTTGAAAGAGAATCCTGCTTTATGTGGATGGGACTTGCATGTGAATGGAGATTGTTGTGGTATCATATGTGTGTTAATTCTACTTCAGCTAGAAATAGACCAAGTGAGGGACTGACATGTTGAAAGCACCCATAAATCACACTGAATGACTCTAGCTTTTTTGGTCAATTGTGGGGTCTACTTGTTTGTTAGTCCTATTTCAGCTCAGTGCAGGTTTTTCCAAACACACTTCTCAAGCATTATTACAACAACTCTCTCCCTCTCCTTTAAATCTTCCAATCCTATTCAACTTCTAACTAGCGTTCAGAATGTTTTGGCCAGCTTTCTGGGAGCTGACATCAAAGTAACAGATTTCTAAACTCTAGCCAAATGATAGCTGAACCGTGTGCCTTTTAGAATTTCTAGCATTTTCCTTACTGGAATTTTGATTGTATAATGTCCCGTTCCATGAAAACCTTGTTGTTTTCTGATTATTTCTTGAATTGTGGAAACAAACAAAGCAGATCTGCATAAGTGGCTTTAATGATGTAGGTTCATACATTGATTTGAAATGACACGTGATTCCTGTAATAGCACCTTGTTAAGGCTACTGTTTGTAAATTAATATTTACTGGTATTTGATAGTCCTCAAGTTTATACTGGAATTGCTGTTGATTGCTAACAGCTAAATTTATTGTTTCAGCTATGACATTAGTTTAGAATTCTCTGAGGCCATATTCGGGGCAGAAAAGGAGTTTGAGCTTTCTCATTTGGAGACATGTGAAGTTTGTGCTGGTACTGGAGCAAAAATGGGTTCCAAGATGAGGATATGCTCAACCTGTGGTGGCAGGGGTCAAGTTATGAGAACTGAGCAAACTCCCTTTGGTTTGTTCTCACAGGTAACAGGGCATACTTCTTTTGAGCTTTCTGGACTGTTCATCATTGCTATTCTCACATGGTGTGAAAATAGCTGCCTAAATCCACAATTTCTCAAAATATTTTTTTTCCTCAAACAATATGATTGTGAATCCATACGAACTATCATCTTTAGTGCTAGGAAATAAACAGAGTTCATGGAAATGTGCTCTATTCCCGGCAAGCTATATTAATAGGCTCCGAGGAAAGCAGAATAAGTTCTTGCTAGTTTCTTTTTTCAGAAATCAGGAAAAAAGGAGGACATTTAATAAATGGGTGGATGGGATGGTGCACAAATGAATTCTCGTGTGATAAAGGTAGCAGCAACAGCAGCAGTGAGCAGGTTATATGGCTTGGCAATATGCTAAAAATTAGAGGGGCACCTTGCTGAAGTGATTTTATTTGGTTCAAGAACTTTTCTGTAGCAAAACTATAGTAGAAAATATCACATGAACATAATATGGAATGAGTTATGACTTCATGCATTGCATAAGAAGAAGTCTAAGAAAAAAATTGAATTCCAGATTAGATCATAGAAACTTGACAAGTTAATAAATTTTGTGATTTGTTTTTTTTTTCTTGTATTTTGCTTACAACAATTTTTATGAAGGGTTTATCATGCGTTATTCTTTGTAAGATCCATCTTTCTTTTCCCTCCTCAGTGACTTGCAATATCCATCTTTTTGTGTATTAGGTTTCTGTCTGTCCCAATTGTGGTGGGGATGGCGAGGTCATTTCTGAATACTGTCGAAAATGCTCTGGTGAGGGGCGTATTCGTGTTAAGAAAAATATCAAAGTCAAGGTCCCTCCAGGAGTTGGTGCAGGCAGTATTCTAAGAGTAGCCGGAGAGGGTGATGCTGGACCAAGAGGGTATGTCAATTAAACCTGTCTTTTTGTATCTTCAATCTTCATCTTGTTCTTTAGCAAATCATTGCAAGGAATTTGTTTTATTTTGTCTGTGCAAGATACGTTTGCTTTTGATTAATGCTTCTCAAATATATACATGACTTGATTATAAATGGCTACAGTGAACAAATGGGTGATAACTAATTGCTAAGAGGAATCAAGAGTTAAACTCGCAAGCCAAAGAGCACATTATACTGTGTCCTAATGCATTATATGTCAGACTTAAAATGAAACAGCGAACTGCTTGTTGATGTGGTAGCTGATATTCTAATTGATATGAATCAACTTGAAAATGGTTCATCATTCAGATCTATGTGCTAAATTTGAAATCAATTTTTTTTGCTTTTCTTTTCTGAAATATGTGCTTAAATACTAGTAAATGCTATTCTGGTGTGTTTTTAGATTGATTTGTTGGCGTCCTGCTAATTTCATGAGTTGCAGTTGTTCTCATTGTCTGCATTGCAGTGAGTTCACTAATAGGTGCTGTTATAAAGTGGTCTTGTGAATGTGATGTAGGCTTCAAGGTTCTTTTGATTTAATTGTTCTACTTGTCACTGGAACAGAAGATTCATGTGATACTGATCAAGAGTTCCAACTCATCATCTATGTTTTCTTATGCCTTTTCCTCATGATGATGTAGAATTTATGGAGGAAATTGAGCAAAAAGATTGAAAACCTTGAATCTGAAGATTCATTCACCAAATCATCTCCAAAATACATAGAACATGTGTATTTATGCAATATACAAGCACATAAGGACGCTAAAGAGTCTTAATTAAATTAGGAAATAGACTAACGCTCCTAATCAATAATTACTGGATGAAATAAACTTTTTTCCTGAATAACGGTAGAAAATTCCTAAATATAAAATTATGAATAAATTCATAAAATGTATTCTCCTTGCGTTCATCAGCTCACTTTTTTTCTTTCCTTTATGTTTATCACTGCATTTTTTTCTTAAGCGTCAAAACTGATCACCTAATGTTTACATGTATATCTTCCAAAGGTTTCACACTGAACATGATTCTAAATCAGTAATTGATTTTGATTTTTGCAGTGGCCCTCTAGGGGATCTTTATGTGTATCTTGATGTTGAAGAGATAACAGGAATCCAAAGAGATGGCATTAATCTCACCTCAACAATATCTATCAGTTATGCTGATGCAATACTGGGGACTGTTGTTAAGGTCATATTTTTATCATCTCAGTTAGATCTATGCATGCCTTAATTTTTTACTTTTGTTCATCTAAACTAGTGATAGTAATTAAGTTTATGAAACATTAAGCACATAAAATATTCAGTTTGTGCACCACTGCAAAAGATAACACATTAGAAAATCTCGCTTTTGCGTAGGAGTGGAACTATGATACTGAATTGCAGAGTGTGACCCTTTTCACTGTCACATTCTGGACCATTTTAAAGATACTCTTTTATTGGTCAAAATCACCTCAACTACCAGATTCCAGAGGAGTTGTAAAATTACAGAGACCAGCAGATGGGGCTTTTTTTTATTTTTATTTTTATTTTTATGGTTTCACAGTAAAACTTATGCTGATTGATTATTGAAGTGGTCTGTAAATGTTGAGCCCGAGTAGTTGATGGTCTCATTCAGATAATGTTTGAGCTCAAGTCAAATTTCTTCTTGGAAAAGTTTTACACGCATAAGAAGAGAAACTTCTATTGTTCTTTTTTGATAAAAAGTTGAAACTATTCGAGGATGGTCCAATGGAGCCGGAATCCCTATTTGTGCATAAATGTATGCAAATGAGATTAAGTTGCTACAAGACCTTTCTAACTTCATCCATTTTTTTGTTTCCTGAAAATCTCTAGAGAGCAATAATCGTCCAAGCGGATTGGTGTAATAAACACATTGATCCATGCCTGGAACAATTCTAGGGTAGAGTGGAGACCATTATGCTAGAAGACCCCAATTCTAACATGTCATCTTTTGTTTCTTTCCTTTGCAATGACATTTTTTTAATTTGGTCCTTTAACTCTCTGCATATTTAGCTTGTCAGCATACAATGTTCAGAAGGCTGAATAATACAAAATCTCTGTGCACACTGAATTGTGATTTCTGCATTTAAAACAGGTGAAAACAGTTGAAGGAATGAGTGAGCTTCAGATTCCACCTGGTACACAGCCAGGGGATGTGTTAGTCCTGGCTAAGAAAGGTGCACCTAAACTGAATAAACCATCCATCCGCGGTGATCACTTATTTACTATTAAAGTTACAATACCAAAGCGTGTAAGGTATGGACTTATTTTCTTTTTATCACGTGGTCGATATCACAATAATAACTTTTATTGTTATGTTTTACTTCTTATTCTCTGATGCCATATTTTTTGTAGTTTTCACTTTGGCTTTTGTTTTGCTGTTTGATCTTCATTAGCCCTTTTCAGTTTCATTTTTTTAACCATTAAAATGGTGTTTTAGGTTTCTGCTTGTTTGAAGCTCACAATGATCTGTTTCTTGATAAGATAGGCTATATGATGGTTGATGGGAACTGATAATGGCTGATTCGGTGTAGTTTAAGCTTGATATATGCAATATTCTTTTTAATGTACATTGCGAGCTTTGGGCTAAAATGGTGATTTAGGTTCTTATCTTCTTTGACAATGATAAGATGGGCTCCATATGTTCAGTATAAAACTGATAATTTCTGTTTCATTGTAATAATTAACATAGTAATGGGTAATTTTCATTGTATTTATTTTATCTTTTATCTTTTTGTTTATATTACTAAGCTTGACTGATGATTATTGCTTAACATAGTGCTTAATTGCAGCTCTGTTGTTATAAACTCCTCTTCTCATTTATTTTGATGCTTCACGTGATCATATTTTGGTGTTAAGAATTTGCATCTTTACATACCATCAAACCCATAATTAACATCTATACTTGAGCTTAACTCCAAAGTGTTGCTTATGTTTATCAGTGCCAAAGAACGTGAATTGCTTGAAGAACTTGCTTCACTGAGTGATAAAAAAATCTCTCGATCACGAACTCAGCCTGCCAGTAAGCAATTGTTTGCTATTTGTAGATGATATCATGCTATCCAATTCACAAAGTGCCAAGTGTTTGATATTTGTAATTTGCTTAATATATGTTTTTCTCTCTCTTGAAATAATGACAAAAATAACATATTCCTTGGGTAGGATTTGACTATCTGAAATATACATGAACATGACGAGTTTTTTTATTTTGTTTGTGAATGGAATAGACAAATATTCCTATATTTTATTTTAATTTTATTAATGTGTATTGTCTGGTGTAATGCAAGATGAGTATGCCATTTGTTTTGTTTCTGCAGCCAGAGATCAGGAACGCGAGGTGGAAACTGTTTCCGAGACAACTGAAGAATCAAGAGATCAAAATGACCCATGGCAGAAGTTGAAAGATTTTGCGGGGTAATATTGTTATTCATATCCTTTAACTGCATTTGTCTGTTGGTTTGCTTGCCCATCACTGCATGCTGCTTCGTATTTTTTTAGGAGCCATTCTTTCTTAAAACCTGGGCAGTTGTCACCTGCCGTTTGTGACCTATTCTTTCAATTCTTAAAGCATCAGGAGACCAAAATGACCTGTGCAAATTAAAACTCTTGACTAGATTATGCGAGCATCCATGCTCAAGAAGTTCTGCCTTATCTATAAATATTTGAATGAATTCCTATCGCAAGGCTTTATATTTTCAAAAGGAAATCATTATCTGCACTGCCATACAAAGCCTTGCTAATTGAATTAGTTATTTCTGTGACGTTGATTTCCTTCGGTATTTATTTCGACAGTTTTCTTTTCATCATTTATTTGCTTGTCCCTGCTGGACACAAATTGGCGCGCATGCGCGTCCACACACACACACACACACACACATAAACATTAATCCATATAAGCAGTGACATTTACAGGTCTCTCACAAACGGTGCTCTGAAATGGCTGAAGGACAACCTCTAAGTTGGTGGTGACATCCGAAGTCACTATAGTAGCAGCCTTTGAGCTTTACATTAGCCGTAGATTTTTTGTACCATTTAGCTTGAAGGACTAAGCATTCATTTACTCTGATTGCTTAAAGAGACATCTCTCGGCATTGTGTTGAAGAAAAATTCAATAGCAACCTGGTGGAGAATCTTTCATTTCTTTCTTCTTCTTTTTTCCCTTGTAAATTCAACTCTAGACAAATTGATATAGATTAGCATCTTCAAGTGTAAAATTGCATTCTATGAGCTGGTTAGAGCTGCTGCCAGCAAATACAATAATTTCTATGATATCACCAAACAGAAAAATTCTATGAGCAGGCTAAAGCAGCAAGGGCCAGGAAATATGACGAGTATTTGAGCAAACTATCGAACATACAATTTGATGTCATGAAAATGGCTCAATGAGATCTCCCTGCCTTTTCAAGTAAATATAACTGTTGCCATTGTTATAAGATCAGGCCCAAGGTTTTGTTGCAGGTTGGTGGGTCAATCTAAGGGTTTTTTTTTTTTTTTAACAAAAAGATTGTTTTGCTTATTTAAAAAAAAAAAACAATATTATTTTGGTTAAAAAAGTAATCTGGTTTGGCATAAAACCTGATCCGGGCAGGCAACTTAGACTTTTGGCTAGGTTTTATGGGTAAAAATGATTAAGGTAGTTTTTAATATTATGGTAGAATTGTTTTTTAAAGTATTTTTTTTATATTAAAATAATTTAAAAATAAAAAAAACATTTTAAATTTTTAAAAAACACTGTCATGCTGTAATAAAATAATAAAAAAAACCACTCCCCGAACAATGAACAATCCAAACCAAAAGCTCAGCAAGGGGCAAAATCCCGTGAAAGAAATTAACGCTCAAAATTCCCACTCCCCTCTTTATCGTGAACCCTTAATTAGCCTTTTTCTCCACGCCCCAACCTGTCTTTTTGCCACTACAGTGCTGTTTGACATTGTGATTGGAATGGTTTTTTTTTTTTTAGAGTGATTTTGATTTTTTTGATTTTGATTTTTTTTTATGTGTTGATATTAAAAATAAATTTTAAAAAAAAATAATAAAATATTATTTTAATATATTTCTAAATAAAAAATATTTTAAAAATAATCTCTACCATGCTTTTGTACATGTGATATATCTCTCATACTACTTTCTCCATAACATACTTCCTGCCAAAATGGGATCATTTTTCTTTTTATAGCCACACTACTGCTAACGATATTTATTAACGGAAAATCTAAAGGATGCAGAGAAATTACTATTCATCCACAGTTATTGTATTATAAATTATAATAATAATCTACAACGTAATTTTTTTTTATATAATTTTTTAAAACTATTAATAACATATATTACAATGTGAATTACAATAATAATCTATAATGTATTATATTTTTTTTTGAATTTTAGTTATTATTATTTTTTTAAATTTGTTTTTGTTTATTTTATCTTTTAATATTGAAGTGATTAAAAATTGACTTTTATAATTTTTTTTTATCTTACTTTTTTATAGGGTTAAAGTGGTTCGCGAGTTTGGCAATGTATTTTTTTTTTAATCGAACTTAACTTTATTATTATCTATTTTTATGTTATTAAATTAAACAGCTCCTGTTTCTTACAGCTGTTTGTAAAAGAACCTATTTCTTCCATACTTTATTACAGCTGCACCAGCAAAAGAACCAGCTCCTAGTTTCAATAAATATTTCCAATCCTCCTGTTTGTAAAATTAAACAAAATTCGCAGCATTAAAAACCGATTCATGTAGTCTTCGAACTTATTGGTATTTGCATACAATCTTTTCATGCTGGATGCCATGAATGACTGATATCCAAGTCCAATGAACTGTTGCAGAGACTGCATTTACAATGAACTGGGATATTGGGGGCTATTTATGATATCGTAACCAGGATTCGCTGCAACATTAGCCTGTTAAGTCTCTGGTTTCAGGACATATGCCAGAAGAGTAGCTAGCATCTTCATCTCTGACTAAGACCCTCTACAATCATAACAAGCATTGAGCAATCTGCATCCAAATTCATAATAACTTGCTACTTTGTCGGTGATTGCTGGGAAAGGACTTGCATTATACAAAACCTTTCTCATTGCTCAACCAATTACCAGTAAGTTCATTTACAATTTAATAGGAATGAATACAACTAACCAAATCAGACATGTTGCTCGATTTTGCTGTTCAAAGCATTAAGAAAATATTAGTTTGAGGCAGGAAAGGATGCATATCAGAAAATCTCTGCATGACTGGTAGTACTGGTATAAAAATGGCTGAGAAAATCTAATTAGATTGGATGTGTATCGACACAGCTTCAAAATCTCTTGCTCCATATCCCCATTTGCTTTTATTTGAATTAATGATAACGTAATAAACCTGATGAAATGATTTCTAGGTTATGAAATGCATGGTCTTCTCTAATCTTGTCTCATGAAGCTAAACCATATCTCTACTGTTACTGCTTCATGAGGGAAGACTCCAAGTCTAAAATAATAATAAACTTGTGCTATCTTTGTTTTCTAAAAGTGGTTTTTAAAATACCATTTTCTAAACTTTTATGTGTTTGTTTGCCATTAAGAAAGTTGGTCAACGAAAAACAGTTTTCAGTCAAAGGAAAATTTGGCTTGGTTTCCAGGAAAGTGTTTTCCTGGAAAATTTGGGCAGAAAATACTTTCCGGAAGTTGTGAAAAATTTAGAAATGTCATATTATTTGCTGATTATATCAAATTTGGTCCTCAAACTTTTCATTACTATATATATTTTGTTTTGAATATTTATTTTTCAATTTTATCGCTTAAAATTTAATTTTTATATTAACTTTGGTCCTCATTTTTATAATTTTTATTTGCTTTTCCCTTATCATTTTTTTATTGAAATTTTTTATCTATCAAATTTGATCCTCATTCTTTTGATTGTTACTTATTTTATTTGAAATAATTTATGAAATGTTAATTATTATTATATTAATTTCTTCATCTTTCATTTTTTTTATTTTTTAGATTTGATCTGTATTATTTTGATTATTATTTATTTTATTTGAGATAATTTATGAAATCATATTTTTTTTTCAATTTCATTCTCATTCAACCTTTTAATTTGTAAGATTTGTTCCTCATTATTTTAATAAACTTGAGAAAAATAAAACATTAATAAGTTATTTTCCAACTCATTTTCCATGACATAACCAAACACTGGAAAGTGTTTTTCAACTTATTTTCCATTACACTACCAAACATAAGAAAATAATTCACTTTCCTTGAATTCACTTTTCAAAAAAAAACTATTTTCCAGCAAACAAACGGGGCCTTGATAAAAGCCAGCGCCTGTGCTCAGTTATAATTCTTGGTGATATCAATTCTTTTCAATACAAAAAAATATTTAGACAATACCATCATTATTATAAAACACAAGAAAAATTCATGACCTAAGTTTTTTTTACAAGTTCACTTTATTTAATTTTATAATGAAAAAACACAATCATAGTAAATTAACTGAATTAAAAAATGAGCAGTTGCTGATATTTTGAAAATATTTCTATAATTTTACCTGAGAAATGAAATATAATAAAATAATATCTAAAATATATTTTTAATTAGATAGAATAAGAGAATATACCTAATATATTTTAAATTATTGAATTTTTAAGAAATTACATCAAAATTATTAAAAAAAAAAGAAAAAAATAGGTTAAATGTGTAAGCCTACAAGCACATTGTCCATTTTTTTTAGGAAAAAAAAAACAAATGAGACAACACATCATACTAGGTGGTAAACAATATGTCCCTTTCTAGTATGATCAACAACCACCTCAGTTGGTCAAAAAATTGAGTTCTGACCTATTTAACAATAAAAAAAAAACCCGCTTTCCAACCCTTCTCTCACCTTAAACATTAGTGACTAAAAAAGAGTGGAAGGCTAAAAAAAAATATTATGTGTAACTATTGTAATCCATAATGGATTGTGTTATCTTCCTACATTGCATTTTCATTGGTTGTTTTTAACATTCTCCCACCTCGAATCTCTTGCATGTTCATGATTTTAAATACCATTTCAAGGTTTATCAAACATTAATTTTGTGAAAATAAACTATAATTATTGCTAAAAATAACAATAAAAAAATAAGGATAAAATTTGACATCATAAAAAATTGACAGCCCATTTGCTATTTTAGAGAGAGTTAGATATTGAAACCTAGGATAGGAAAGAGAAAAGAGAGGAAAAAAAGGTTGTTAGAGCCAAATTAGAGTTCTTCCACCAATATGCATCATCAATTAAGGTATATCTCGCTGAGACGACTCCAGCTGTATCAAAAAAGGTCGCCTTTTAAGCTCACAATGCACCATATATGCTGCCACTTCTTGGGTAACTTTCTTGTTGTTGCGTGTGTTATACACGCCAAACAATTTCTCCCTTTTCATTCACTTCACTCCCTGATTCAATGAAAAAAAGTGCTTAAAATTTATTTAAGTTTCATGTTCAATCCCAAGAGCTTTAATTGTTTTAGTTGGATAAGAATGAATTTTATTTTTTCAAATCTAATTATAAACCGAGCTACAAAATCATTCCCTAATATCGCATCAACCTAATACCAAGCCAACCAAATCAAATCATCAAGCCCAAACTCAAAACAACTAAATGTAAAAGGTTTAAATTAAAAAAAAGTCCAAGGATGAAAAAAAGAAGAAAATATATTTTGGAGCGCTATTACGATCCACATTGGATTGTGTTTTGCTCCATATTAATTTCACTACCTCTTTTACAACATGTTTAGAATCAAATCACATGCTAAATTGAATTTAATTCATAAGCAAATTTGAATTCAATTAATAACATATTAAATTTTTTATTTCTGGAATAAAATATTAAACCATATAATTAAATTCAATTATACTATTTGGAATACTCGTCGACAATCTTGACTATTTTACCTTTTATTTAGAAATTATTTTTTTTACAAAAATCATTTCATTTTACTACAAGGACCTTTATATTTATTTAAAATGATATGAAATATAGGCATTTTAAAGAATATAAAAATAGACCTATCTCATATTAATAGTTTATTTTATATATATATATATATATATATATATATATATATATATATATTAAAAAAGCTTCTCGATTAAAATCTTTTCATTGGAATGTTGAGCAAAAATAATTCTAGAAATATTCCAATAAAAATTCTTGATTTTTTTCTCAAATTAAACTTAAATAAAATAAATATCAAACCAACACAAATCACATTGCCAAATAAACAGGTCAATGACTAACATAATTTTGACAATGTTAATAATTAAAAAAGATACCACAATTCTTAGTTCTAATATTTCAGAACATATCACCATACAAATCATGCAATAAGAAGTTTTAACTTTAAAAATAAGCTTTAGACAATTGCATAAATAAATTTGTGGCAATTGCATAGATATTAGTTCTAATTTTTATGCATAACTTGAATGCTTCAATAACATATTACAAACTTATCTCTTTTTTTTCCAACCATTCAAAGAATAGCTCTTTCGAATATCCAAAAGATATTTTAATAGTATTAGGATGATTTATGAGCTATTGAATTGCTTCAAAAAGATTTGATGCCTCCAATCCTAATTTTCTCATTGCTTCAATTATCTTGGTCGGCTTCCGAACTTGATGGTTTGTGTTGATAATAGCTTATGCAATATTATTCATTGCATAAGTCATCTTTTTAAATTATAAGGAATAATAACTTGTCATTGGTGCTTTTCATTCTGTATATTTCAAAGATGAAGTTACAGACAATGATGGAGTAAATGATAATGGACCTTGTGTTCTTGGTATTGATGAAGCACTTTCACAATTATAGGGATGCATTTTCTTTAAATAAATCTCATTACTTCCTTGCATGCTCATCAATGTCATCAATATCCATCTCCCTTTTCTTTTCCCCGATCTTCACATTTTTTTTCTAGCACTCTTGACTTAAGCTCTAGTTGTTATATCTTTCTCATATATCTCTCTAAGAATGTCTAAGTGATGAAGAGGCTTTCCTCAAATAAGCTTTAGCTAAGGATTGACCTTGTAACAATTAATAAATAAATAAAACAAACAAATAAGTTAAGATAATTATAATTATTAAATACATAATATAAATCATATCTTGAAACCTTACTTAACAACTTAAGCTTTTAGATTGAGATGGATCCTTGACACAATATCAAAGCCTTGATGACCAAAGAATCACAAGTTTGAATCTGTCTACCACCATTCTATTTAATAAAATTAAGCACAAGTTAGTATGAACATGTGCAAGTTTTAAGTTTAAATGACTTTCACTTAAGGGAGGTATGTTAAAGAGTGATATAAATCATATCTTGGGGTCTCACCTAATAGCATAAACTTTTGTGTTGAGATGACTTTTTGATAATGATGTTGATGATGATGATGACAACTAAATCATAATATTCAGTTAAGTTATGTTATTAGAAAAAAAAAGATTTATTTTTTGTATTTTACCTTCTCTTGCTAAGAAAGTACTTCTGTTTATTTCAAAATACTTCAATTAGTACACAGTTAGCACCCTGTTAAGAAAGAAGAAGGGTGATTTTACATAAAATTGATGCCCTAATGAAAAGACCTCTAGCTTTAGAATATTTGGTTACCAATTTTTTTTATAGGCTTCAACTGATGATTTCACTACCCCTTTTGTCTCGAACAATCTTGTTTTACTGGCTCATTTATGATACTATTTTCCTCATCAAACAATAATTTCTTTGAAAAGATGAAAACCCTTTTTCTTTCCAGTAGGGCCTGCTCTCTCCTTTCTAAACTAAGCTTTCTGGACGGTAGCATTGCTAATGTTTTTCAAGCCTTCTTCATTGCCATGATCACACCCTTCTTTTAATAAAAACATGCAACTTTCACTCAAAAACCTTATTTTGGAAGTGAAATGCTTCTGCGTGACAACTTGCTTACCCTACCCTCAATTAAGATAACTCATACAACAAGTAAATGGGATGGCTTGTAAACTTTCACATTGTATATAGCTGAAAAAGCTCATTAACCCTTTTTAAGAAAGAGAGATTTGACAATTATCCATTTTTTTATTTTTAGGAAAAAAAAGAGAAAAATCAAACATGCTTAAAAACTCTTGGTTTTTTTGTTCAAACTAGATATTTTTTTTGTTTGGAAATTGGGTTCCCAATAAAACATCAAAAGATCCCGAACATTTTCTAATAAAATTTCAAAAAAAAAAAAAAAAAAAATTCCCAACAGATTCATAATTTTGTAACCTTTTAATTTGAATTTTTAAGACCAGTATATATGAATTGATGGACCAAGATTTATCAATATTTTTTAAACAACTTTTTATCAGCCCAAACCCATTTTAAAGACGGTCTGAGCCCCAGAAGGCCTGAAAACAAGTTTGGCCTAGGCATCAGATGCTTGTCCTGATGCCCCTCGGATCGTATTGGGCGACCCGAGCATAATCTTTTGAGTCTAGATTTATGGCCTAGACCCAACGCTTGACCCCCTGGGATTTTTTATTGGCTTGCTTTTTAGCCTGGATTCTACTTCATTTTACACCCCTAGGTGTACAAAAGTCTCTTATGGCCTACCACATTTTTATCTTATTAACACAAGTGTAAGAGATTTTTATCCCTCATTAATATTTATGTCAGGTGTATTTTTCTCTCATTAATATTCGTGTAAATGATATTTATCCCTCATAAATGCATATGTAAATGATATTTATTTCTTAATCTTGCCAGGGTGAAATGACTTGACAACCCCCTTATTCAAACAAAAGAACAAGGTTCAAAAAGTATAAACACCTCACGAACCACTAAGGTAAAAGATTCATAATTGTTTTATTCTTAACATATACACATAACACCATTTTCTCACATAGCATTAGTTTCATATCATAACAAGAACAAACAACATTGTTCTTAGGATTTAATGCTTTTTTGCATATTTATTGCACACTCTTTCCACAAAGATATTGACCAGAACATTTAATTGTCCCTAAATCCACCAAAAAAAGACTGTTTTGCAGGTATCAAGATTCCTACATCAAGCTACCACCTTCCTTAGTTATGAAGAATAAATCAAATAGCAAGAACACTTGATTAAGCCCATTATCGAGCCACCAAAAAATCCTATCCTGAGCATCTTGAAACGTCATTAAGAATATATTTTCTTTAAATATATCATGCATATATGAGATTTGTATGTATATTTGTAAACTAGTCCAAGAACTAACTACATAAAAAGTTTGGGTCATTGGATTATTCGATTAATACCTGAGTCACCAAGTTAATTAGAGTAAATTATCTTACTTAAAATGGCAACACTTTGTTTTTTTTTAATTCCTTAGAGTTGACCAAGTCGGATTTGGATCGGGTTAACCAGGTTACTAAAAACTTAATCGGGTCGGTATAGTTTCTCCATGTCCATGTCATTTTTTATTTAACTTAAAATTGGCCAAAAGCAAACTTCAAGTCATGAATTTATCAAATCATCCTACCAAGTTAGGCCAAACTGTATCCTTAAATAATTTAGTACAACAATAAATTTATTTTTCATTAAAATTTAAACTTGTTGGTCTAATGTGCAATAAAAAAAGTAGATCCAATAATAAGCCAACTTTATTCAATTTTTTAAACTTAGAACAATTAAAAAATATGGTAAAATAACTAGCTCAAAAAATATTTAGAGAAATAATACAGTTTCACGAGTCTCTATCGTCATCTACGACTCATATGTTGCATTCAACATCTATGACTCTTGATTTGCAGATGATAATAGGGACTCGTCAAAAATATATGTATAAGATAGTTTTTTCCAACTCTCTAATTCCCTATCCAAAAAAAAAAAAAAACCAACTTCACAATTCACAACCCAACTTTAAAATTCAGAAACACAATTTATAATTCATCATCTCACCAACATAATTGAAAGATCAACAAACATCACAATGCATTAGAACTAACAATTAACAATTAAAAACAATGGTTCACATAACATTTTATTAAATTTAAACTAAATGTATAATTCTTATAACATTAAATCATATAATCTAACTACATCTAAAAATCATCTCATCTAGTGGATGAGCCTAGAGCGCTTTAGCATATTCCTCCTATTAATGCTTGCAAATCCAAACATTGAATTTACATTTTCATTATTATAGATGGGTACACCGACATAACGAGTTGGACTAACCTCATTTTGTGTCACCCTCTAAGTAATTTCAACTTTAATTTCAAACATATTCCAGCCAAGTCAATCATATAACATTGTAGATAGTTTGTTAAGAGACATATTTAATGTAGCACTTAAGAACTTAGTACCTTTTCCATTGGAAATCATACTATTGTTGTTATTGATAATAGTACCAATATATAAGCATAGTTTTTCAATATTACCAAATATTCTGTCAAACAAGACAACAAATCCCAAGCCATAATTTATATTATTGGGGTTAATCAATGTACATGATTTATCAACAAAACCTAATTGATAACCTAACCAAAGAAAACCCATGAATAACAAAACTATCAACCCAATTGATGTATTTCATAGCCAAATAACATATTTATACCTAATTCAACTAAATCCTTAATTTAACCTAAAAAACACGAACTCTAACCCTAATTCATAATCAACAACAACAACAACAACAACAACAACATAAAATCATCAATTTTCTTTAAAAATAACAAAATTAACAATTCAAATCAATGTATTTTATAGCTAAGTAGCCTAATTAAAACAACTCTGTTTTTTTTTAAATCACTAATTTTAAACCCTAACATTTTCAAAATTAATAATTAACACAAATTATATCAAATTTATAGAGGGGAAGTGTGTAATATACCTCGAAGTGTTAAATGTGGATGATAGTGACCGATGGTGGCAGTAACGACTGAATATTTAGTGAGAGACGTGCGGGTAGAGAGAGAGAGAGATTACATTGTAGTGGAGAGAGAGAGGGTGTAGTCTCACAGTGAAAGTGAGAGTGTTTTGAGGTGAGGGAGAGAGAGAAATGATTGTCGGTGATGGTGGGGACATGGAGTGGGTGATGGTTGTGGGGAGAAAAGAGAAATAAAAAGATAAAGGAGAAAAAAATAGATTTGAGAGTTCAAAATAGTTTGAAGTCATTATTGATATTGTGTTTAAAAAGTTACTATTATTGAATGTAACACATGAGTCATATATGATAATATCAACTCGTGAAATTATTCTTTTAGATATTTTTTGCTGTTTTGTTTTTTTTTATTTTTTTTTGTTGTGATAAAAAAACTCAACTTTATTCCATAGAATCCGAATTTTCAACTAGACTGGAACGTAGTCTAGCCCTTGTACAGATCCCATTTGTCTTTAGAAAAAAATCAGCGGTCAAGATTAGATAGGTGTTAGGTGGGCTATATGTGAATTATTTTGATAACTTCATTTTTTCTTTTTATTTATTTTCCTTACAAATTTGTCCCTTTCTCTCTTTTATTTAGTTAAAATAATGGAATGAATTATGACTGGATCCTGATTTTTTAATGAAATATTTATTAAATCCCTTTATTTTAAAAAATAAATATCAAGCTCCTAATTTTCTTATTTGATTGTAACCTAGCTTTATTTGGGAAGTTATGATTTTAAAGAAAGAGGACTAACATTAAAAATAATGAAAAATATAGGGACTAAATTATTATCTACTCTGTAATAATAATAATAATAATAATAATAATAAGTAGAAGAGGCCCTCGGCAGAGCAGACTCGAAATCTGTTTAGGCCATAGCCTACCCCCTTGTGAAGAAGGTCCAATTTAGGGTTTTGTTTGGTTCTTCTATTTCTTCCTTTTCTTTTCTAATTTCAAAGCTCCAAACTTTCAAAAGAAAGCTCTAAACTTTAGCTTTGCAGCTCATCAAGTAAGCCTCAAAGCCCAACATCATCATCTTCTTCTTCCTCCGTAATTTTTCTTTTTTGGATTTTTTATTTTTAAAATCAACTAATTTTCAAAAAAAATCAAGAAATTTAATTTTGTTTTTCTTCTTCTTCTTGCAGGGTGGTAGTTTCTTTTCCTGAATTGTCTACCTTCAGTTCAGATCTGTCAGTCAAGGTAAGAAGAAGTTGCTGTTGTTTCGTAGTTTCTGCTTGTTTTCTTTGACCTGTTATGGGTTTTGGTTGGTGGGTTTGTCTTAAAAAACTGTCTTACTGTTTGTTTCAGTGTGGTGGGTTAAGGTTGTTCTGCTTGTTGGGTTTGATTCATAGTCCTGCCTCTGCTGTTTCTTTCTTCGTTTACTGTCAGTGATATGTAGCTCAGTTCATCAGTTCTTTTTTGGCTAGGGTCAGGGTTAGGGCTTTTTCGTGGTTGTATAGTTATGATATAGCTCATTTGGTGTAATTCTTTTGAGTAAATTCCTAGGAGCTTTCACTCTATACTGGTTGTTGGTTGTCCTAAAAAGATATGTCAAACTGTGACAAATGCAATCCTCACCAATTTTTCGAACCATTGCCTGTGAACATGTCTATTTCAACGTTCCCGTATGTTTGGTGTTTCTTGCTGGCGTAGACATTTTAGTTTACCAGTCAGGCATCTGTTATTTGAAAGTCTGTCATATGGGATATTATTGAACTTTCTTTAATGCACTTGAACGCTCTTATTCTGCATGTGTATATTGGACTGGATGCTAAATAGCTAGTTCTAAGAGCTCCATGATCGGTGTTGTCAAGACGCGCTGAGGTGCTCGCGAGCGCCTGGTCAATATATCTGTTATTTTTCCCTGTTTTGCCCTATTTGCCCACATTCTTTGTATCCACCACCAAAAATAATTCAAGGGTATAGTTGTATAGGAGATGATAATCATGAACTGCATATGGGGGCCTCGAGTGAAGGAGATGAAAGCATGGATGATAATGTGTTGGAAGATGATATTTAAGCTTAACTATTTTAATCTATTTGCTCTTCTAAGTTGTCTTATTTTGTTTTTAAGGGTGAATAGTATAACTTTTTGTGACCATGTTCAAATATTTTGAGTTTCAGTTTGATTTTCTAATCTTAATTTTTAACATATATATTTGTGATTTATATATTATAATATTATACATATATTTTAATTGAATTTATAGCATAGCGCCTTGTTTTATTGAGGCGAGCGCTTAGGCAAGTGCATGGCGCTTTGGGTGTTTGACAACCTTGATGCCTTAGGATGCCTTTTGCTTTTGACAACACTTTCCATGATTAGTGTTTATAATTGAAGGTTATCAATTGATTCAGATTTGAACTTTTTACCATTATTGATGTTCCTTTTTGCTCAAAGTTTGTAAAAATCCATTGATTGTATGGGAGCTTACTTGGGGTATTGCGAGCTTATTTTCTGTGCCAACATCTTTTGTTTGATATCTTTCTGAAGTTTTGAGAGGAATCCTCTTTACTTTGCTTCTTCTTAACTTGTAAGGTGCCTATAAATCAAAAAATATATATGTATAATATTTTATTATATTATATAAATCTAAAATATAGATCTTTCCAATTAAGATTAGATCATTAGAAAATCAAAAGAAAATATAAAATACAATAACATAGTCATATAAAGTTATATTTTTCACACTTAAAACAAAAAAGATAATTTAAATAGTAAATAGACAAATAGATTAAAAAGCAAACTTAAATATCATCATCATCATCGGTCATTAATTTTCAAAAACATCTTGATCCATGCATTCCTGTTCTGTACTTGTGTTATTGTTCTCTGACTTCTATTCAATGCAAAATGTGTTTGGTGTTTCTCTTCAAGTGTCCTTCCTTAATTGCATGTCTCCCACTTTAATGATTTTTTTTATTCTTTTTTACCCTAATCTTTGTTTTTTACAAAAATACCCCTAAGTTGTTTCTTGTGGTAAATTAAAAAATGGACAAATAGGTCAAATTATAAATTAGTTAAAATAAAAAGAAAAATTCAACAAAAAAAATTAGTATTTCAGTCAGGCGCTTGCTTTAACGCCTGGTGCCCACTCATGAGGCGCCTGCCTAGGGCAACACTTCATTAAAATTCATTGCTAGAGGCTAATAAAGGCGCTGTGGCCTTGCCTCGTCTGGGCGAGCGCATCAGTGCCTTTTGACAACACTGGTACACATTCCTCGCACACTATTTAAATGCTATTTTAAAAATTTTTTTATTGTTGAGTTTGAAATTTGTTAGGACTATTCTGCATAAAAATGAAATTTATAGTTCTCCATCGTTGTCTCATTTGTTTTTTCATGCCATCTAATTCCTGCAATTTATGCTACTGCAGGATCGAGCCTTATCATGGAAGTAGAAGACCCCATGAGTCCCACTATGGCGATTATCCCTGTGACGCCAACAAATAACAATGGGCCACCCACTTCTGAGGAACAGCCTAATAAACGGAGGAGAAAGAAGTCTATTGTCTGGGAACACTTCACAATTGAAACTGTTGGAGCTGGTTGTATGAGAGCATGCTGTAAACAGTGCAAGAAATCATTTGCATATATTACTGGTACAAAGCTTGCAGGAACCAGCCACCTCAAACGACACATTGCCCTGGGGATCTGCCCTGTAAGCCGTCAGAAAAATGAATCATCACCATATACACCAGGCTTGAAAACAGGCCCTCCTAAGAAACGTTTCCGAGCATCTCCTGGATTCTCCGCCATTCCCTTGGATCAGGACCGCTGCAACCATGAGATAGCTAAGATGATCATACAGCATGATTATCCACTCCACATAGTGGAACATCCTGCTTTCATTGATTTTGTCCGAACTCTTCAACCTCATTACAATATGATGAATCTTAACACCATTCAAGGTGAATGTGTGGCTGTGTACCTGAGGGAGAAGCAAAGCCTTTTGAACCTTATCGGTGGAATTCCTGGACGAGTCAATCTCACATTGTATTTGGGGACTTCAAATCTAGATATCGGATATGCTTTCTTAACAGGTCACTTCGTTGATGGTGATTGGAATTTACAGCAACGGATCCTTAATGTTGTGACATTACCTTTCTATGATTCTGATTATGCCTTCAATGAAGCAATTGTGTCTTGCCTATCTGATTGGCAATTGGAGAGCAAGTTATTTACTCTTACCCTTGATCAATCCTTCTCAAATGAGACCATAATTGGAAATCTAAGAGGACTTCTTTCTGTCAAGAACCCATTTGTGCTCCACGGTCAATTACTGAAAGGGAATTGCTATGCTCGTGTTTTAAGTCGTCTTGCACAAGATGCACTCAGTGCTACAGGGGATATTGTCATGAGAATCCGTGAAAGTGTGAAGTATGTGAAAACTTCAGAAGCTCATGACGAGAAGTTCACTGAACTAAGGCAACAACTTCAAGTCCCTAGCACAAAAGACCTTATTATTGATGATCAAACTAAATGGAATACAACTTACCAAATGCTGGTGGCTGCCTGTGAATTGAAAGAAGTATTTGCTTGCTTAGATACTTCTGACCCTGTTTACAAGATAAACCCATCAATCGATGATTGGCAGAAGGCGGATATTCTCTGCACATACTTGAAGCTTTTATATGATGCAGCTAACATTTTGACAGGCCCATCATACCCTCCTGCCCATGTATTTTACCATGAAGTGTACAAAATCCAGTTAGAGCTGACAAATGCAGCCATGAGCCATGACCCCTTTGTCAGAAACTTGACCAAACCCTTGAAAGAAAAGTTTGATCAATATTGGAAGGATTGCTTCCTTATTTTGGCAATTGCAGTAGTCATGGATCCAAGGTTTAAGATGAAGCTTCTTGAATTTAGCTTCCCGAAGGTCTTTGGTGAGGATGCTGGTATGTGGATCAAGAGTGTTGATGATGGTATTCATGAACTCTTGGTAGGATATCTTACACCCAATTTTCATCTACCGGCAACAGATGTGGAAGAAGGGCTTGTCAGCATTCCTCAATCAGACAATCTACAAGAAATTGAAGTAGCACCTGCTCCGGATGAACACTTTCAAAGACTACCTGCCCAAGAAGTGCACCCTCAAGAAGTACCTCATCAAGTGGTACACCCGGACAAAGGAACTCCTCAAGAAGTGCCTCTTCAAGATGGGCACCACCAAGAGGTATTTCTTCATGAGTCGCTCCTTCAAGAAGTGCCCTCACAGGTAGTGACCCCTCAAGAGATGCATGCCGAAGAAGTGCCTTCCCAAGAAGTATCATCTCATGAGATATACACTGAAGTGCCCTCCCAGGAACCACCCTCTGATGAAATGCATCCTCAAGAAGCAACACCTCATGAGTCGCACACTGAACAAGTGCCTTCTCAAGAGATGCAAAGTGAAGAAGTTCCCTCCCAAGAAGTACGCTCTCAAGAGATGAACAATGAAGAAATACACCCTCAAGACATTCACACTGAAGAAGTCCTCTCCCAAGAAGTATCTGCTCAAGAGATTTTCTCTGAAGAATTTCCCTCCCAAGAAGTATCCATTCAAGCGATGCAGACAGAAGAAGCGCCAGTATCCATTCAAGCGATGCAGACAGAAGAAGTGCCGCCGCAAGAGATGCAACTCCAAGTAATCTGTCAAGGGATGCAGCCTCAAGAATTACACACTCAAGATCTACCTATGCTTTCTATTGGAGATGGGCTTTCAGATTTTGATATATACATCTCTGAGATTACAAGTGGGCAACATTTCAAGTCAGAATTGGATCAGTATCTAGAGGAGTCGCTTCTGCCTCGTGTGCATGAGTTTGATGTGTTAGGTTGGTGGAAACTAAACAGGCTGAAGTATCCAACACTTTCCAAGATGGCTGTTGATATTTTATCGATACCAGTGTCTACTGTTACTCCTGATTCTGTGTTTGACACTGAAAACAAAAGGATAGATAGCTACAGGAGTTCACTGCGTCCTGTGACACTTGAAGCCCTTATCTGCGCCAAGGATTGGCTCCAGCATGGATCATCATTGTTGTCATCACCATCACTGTAGGTTTCTAACGCACCTGTGAAGAAAGAATTTTAGGTATCATGTAGGAACCTGTTTTGCCCTTCAACAGTGTAGGTTTAGGCTTTATGCTATTGCTCTTCTTTTTCTTTTTTCCCCCCTGCCATATAAGATGTTTGATTAGGATTTGTTCTGCTTCTTGGTTTTCAGTGATTACTTCGGATTAGTGCCTTTTGTCATTCATGTGGCCTTGTGCTAAGCTTTGATAGCACATGCTAATATCAATATGCAGGCTTCAGTTTCCTTTCTTGTTGTGCTCTCTTCAATTCATCATGTATTTTAAAAATGAAAAAGAATCAAAATTAGCATTTTATTCTCTTCTTTATTGTGGCTTTGATTCGATGATATAAACCTGTCCCACTGAATTATGGTGTAAAGCCTGCAAATATCACCGCGTGGTTCCTTGAATAGCTGTTTTGTCTGCAATATCTTCTAATGGCTTGCAGAGATGATGTAGGGAGCGCTAGCTAGTTTTTTTAACACTGTATTTATTCATTTTTTTTTCCTTCTCATTTTCAGTTTACAAGGTCAAAACTATTCTATCTAATTATTCTTGTAGGTAATTTTTTTAAGTAGCTCTCCTAAATAAAATAAAAGTTAAAAAAAATAATTCTATGAATTTTTAAAATTAAAAAATGTTATATAACAAAAAGAACCTCTCTTAATTTAAATAAATAAAAAAACACCGAGATAAAATTAGTATATGTGAGAATCTTTTAAATCACTTCATTACTTGATTTGGACCGTTTATGAAACAACAAACCATATTATAATCTCCCCATGCCATCAAAATATAAACACTATTTTCTAGTTCAATTAAAAAAAAAAAATTCCTTTATCAGATTATAATAATTCCAACTATAAATTAATAATAAAATGATTATTTATTTATTTATTTATTTTTCTTATCTGTAAGACCAATGGATGGAAACTAGAATTGGATGCAAGTTGTATTTTTGCTACTACTATGAGAAAATTGATCAACATATTGGAGTAGTCTCCATTAGGGTATTTGGTAAACAGAAATCAAGTTAACAGAATGGTGAAGTCTCCATTGTATTATTTTATTAGGTAGTTTTTAATTACTATTTTAGAATAGAAAAAATAAAAATAAAAAAGACATGTTTCGTTGTATTTTCTATTTTAAAAATATATAAATTTATTAGAAAACTGTTTTAAAAATAAATTTATTATATGTATTTTTATTCATGTTTCTCCAACCAAACATGTTACTAATTAAATTTTTTTAATTTTTATTCATGTAGCTTTACTTAAATTTTTTTCTTTAATTTTTTTCAATTGTTTTTCTCTACATGTTTTTTTTTTATTATCATTTTATAACATTGGTTTTAAAAAATAAAGTTATTAAATACAATTGAGTCTCTAACTTGTGTTTCGAGATCAAATATCTACATTGACATTCATATCTATCTCTCAACTTTTTAATTTAGTTTTTGGTTAAATATCATTTAGTTTTTACTTGGTTCTCACATAAAATGATAATATTCTTTTTTCAAATACGTGGAACCTTGTATAATATTTTTCCCTTTGATTTTATTCAATCGCTTTTGTGTGTACATCTATTTCTATTATCGTTTGATTTAATAAAATTTAATTCTAATGAACAAAGTAATTAAATACAACCGAGTACATGACATGTGTTGCGAAATCAAATATCTTAATTTACATCTATCTCTCGATTTTTTTCTAGTTTAGTCTGTTATCGTTATTGGTTTTTCTTTTATTTTGTTACAAACGATTCTTGATTTATTTAATTAAATGTATGTAGAAGCTTTTTAATTTATGATTAGGATTTTTATGTCAATAACACATTGGAAAAGCTTGTATATATATTGTTTTTTGCTGAAAACATTTAATGGCCCTGCGATGAAGCGCAAATCAAAAAGCTAGTTAAATATGATTCTAGTAATTTTGTATCAATTAATTATTATTATTAACAAAAACTAAAAGAGGTGGTGTTTTTACTGTGATCCACATCACAAAACACTATTCATTGTAATAGTTTTTTTTTTGACCTCTGGTTTTTAAATTTGTTTGTTTTAAAAAAACTTTTATCATTTGACATTTGGTTTCATTAGAGATCAAGCTTCTTGATTTGTTGTAGTTTGATTTCTTTGTGGTTATCCTAGTCTTATGACGTATATCGCGAGTTTAATAGCTTAACCCGATTGACTTGAGTTTTTTTTTTCCATTTTCATCCTTCAACATTAGGTTGATTAGTAATTAGACTTCATGATTTGTTTGTGTTTATTTTTTATTAGATTATCCTGATCTCATGACCCAAATCACGAGTTTTACAAGTTAACCTAGGTTGACATTAGTTGTTTTATTGTGTTTTTTTTAGATTATGTTTTTTATTTTTTATTTTTCAACAATGGGTTGAATAGAAATTCAGCTTCATAATTTATATTGATTTATTTTATATGTAGTGTCGCACCCTCGCGAGCAGAGCGCGGCGTCGCGGCGATCCTCGATTGGTTTCGGGGTCTTTTGTTTTATTGTGAATAAGGGAGTCACCACCTAGTATTTTGGTCACTAGGAACCCTAACTGGTCTTTCAGAGATTCCAAGGCAAGGGACTGGTTGCGTAAAGGGAAGGTATTAGCACCTCTAGTACGCTCTACCTAAGGTAAGCTGCTTGGCGTTTGGTTTGCTTTATAATTGCCATTGGTGTTGGTGTTCTCTTAATTAGTTTTCCTATGATAGGTTTGCTATGATGAATGGATTTGGGTTCAAAGTCTAAAAGCAAGAATCCTTTGCCAATATAGATCATACCTTTAGATATGTCTACAAAGTGTCAAGGGGAACCAATGCAGATCTCTTGAAACCTGTGTTTGATTCAGACTAAATTTATTAAGATAGAAATCCAAGGAGATTCCATGCAGGGGCGGAGCTACGTAGGGTAATGAGGGGGCAATTGCCCCCTTAATCTTTTTTTTTTTTAATTCCTTTTATATTAATATTAATAAAATCTAGCAGATTTAATTTTTTTTTGTTGGTTATCAATTAATCTAAATTAACTATTGTTAACTTTAGAGGTGAGAAAAAAATAAAAAAAGTGATTAAATTGAAAAAATAAAATAAAAAAAACCGAAAAAACCAAACTATGAAAAAAAAACCAATTAACCCAAGTTAGTTTTTTCATTTTGAAAGTATTCTTACATTAATTTTATTTGATATGAGTTAGTACATATATTTCAAATTAATTTCTCTATATAATGCATATCTACATATTACATAATATATAATATCAAATATTTGTTAATAATTTGCCCCCTCATTTAAAAAATTCTGGCTCCGCCACTGATTCCATGTGCTTTAAAAGCTCATTTTTCCCTTAGTATTTCAAGAGTTTTGCGACTCGTAAATCGCAAGGAGGAGAGACAAAAATTTAGAAATCTAAGGAAATTCAGAGCGCTTTAAAAGCCTTTTTTTGCCTTAATGAGAAAAAAAAAGGGTTATTTAATTTAGAAATAATCAGCCCGCTCGGTTCCGCCCATTCCCGCTAGAAATAGTTGCATGCGAGAGAGATCCCAATTCTGTGTATGCGGCAAGCTTACTTAATGGAAAAT
>Ga0307515_10005090_pt1 | contig 26711 bp, 21 predicted proteins | sample 17_EM_MG_FD_194513 | JGI IMG/M metagenome (GOLD analysis project Ga0307515, IMG submission 194513) | Populus trichocarpa ectomycorrhiza microbial communities from riparian zone in the Pacific Northwest, United States - 17_EM | ecosystem: Host-associated > Plants > Roots > Unclassified | place... | reverse complement strand
GCCTGGGCGCAGACAGATTCCACTACCGCTGATGATTGCAACAATAGCGCTGAGGAAAGCACTCCAATGATTTGACCGAACTGGATACTGAGGAAGGAGAGGTTCACGAGGAGGAACAGGTCACTAGAAAGGAGGAGGAGGAGGAGGAGGAGGAGATGGAGGAAGAGGATAATGTGGAGGAAGCGGGAAACTAGGAAGAGACGGTTTCAAATGATGACATAGAGCACTGTGTAATTGTAGATATACGACGACGTTGATGCATACAGCTCGTAGGGATCACGATGAAGGTGTACAGAGTAAATTTTTTTTTTGGTTGAGCGTAATTAGCACTTTTGTATATACACTCCGCGATTGAACCAGTCCATTCACGGAGGGTGGGACTCCGCGAATGGACCGGTCTCTCCGCGGAGGAACCGCCTCCGTGAATGGACTAGCACAGCACACATAACAAAAATTATAAGAAAATCATTTCAATTACTATTCTGACCGTGATGCAAGACCTGTGAGCATCTGCTCCATCCATACTATTTCTAACTCTGTTTCTCCAAAGATTACGCCCTCTGCACCAGGATTTACTACATTCCGAAGCCTGTATAGCATTATCAGGCTTGATTGGGTTTAGTCTAAAGATATACAGTAACCGCCCGATGACGGTGGATGACGGCCGTCATTCCGTCCGTCTTGAGTAAGGACGGAGACGGACGGCCTTGGCGCCGTCCGTCCGTCCTGGAGAAATCTCGGACGGACGGGACGGTTGAGAACACTGCCCGCAACAAGATGTATTGTTACCACCATAAGTTTGCGTTTAGTAAGCTCATCTGTTGTGATAGCAGTTCTAGTCCATTCGCCGAGCATGTAACTCCGCAGAGTGACCGGTCATTCACGCAGTCCCACCCTCCATGAATGGACTGGTTCCATCGCGCAGCGTACACACCAAAGTGCTAATTACGTTTAATCCAAAATAATAATTACTCTGTACACCGTCATGATCGCTATAATCAACTGTATCTCTCAATGTCGTGGTACAACTACACTTACACTGTGCTCCATATCATCATTTGAAACCGTCCCTTCTTTATCAATGCACTCTTCCTGTTCCTCCTCCCTAGTGACCTCGCCCTCCTCGAGAACTCGTTCTTTGTCAGTATATAGTGGGGAGATTGTAAACATTAAATTGAAGTTGCTTGAATTCATCCAAGTTGTATTGATTGCTGTGCCCAATGGAATTAATATAGTTACTGCGAAAAGACATCTCGAACTGCACTACTGAAAAGCTCTTGTGATGTTGGAGGACTGATGCCGCCATCGATTGGTAGGAACATCGGGAACGTCGTTGTAATGCCTACTGATTACCGAATGCCAGGTGAGCGTAGATATTTGGAAGACGTGATACTAATAAAAAATGTTGATGTTGAAAGATCCGAAAGCAGAATCAGTGACTTATAGACGAACAGAAATAGTGTACATGCAGACAGGCTTCCCAACCGGCCGTCTCGTCCGGGCAGAGCCATGCCCGTCCCAGGATTTCAACATCTGAGCTATGAATTCCTGCCAGCGTTTGCCGTAGGGCTTCCAATATCCATGATTGCAGGAGTTCAGCAATAGACCAGTCCAGTGCGGAAATATCTGGATATGGATCGTTCCAGTTTAAGAACCTGCTGTACTCGGACGGTCCAGTCCAATGGCAGTATTCAGGGTTGTGTTTATATTTGCCCTTTGAGTCGAAAATGGGAGAAATATACCTAATTACAACGAATATCTAGACAGAACTACTGTAGTATAGCTCCGCTCGAGAGTTTGGGTGTAGGTGGTCATCAAAAGTGGAAATTAATTTGTTTTTGGTGGTCCTTCGACGGACCTTCGTAAGAAAGCTTAACCTAATCTAAGTAGAAATTGCGAGTTTACTGGGACTGGTCCGGTCCGGGGTCGCAGTGTTGTCAACCGTCCCGTCCGACGGCCGTCCCCGGCTGTCCGTCCGAGATTCCTCCAGGACGGACGGGACGGCGCCAAGGCCGTCAATCCCGTCCTTACTCAAGACGGACGGAATGTCGGCCGTCATCCACCGCCATCGGGCGGTTACTGTTTATCTTTAGGCGAGACCCAATCGAGCCCAATAATGTGATACTGGCTTCGGAATGTAAGAAATCCTGGGTGCAGAGGGCATAATCTTTAAAGAAACAGAGTCAGAAATAGTATGGACGGAGCAGATGCTCACAGATCTTGCATCACGGTCAGAATAGTAATTGAAATGATTTTGGTATAATTTTTGTTATGTGTGCTAAGACTTCTCTGTCGACGGCCGTCCTTCCGTCCGTCCCAGTCCGGCCTCAAAAAGACGGCGCCGTTCCGTCCTGGCTCAGGACGGACGGGACGGTTGACAACACTGGTGTCGTCATCAGAATTTGACATTTGAAATATATTTCTTACTAATTGAGACTCATATAGTGCCGGTGGGGCACTCCGCTGGACAGCGGACAGAATTCCCATAGTAAGCGAGATGCTCGCTCCGAGATTGAATACCCGAACCAGGCACTCTTTCAATGCTCAGGTGAGAGCTGAAAATCTATCCTCGGTTAGAGGGTCACTGATTTCATCAGCCGTCAAGGCGCTGGCATCGGGGTCATAGGCGTAAAAGTTGGTATTGCGCGATATAGTGTCTACAATGATAGTTGACGGCACTAACAGTGCATAATAATCGTCCATGAAATTCGCTGGCTCACGTATGCGGACAAATGGTCGAGAGTAGTGTTCCTCTTCAGTTATGTCCTGCAGTCCCGTCGGCCTGTCTATGGGTACTCGTACTGATCCTCGTGACACTGCAAAGACCTCCACCGCGTCATCTGGCTCGAATGACTTCCGGATGAAAACTTCTGTCTGACAGGGTTGCAGAGAATGTCCAGCGGTGAGCGCAACGTGCTTTTCACCATTCTTGTCCCAAAGTATTGGCCCAAGTGTTCCTATATGCCTTTCATCTCCCGTTTCACTGAGAAGATTATCACCATCCTTAACCGCGGGATACAGGATGCAATGTTCAAGATCGTACATCTTCGTGTATGGCTTGAGCTGAAGGCCAGGAAAATTCAGCCAGTTTGGAAGTTTCGGGGGTTGCGGAAGTCGATAGACCGCTACTGCGCTGTCCGCCCCCCAGGAGATGCTCTCAATCCTTGCCAACAGTTAGTATAATTATATCATATATGTGAGATTTATCAATACTTACCCTTCGCTGAATAGCTGCACCTCTATCGCCTCCATTACTAGATCATGAACCATCCGAGCTACCTGAGCCTTGTCGACATGCTCGAGAAGCTCTGAGTATATAATGCTCGCTGCTGTCTGGACGTTTCCGCCGAAAATCCAATAGACTGGAAGAACACTCTGTAGCTGACTTTGCTCTATCTTATGTTTCTCTTGGATAGCTTTAATCACTCTTCGCGGAAGACATCCAGTCAAGGTACTAGCATCCAGTATAGCCGCACTCGGTTCAGGGGGATCAACCAAGATCCGGTTCGAGATTGTCTCGGTTTCACTGCTGATTGTCCGCTGCTCTTTTTCGCAATGCCGTGGAGATTCAGCATCTTGCCGCCCGCCGGTAGGTGTTCCTACAACAGTCTGCGACTCGGATACCATTTCTTTTAAATTCGACACTATTAACCCATGCTAATTAACATCTGATTAACTTCGTTTTCCAATCTGCAAACTTACATAACACCCCACGCTGTTGGAGAATTACAGGTGCCTTTTTAATCAACTCTTCTATTTTCGAGCGAACCGCCAGGTAGTTGGTATCATCCCGGCTGTTAAACTTCACCAGATGTGAATGGTCAGAAGCTATAGGAACTTGATTGTTGGCCTCCTCTTCTGGCATAAGCCATGTCGCGGATGCCCTGGGCACCATTAGAGCTGGATTGCTGTTCCTTTCTAATTGTCCTGCCTTTGTTACCTGTCACGTGGGTTAATAGGGTAGTGGCACATTTTCAGGGCACACTACTGACTGGTTTTGTATTCATTGTTTCGTAGAATGACACCACGAAGCAAGATTTCAAACTATCCTGATAACTGCACAAGAAGGCTGTGTTTAGTGCGTTTAGTAACGCGGAACCTTCCATCAAGTCGTCCACGACAGGAGCACTCTCCTTTCCCTTCATCAAAAACGCAAGGCTATCATCATTTAATCCTCAGTTAGGGACACCGAATAGGAAAATTCCAATGCAAGATTTCAAGATGTCCTTATCATGTTGAGAGCTCCTTTCATTGGCGTCGACCAATGCCTGTCCACTGAGTTAGTTAACCAGCAAGAATATTTGTACGGACGCATGACTCGCCTGCTTAAGTACCAGACCACCGAGACTATGTCCCACAAATATTATTGGTCGGCTAGTTGGCTACATTTATGTCAGAAGTGATGATAGCATATGTGCTATGCACCCAGATCATACCATGTGATTATCACCCAAGCGAATTGTTCGAAGAGCGATCAGGAGCTGTTTTGAAATGTCTATAACACTCATAATCGCCATGGGGTCCTTTAGGACAGACTCATAACCCCAAGAGAGGACCCTGAATTCGGGGAAATCATTGGGTAGGATGTCTCGCAACCACATCACATGTGAGTGGTAATGTGAAGTCCATGATTCATAAGGATGAGCACCAGGTCCAGCCGCAGCGACTAAACTATAGCGGATATTAGCCAGGCTCCGATAGAACAAGGCACAACTCACTCATATTTGGGCTTTGATAGAGGGTAGTGGAGCGGGGTTATGCCATCAAAGTCACAGTCAATAATGATTGTAGCTCCACCTAGCTCGGAGGAAAGTTGAACAGGCAACCTGCATCCAGGACGACATTTCACGAAAATCAACGGTTCTGTTGGAATGTGGTCGTAGCCACCAACTGGTTGAGGAACGGTGCTAGGCCAAACGCCAAGATATTCTGTGTAGGAGTTTCGTCTTGGCATTCGAGGCCATTGAGATATTGCCGAAGCCCATCTTCATCCATAGATGCAGGTATTGAAGATAGCCGAAATGTGCGGGGGTGCTGTGGCGAAGTACCTGGGGACGGATTCACAGGATCTGTGCCCCGCAGTTCATCGGGAGTCTTGCCAGTGTTTGGTAGGGCCGGCTAGTATCAGTTCAGTGGTTCTGAAACCTACGGGTTGGACGAGGATGTCATGCGTCTTTTCTAGATCTCTTCGTTGGGCTGGTATCGTGACTGGCTTTGCGTTTACGTCTCGGAGGTACTGTAGGATGTGGACTGGCAGTTGTAGACCGCCGAATAGTAGGGGATGCACCATCACGAGGCACAGACGTGGGCATGGCGACTGGAGTTGTTGGCCTGGTTCGAATAGTCTATCAATACCGTAAACCATCCGTTAGCACTATTTCAGCTGTTGAAGATCGAACCTGGGTATCTTGCAATTTTTTTAGACTTTCCAGATGGACTGGAGATGCCGGTGTCTAGTGCTTCTTGTCTTTTGGTTTTCCTCCTCTGAGACATTTCTAATTTCGACCAATCAATGTATCATATAGCAGGCGAAAAGGCCGTGGAGGATGTAAAATAGAATGGTGTATCGACAACGACGGGTGAAGTAGCTAGCGGTATTTGTTGCTTACCTTGATTGTGACGAATCAAAAGCGTGGCGACTGAATGTCCGTGTCGAAATGTTGGTTAGGTGTCGGAGGGCTGGACAGTGTCAACACCGTGTTGACATGTAGCTCCCAGGATACACCGTAGGAAGTGATAGCTGAGAAGTAAAGCTAGAGCGAACGGTAGGCGAAGGTTATACCGACAATATAGTTAATCACTAGGGAACAAGAAGTAAGGCAGCTTTAGCGAATCACAGCTAAGATACGGTCGCAACTAATATAGTTCCTCAGGGTAGGAACGCGGCTCACAGGGCGTTCAGGTGACGTCTTCTAATTACGTTACCCTTGTCACTTAGAAACGGTTCCGGGTTACCCTGCTTCGGTCCGGGTTGGAACCGATCTGAAGACCCCGGTCCGGTTTAAGAACCACCAAGCAACCCAAACTGGGTAACTAGCGCTGGGTTTTTACCCTGACCTGACATAAACCCGTGGTTTTTTAGCCGGGTTAAACACAGACCATGGTTCCATTTTATGGTTTCTCCAAGTTTGGCTCCAATTGAGTATCTGAGTTCTGATCGTATCGTGACATGATTAATATGTAGATTGTACAGTTTTCACCGTTCTTTGACCTCCTGCTGTCAGATTTGCGATCCGACTAATATTCATTGAATTGATGTGAAATAACACCATATTTTATGCAAAATTCGCGGGTTTTCGATAGCGACTCAACTAATATTGGTCCGATCATAAATCTGATAGCTGGAGGTGAAAGAGCGGCTAAAACTGCACAATCTACATATTGATCATGGCATGATACGATCCAAACTCAGATACTTCATTGGAGCCAAAATTGTGACCTTTTCAGGTGGAACCGGAACTGGAACCAAACCGGGAAGTTGGACCCGTTGCTTACACAACTCCAAGTACATCTCTAAGTTCACATGATCACGGTGTTGTGGAACAGTGAAGCTCTCATGGCATCCGAAAGGAATTCGTGAGAAATAGTAGTTCTGGCTGGAGGAGTGTAGGCAGCATCGGCAAAAGTGCAAATCGACTATAGGCTGCGCTACGCGCAGCTCATAGCAAGCTTCCCGTGAACCCCCGCGCGACGCGCAGCCTATAGTCATCTATAGTCGATTCATAGAGATGTACGCGTGGGCCTATGGAACTATATACGGCTGCCGGCCAGAGATGGACCAATACTTGTCTTTACTGCCTGCTGTTATACCGGTACTGTACACACTATCGCTGCGAGTCTGCATGAGAGCCCGCTGGCGATTGAAAGCCTGCTCTAGAGCCTACTTGAGAGCCTGCTTGAGAGCCTGCTTGAGAGAGCTGCGCTTCGGGAGGAGTAGAGTTTTCCTCCACTGGAAGCCTTTGGCAGATGGCAAACTCTGAGTTTGTGGAAGCTTTGGCTAATAGAAGGCTCTAAGTCCGTGGAAGCTTTGGCTAATGGAAGGCTCTAAGTCTGGAAGCTTTGGCTAATGGAAGGCTCTAAGTCTGTGGAAGCTTTGGCTAATAGAAGGCTCTAAGTCTGTAGAAGCTTTGATACTAACATTGACGTAGCCAACCTACTTGTCTAAGTGCTTCTGGTACTATGATCACCATCACCGACACCATCACCATCGCCGTCATCACCATCGCCATCACCACCATCGCCATCATCACCATCAGCCCCGGCCCAAATGCGCACACATACGCCCACAATCCGTGGGAAGCAAGCAGCAGATTCCGCTGGAAAATCTGAGTCGGAGATCTGCTCTCCCCAAGATCCAATTGTCTACCATTCCTACAGAATCTAAGGCTGCAATTGTCAACACCATGGTCGTGAGGCATCGTGAGATTTCGTCTCGGTGGGCGCACTAAAGATAAGATTCAGACTATAATATAGACCGACGTCATGATTTCGGCCACCATACGCCGCCCGCCATCTGCCACACACCACACGCCACATGCTGCCCGCTAAACACTGCCCACCATACGCCACCTGCCTCACGCCTCCCGGTGCCTGGCTTCTGCAACTCAGGAGGTCTCTGGATCGAGCATGTAGGAGCGTACATGGGAGCGTATAGTCAAGCAGGCTGGGAGTGTACCATCGACTGCATTTGGGAGCGTACTTGAGAGCGACTCGGAGGTGTACATGGGAGCGTACTCGGAGTGTACTTGGGAGCGTATAATCAAGCAGGCTGGGAGTGTGTCATCAAGTGCAATTGGGAGTGTACTTGAGAGCGTGCTCGGGAGTGTGCTTCAGAGCGTCTTGAGAGCTTACTTGGGAGCGTATAGTCAAGCAGGCTGGGAGCGTGTCATCGAGTGCAATTGGGAGTGTACTTGAGAGCGTGCTCGGGAGTGTGATTGAGAGCGTCTTGAAAGCATACTTGGGAACGTATAGTCAAGCAGGCTGGGAGTGTGCCATCGAGTGCAATTGAGAGTGTACTTGAGAGCCGGGAGTGCGATTGAGAGCGTCTTGAGAGCTTACTTGGGAGCGTATAGTCAAGCAGGCTAGGAGTGTACAGTCGAGTGCAATCAGGTGTGTACTTCAGAGCGCATTTGGGAGTGTGCAAAGAAGTGCATTTGACTGTTTGTTTTCAAGTTTGTTGAATGCAGCATGATGTATAGTATCAAGCACACATAATTGCACGCGTATCATAGTAATCTAGTCGATGCGCAGGTCCATAGGACTTCATAGTGCCACGCGTCAAATATGCTATGGATCACAGACCCAGAAACAGCTTCTCTATGAGTTACGCGTCACGTAAGGTCATTTTTCCCGGTGAGGGTTTCTTGCACCCGTACTTCGACGCTATTGCTACAAGTATCCTGATAGCTTTATCGCGGTCGCGTCTTTAATTGCGCCCGGTGATAAGTGCCACGCTTCCCAATTGGTTATCGTGTTCATGCAACGTGGTTTCAAAGCATTACGCTCCTGACATTAATCTGGCCATCCGTCGCATGATATCATGTCATACATTGCGCTGATTACCTTCAATTTAAATGACATCTTACTACCCGTTTGCGACAGTAGTTGGTACGTCTGCCAACAAATTAGTTGGCAGCGCTTATCTCAAATTAATGCCTCACCCTTTAAGGCTATTTGGCTTGAGTCATAGATTTAATTGGCAACCAACCAATACTATGCCAACGTAGAACTTGATGCGTAAGCTCGTATAGAATACGAGTCTTACGTTGCAATGCATACTAACTCAAATCAATGAGCAGGGTTGCTTCAGGCCTCTTATCTTAAGCCAACATCATAATTCTCTCAGTTACGTCATGCTTAGGTCGAGACTGTTCTCTTTGACCGGAGAGTACCACAATCACTCTTATCGCCTGCGGCAATAAGTTGTGGGTCCCACTTACTCGCATATTGACTATCAACTGCTGTGTTTGTGTGTCAGAGTAATCTTCTGTCCAATCAAACAATCCCGCTAGTATCTGGAATATGAACGTGGCTGAAAACAATGCGCTCGGCAGGAGTTACCTCCTTTCGATCTTGCAACATTGTTGCATCATCAAATAAGAGTTACCGTAGTATGTATTCTTTCAATGAATCCGCTAAGCAACAACCGTTTGCTTATTCAATCGACGCGCAACTCTTATAAATCCCCGCTAAAGGATATAAGACTGATCTCATGCGTGCCATGAATAGGTGTTATGCATGTCACGTGACTATACCGAGAGTAACTCCATAACATGTATTCATATAGCCTCTGCAAGTATCATTATCGCTGTTAAGGGAGAACCCCTAACAGCTTCTTCCGTAACATAAAGAAACAAAAGCAAAGTCGCGAGTCCTCTTCCCCTTAACAAAAGAAACCGCCAAAAAACAACATCAACTTTTACACCCCCCCATCACTCGACTCCTCGTGATCTGAGTTCTCCGCCTCCTCCACCACTCCACTAATTCTGCCGACATCTGTACATGATAAAAAATCCAACAGAGCCTGCGAACATTTTTCTTCTGCAAAAACGAGAGATATTGGCAATGAAATCTTTGGCCTCTTCAAAACCTTTTCAACACCCTCGTACCCATCCTCCCCCTCTTGCCCATCGACCCAAAGCCTCTTTTGTTCTCGTTTCCATCTTTTACACCACTTAACAAGGTGGTCTCTTGTCTGATACTCATGCCCACACCACCAGCATTTCATATCACTTCTTTTTCCGATCCGCAATAGGTATTTCGCTATCAGTGCATGTCCTGACTTAAGCTGATAAAACCTCACTGCAATCGTCTTTTTGGCTTCCATCACCGCACTGTTACCTCCCCTTTTTACCAAATCATACCGGTAACTGTGCTTTGACTTCTTCCCCATCTCGTTTATTTCTTTTTTGCTTTCTTCCCATTTCACCTCCGACAACCTTCGACTGATGTGGGTGAAAGAAACATAATCTAAAAACGGTAGCGGATTTTGCGTTTCGGTATAACTTCCGCAATGCTTATATGCCGCCTTTGTTGCTTGTTGATCCGCTTCTTCATTGCCTTCTATCCCTTTATGGGCAGGTACCCACCGGTACTCTACCTGGATATTGTTTCTGACTAATGCATCGGTCCAGTTCATCGTTCGTAGTGCTAAAACCTGACCTGGTCCTGGCTCGTCCAATTGTATTCTTCTCAAAGTTGCCTGGGAGTCCGTAAAAACCGTAACCTTGGTAACTTCCTTTTCTTCTGTCATCTCATCCGCGATCTTCATCGCTTCCGACATCGCGTACATTTCCGCATCAAATGCTTCCTTCTGTCGGCCTAGGTGTACCCTTCTCTTTCTCCACCTTCCTTCCTCTTTCCATACCACTGCACACCCAACCCACTCATCTTCTTTCCTCACTCCATCAGTCCAAAAAACAAGTCCCTCCCTTTCCAACTTTGCCTCTTTCAGCGCTTGTTTCTCATCCTGAATTATCACTTTGCCTTTAAGGCATCTTTTTTCCATCGATAATGTCGTCCTCTCGTAACTCCTCCTTTCGAAAGGTTTATCCACCGGGATCAACTCATCAATCCCCTCCACCCTCTGTAAGACATTTCTCTGTATTTTTAACATTTTCCCTCCGCCTTACGCATCGGGCATCATCATCTGTCTCAACTTATACCGCCGAACTCGGTTATTAAGAAGAGCCTTTGCCGGTCGTAAACCTGCATCATTCATCAACGCTCCTTGAGGTGTTGCCCTAAAGCATCCGGTTACCCTTCTGCCCTGTTCATTCAACAACCTTTGCACCTCCTGAGCTCAACTTTCTTGTCCATGCCACCACAATTCAGACCCATACAACGCCACGGCCTGAACCGCCGCAACTTGAATTCGTTTGCATCCTTCCGAGCTTAATCCTTTCTTCGTGATCAAGGATCTCACCCTATTTTGCGCTTTCCTTGCTTTCGCTAAGGTCTTTTTCGTATGATCATTCAGGGTAAGCATATCGTCCAGCCATACCCCCAACCATCTTGTCGCTTGTTTATTGTATGGAACCTCATGATTTCCTACCCTTACCCGGGCATTCATCTTCGGTTCCTTATTCTTTCTTCGTCGTGTGAACAACATCGCTTCCATTTTTTCGATGTCGAACTGACAGGCATTCTTCTTTGCCCAAATTGTTGTTTCCGCAGCGCATCTCTCCAGTCGTTGTGTGCATTCCCCCACATCCTCACCTTCCACCACCCATGCCACATCATCAACAAAAGATATACCCTCACTTCCACACTCTTCTTCTTTTAGTTGAACTTGGCCGAACAACCCCGACAGGTATATAACAAAAAGGACTGGCGATACTGGCGACCCCTGCGGAACTCCCGTTTCCACATCCATACTATCTCCTTCCTTTCCGTCCATCGACATTATCACTTTTCTATCTTCCATGAAGCTTTCCACCCACCTAACCAAGTCGGCTTCAAACCCCACTTCTTCCATTCTTTTTATTAAGTTTCCCTTTGCCACATGTGGAAAGGCTCCCTTAACATCCATCAACAGCACAGCCGCGGTATTCCCCCTCCCCCACGCTTCTTCAACTTTCTTCATCAACCTTCCAACCGCGTCTATTGCTGATCTTCTTTTCCTGCATCCGAACTGTCTGTCGTGAAGTAACCTCCTCCGCTCACACTCCTCTGCTATTGCGTTGGCTGCCACTTTCTCAACCACTTTTCCCAGACAATTCAACAACGTTATCACCCTGTATGCCTTGGCGACTCCGTAATCTGGCTTATTCGGCTTTGGTATAACAACCCCCTTCGCTTCCTTCCAAACTCGGGGATGTATTCCTAACCTAAACGACACTTTAACGACATTAATTATCCTTTGGGAATCCCAATCCCACAATAATCTTATTGCCTTAAACCCCAGCCTGTCCGGGCCGGGTGCTTTTTGAACTGACTGATTAAACAGAGCCTCTCGGATATCTTCATCAGTGATGCGTTTCCACATTTCACCTCCCTCCTCTCGGGCCTTTCTCTCCACACCCTTCAAAGGTTTCGGAAATGCTTCCTCTTTTATCAACTCTGCCTTATCCTCCCAGGACTCCACCACCTCCCCAGTCCTAGATCGCAAAGTCTTTGTCGTTTGTTGTCCGCCTGGTTTCGTATATCTCAACGCCTGCCAGACTTGGTCTCTTGTGGCCGAAGATAAAAACTTCCTCCACATCTCCGTTTTCGACTGTCGGATCATTCTTCTCAGGTTGCTTCCCTGCCTCCTAACTTGTTGCTGCGATTCTTCCCCTTTCTTTCTGGCTCTCTTTATCGATCCCAAAATTTTTCGATTTTCCACGATCTCCGCCGTCCACCACCTCTTAGATCTCGCGCAAACCTTAACCTTTTTGCAGCACCTATTAAGATGATTAACGAAATTTCGCTGTATCCACTCAGCTTCCTTCTGTAAATCATCCTCACCGCTATTCTCATCCAAAACAGGTCTCTTTGAGCTCTTATCCTCCGACTCTTTTTGTGCTTTTTGATATTTTTCTTCCTCCTCCTTCGACTTAAGCCCATCAATATCCCATCCTGTAATTTTTCTCGATACTTTGGCTCCTTCCCCTTCGTCCCATCTTAACTGGGCACACACAATCGTGTGATCCGAAGTAGTTGCCAAATCTGTTGATATCTCCAGCCTATCAGCCATCGAGGCTTGAGTAACAAAGAAATCAATAAGCGATTCCGAAGTTTCGCCGTTTCTCGTATTCGAATGAGTTTCTTCCCCGTCCGTAACGTCGATCAAGTCGTACTCATCCAGAAGATTTTCCAAAAAGTTCGCATCTCGCTTTGGTGGGCACTGTGGGTCCCATCTATCACTATGAGCATTCCAATCTCCTCCCAACAGAATCTTTTCCTGCTCCATAATTTCCCTCCATCTTGCTGTCTGTGCCGGTCTGCCTTGACTTCTCACTCCCCCCTCTTGTCTCAGCTGATCATACACATTCACCAATCTCATTTTTCTACCCGACGGGTATCTTATATCAAACACCTGTACATCTCCGTCTCCCCCCTTATCAACTTCCGAAAACTCCAGGTGTGTATCTCTTCTTATCGTGGTCATGGTTCGTCCTCCCCTAACCAATCTATATCCTGGGTGGCTAATGTTGTATCCTTCTCTCTCCACATACGGTTCTTGCAACATCACAACATCAGCCCCCCAAACAATTCCTGTTTCCAACACTCCAATAGTCGCCTCATACCCCCTCCCACAGTTATGCATTACGCATTTCACCATGACTTCATGGGGGTTTCTTGGGTCCCTGCGTTGGAAGATTGTCCTTCGGTCTCTGGTGTCGCAACAACTTGGACTTCCGGCTCCTTTTCGACTTACTCATCATTCTGAGCTTTCTTTTCTGCCTCTGCAGTCGATGGTCCCCCATCCTCTACATGACTCGGCTCCTTTTGTTGATCAGTGGTAATATTTCGACGCTCCTCCTCTCTCTCCTTCCAGGTACGTCTTTCTTCTCTCGCTATCTTAATAGCCTCCTGTTTCTTAACGCAACAGTTGGCCTTCGCGATATGATTTCCCTTACAGTTGACACACTTGTCGACATTATGGGTGCAGTTCTGTCCTGCATTAGCTTTGCAACCTACTATGTTGCACTTATGATCCTTTGTTAGATGTCTCCCCGCACACAACATGCAAGCCGGCATCTTCAAAGACCCACACTTCGAGTCAACATGTCCTCATCTGCTGCACACTCCACAAAAGGAATCTGGTCCGGCATTCATAAACTTCTCCACATCATACTTTACTCCTGCCGCCCTCAGACCTCCCTTCAAAACTTTTTCGGCCATCTTACTACCCTTGACCGCGAACACAACCGAAGATGCTTTCTTTCCTTCCCCTTTCTTCTTCTGCACATCTTTCGGTCCTCCAATCCAGTTGATAGCGTGGGGCAACACCACCCCCTCGTTCTCAGCCTGCAATTCCTTCCTCAATTTTTCAAGTCCCCCTCCTGTCTTTTTCCCCAGGTACCTATCAAAATTAACGCCGTGCATCTTAACTTTCTCCCAAAGTTCAACTGATTCGATGTCCACCATTCCTGCGTCCACCTTCCTTGCTGCTTTAATCACGATTTCCCTATACCGAATCAACATTTCGGCCGTTGCTGCAGGAGTCGTAATTGTAGACAAACATCCTCGGGTGTTCTTCGTAACTCCCTGAACGCGAACAAAATGTGGAACCTTCGCCTCAACAAGTGCTCTATTCACTTCCGACGAAATATCCAAATCCTTCTTCTGAGAAAGTGGGAGGCCGTTATCCCTCTTAAAGGTAACTCTCCTCTTCTCCATCGAATTTTGTCCTGGGGGGACCGGCTTCATCTCATCCTTTTTCTGCTGCCTCTTAACCTCAACAAAGCCATCTCCCTTCTTTTTCTGGTTTTGTCCCGATTGTTGTTGTTGTTGTCGCTGCTCGGGTTGCTTTTTTGATGGAGGTGGCGCTGCGGCTCTTGACGCCCACGTATCCTTCTTCTTTTCTTCCGGTTTCTTTTCCGTTGTCTTTTCAATCGGTTTCTTAACCTCCGGCTTCTTAGTCCCAGCCTTCGGTCCCTTCGGTGTCTCTTTCACCTCCGGTTTTTTAACCTCCTTCTTCTTTTGTTGCGGTACTGCCGGTGTAATACCTGGTCTCTTTGCAATCGTAACCTGCCCACTCGGAGTGAACCTCGGAAACTCCTGCCTTTTCTCTCCCGGTGGGATAACCGGAGCATGCCTCGATGCCTCCAACTCCTGCTCATCCACCTGCATCTGTTCAATAACCCTCGCTACTTTCTCATTCTCCTCCTCCGAAAAAGTCGCCCTGGGTTCAAACTCAATATCGCTCATCTCTTCCTCCTCAGGGGTGGCTTCTACCTGTTTCCCCCTTCGGATTTCCTCCTTTCTACTACGTTCTTCAGCTGCATCCTCAAACCTCTTCACCACCCTATCCGTCAGCTGATCTATCATCTTTTCCATGCAACTTACCATTGCATTTTCAATTGTCTTGGCCATATTCACAGGTGCAATCTTGGCCAACTTCTTCTCAATCTTACTCAACCTCTCATCAAGTTTTTCCGCCCTTTTTTCTGCATTCTCTTTTTCCAACTCCACCCCAGTCTGCACATTTTGGGCTATCTTCCTTACCGACATAATTGCTGCATCGGTGTGATTCTGTCTCGCTGGGATATGTTGACCCTGCTGTTGGCACCAAATATCGTAGTTCGCGTCGTTTCTTTCTTGTCAAACGATAAAATCCCTCAGTCCGTTAGTGTTCCGAAGATACTCACCAATAAACTTTCCCAGATCTGCCGGTTCATCCCCAGTGGTCAAAACTTCTGCAGGCTTGGCCCAATCGGATTCAAGCTTTTTCCTGCTTGGCGTCTGCGGCATATTCAGGATTGGTCGTTCGGGCTTTACCGGCCTCTTAACTCCCGTCCCCTTATTGCGCTTTTTTCCTTTCTTCGTTGGCGTCATGTAGGGCGACTCGTCCCTCCACTCCACCTCTGTCATCGCATCATCTTCGTTGTCGCTACTATCGCTGACCTCGAATTTTCTCGGATTGGGTGTGTAGACTTTCCGGGTCTCTTCCATTCCCCCCTCTTTTTCGGCGTGTTGACTGGTATTTTCCTCCGACTGAATATACCTACGCGCAATAATTCCAGCACTCGCCCTAGGAGTCGAAAAAGGATCCTCCGAAAGGGCATTTGGAGCACTTAGAGGTAGACCCATATGGCTTCCCTCATAATTCGTAGATGGCAGAGGGGACGAAACCCTCTCCCTTGGTGTTTGCGACGGGAAGGAAATCTCACTTACCCCGTAATTTGTCGTGGGTGGTACTGTCGACAGTTCAGAAGAATCGTTGCCCTCATATCGTGTGATTCCCGTAACTCCCGTTTTTCCCGTCAGGTCGGAGTACGCTCTCATATCGTTCAAGTCACTGGGAATTTGTCCCGTGTTCACTCTGGAGGTTGCCTGGCTGTCTTCGGCTCTCCTCAAATCGTCTTCGAATTGGGCGTAACGCAATCCCGCTTCGAACTCTTCCTTCTTCTCTTCGTCCCTGAGTCTTGCGTACTCAGAATCTCCGTGAAGTTCTCTCTCCATTTTTTCGAGGTCGTCCCGCTCTACCGCCGTTCCGTCATGAGAAACTGGTCCGGTGATCTTATCAAGTTGCTGCTCGAGGATGGCCCCGATGCTGCTGCTAGTAGTAACTGTCGACTGCGCACTCGACATTTTTTCCTCCAAATTCTCCTTCACCTTCTTAAGTGACTCATTAAGGTTGAGCTGTCTTTTGGCTCCGAAGAGACTCATCGTGGGTAGCTTCTAAGCGGTTGAAGTTTGTTCAACTGAAAACCGAAGCAAAAATTTTCTCGCGATGTCAAAATTGATTGGATAAAATCGGTCTTGGCAAAACTAAAAGGTGGTGTGGTGTGTTGTCGGAGGTGCCCGTGTTGCGACCCATTCGTGGTAGCCGCCCATCCATGGACCCATGAATGAGACAACTAAAAAATATGGCAAATTAACAAAATCTTCACCTCGCTTCTATATATCTCTTTTATTTTCTAAGTTTATTAGCTTCGCTTCGCTTTTATATCTTATTTACAAGACTATTTGCTTCACTTTGCATCTATATATCTTCCTGTTTTCTATTTTTTCAGTCCATTTGCCTTGCTTTGCTTTGCTTCTATATATTTCTTTACAAGTCAGTTAGCTTTACTTCACTTCTATATATCTTGTTTTGCAAGTTAGTTGGCTTTGCTTCACTAAAAATTATTGGCTTCGCTTCCCTATTTTACTGACTCTCAATAGTCTTCTTAGTGGTGCAAATTAATTTGCATAACTTTTTTCACTCGTCCCATTCATGGAAGCACCCCATCCATGGATGGGGCGATTCCACAAATGGGACAGAACAGTAGCGTAGGGTATAGTTGACACCCACATATAGAAGATACCGCAGATATAGAAGTTAGGATCAGCTAAGGATAGTGCGAATCCGAGCAAGAGCAGAAATGCGTTGATATCTTCGTGCCATGATTGTAGGAGCTTGTTTGAGACCTTAGCGAGCTTTCTTGAGTCTAACAATGATCGCCGGAGCGTAGAGGCCTCCAGCAATCCTTTCCGTAGTCATGTAGATGTCGCCATTATCGACTTTAGAATTTAGAAAAGCGGTAACTACCTCTAGATGGTCGATATTCTATCCACATTTCCCGACCAGAGAGATGAGATACCAAAAGGTTAGCTTGCCAACAGGGATATAAGCCTAACCGAAATCCGTCTGCTCGTAGCCTTTGATAACTAGTCATATCTTATACCGTATCGACCCATCCGGGCTATGCCTAGTCTTATAGATCCACTTGGAGCTAATCAGCTTGACTTGCAGTTACAGTGCTTCCCGGAGTTCACCGCGGAGGTGTTGTTCAGAAGGATGGATGTACACTCCTCCTCATAGTCTGCCTTCAGTATCTTGTTGAGGGCTCTCCACAGCTTCCGTGTATGTTACTGGGTCCCTATTGATGGCTGTGGATGTGAGCGCCGATGCCATCAACGCTTCCGCGGTAGCGTTGCCTTAGCTTCTAGTGATATGACTTGTGGCTGGTGGTGGTGATGCTTGTCTTGATTTTTTGGTAATAGCTGCTTTCTTGCGGGTAGCGTGATTCTCTCGGCGGAGGCGTCGGCTGTGGGCGACTTTTTCTCTCGACACCGGTGATGATTGTGGCTCACGCATAACATGGTCACGACTGGGTGAGAGTAATGGCATCTTCCTCGTCAGGAATATATGTATGCGATCTCGAACCTGTACGTACAGGGAGACTTCGATGATTATGGGCATCGGTGGCATAATTAGTGTGGCTATGATCACTACTTCCGTGGCTTCACCCGTTCTACTAGCATTTGTGCGTTCATAGGGAAGCCCATCTCAACCCGTTCGGAGAAGGCCATCTCCTGTGTCGATTTCCTCGATGTATTCTTCATCTTCCAGTATCCCATGCATATCCGACTCCATCGGGTGAGATTACGAACCCAGGAACCCACATGGCCTTGAATTCGCACTTTTCTCGCAGTACCGAATTCCCGCAGTCATTGCCGCACTTTCTCGACGCACCTCGAAAATCGATCGAGTGAAACAAGCGACTGACGCCGAGTGATGTTACGGACCACAGTAGGTAACGGGGAAATTACACGCAAAATCCTTTGCCCCGTTTTGGGTTAGTTTGCTAGAGGAGGAGGAGGAGGAGGAGGAGGAGTATGTCCTGGAGTGGAATCCCATGATATTACGTCAATTTTTCAAATTCTCGGCAAAGAGTTACGGTTTACCGGCTAATTGCACGTGAAACCCTAAACCTTCGCCGAGAACTTGAAAAACTAACGAGGTTGTGCGCTTCTCGTACACTACGGGCATTGTAATATCTACAGCCTAGCACAAACGCCATAAAGAAGCCCTCCGACGGAAGTTCACAAATACATCTTCTTATTCACGTCGATTTTGATAGTTGGCAGGAAAATATGGAGCGGATGGTTCAGATGGCGCCAGTTCAGATGGAGCCAGAGCAGAACTCTTTACCATCGCTGCCTCTATTATTCGGCGGCAAAACACTTCCCCCCAGTCGGCGCGTAGAACTCAATCCCTGCAACAGGCTCCGTTCGCCGCTCCAGGATTCGGATTCTCCACGGCAAACCCTGCAGTGCTCGAACACCCATGTTGATTTGTCCCAGAATCTGTATTTCGCCTAGATACATATCCGGGAAGTATTCGAGCGCTAGCTTGTTTGTACGTTTTGAGTGATCTACTAACTAGAGGTAGATTCGATGCCCTACGTGTCCTACAAAAGAGTAAAAGGTAGCAGGCAGATAGCATGGCAGTGGGGGTTTAGCAAACCAATTGTGATACAATGACTTTGTCCCGAATCCTTTACGTTACCGAAGCGCAAACAACGAATTCTAGTCTCAAATGAAGGGCAAACAGCACCGCGAAGCCAATCTTCTATCGAATAGCTCCGAAAAGCCACTCGGACTAGAGTGATCCCGGCTGCCACCTGTCAACTTGTTCACATCATCGAGGACTTAAAGAATACACTACAGAATGCGGGATTTATTGTTGACCTAAAAATACAGTACCCGCCGCGATTATGATACAATTTCGAAATACATTAAATTAAAATTTCCATACGGGTTAGATGCAACTCGTTCAGCATTCCTCGAAGCATTGGGAAAGTGAAATATTCCGTGGAACCAAGTGACAAATCGGATATACCACTTGCGCACAAATTACGTGGAACGGTGTAGAAAGCGAGAGGAAGTGCAAACAGCGTTTAAGAACTTGTCGAACCATAGTTCGGACTCGCGGAAAGTGCCATGATCTTTGCTCGAAGTGGCAGCCCGAGCTGGCTGGACGGTGAAGTCTCATTTAAAAGCAATATTGCTATTGGCAGAGGGCATACGGCTGCAGTTAGCTGTTTGCTCTTTGCCATCGATGCTAGTACCCAGCCTGACAATGATATGCTGAAATGCAGGAGGTGAAGTCCGGAAAAGTACAATGCAGCGGAAGCTAGTTGGCCTATTAGGCCGGCGGAGGAGCTTTCGATCACGGGCGTACAGCTACAATTGTAAGGTTGACTACAAATGGAGGCAGAGTTTTCTCTCCGATACCTGCAGAGCTCGATCTGTCGTTCGCTGGGAGCCTGAGGAATGCATCAATAGATGTGGTTGGTCAAGCTTTTATTATCATTACAGGAGGGGAAGTAGTGCAAATATATGCATCCGAATTCAGCCGTTAAGATTCGGGCGAGAGGAATTCGGGATGTTAAGCATTGAACACAATCGATCCGATATTCGTAGTTCTTTGCAGCGGGTGGGGGGTATGCATTATGTCGCATGCCTCAGACATTAAAGTTTCGTTTGGGAGCGGGTGCAGGTGTTCAATTGTTATCCTAAGATGAGCTAGCCTAAAGGGGTATCTCCACTGCGGGTAGGTTTTTGTGATTGGCGATCCCGCAGCGGTCGTTTACATGTCATCGTTTGTTTGACATGTGCGAATCCCTACCCCTACCTATTTAGCGCTCTACAGCAGTTAAATAAAAAGTTTACCCTTAATACTGCGTCACCTCAGCAGCCAGCTCCGCCAACCCACCCCAAAATACTTCAATCTTTCTCCAAGTGTCCCCCACACTTTCCTGCTCCAATCGGCTCCTAATTCCTTTATCCTGGTTGTTCGCTCTGTTGACTAAGGGATTTAGCCCGCAGGCTATTGAGACTAAGGCATGCACGAGATTTAGCGGGCTTGGTATGGAGACTATTTCTCCGCCAACCTCGGGCTTGGTGCGAAGACTATTTCTCCGCCAACCTCGGGCTTGGTGCGGAGGCTATTTCTCCGCCAACCTCGGGCTTGGTGCGGAGGCTATTTCCCCGCAAGCCTCGGGCCTGATTAGTGTTTTTCTGTTGGTGCTGTTGCTTAGTGTTTTCTCTTATTGATTCGCACTTAGTGATTGAGATGATTTCTTTCTTTATATATATATGTCTATCTTCTCTCTCTCTGTACGATAGACAGTTCAATCAATCATCATCTCCCTCACCCTCATTTGATTCTCTCATCTGGTTATGAGCCCGGGCTTCAAGTTCTTTGATATCCCAAGCATACTTTTATGAAAGATAGTAATCTGTTCTTTCTTGTGGTGTGCCTGCTGTATCTGAACCTCCGCTGCCTTGTGGATCGACATCTATTAGTAGAGTTTTCATCATTCCTCCTCTTCCACTTTGAGACTGGAATCGACAACTATTAGTAGAATTTTTATCGTTCACTCCTGATCCTCCATCATCTCCATCATGTCAATCTCGACCTCCATCTCCAAACTCAATGAGCACAACTACCGAACGTGGGCTATAAAGGCTAAAGATCTCCTGAAGCATCTTAATGTCTGGCGAGTGGTTGACAGCTCAGAAATTATCCCTCGCCCTCCTGCTGCACCAGCAGTATCAGGATCAACTAATACTCCTACCGCTCCAAACCCTCTCGATCCTTCTTATGACTTTCAACATCAATCAACTGATTCTTGGTATCTGACACATTTCGATATCATTCTCCCAGACTGGAGAGCATACCGCAACAATTACGAAAAGGCGAATGGCACCATTCGTGCGCTCCTGGAACCGTCCATACGCAGCGGATATAAAGACGATATCTTTAACGATCCGAAGGTATTTTGGGAAGCCATTCAGTCAGACTTCGAAAAGGTCTTCAAGCTGGATGGTCGATTTGAGATGGCAAAGCTAACCGACTGCAAACTCGAACTATACCCATCCATCTCTGAATGGATCACCGGGCGGGAGAAAATCATCGATGATCTTGCGATCTGTGATATCACCATTGATGATGTGTGGCGGAAATTCTATATTCTCTCAAACCTCCCAAATAACGACGAACGGCGAAGCTTCGTCTTGACACTCAAACTCACCGAGAAGGCTGATACGGTTGCAAACATTACCTCCTACCTACTATCATTCGAAGCCACTCTCCACAGAGCAAAAGGCCTTTCTCCCGATGCCGCATTATTCATCACGAAGAAGGGCCATGGCCGAACATCAAAGGGAGTTGGTACGAAGGGTGAAAGTCGAGATCAGAAGAGTCAGGGCATCATGTGCCATGGATGTGGAGAGAAGGGACATATTAAGCCAAAATGTCGAAACAAGGATAAGTGGGCCTCATATGCTGAGAAGAAGTCAACAGTTGATGCTAATTTGGCTTCAACTGAATTGACTCCGGCTGAAAATACTGAGTCATGTCTCTTTTTGATCATGTCACCGAATTCAGTCCATCAGGCCATGGTGATCACGGTCAATGTGGCCACAGAGAAGTAACCTGCCGACTATTGGATCATTGACACCGGTGCGACAGATCATGTCACCAGAAATCGTCGCCTCTTCTCGTCCTTTAATCCCATGGCAAAAGGAGAGCATCAAGTCAAGACTGCAAATAATAACTTAGTCGATGCCAAAGGCTCTGGAACGATTTCATTCTACGTCGACAGACCAAGTGCGAAGCCAGCAAAGATTGTGCTCCAAGACGTCCTCTATGTGCCTGCTTGTGGCCAGTGTTCGCAACCATCCCGTCCATCCGGGATTGGTCAGGATGGGGACGGATCGCAAGAATCTGTCCATCCGAGAGCAGGATGGAGATGGCGCCGTCTTTTTGAGGCTGGACGGAGACAGACGGAAAGGACGGCCGTCGACGGAGAAGTTATAGAGCACATAACAAAAATTATAAGAAAATCATTTCAATTACTATTCTGACTGTGATGCAAGATCTGTGAGCATCTGCTCCATCCATACTATTTCTGACTCTGTTTCTCCAGAGATTACGCCCTCTGCACCCAGGATTTCATACATTCCAAAACCTGTATAACATTATCAGGCTTGATTGGGTTTAATCTAAAGATATACAGTAACCACCCGATGACGGGGGATGACGGCCGACATTCCGTCCGTCCTGAGGAAGGATGGAGACAGACGGCCTTGGCGCCATCTGTCCGTTCTGGAGAAATCCCGGACGGACGCCCGGGGACGGGATGGTTGAGAACACTGCTTCTGGCACCAATGACCTTCTCAGTATCATCCAGTTGATGAGGAAAGGAGTGAACTTCGAGTTCAATTTGGATGGAGCAATTGCAAGTCTCGGATCAGTACTTGTCTACCAAGCGCCATTGATCAACAGTCTATTCATTCTCAGAACCTCTCCTTTCACATCGACCTCGATGGTTTTCGATACACTGAATCAGGTCCAGAATACAGAGATGTACTCTGGCATTCGGCAGAAAGTTGACGAGAAATATATCCTTGTCTGGCATGCTCGTCTCAGTCATCTCTCTCTGCCAGCAATTAAGCGGCTCCCCAATTCTGTCAATGGCATCCAATTGCATGCCAGGAGCTCATCGGCATGCTCTGGTGAGGCCTGTATAATGGGAAAGATGTTCCGGAGACCTTTTCAGCCCTTGACTTCGGAGGATAAAGCCAAGACTCGACTTCTTGAGCTCATTCACTCTGATGTGATTGGGCCAATGCAGACTCAGACGATGCGAGGTTATGGCAATATTATTATGTTCACCGATGACTACTCGAGATATACTGAAGTGTACTTCATGAAGCTGAAGTCAGAGGCCTCTGTGCAGTTCAATGAGTATGTAGCGAGGGTGGAGAAACAACATTCCAAGTCGAAGGTATGCAGGATCAGAGTTGATGGTGGAGGAGAGTATGGCAGCAGAGAGAAGTTTCTCAATTATCTGGCACAGGAGGGCATCACTAGGGAAGTATCAGCCCCATACTCATAGCAGCAGAATGGGATATCGGAGAGATGCAATTGCACAGTATTGGAACCGGCACGGTCCATGCTCAAGCATGCTGGGATGCCAAATACGCTCTGGGCTGAGGCCGTAGCCACAGCAGTCTACATCTAAAACCGACTACCAACCAGAGCCATCCCGAACTCGACTCCATATGAGAGATGGACTTGAAAGAAGCCAGACATCTCACACCTTCGTAGTTTTGGTTGCTTAGAACTTGCCTGGATCCATGGAGATCACCGAAAGAAGCTCGATAATCACACCTACAGATGTGTCTCTCTTGGATATTCGGCAGAGACATCGACGCAGTACCAAGTTATGGATATCTCTACGGGCCGAGTCTTCATGGCCCAGGATATCGAATTTGCCGAGGCCATCCTCTACTACCAGCTGTTATCTCAACCAACAAAACTCATGCTCGAGCCAGCCAGCGAGCTTCCAAGTGGTGAGCCTGCTCCTCCTGTTGGACCTCCCCAACAGCTCTTAAAGGCTAAGCCTCGACCGATTAATCCATTTGACGACTCGGATGATGATCTATCACCACCTCCTGATAGCCCGGAGCCAGATCGAATGCTCAAAGAGTTGGAGAGCGATCTAAAAACGACTGCTCCGGCCACATCATCTCGAACTCAGAGTGGAAGGAGCACAATCATGACGGCCACGATGATCAAGCCAGGCCCGAAGACTTACCGTGCTGCCTTGAACTCCGAGAATGCTGATCAATGGAAGGAAGCCATTGGGAAAGAAGTGTCATCAATGGAGAGCCATGGAGTGTTAACCATTGTTGAGAGGCCCCCTGGAGATGTTAGTATGATCGAGAGCCGATGGGTGATGGGCAGAAAGCTTCTGGCCAACGGTCAGACTGAAAAATGGACGGTCCGACTAGTTGGTCCTGGAGATGAGCAAAAGCCTGGAGATTACAATGATATCACATCTCCAGTCATTCATTCGGCCTCAGTTTGACTTGCCCTTGGCATAGCAGCCAAGCATGACCTTGAGATTGCCGTACATGACATCCCGACTGCTTTTCTCGGCTGCCCTAAGCAAGAGACTCTCTATATGCGCCTCCCCGATGGCGAGTGGCCTGATGACCCCGCTTGCCGAGCTCGCCCAATCGTCATGCTGAATAAGACCTTGTATGGCATCAAGCAGGCAAATAGAGAGTACTTTGAAGAAGTCTTCGACTGTATTGTCGATGATCGAGGCCTCCAAGCCTCAGTTGCAGCCCCTGGTCATTTCTTCGGTCGCATACACGGTAAACCAAATGGCATTCTTATCCCCCTGTACGTTGACGATATCATCATCATTGGCAGCCTGGAGCTCATATCTTCTATTGCTTCTCGGCTATATGATCGATTCAAGGCAGCAGGCCGTGTACCTGTGCCTGGCACATTCCAATACCTAGGCATGACTGTTATTCGAAATCACAGCAAACAGTCAATTGCCATCGATCAGATTGGATATATCAACCGAAAACTTGACCGCCTTGAGATGGCCAGTGTCCCCAACCGGCAGGGCTGACCTACAGTCACCTGCAGGTTTACCTACAGTCTAGGCCGGGCATCGGTTGACAGAAAGCTGGCCGGCCAGGTACGGAATACGAAATGACTGCGGGGATGCACTCACCTATGGGCACCGGCAGGTGACCTGTCAGCCCTGCATAAGAATCCAGGTTACCTGCGAAGCCTGCATACAAATTCAGGTACCTCTCAGACTTTGCGGTAGCTACTCATGAGAAATAGCACTGGCAGCAGTCAGCTTGTTTTGCAGGGCCCTGCTGGGCCCGGCAGTCCATAATACGGTCACCTGTATTTTCACAGTCCCTCCAGGTGAAGATTGTGAGACCTGCAGGCCGGTCAGCTCAATCTGAAGCCGGGCCGGACTGGCTGTCTGAGGACACTGGAGATGGCCAACTGCCGAAAACGCTCAATGCCATTGGAAGTGGGCCACAAGCCCCATGCTATCCAGGCTGATGAGCAGCCATTTGACACTGGAATGTACCAGAAGGCCATAGGATCTATTCTCTATGCTGCCCTCAGCACTCGAGCAAATATCACGTATGTGTGCGAAATGACGAAGTTTTGCAATGGTGGATGAGGTGTCACCATGTAAACACTCCTTGATGTGATCGATTGCGAGTTGAGTGTGTTGGCGAAGATCTTGGCGATTGCGCGGGGTTTTGAGAAGGAGAATAGTTTGGTGCTTAACAGGCGAAGGTACAGAACATGATGGAAGTTGAGTTAAAACCGAATCCGGATTGATTGGAAAGATGCCAGTTGTGCGAAAGGCGGCTTTGATGATATTTGCTGTATAGGCTGCTATACGGGCTACAGAATAGAACCGCCAGAAGGTTCCCTTTACAATACCAGTTCTAGTATCTCGCATATGATCATTTGCTGCATTTCCATAGTACTATTGAAGAGGTCCAAATAGCCCAACATCGAGAGGTTGTAGAAGATGAGTTGAGTGAGCATAGTGTTAGAAACGGGTCCGGGTTTTGACCAGCGGTTCTGTTCGGTTCGGTTCCAGACCCGGGCAAAAACACGACCCCCGTTGTCTTGGCGGGTTTGTTACCTGGACCGGACATAGAACCGCGGGTATCTGGCAGGGTTGGAACCGGACCGCGGTTCCAAATATACGGTTCCAACTCCTTTGGCTCCAATTAAGTATTTGAGTTCTGATCGTATCAAAACATGATCAGTATGTAGATTGTGCAGTTTTAGTTGCTCTTTCACCTCCCACTTTCAGATTTGCGATCCGACTGATATTCGTTGAGTGGTTGTGACATAATGGCTGATTTTAAGCGAAATTGGCGGGTTTTCGATCGCGACTCAACGAATACTTGTTGGATCGCAAATCTAAAAGCGGGAGGTGAAAGAGCGACTAAAACTGCACAATCTACATACTGATCATGTTGTGATATGATCAGAACTCAAATACTTAATTGGAGCCAAAATGGTCAATTTCAAATGCCGGGTTTTTAGAGGTAAAACCGCCCCATTTCCGACGTTCCGGGTTTTTCGTATGGTGAGACCCGTTGCCACTGGCCGGGTTCGGGTGGAACCGGACCCGGAACCGACCCGGCAATTTGTACCCGTTGCTAACACTAAGTGAGCAGGAAAGCAGAAAAGAATGATATTGTGTGCGAAGGCATACTGCATCAGCAAAGAATATTTCCGTCCGGGTGGAATGGCTCCGTCGGAGTGGACGTGTTCCATCAGAGCCATCAGAGACACCCCGGTGGCGGATTACTCCGCACCCGGCGTCAATTCAACGCGTTGTCACGGCGCAAGAAGGTACGAAGGTACTTGGGAAATATAGAAGAAAGATACGGAAGGTGTGGAAGGAATTGTGTTACGGAAAGGCGGAGACGTT
>Ga0307515_10005088_pt1 | contig 26712 bp, 25 predicted proteins | sample 17_EM_MG_FD_194513 | JGI IMG/M metagenome (GOLD analysis project Ga0307515, IMG submission 194513) | Populus trichocarpa ectomycorrhiza microbial communities from riparian zone in the Pacific Northwest, United States - 17_EM | ecosystem: Host-associated > Plants > Roots > Unclassified | place... | reverse complement strand
GTCGCTCGTACGGATTCCACAGCTCCTCCGCGCTCATCGCATTACTCATGCTTTGTTGCTCAGGAATTCATCTTGACCCTGTCCAACTCCAGCCTGGCTCCACCCACTAAACCTTGTGGAGAGCCTCCTTTCGAGGACGCGACATCACGATAGGTGTCGTCGACCTTCATTCAGCGAATCCGGACGACCTGCGGATGCATGGCCCATTGGGCGACACCCCGCAAATCTTCACGACAGAAAATCAGCGAGCGCCGGATGTATTCATAGGGCTTATATCTCGCAGTTGCGCCCCTCGTTGCGTTGCCGCTCGCACTCGCACCGAGCCCGGGGAGTCAGCGTGTTGATCTGTATCCGCTGCACCGACCTGTTCTGGATGATCGTTCCCGATGCCGCATCGCGACCTGTGATGCGGCGCGTCGTCAAGGAGTTTGCGGTTCGTAGCATCGGCGGCCGGCCAGGTCTGGCGCTCAGCATCGAGCCTACTGGGCCCCGTGACGGAGTAGGAGGATGGCATTGACGTCGCTGACGACGAGGGAGTCACCGACGACCGCCAGATATTGCGGGAACGCGAATCGGGGTGTTTCGCCGAGTACGGCTCCGGCCAAGCCGGCGGTCCCCGCGACCGTCGTTGTGGTCCCGGTCGCGCTGATCCTGCGGATGGTGGAGTTGGCCGTGTCGGCCACGTAGACGTTGCCGGCGCAATCGTCCGCCACGCCTGTCGTGCTGTTGAAGCGCGCGGCGGCGCCGATGCCGTCCGCGCTGCCTGGAACCCCGGAGGTGCCGGCCAGCGTCGTGACGACTCCGCCGGTGGTGATCTTGCGGATGGTGGCAGCCCCGGCGGGCGAGCGGTCTGGGCGATCGCGGCCGACGCCCGGCTCCGGCCGTGGCGAGGGCGGAGCGGCGGTGCAGGTTGCCCCTGGCGGATCTCGTCGACACGGGGCTCCATGTCACGCGCCTCGCGCTCGGCGGGATCAGCCGGCGACGACAGCTCGATGCGGTCGCCGCCGGGTTGCGGCAGCCGGCCCTGATCGTGTTGCACGACGTGGGTGAGCTCGTGCAGCAGCAGGCGGTCGCCGGCCTCGCTGCCGGGTGTGAACTGGCCGCGGTTGAAGTAGATATGCGAGCCCATCGTGACCGCGCGGGCCCCGGAGCTTTGCGCCGCGCGCGCCGCGGCGTCGTCGGTATGGACGCGGACGTGGGCGAAGCGATGGCCGAACAGCGCCTCCATGCGCGCCCGCAGCGCGACGGGCAGCGGCTCGCCGCCGGACGTCGACAGCTTCGCCAGCTCGCGCTCGGCGCCGTGCTCGGCGGTGCGCTCGCTGTACGCCATCGCCCGGCGGGTCACTCCGTCCGCCCAGCCCCGCGCACGCTGGGTCCATTCCCGCGCGGCGCCGCCGCTCCACGCGTCGGCCGCCGCGAACGCACGCTGGCCGACCTTCGCCAGCCGCGTTCCGCCGAGCAGGCGCGCGGCGCTGCGGCCCACGCCCTGGCCGGCGAGGGTCAGCTCGGCACCGAGCCCCCGCACGTTGGCGCGCCAGACATCGACCGGGTGCGGCGCGAGGATCGCGCCGTCGTGCAGCGCCGCCGCGACCGCATCCGCCAGACCCGGAGCGCCGCGCTGGAGCGCCGCGCTCAGCTCGCCCCTGCGATCCAGACGCACGACCTCCGCGATCTGCGTCGCGCGGTCGGCGTCTGTGAGCGAGCGAGCGCCGGTGGCCGGGGTGCGCGTGTGGCGCAAACGATCGAGTGCCGATTCCGCTCCTCCAGATCCGGGCACCGCCCACGCGCGCAGGCCGTGCGAGAACCGCGCGCGCGTACCCGCCGCCTCCGCGGTGCGCGGCGGACGAACCGGCGAAGTGGACACGTCCTGGGCAGCGCGTGCTCGCGCGCGCTGCTCGTCGGCATCCACCAACGTCGTGCGGCCGGGGATCCGCGTCGCCAGCGCGTCGACTGCCCAGGGGTCGAGCGCCAGCCCCGTGATCTCGACACCCACGCGCGTGACCCGCCCGACGTCGGGCAGCAGGCGTCCGCCGCGCCTGGCCGCCACGGCGGCGAGCGCGTGGAACCGCCGGCGCGCCTGCACATCCCGGCGCCCGATGCCATCGGTCGCATCAGCGCTGACCCGCGCCCAGATCGCGAGCGACAGCTCGCCCGTCAGCCCGTAGCGAGCGCCCTCGGCGATCGGATCGAAGTCGGCCTGCTGGCGCAGACGCATCAGCTCTGGGGGATACACCAGCCTCGACCGCTTCTCACCATCGCGTTCCATGCCCATCGCTGCCTCCGACTGACGGTCTCGCCCCAGCGCAAGGACTGCATTGTACCGGATCCCGTCACCCCACCGACAAAACGCTTGTCGCCGGCTCGGCCCGGCAAGGCTTGCCAACCACGCCGTGAGCTCGGAGATCGGCAGCAGTGCGCGAGGACTGCGGAAGGTGTCCTTCAACGCTCGCGAGAACTGACCCACCCTTGCTCGCGAGAAGTAACCCAGGCGGTGGCGTCGGATCGCGGCGCGAATTGCGAGCGTGGCGGCTGGTCACGAAGCTCGCGGCCGATGAATGCCCGAAGGATCACCGTCTTGGTCTCGTCGGACGCGCTGCGAGCACCGCGGAGACGGAGCTGCGTACGGAGGTCCTTGGCGGGGATGACGGCGGTGAGGACCTGGTCGAAGCGGCCCCAGAGCATGAAGCGCTTGGCGTCGGGGACACCGAGCCAGAGCTCCTGGCTCAGCTTGACCGCCGAGAGATGTGCGCCCCAGACCGACCGCGCCATTGCGACGATTCGCTACTTCGAGTCCCAGGGCAGGCTCGACCAACTCGCTCGGACTGTTCAGCAGGTCATGACCGGAGACCGACACATCGGCACGGACCCTCGGTAGCCCCGTCCACGTCGCCGACGCGGGCAAGTTTAACGGAGAACGTGGCGTGTAACGATGTCCTGGCGATGATCGCACGGACTGGACGTGTCATGTCTCGGAGGTCAACTCGCGCTGGATGCTGTCGCGCTACGCATTGTGCGCGAAGTCCGGCCCGTAGCGTTCACGTCGAAACACATGGCAGCCATCTCCAACTCGGCGTCAATGGCCTCCGGTTCCACAACCGACTCGACGATCACCGGGCACTCAGGGATGAGACGAGCGATTTCGCGGACCGCCCACACGCTCGCCATGCTCAGGGGTTGGTGATGCGCCGTGACGTCCAGCTCGCTCAGGTGAAGCTGCACGAGCCTGCTGCGATAGTCACGGAGCATCACTCGCGCGACCCCGAGCGTAGGATCGACCTGCTGGGCATGGCCCAGGTCCAGGCAGAACGATGCCTCCGGCAAGCGCTCAAAATGACCTGCGAGCTCCTCGCTGTTGCGCCCAGAACGCTTCCGGTTATCCATGTTCTCGATGCAAGCCCAGCGCCCAAAGTCCCTCCAGCACCCGTGGTCATTGATCGCGTCCGGATGGATGACCACCGGCCAACCACGGTCGATGCATGGCGACAACAGCTCGGCAGCCATCGCCTCCTGCATCACACGCAAGCGACTCGGCGCGTGAATAGAAATGTACGTGAACGCACTCAGGTCTAGCTCACCGAGCGCTGCCATCAAGCTGGGAAGCTCCGATTCGCGAAGGGCCGACAGCTCCACAGCACGAACTCCTCGCCCGGCTAGCAGGGTGAGGCCACGTCGAAAGTCACCGAGGGCCAAAGCCCCGGTCGAGAAGCCGATGGATCGCATCAAAATACTCCGTATCGTTGGGTCGCCGCGGTCAACACCGAATCACTGTCGAACAGTAGCTTGGTCAACGCATCCTGGAACTCGTTGCCAATGACGCGTGCCTCCTTGAATACCTCGTCGCTCAAAGCATCCTCGACGCTGAGCTTCTTCAAGTGGTTTCGTTTTCCACTGTCCGCGAGGACTCCAAGAAATTTATCGTATGCATCGAGAATCTCGGCTCCGCAGGCACCAGCGTTGAAGTCGAGGGCAAATCGCGATACGGCCTGAAGTGGCGTACGGTTACTGAAGTCGAGAAGAAAATCCTGCAAGGCATCCGTGAAGTCCTTCTCCGTCGCGAAGCCCGCGTTCTTGAGTGCGGCAACGGGACGAAGCTGGCAACTCAGGCACATCATCAGCCCAGCGACGTAGATCAGCTTCCTGGACACCTGCAACTTGAAATTGCGGAGCGCCCATCCGCCGTCTCTCTCTCGTCGTTTGCTCGCGTAGTCAACAGTCATCGTGCGCCAGAAGCGAGCGATATCGTTCAGCAAGAATCGCGGAACACGAACCGTGTAGTCATGCGCGGCACGATAGCCGCGATCCTCTTCCACATAGCGCCGTAGCAGCTGCCGCATGACGCGCTCCCTTACGCCCGCGTGCTCGAACAGCGTCCGCGATTCGAGGAGCAGCAGAAGTCTTCGCGTGGTATTACGATTCGTGTCGGCGTCGCCACCGATCAAGTGAACAAGATCGTGGCTGAACACAGGACATCCGAACACCTGGGTCGGTCCAGGCGGGTTGTCCTTGAAGAGTTGAGCAACTGCCTTCGCGGCATCCAGGTGCTGCGGGCTCGCAGCGCCATCGATCAGCAGCGCCCAGTCGACATCGCTGCCGGCGGTGAGCTCGTCGCGCGCCAAGGAACCGAACACGAGGAGCGAGCAGTCGGCCGGAACAAGCCGCTGTACCAGCCCCGTGATGCGCTCGCGTTCGACCGCTGCTGCGGCAGCACAGGCGTGGATGACTGGCCACATCCGGCCGTGCGTAGCGGCAAGCTCTGCGATCGCATCTGGCTTCTGCTTCACGTGCATGATCGGTACGCGGCGAGTTTCCCGCCCGTGGCGGCCGAGGGCAAGGTCACGCGAGGCTGCAGCCCTTGCGCCACGGCGGGAGCATCGCTCGCAATGCGTCGAGATCGCGGAGGATTGCGAGGAGATCCCGGGTCGACTACGTTGCCGACCAAGGTATCGATGGCACGCACTGGGAGTGTCGTCATTGTCGCCGCGTTGAGGCTCACGGGCTGCGCTACACGTTCACCGGCCTGGTACGTCGGGCGAACGTGGACGCGGTGGTCCGCCGAGCGTTGACCGGCCACCTGACCGAGGAGATGCAGCGGCACTACTCGACCGTTGGCCTGGACGAGAAGCGGGCGGCGATCGCGGGCGTGATCCGCCTGGTGGCGTCGGAGTCCCGCCCAGCACCTGCCCGGCGCAGGTGGGACCAGCGGTGGGACCACGGCGGTCCCACCTCAGGAAATGAACTGACGCCATGTCGAACCCGGGTTTCCCGACGAGAAGCGGTGCGAACGACACCCCACCTTCGACCCCACCTGGAAGGCGTCTCGAGCCGTTTTCGAGCCGCGGAGGTGGGAGTAGCGGTGGGAGTGAGGGCCTGAAATCGGCCCTAGCGTGTCGTAAGTATCGAGCGGGATACCAGATTCGAACTGGCGACCTTCAGCTTGGGAAGCTGACACTCTACCGCTGAGTTAATCCCGCAGGTGCTCGTAACCATAGTCGAAATCGCTGCAGGGTCAAGTCTTCGTGGCTCCTGTTCGCGCCGGCATTCACCGTCCCGACCGAAGGTACGTTCATCGGGCGAAGCTGTCCACGTGCAAACCCTTGGAACTGCTTGCCCTACCTGCGCGCGCACGCGTGGCGAGCTGCCAAACCTCCGAGACGGCATCGTACACGCTGTGATCGGCCGCGCAGCGCTTCCTGGCGAGCCGCTCCGCTACCAGCGGGGGCAGTCCGAGCCCATGTTCCTCCGCACGCCGACCCGGCCCTCAGCCAGCAGCGACGGTTGATATCGCGCGCGCATGCGCGACCGAGGCGAAGCCGGAGGTGCCACCTGCGTGCGCTGTAGGATGGCGACGTGGAGACCGCAGAAGGCCGTATCTCGGAGCGAACTGAGGTCGCCATCGACGAGATCGACGACGAATGAGGGGAGTAGATCGTTCCGGTGCGCCGCGAACGAGGTGGATCACCACCTTGACGCGTGCCCGGGGCGAGAGCTGGGTCGCCCCTCCACTGGAGGCGCGGTATGCTCGCGCGCGGTCCGTGGCCATCCCCAACCTTACCTCTGCCGGCCTCTTGCCTACCGGAATTCACCTTGCGACCCTTCAGGAAGTCGAGATCGCGTTCGGACGCGGAACCGACACGCGGCTCGGTCTCTACGAGAGCTTGCGCGCGTTCCTCGAGCTGGCGCGTTCGTGACCGATGGAAGCTTCGTGACGAACGAGCCGGACCCGAGCGATGTCGATGTGGTCTTGATTCTTCCAGGTCTGCAATTGAAGCGTCTCATGACGCATGCTGACTATCTGAAGCTCGAAAACACGACGGTCAGGGAGATGTTCGCGATCGACCTCTTCATCGATCCAGACCTGGAAGGGATGGCCACGTTTTTCCAGAGGCTGAAGATCGAAGACGCACTCGAACGTGGCGTGCCTCCTCGACACCTGCGCGGAGTCGTCCAGGTGGCACTATGACCGGCGATACCTTCACTGCTGCCGCACGCGAACAGATTCGCTTCATCCAAGATCGTCTCCTGGCCGTGGCGCGCTGGGCGAATGGATCGGGTGTCGATGACAACGCAACAGAGTTCCTGGTTCAGCCTTATCGTCGCCTGCTCGATGAGATGTATGAGCGAGATCTCCCGCTCGCGAAGCTGGCCGACCAATCTGATCTCTTGCTGCATGTTCGTGGACCGGCTGCCTCCGCGCCCACGCCCCGCGTTTCAGTCGTCACTCGTTTGCTCGGTGGCACACGAGACCAGGTGACGCGGCTCGCAAAGCAGCTCGGCGGCGTGACGACAATTCGAGTGCCGGCGGCGCTCGATATGGGTCTTGTCGGGCTCGCCGAAGGAAGCCTGTACATCGGCTTCTCCGCGGATGAGAACGATGATGCCGAGCTGACGCGAAATGCGATAGATACGATTGCCATTGCGAGCAAGCTCGTCGCTTCGGACCAGCCGCTCGAGGCGCTCGCCGCGGAGTTCCAGGATCCGGCCGTGCGCGACATGGCCGTCGCCGCGATCCGCCACCTGTCGCCGTCCGGCCATGCGGGCATCACGGAGATCGCGCTGCTTGGACGCAGGGTGCACCATCGGGTGTCGTTGTCGACCGAGACTCGCCGCCACGCGCGGCGGCTCATGGCACAGCCGCCGCTGGCCACCGAGCAGCGCATGCTGCCCTCGACAACATCGTTCGTCGGAACGATAAGGGAGCTCGACCTGGACGCGTCCAGGTTCGAGATTCGCAACGTCGATGGCTTTCCGGGCGGAGTGCGTTGTGCGCACGAACTGGATGAGCAGGACGTCAAGCGGCTCGTCGATCTACGCGTACGCGTGAAAGGCCGGCCCGAATATGGACCAGGGAACGACGTGCGCCTCCTCTGGGTCGACGAGGTCGAGATCCTGGAGTGAACACCGCCGACGGCAGGCACGGTCAATTGAGGTGGTCGGACAGGTCAGCGGGCGCGCGGCGCATCGAGATGAGATCGGCCAGCTCGGTTGCCTGGATGGCGGCGAACCGCACTGACTGCATCTCGTGAAGCCTGTCGAACGCCTGCCGGCCGCGCTCCTTGCTGCGCGCTTCGCGTAGCGCGATGACCTCGTCGAGCAGGCGGGCGACGCGGGGATCGCGAACGACCGCGCGGAAGAAGCTCTTGGACCGGCGCGATTGTTTGGCGCGGTAGACGCGGAGCGCGCGCGATAGCGAGACGCCGGTGTTGTGGTCGCTCGCGTCCTCGTAGGACACGGGGGACCGCATCGCTGCTGCCTTGTCGGCGAGCATCCGGGCCGCACGCGGGGCGCTGAGCGCGGCGCGCAGGAACGCTGGAAGGACGCGATCGAGGCGGCCGCGCTCGTACTCGGCAAACGCGATGAGGAACCCCGACGAGGGGTCGATCTCCAGGAAGCCTTCGATCGGCGAGACTGCGGCCCAGTCGCGGGTGTTCAGCCCGATGGTGGCGCGATGCCACGAAGCGGACTCGACGTCGCCGCACTCCTGCTCGAGCCGGTCGGATATCCGCCGGGCGTCGTCGAATCGGCCGTCCTCGACGAGCGCGAGGGTCAGATTGCGCAGGCCGCGCATGTACGGCCGCGTGTCGTGGTCGCTCCAGTAGCGCTTCCTGGCGATCTTGGCGGGGAACAGCTTGCGGCCGAGCTCGATCGTCTTCTCGAAGTGAGCGACCGCGGCAGAGTGGTCGTTACGGGCGAGGGCGATCAGGCCGAGGTAGTTGTAGCCCTCGGCATAGCCGTCGAAGCAATCGATGAGCAGCTGGAAGATCGTCGCAGCCTGGTCGTAGTCTTGGCGATCGTACAGATCGGCGGCCTGCTCCTCGATCTCGGGCGGGACGTGACGGCCCCAGCCGCGCAACGCGAACTTCCAGCAGAACTCGTCATCGGCGGTCCACTCGTTCTGCTCGCCATCGCATAGCTTCAGGCGCCATGCGATGAGATCGGCGAGGAACGCGAGCTCGCGGCGGTGGTCCTGGAGGACCTTGGCCGAGGTCGCGAGGTCCTGCGGATCGGTGAGCATCAGCTGGCGGGCGAAGCTGCACAGGTCGCCGCGGAAGCGCTGGCGCAGCCGCTCGGGGCCGTAGTCGTAGCGATCCGGCAGCACGCTGGTGTTGTCGGCGATCGCGCGGCCGATCCTCTTCCAGTCGAGCTTGATGTCGGGATACTTGTGGGCCCAGAACGCGCGGAAGCGGCGGTTGCCGTCGGCGCCGTTGCCGCGGATCGCGAGCGCCTCGGGCTTCGAGTAGATCGTGAACAGGATCTGCTGCTGCACCTTGCCGGTGCCCGGTTCGCGAACCCCGTGCACGATCGCGAGCTGGTTTCCTCTGACCCGAACGTACGGCATGACGGCCCCTTGTTGTGTCGTGATCTGGTAGCAAACACAACACGCGCCTGGCAAGCGCTTTCAACGAACGTTGGCTATCCGGCTGGAAGCGCAGGAGCAGATCCCGAGACGAGCGGCTCGGCGGGGCTCACCGCTGGCTCCTTGGGGCAGCCGAGGCACGACGAAGTCGGATTCAATGGTCGGCTGTCCCGGGCTTCGGGCTGGTGCCGGCGGCCGGCGGTGGCGCAGCCGGGCGTGCCGCGGGAGCGGGTGGCGGCGATGGTGAGCGCGTGGGCGGAGCCTTGTCGGGGGATGCCGGCGGTGCGGCTGGCTTCGGGGGCGTGGGCTCGAGATCGAGGGCCGGCCGGACCTCGTGGCCGGTCAGCTCGAGGATGGGCTTGATCGTGTAGCTGGTCAGCTTGCCGGCGGTGACGGCGACGGTCCGGGACAGCGTCAGGAAGCCGGGCCGGGTCGCCACGACCTGGTGCGTGCCGGGGAGCAGGAACCGGTTGGCCGCGCCGGGTGCCTTGAACAGCGGCGCGCCGTCGAGCGTGATGTCGGTGCCGGCGTCGCGGCAGGCGATCTCGAGGTGCGCGAGTTGCGCCTCGAGGTTCTTGCGGTGCTGCAGGCCCTCCTCGTACTTCTGGGTGTCGAGCGGCCGGGCGCCGTACACGAGGCTTCGCTCGAGGTTGCCCTTGGCCTCGACGGGCTGGCCGAGGTTGATCAGACAGAGTGCGATGTTGTAGCGAATGGCAGGGTGGTCCCAGTGGCGAATCGCTTCTCGATACTTCGCGAGCGCCTGGGCAAACCGCGACTCGGCGAACTCCTGGTTACCGGCGGTGTAGAGCTCGAGCGCGAGGTCTTGCTCGTGTTCGGAGACGCCCTTGGCCCAGGGCCGGTCATCGCTCGCTGGGGACGGGGACGGCGCTGGCGAGGGCTGAGCGAGCACTGGCGCCACGGGCAGCGCGAGCATGCACGCGACCGTCCACGCGAGCCGGTTCCTGACGTTGTTGTGCACCGTTCCCTCCTCCTGTGCTGCCCTTCGTGATGTCGGCGAAGAGTTCGCATGGAGAGGCGCAACCGGTCGACGAAACCCACCAGGCGGGAGTCAGCGGTCGCCGCGGCGACCGACCACTCGACGGCGCGATGAAGCCATGGTGGGTTCCGGACGCCGGGTGCGCTTGCATCACCGGGACCTCCAGCGGATGCGACATGAACCGGAGAATGCGCAGGGAGCGAGTGGGGACGGCCTTGCCGGCGCAGATGCAGATGCTCGCCGTGGTGGTCGCGGCCGCGGTCGCCGCGGGGGGCTGCATCGAGGGCGTCGCCACGTTCCGCTCGACGATCACGCCGAGGAAGGCCGCGCCGATCGAGCGGCTGCTGGTGCTGCTGGATACCGGGGGCGAAGGCGACTGGTACGAGGGAGTCCAGGTCGGCCTCAAGCACGGACTCGCCGGCTGTGGCGTCGCGCCGACGGTGCTGGTGTCGGTGCCGCTGGAGCTGGAGCCGGTGGGACGCGCGCTGGAGACCGCGAGGGCGGTGGGAGCCGGTGCGGTCCTGGCGATCGTCGGACACGGCGCCACGGCGACGTTCCGCGACCTCAACGCCGAGCGCGTGCTGAGCTTCGAGCTCTGGATCGTGGACCTGGCATCGCGCAAGGTGACCTGGGCGGCCGAGGCGGATCTGAAGGTGACCACGGGCCCGTGGATGGCCGGCAAGTCGTCGGGTGCCCACTTCGCGGCCAGCATCGTCGCGCGACTTCGAACCGACGGCGTCCTGGCGCGCTGTCCCCGGTCGGGGACGCCGGCGCCGCGGCGCGTTCGCAAGCAGGAGGAGCGGTCATGACACGAACGAGACACAGCGTGCTTGCCGTGGTGGTCGCATGCGTCGTGGTGGGCTGCGCGCCGAACGCCACGATCAGCTTCAGCTCGACGGTGCGCCCGCGGAATGTCGTGCCGATCGATCGCCTGCTGGTGGTCGCCAGCCTCAAGGGCTGGGCGTTCGAGCCGAAGCTGTACAACGACTTCGAGACCGCGCTGAGCCACCGGCTCAAGAGCTGTGGTGTGACCTCCCGGGTCTGGTACGTCGACCCCAAGGTCCCGGACGAGACGAACCGGTTCCGCAAGGCGCTGCAGGAGTTCCAGCCCAGCGCGGTCATGGCGATGAAGGACACGGAGGACTACTCCGAACACAACAAGAGCTACACGATCGGCGTGCTGCTATCGTCGAGCCTGAACACGCACGAGGTGTCGAGCAGCTTCTGGACGGCGATCGTCATCGGGCTCGTGGCCGGGATGATCCCGCACTACGCGGAGATCAAGATCTTCTCCACACTCACGCTGTTCGATGCCGGCTCGGCAATGACGATGTGGCAGGCGCGATCGGAGTTCAACTTCGTGACCGGCAACGCGCTGGTGAATGACTGGAAGTCGGTGGTCACGCTGGCCACGGGCATCGCCGCGCAGCTCCGGCGGGACGGCGTGCTGAAGCGTTGCCCGGCGAACTGGCCGAACCTCGACGCGCTGAAGTGCATGACCGAGCGGCGACGCGCGCTGCAGGAGGCGACGCGCCTGGCGGATCCGGCGGCGCGCACCACCGCGGTCCGCGCCGCGCCGGTCTGCGACTAGGAGCGTGTAGGGCATAGAAGCCAGGTACGCGAAAAGAGATCAACGACGAGATCGATCGCCTCGAGGAAGATCGATCACTTGCGCCGCTTCGGGTCGCTACGAGCTACACGCTCCTAGCGGAAAGAGCGGCCCACGCACGCGCCGCGGTGGCTTCGGCCGGCGCGTCACCGCGCGCGCGGCATGGTCATGGGACGCGCAGCCAGGTCGGCTGCTTGTCCTTGATCGCCGGGCAGTCGCCGACGTCGCCGAACATCTGCCAGTCCTTGGCCGCGAGAATGCAATCGAGCTGCGCCTGCGTGAAGGCTTCCTTCCGACACTGCTCGATCGATGCCTGCTTGGCGGCGTCCATGGCGCGCTGCTCGTCGGGACCGAGCGCGGCGAGGTGCGCCTTGGTCTCGGCCGCCATCAGGTCCATGACATGGCTGACGCCACGCGTGCACAGATCGTCGGCGGTCTTGTCGCTGCTGCCCGCGGCGGCCTTGTCGCTGCTGCCCGCGGCGGGTTTGTCGCTGCTGCCCACCGGAGGTTTGTCGCCGCTGCTCGCCGGCTTGTTGCCGCAGCCGATGAGTGACAGTGCGACCAGCATGGCGATTGTCTTGACCAGCGTCATGGCGAGGCAGTGTGCCCGATGCGGCGAGCCAGGCACAGTGCCACTGTCATCGCCGATGGCACGCTTTGGTCGGGCGGCCGGAACGGCTGGGGCTACGCGGGCTTCTTCGCCGGCTGGTACGTGCCCGGCCGGGTGCGAGAGGCGATCGCGAGCCGGTTCCACGCGTTGATCGTCGTCACGACGAAGGTCAGGTTCGCGACGTCCGCCTCGTCGAACTGGCGGCGGATCTCGTCGTGGATCTCGTCGGGGACGTGGCCGTTGGAGAGGTTGGTGACGGCCTCGGCCCAGCGCAGCGCGGCGCGCTCGCGGGCGGAGTAGAACGGGCACTCGTGCCAGGCGTCGAGCGAGTAGAGCCGCTGCTCGGTCTCGCCGATGGCGCGGAGGTCCTTCCAGTGCATGTCGATGCAGAATGCGCAGCCGTTGATCTGCGACACGCGGAGCTTGATCAGGTGGATGAGCGGCAGCTCGAGGCCGCAGGAGTGCAGGAAGGCCTCGAGCCCGAGCATGGCCTTGTAGCCGGCGGGCGCGGCGCGGGTGTAGTCGAAGCGCGGGGCGTGCGGATCGCGAGCGGGGTCGATCACGGGATCCTCCTCGGTTGGCCGAAGGCTACCCAATCGCGCGGCGAATGCCCGGTGTGTGGGTGCGCTGCGCGGGCAGCTGTCAGCTGGCCGCGGCAGCTGCCAGCGCAGGGCGACGATAGAGCAGCCAGGTGCCGGTCAGGCCGCACAGGGCGGCGAAGCTCATCCACAGGAAAGGCGCGGCCCGATCGCCGGTGACGGCGATCAGCCACGTCGAGATCGCCGGGGTGAAGCCGCCGAACAGCGCGGTGGCGAGGCTGTAGGCGAGCGAGAAGCCGGTGGTGCGGACGTGGGCGGGCATGACCTCGGTCAGCGCGACGACCATGGCGCCGTTGTAGCCGCCGTAGAGCAGCGACAGCCAGAGCTCGACGAGCAGCATGTGGCCGAAGCTGGGAGCGGCGACGAGCCACGACACGGCGGCGTACGATGTGAGCACGGTGAGCCCGGCGAACGCGACGAGCAGCGGGCGGCGGCCGACGCGGTCGGACAGCGCGCCCATGACGGGCAGCCAGACGAAGTTGGACAGGCCGACGCAGAGCGTGACGAGCAGGCTGTCGGTGGCGGACAGCTTGAGCACGGTCTTGCCGAACGTCGGAGTGTAGATCGTGATGAGGTAGAAGCTGACGGTGGTCATCACGACGAGCAGCATGCCGGCGACGACGACGAGCCAGTGGGCGAGCAACGAGCGCACGACCTGGCCCAGATCGGGGCGGTCGCGGCGGGCGAGGAACGCGTCGGTCTCGCGCAGCGAGCGGCGGATGATGAAGATGACCGGGACGATCAGGCAGCCGAAGAAGAACGGGAGGCGCCAGCCCCACGCGGCGATGGCGGCGGGAGCGAGCGCGGTGTTGACGGCGTAGCCGAGGGCGGCGGCGACGACGACGGCGAGCTGCTGGCTGGCGGACTGCCAGCTGACGTAGAAGCCCTTGCGGTGCGGCGGCGCCATCTCGGAGAGGTAGACCGACACGCCGCCGAGCTCGACGCCGGCGGAGAAGCCCTGGAGCAGGCGGCCGACCAGGACGAGCAGCGGCGCGGCCAGACCGAGGGTGGCGTAGCCGGGAACGAAGGCGATGAGCATCGTTCCGGCGGCCATGATTGCCAGCGTCACGATCAGGCCGCGGCGGCGGCCGACGCGGTCGATGTATGCGCCGAGGAAGATCGCGCCGAGCGGGCGCATGAGGAAGCCGGCGCCGAAGGTACCGAAGGCGAGCATGAGCGACGCGAACTCGCTCCGGGCCGGGAAGAACGCCGCGGCGATGCTGGTGGCGTAGAACCCGAACAGGAAGAAGTCGAACATCTCGAGGAAGTTGCCGCTCGCGACGCGGATGACGGTCGCGACCTTCGAGGCGGCCGGGGAAGCGGCCGCGGCGGCGTGAGTCATGGGCTCTTGTACTACGCGGGCGGCTGACGCGGCGGCGAGGTGCGCTAGGGTGGAGCGATGATCGAGGACGAGCGCTGGGTCGAGATCGCATCCGAGGGCGAGCTGCGCGAGCTGCTGGGCGAGCCGATGCCGCGCGCGGCGACCAAGGACCGGCCGCGGCTGCACGCGCGCGACCGCGACTGGCTGGCGGCGTCGCCGTTCTGCCTGATCGCGACCGCGGCCGCCGACGGCAGCTGCGATGTCTCGCCGAAGGGCGACCCGCCGGGGTTCACGCTGGTGCTCGACGACCAGACGCTGGCGATCCCGGAGCGGCCGGGCAATCGCCGGGCGGACGGGTTCCGCAACGTGCTGACCAACCCGCACGTCGGGCTGATCTTCGTGGTGCCGGGCCGCACCGACACGCTGCGGATCAACGGCCGCGCGCGGCTGATCCGCGAGGCGGCGTTCTTCGACCGGATGGTGGTCAAGGGGCACCGGCCCAGGCTGGCGCTGGTGGTGGAGATCGAGCAGATCTTCTTCCACTGCTCGAAGGCGTTCATGCGGTCGGCGCTGTGGCAGCCGGAGACCTGGCGCCCCGAGGTCCTGCCGTCGCACGCGACGCTGGTCAAGGCGGTGCAGCACACCGAGGACACGCTCGAGGATCTCGAGCGCTGGTACGGACCGGACTACGTCAAGCAGCTCTATGGCTGATGCCGCGAGATGCGGCGGGTGATCACGGTGGCCGGCAGTCCGCGACTGGCAATGGCGATAGCCGATCTCGGACTGAACTCCTGATCAGGCATTTTGGGGCCACACGATGTCAGTCCGATGGACGATCATCGGGGCATGGATGACGATGGTCGGTCCGGGGAGGCGCGCGGACGCGTGGCGCGCGGCACGATGCCGCACACGGTGACGAGCCAGCGCAGGACCGCCGGGGTTGCGGCGCCGATCGCGCAGCCGTCCGCGGCCGACGAGCCGGCGCGCTCGATCACCGAGGCGATCGAGCGGCTGGTCGCCGCAGAGGAGGCCGACGAGGCCGTCGCGGAGTGGATGCAGGGCGAGCGGGGATGAGCCGGTAGTTCTCGTAGCCGCGACCGCGTTCCCATCGGTGGGCGTCGGCGCACGACTTGCGCGGCACATGCGATGCAAGTTGACCAGGCATGGGAGTCACCCGTCCTGCTGCTTCGGGCCCGCCGGGGCTGCGTGATCACCTGACGCGGCTCTATCCGGACGCGACGGTGGTCGCGATCGAGCCGCTGGGCCCCGACGCGGGCGCGACGGCGGGGACGACGACCAAGGCCGCGGGCTACGGCCTGCCGGTGCGAGTCACGCTCGAGGATGGCGGGGTTCGCCGCGATCTGGTGTGGCGAGTGGCGTCGGCGAACGACTTCGGCCACGACCGCCGCGCGGACCGCGCCGCGGCGATGGTCCAGTCATTCGACGACTTTGCGCGGATCCCGGCGCACGTGCGCGCGGTCGACCTGGGGGTGATCCGCGCGCGCGGTGAGCTGCTGTCGATCCGCGACGCGACCGAGCACTACCTGATCACGACGTACGCGCCGGGCACGATCTACGCGCACGATCTGCGTCGGATCGCGCACGAGCAGATCGCGACGCCGCGCGACGTGGCCCGGGTCGAGGTGCTGGCGCGCTACCTGGCGAACCTGCACACGCCGATCGAGCCGCCGGGCGCGCGCTACCGCCGCGCGATCCGCGACCTGGTGGGCAGCGGCGAGGGGATCTTCGGGATCGTCGACGGCTACCCGGCCGGTGTCCCCGGGGCAACGGCCGAACGGCTGCAGGCGATCGAGGCGCGCTGCGCGGCGTGGCGCTGGCGGCTGCGCGGCCGCGACGCGCGGCTGACCCGGACCCACGGCGACTTCCACCCGTTCAACATCGTGTTCGACGGCGACGCGCCGACGCTGCTGGATGCCAGCCGCGGCGGCTGCGGCGATCCGGCGGACGATGTGACGGCGCTGGCGATCAACTACGTGCTGTTCGCGCTCGACGCGCCGGGCGCATGGCGCGGCGGACTGGGCGTCTTGTGGCGCCGGCTGTGGCAGTGCTACCTGGCCGAGCGCGACGACCGCGAGCTGCTCGCGGTGGCGCCGCCGTTCCTGGCGTGGCGCGCGCTGGTGGTCGCCAACCCTGCGTTCTACCCCCGGATGTCGGAGGCCGCGCGCGACAAGCTGCTCGGCTTCGCCACCGCCGTGCTCGACGCACCGGCGCTCGATCCGGCGTCGGCCGAGGAGCTGTTCCGGTGACCGGCGGCGCGCCGGAGACGGCGGGGGCACCGAGCGCGATCGTGTGGTTCACCGGGCTGCCGTCATCGGGCAAGACCACGCTGGCGCGCCGGGTCCAGGCGAGGCTGGCTGCCGCGGGCCGGACGTCGGTGGTGCTCGACAGCGACGAGCTGCGCGAGGTGCTGGACGCGCAGTCGTACGCGCCTGACGACCGCGATCGGTTCTATCGCTCGCTGGCGGCGCTGGCCGGCCTGCTGGCCCGGCAAGGCGTGGTGGCGCTGGTGGCGGCGACCGCGCCCCGGCGCGAGCACCGCGACCGCGCCCGCGCCGCCGGCGGCCGGTTCCTCGAGGTCTGGGTCCAGACGCCGCTCGCCGACTGCGAGGCCCGCGATCCGAAGGGGCTGTACGCCCGGGCGCGCCGCGGCGAGCTGGCCGAGCTACCCGGCGTGGGCATGGCCTACGAGCCGCCGCTGGCCCCCGAGGTGACCGCGGGCGGCGGCCTCGACGCGGCCGCGGTCGTGGAGATCGAGGCCCGGCTCCATGGCGCAGCGCGCTAGCCATGCGGTCTGGCCGCGGATTTTGCGCACCGTTTGCGCCTCGGTCGTGGGCAACGCGGAATTTGCACGAAGCCGCCCATCAGGGCGCTGATTTTGCTGGCACGAACCTGGCTAGAGTCACCGGCATGACCCGCCTGGGACGAATTCTGGTCGTCGACGACGAGGCCAACGCGAGGACCGCGCTGGCCGAGCTCCTGCGCGACGAGGGCTACGAGGTGGAGACCGCCGCGGACGCCTTCAAGGCGCTCGGCAAGTACGAGTCGTTCTCGCCTCACATCGTGGTCACCGACCTGAAGATGCCGGGCATGGACGGCATCGAGCTGGTCAAGAAGATCCGCGGGTCCGACGAGGTCACCGGGATCATCGTGATGACCGCGTTCGGCGCGGTGCAGTCGGCGATCGACGCGATGCGCGCGGGCGCCGCGGAATACCTGACCAAGCCGATCAACTTCGACGAGCTGCTGGTCGTGCTCACCAAGGTGCTGGACAACCAGGCGGTCCGGCGCGAGGCCCGCCAGCTGCGCCAGCGGGTGCGCGATCGCGTGGCGCCCGGCAACATCGTCGGGATCAGCCCGCCGATGCAGCGGGTGTTCGAGGTCGTCGACCAGGTCGCGCCGAGCCGCGCGACGGTGCTGATCAGCGGCGAGAGCGGCACGGGCAAGGAGCTGGTCGCCGACGCGATCCACCAGCGCTCGCCGCGCGCGGCCGGGCCGTTCATCAAGCTGCACTGCGCGGCGCTGGCCGAGTCGCTGCTCGAGAGCGAGCTGTTCGGTCACGAGAAGGGCTCGTTCACCGGCGCGGTGGCGCGCAAGGACGGCCGGTTCCAGCTCGCCGACGGCGGCACGCTGTTCCTCGACGAGATCGGCGAGATCTCGCCGGCGATCCAGGTCAAGCTGCTGCGCTTCCTCCAGGAGCACGAGTTCGAGCGCGTCGGCGGCACCCAGACGGTCCGGGTCGACGTCCGCGTGATCGCGGCGACCAACCGCAACCTGGTGGAGGAGGTCGCCAAGGGCCGGTTCCGCGAGGACCTGTACTACCGGCTCAACGTGGTGGCGCTCGAGATACCGCCGCTGCGCGACCGCAAGAGCGACATCCCGGCGCTCGCCAAGTTCTTCATCGATCGCTACGCCAAGGAGAACGCCAAGCCGGTCGACGGCTTCGCGCCCGAGGCGATGGAGCTGCTGCTGGCCTACGACTGGCCGGGCAACGTGCGCGAGCTCGAGAACGCGGTCGAGCGCTCGGTGGTGCTGGCCACCGGGCCGACGATCGAGACCCGTCACCTGCCACCCAACGTCCGGCCGCGGCTCACGCCGGCCGGGATGCCGATCATCCCCGGCGCGGCGCTGCGCGACCTCGAGCGCTACGCGATCCTCGAGACCCTGAAGGCGACCGGCGGCTCGACCTCGAAGGCGGCCGAGATGCTGGGGATCAGCGTCCGGACAATCCAGTACCGCCTCCACCAGTACAACGAGGCGCCGCGCTCGGACATCGAGGTCGTCCGCAAGCTGGTCGTGAGCGCGGAGCGCGGTACCGAGTGACGCCGCTCGAGGAACTGTTCGCGTTCGTCGGGTTCGACGACGGCGATCGCAAACGGCTCCGCGACCTGCACCCCCGGATCGCGCCGGCGTTCGGTGCGATCGCCGGCCGGTTCTACGAGGCGGTGTTCGCCAACCCCCGCACCGCGGCCGCGCTGTCGGGCCCGGCGCAGGTCGAGCGGCTGCGGGTCTCGCTGGTCGACTGGATGTCGAGCGGCCTGCTCGGGCCGCACGACGAGGCGTTCCACGACAAGCGGTCGCGGATCGGCCGGCGCCACGTCGCGGTCGGGCTGGACTCCCAGTACATGTTCAGCGCGATGACGGTGCTCCGGCTGGCCTACCAGGACCAGGTCGCGCAGCTGTACCCCGCCACCGAGGCGTTGGCCGTGATGCGCTCGGTCCACAAGCTGCTCGACTGCGAGCTCGCGATCATGGTCCAGCACTACGAGCGAGTCACCGAGGAGAAGCTGGTCGAGCGCGAGCGCCAGGGCATGGCCGAGCGGATCACCGCGATCCAGACGATGTCGGCGGGGCTCGCCCACGAGGTCAGAAACCCGCTCAACGCCGCCAAGCTCCAGCTCGAGCTGCTCGAGCGCCGGCTGCGCCGCGCGATCGACGACCCCAGGCTGACCGAGCCAACCGCGCTGGCGCAGAAGGAGATCGAGCGGCTGACCACCCTGCTCAACGAGTTCCTGGTGTTCGCGCGGCCGCCCGAGTTCCACCCGCAGGAGCACGACGTGGCGGCGGTGGTCCGCCAGGTGGTCGAGTTCGAGAGCACCGCGGCCGAGCAGCGCGGCGTGACCCTGACGCTCTCCGCCGCGCCCGAGCAGGTGCTCGCCGAGGTCGACGTCGCCAAGCTGCACCAGCTGGTGCAGAACCTGGTGCGCAACGCCAACGAGGCGGTGCCGCCGGGCGGCCACATCACGGTCAGCGTGACCACCGACGACGAGCACTGCCTGATCCGGGTGAGCGACGACGGCCCGGGCATCCCGACGCACGTCCGGCCGCGGATCTACGAGCCGTTCTTCTCGACCAAGGAGAGCGGCACGGGCCTGGGGATGTCGATCGTGCACAGCCTGGTATCGCTGCACGGCGGCACGATCGACCTCGAGACCGGAGACGGCGGCACCACGTTCGAGGTCATCCTCCCGCGCTGGCAGTGACCGCCGCCGGCGCTCAGTCCAGGGCGATCCGGATCCGCGCGTCGACCACGACGCAGCCCTCGCCGGGGGCGTGGACGATCACCGGGTTGAGGTCGAGCTCGACCATCTCGGGGACGATCTCGATCAGCGCCGAGATCCGCTGCAGCACCTCGATCAGCGCGGCGCGGTCGGCCGCCGGCGCGCCACGGAAGCCGTCGAACAGCTGGCGGCCGCGCAGCTGATCGAGCATGTCGGCGGCGTCGCGATCGCTGACCGGCGTGACCCGGAAGGCGACGTCCTTGTAGAGCTCGACGGCGACGCCGCCGATGCCGGCGACCAGCAGCGGGCCGAGCGAGGCGTCCTTGGTCATGCCGACCAGGGCCTCGACGCCGGGGCGGACCTGGCGCTGGACGACGAAGCCGTCGAGCGCGGGGAACCGCGCGCGCATCGCGGCGGCCGAGGCAGCGACCGCCTCGGGGCCAGCGAGGCGCAGCGCGACGGCCCCGGCGTCGGACTTGTGGATCAGCGTGGGGACCTGTGCCTTGAGCGCGACCGGGAACCCGAGCTCGCGCGCGGCGGCGACGGCGGCGTCCGGATCGGCCGCGATCCGGTGGTCGACCAGCGGCACGCCGGCGAGGCCGAGCAGCTCGGAGACCTCGGGGAAGCTGAGCCAGCGCTTGGCCGGCCCGGCCGATCCCGCGAGCGCGGCGGCGACCGGAACGGGCCACGCCCGGACGCAGCGGCGCACCGCCTGCACCCGCTCGGGCTCGAACCGGAGCTCGGTGCCGCGCGGCCGCTGGCGCCACGCGCCGTAGCTCGCGGCGGCGCCGAGCGCCAGCGCGACGTTCTCGGGGAAGCTGTACGACGGGATCGCGCCGCGCGGGCCCGACGACAGGACCGCGGGTGTCCCCTTGGACGACAGGAACACGGTGGCGATCGGCACGGTCTGGGGCAGCGTGCCGGCGGCGCGCGCGATCGCGGCCGCGACTGCCTCGGGCTTGGTGACCAGCGGCGGGACGTAGATCGCGACCACGGCGTCGATGCCGGGATCGCGGCCGACCAGCTCGATCGCGCGCTCGTAGTGCTCGGGCGGCGCCGAGGCGATCATGTCGACCGGGTTGGCGACGCTGGCCTGGGACGGCAGGAATGCGCGCAGCGCCGCGGCGGTGTCGGCGGCGAGCGCAGGCAGGGTCAGCCCGCGGGCCTCGCAGGCATCGGCGAGCAGGATGCCCGGGCCGCCGGCGTTGGTGACCACGCCGATCCGCCGGCCGGCCGGCACCGGCTGGCTCGACAACAGCGCGATGACGTCGAACATCTCCTCGAGCGTGGTCGTGCGGATCACGCCGGTCTGCGCGAACAGCGCGTCGATCCCGACGTCGAGGCTGGCGAGCGCGGCGGAGTGGCTCGACGCGGCGCGGGTGCCGGCGGCGGACCGGCCGGACTTGACCGCGACGATCGGCCGCGACCGGCCGACCTCGGGCGCGAGGCGCGCGAACATCCGCGGGTTGCCGAAGCTCTCGAGGTACAGCGCGATGACCTTGGTCCGGGGCGAGTCGTGCCAGTACGCCAGCAGGTCGTTGACCGAGACGTCGGCCTTGTTGCCGATCGACACGAAGTCGGCGATCCCGAGGTGGAGCTCGCTGGCGTAATCGAGCATCGCCAGGCCGAGCGCGCCGCTCTGGGTGATCATCGAGACGTTGCCCGCGGGCGGGAACACCGGGCTGAACGTCGCGTCGAGCCGTACCGCCGGATCGGTCGACATCACGCCCATGCAGTTGGGGCCGACCATCCGCATGCCGGCGCTGCGGACCTGGTCGCGCAGCCGCTCCTCGGCGTCCCGGCCGCCGACCTCGGCGAACCCGGCGGAGATCACGACCACGCCGCGGACCCCGGCGGTGGCGCAGTCGGCGACCACGGCCGGCACCGCGGCAGCGGGGACGGCGATGACCGCGAGGTCGATCGGCGCGCCGGCCGCGGCAGCTGCGGCGGCTGCGGTCGGGAAGCACGGCCGGCCGGCGATCTCGACCGCCGCGGGGTGGATCGGGAAGATCGGCCCGTGGAACCCGTCGCGGATCAGGTTCTCGAGGATCGCGCGGCCGATCGAGTGCGGCGCGTCGCGCGACGCACCGATCACCGCGACCGATCGCGGCGCGAGCAGCGCGCGCAGGCTCCTGGCCGCGGCCTCGCGCTCGCGGACGGCGGCGGTGGCCAGGAACCGCTCGGTGTCCGCGGTCGGGAACTCGACGTGGAACACCCGCTCGTCGAGGCTCTGCCGCACGGAGAACCCGCTGGTCGTGAACATCACCAGCATCGCGGCGTTGTCGGCCTCGACCTCGGCGACGAAGGTCTCGACGCCGCGGCTCCGCGCGAGCACGGCGAGGTGCTCGAGCAGCAGCGTGCCGATGCCGCGGCCCTGGTCGGCGTCGCCGACCTCGAACGCGACCTCGGCGCTGCGCGGATCGTCGAGCACGACGTAGCGGCCGATGCCGAGCGCGCGCTCGCCGGTGCGATCGCGGGTCACCGCGACCAGCGCGACGTCGGAGCCGTCGTCGAGCTTGCCGAGGAACGCGAGGTCGGACGGCGACAGCTCGCGCTTGGCGGTGAAGAACCGGTGCTGCACCGAGGCCTGGCTCATCCGGTGGAACACCGCCACCACGTGATCGCGGTCGTCGGCGGTCATCGCGCGGATCGTGATCGAGGCGCCATCGCGCAGGATGGCCTCGGAGCTGTAGGAGCGCATGTCGTGTAGTCTAGTGCTTTGCGCGCAGGTGGGTCGCGGTCGCGAGGTCGGCAGATCCGTCGCCGGCGAGCTCGCAGGTCCGCGTCCGCGTCCGGATCACGTCGTCGCGCAGCGTGGTCGGCGCGAGGAACGTGCGCTCCTCGGCGGCCATGTGAGCGTCGAGGTCCTCGGCGAGCTCGACGATGCGCTCGGCGACCTCGGACTGGGTGCCGCACAGAAGCTCCCAGAACGCGGTGTGCTCGGCGAGGTGCTCCTCGAGCATCCGGTCGACGAGCCGCGCGCTCCACGGCCCGGGGCCCTGCAGCAGCTCGGCGATGATCTCGGTCTCGGCGTGGTTGTGCGCGGCGACCTCGTCGCGCAGCTGGGCGAGCGCCTCGTCGAGCTCGCTGGCGACCGGCTCGCCGGCGTCGTGCTGCCCGGCCAGCCGGTTGCAAAGCGCGAGCAGGCCGCGGATCCGTTCGTGCTGCGCGAGCAGGGTGATGCGGGCTTCGAGCGCGTTCATATCAGCAGGTGTCGCAAACCGCGGGCCGGCCGATCTGCCGGGTTGCCGGGGGGATATCGCGCAGGATCTGCGTCCGGCTCCGGAGCCGCCGCACCGGCTGCGGACAACGCAGTGCGGCTCGGCGCGACCCCGGTCACGCCGCGGCGAGATGTTACGCAGCGGTCGCATCGCCGCCGCCGGTCCGCATCGATCGCGCGTGATATCACCCGGCCATGCGCCACCTCTGCTGGATCGTCGCGCTGGCAGTCGCGTGCTCGAGGTCCGTCGACCGGACCCCGCCGTCACCCGACCCGAGCGCCTCCGCTGCCACCACCGCGCCCGGTGAGCCGCCGGCGGGATCCGGCGCCAGGCCGCACCACCGCAAGCACGAGGATCGCCGCGAGCCGGTGATCGCCGACGCGCCACCGCTCCAGCTCGCCGTCACCGTCGACGGCGCGGCGGCGACCTGGCGCCAGGACGCCTTCGACAAGGTCGTCAAGTACACCCAGGGCAACGACGGCGAGGCCCGCGACGTGTGGTCGCTGCGCGAGCTCGCCCACGCCCTGGTCGGCCCGACGGCGCGCGTCACCTCGGTCACCGGCGACGACGGCGGAAAGCCGATCGATCGCGCGGCCTGGGACGACGCCTCGCACACGCCGCTGCTCCACACCACGCGGCGCGGCACGCTGAAGTTCCGCTGGGCCGACGCCCGCGGCGCGTGGGGCGAGTCGGAGGTCAAGGACGTGACGCGGATCGAGATCGCGAAGTAGGCTAGCTGCGCGCGGTCACGATCTTCACGTTCGCCAGCTGCACGCTGGTCGGCAGCTCTGCCGAGACCTCGAGCTGACGCAGCGTGCCCTCGATCGTGACGTCGCACGCCTCCCGGTCGCCGCACACGCCGGCGAGGACGTCGTACTGGCCCGGCGCGAACTGGAGCTCGGGCATCCAGCCCTGCCTCGCCGGGCGCTGGATCGGAAACGCCGCCACGTTGCAGTCCCCGGCGGACCGGCACAGCAGGCGCTGCCGCGTCACCGTCCAGCGCACGGTCTGGCCCTGCCAGCGCCGCTGCAGCTCCGGCCAGGTCCCGAGCCGGTCGGCCTCGGCGATCTCGCGCGCGAGGTCGGCCTGCGACGCGTGGGCGAGCCCGGCGGGCGACGGCTGTTGCTGCGGCTGGGCACGATCGCCCTGGCCGCAGGCGGCGGCGGTGATGACGAGCAGGACAAGGCACTTGTGCATGGCGGGCTCCTCGGCGAGACGCGGGAAAATACAGATGGCCGCGCGACGCAACGCGCGGCGGGATGAGGCAACCCGGCTCAGGGCCTGGGCGGGTTACCCGAGTGCGGCGACGCCAGGTAGGGGAACGACGCCGTGAACGGCTTGTCGTTGGCGTCGACGCCATCGCCGACCTTGCCGCCGTTGTTGCACGCCACGGTGAGCAGCGTGTCGGTCACGTCGTCGGTCAGCGCGCGGCCGTTCGGGAAGTGCGAGTCATTGTTGGTCTGGCCCTGGTTGATGTTGATGCGGAGCAGGTCGGCCGCCTTGGTGCCGTTGGGCCCGAGCAGGCCGACGATGTCGAGCCGGCCCATCGCCGGGGTCGGCGCGCAGTTGGCGTGGAGCACCAGGTTGAGCAGCTTGGGGACCTCGGGATCCAGGATGTAGGCGCCGAAGTTCGCGACGTCGTCGCGCGGGCTGGTGCGATTGTACTTGTCCTTGTCCTGGAGCGGGATGATCACCTCGTTGACCAGCGGCCAGCCGAGCCGCGACACCTGGACGAAGTCGCCGAAGTTGTCGTGGCCGCGGCCGCTGCGCAGGAACCGGACCCGCGGGCGGCTCGCCGACGCGTAGATCCCGACGACCGAGGTCTTGCCGCTCGCGCCGGCCACCGGGCGTGTGCCGCGCGACGCGACGTCGGTGATCGGCACCTCGAGCACCAGCGACATCACGTTGACGCCGTCGGTGGTGTGCGCGCCGCCCACGCCGAGCAGGTCGAACACGTGGAGGTCGACGAAGAACGGCTCGTCGCGCGGGCCGGCGAACGACGTGACGCCGCGCGCGGTGGTCACCGCCTGGAGCGCGACCGGCTCGTAGCTGGCGAACGACCGGCTGCCGACGTTCCACGGCGCGACCGGGACGTTGTCCATGATCGTCGTGGTCTGACGGGTGCGCTCGTTGACCTTCTCGAGCCGGTAGGTCTGGGTGACGTTGAGGTTGGGGCTGGTCAGCGAGTCGACCGGCCCGGTGTTGTAGAGGAAGGTCGCTCCGTTCTTGCGCTGCGACCTGAACGTCCAGCGATACGCGATGTCGGGGACCGCATCGCCGTCGTTGTCGATGTGGATCTCGTAGCGCGCGTTGTCGGAGAACTTGTAGAAGTTCGGGCCCGACGCCGGCAGCAGCAGCGGCACGTAGTCCGCGACGATGACGAGGTTACCGGGGTTGTTGGGGCTGATGAACGCGTAGACGTCGGTGTTGTCGACGTACTGGTCCTCGGCGATCGCGGGGGCTTCCCGGTGTGACGACGCGGACGCGGTGAGCGCGCCGGCCCCAAGAGTGAGGCCGGCGATGGCGAGCGATTGGATGAGCTTGGTCATGGTGGTGGCCTCCTGGTCATTCTGCGCGGAAGATCGTTCCGGATTCGGAATCGACGACGACGAACACGCCGGCCTTGCGCGCGCTGCGCAGGCCCGACGGATCGCTGAGGTCGGGGGTGGGGAGCTGGGTGGACTGGCCGGTCGCGATGTCGACCGACGTGAGCTGGGCGTGGCCTTCGGCGTCGCGGGTCGGCATCACGGCGGTGCCGCCGCCCGCGGTCAGCGACACGCCACCGGGCGTGCCCATCCGCAGGTCCGACATCACCTCGGTCGCCTTGCTGCCGTCCGATGGGATCGCGAACAGCACGCCCTCGCCGCCGGCGCCCTGGGCGTGGTGATCCATCACCCACGCGACGCCGTGGCTGTCGACGTGCAACCCGGTCGGCGCGACCAGCGGCGCGCCCTGGTACACGACCCGGGCGTCACCGCCGCCGATCGGCACCTGGAACAACGCCGGCGTGCCGTCGTCGAGCCGGCCGGTCGCGAACAGCGACGTGCAGTCGGGTGCCATCGCGATCCCGCCCGGCCGGGTCAGACCGGCGGCGGAAAGCGCGGTCGCCGCACCGCCCGAGGTCGAGGCGACGAGGACCGCGCCGGTATCGCCGCCCGGATCGGCGACGTACAGCGTCTTGCCGTCGCACGACATCACGAGGCCGAGCGGCGCGCTCAGCGGCTCGCCGGCGGTGAGCGCGGTCGGCGCGCTGCCCGGCTCCGCCGCGACCTGGAACAGCGCCGGCTGCTGGTCCATGTCCCACGCGGCGAAGTAGAACGTGCGGCCATCCGGGCTCGCGACGGCATCCGTGGGCGACTGGAACCCGCCGGATGAGACTTTCGTGACAGACGTCGGTGGATCGCTAGGCAAGCCGTCTTCAGACGCGTGGCATCCGATCAACGCAGCAGGCGTCGATGCGAGCGCCAGCAAGAGTCGTTTGGCCATGAGGCCCTCCCCTGGTTGTGTGCCGGGGTACGGGCGATCGCGCGGGCCGGATCGATGGGTGGCTACAATTGTGGCCACCTCACGATCACCGTCGCGGCCGCCTCACCTGGAGGCGCGAGCCCTCGGGCCTACGGCAGCGCGTCGACGCGAGACTCGACGATCGCCTGCACCGCGGGGTCGACATCGGACAGGAAGTCGTAGCCCGTCATCGCCTCGATCATGTCGACCGAGACCCGGAAGCCGTGCCAGTCGGCGGTCTTGCTGATCTCCGAGTTCTCGTTGGGCATCAGCACCGCGATCACCCGCGTCGCGGCGGTGACCGCGGCCGGGCCCTGACCGACGGTGTCGAGCACGACGATCACCTTGAACGTCTGATCGGGGACGACCATGCCGTTGCCGACGGTGTTCGACGTGGCGCTGAACGTGCCGCCCGAGATGATGAACAGCTCCTTGCCGGTGCGTGCGATGGTGCGGAGATCGTTCTCGAGGTCGTTCC
>Ga0307515_10005087_pt1 | contig 26712 bp, 8 predicted proteins | sample 17_EM_MG_FD_194513 | JGI IMG/M metagenome (GOLD analysis project Ga0307515, IMG submission 194513) | Populus trichocarpa ectomycorrhiza microbial communities from riparian zone in the Pacific Northwest, United States - 17_EM | ecosystem: Host-associated > Plants > Roots > Unclassified | place... | reverse complement strand
TCCTAGAGCCTTTATAAAGGGGAATATTAAGAAGTAAATAGTATACCTCCTACGCTAACTAATCGCGTTTAGTAATAAGCTTATTTATAAACCTAGCTATAACTAAACTAAAGGTATAAAGGCTATTAGCGTGCAGCTATACTAATTAGAGTAACTCCTAGTAGGAAGTTAACTTCTTCTCTTTCTTACTGCAATATTTGCCTATATAGTTAACTATTACTAATATGCTTATAGCGGGTGACGTATTAATATTCGCCATCCACGTTAATATTATAGCTGTATTATAACCATTAAGAAGCTTATTATTACGCTGCGGATAGAACGTCTAGTAATATAGATTTTAATCCTTTAATACAGCGGCCTTATTACGGAGAGAGCGTGGAAAATAAAAGCGGCACTCCTTTACTCCAATAGAGCCTTTCTTTAATCTTAAGCAGTAAAATTTAGTATAATTACGGTGCCGTTAAAATTAATTAAGGTAGGCAGTAAGAAGCTTACTAGTATTAAGCTGTTCTTTATAGCTAAGAGTAGAAAGATATTAGAGATTAGGAGGCCTAAATTAATTAGAATTAACTACAGATATAAAAGTAGTCTAGTACTTAGCAAAAGCCGCCCTTAACTTACTAGCTAACGGATCTAGCCTTAGGACTGTTAAACTCTATAAGAAGCCATATATATAGCCGCTACCTTATATCTACCACTTATATTAGGACTAAAAGTCTATGCTATTAAATAGGCCTATAAGCACGTGCTTCCTAAATAGATTAAAGCGGCGATATAGCTAGTAAGCAGCAATATACGGATTATTGTTAAGATTTTAAGAAGTAATCTAGTAGCGCTAAGCCTTATTAGTAGCCTTATATTCGTTAAATAAAGGTATATAAAAGTGTAGATTATATTAATATAAATTAGTAGCGCTAAGTATAAAGAATAGAGACCCGCTCTTAATATTCTTAGTATAAGCCGTAAGCTTATTTCTCTTTTGCCTCTAGTAAGGTCTAGTGCCCTTAAGGTTTCGTATATACTGTATAATCTTATTTAGTAACTAGCTACCCCTATTACCATTTATAAGATTACTAAGCTTATCTAAAAATAGACTATTTTTATTTAATTGGCCGTAAAGGAAGCGGGTGGCGCTAAGGGCTTACTCTCTTATAATCCGATTAAATATATAGTAGCAAAATAAGGGGTGGCGGCCAAACCGACCGTCCTAATACTTAAGTATATGCTTAGCGTACGTAGCTAGGGTAACTGTACGGCTTCGTGGCATGTTAAAATTGGCTTTACTATAAGGAAACAGAGTAGAAAAGGCGCTGCGTATAATAAAACTAGCTAATCGCTTAGAGAGAGGTGTCTATTACATAGTAGAAACCTCTAAGCCCGCTTATAGGTCTTATTAGTATTAAACCTCGCAACCTAAAAGCTTTAATTTATTAAGGTTAGGCACTAAATTAGGAACTAAAGTATCTAGTATATTGTTATTAAATTCGCCGTCTAGTATATTACTACTAAGCTCGGTAGGTAAAGGATTAATAGTATAAGGATATTATATAGGAGCAGTAGGGTAAGCCGTTAGGCCACTAGAATTAGACTCTAACTTATTAATATAAGGTAGCTAATCTAATATAGAGCCATTTTTGGGTAAGCTTATAAGCCGGGTGCTATATATTTTAACGTCGCGATAATTAGGATAATTAACCTTTAGAAAGTAAAGCTATTATACTATAGCAGAGCGCCTTATAGTATACCGCTTAGTAAACCGCCGACTTAGGTATTCGCCACCCTCTACCGCTATAGGCCTTACGACCAGTATATTAAGTTTAGTAGGTAGCCGTAGTAGCTGCCTTTAAGTCTTTAGTATATTCTGGCTAAAGTAGCAGACGTGGCTAGTATAGCGATATTACTGGCCGCGTATACGTATAACTTATAGATAAACGTATACGCGCGTAATTAGAAGCTCCTCTACTATAGTAAGTATAGGTAGGAAGCCAGGAATAGGCCCCAGATTAAGCCCGTTACTTTCACTAAACAGAAGTAGAAGGGTTGGATTTTTAAGGCTATTAGCGTCCTTAATGCAGGCTTTATATATACCTATATTATCACCCTCTATAGCTAGGCCTATTTAGAACTACTACTCCTTATAATAACTGCACGTCTCTATATATTTAGCCCATAGTATACTCCTAAACTTCTTAATTCGCTCCCAATTAACAGCTGAAATAGGTAGTAGTGTAGCCGTAGTCGGAGCTTACCGCGAGAAAGGTGGTATTAGCGGTAGGGTAGGTATTGGCGGAAGGGTAGGTATTAGCGGAAGGGTAGGTATTAGCGGTAGAGTAGGTATAGGAGCTAGTTCTAGCAAGGACGTATTTAGGCTATTTAGAGTACCTCTACTGTATAGAGCTTTATCTATAGTATATAGCGGAGGGGTAGGCGAGTGAGCTTTACCCCACCGATTAAGAATGCGGTACTCCCGTTATATTGCCCTAATTATCTTCCGCCGTTAAGCTATCTTAGGGGTATCTTGGCTATTCTAGCCGCGAGGCAGGAAGGCGTTCTTAGTATCGTTTTTAGGTAGAGCAGTTCGCTAGCGCCTTATAGGATGAGTTTTAGTAGTAGAACCTAACTCTATAAGAGCTCTCCGCTTATTTAAATTATATTTAGAGATCTAGAAAAGTAAGTAGAGGTAAAAGTAATATATAGGGAAGACGCGCCTTTAACTAATATAACTAGTATAGCTTTAAAAGCTTCTTTAAAGGGCCGTCTTTAATAAAGCTAAGGCGGGGCTTGTAAATATGGCACTTGCTACACTAAATTATAGTAGGATTTGCTATATTTATAATATATATAGCAGTATTAATAAAGGTATCAACAAAAAGGAAGGCGCAATACTAGGATATTTTAATATTTATAATATTTTGATGTTCGTTACGTGGATTCTACTATAACTTACCACGCGCGCTTTTTCATCTAACCAATCAGAAGCCGGCTTGGCGAGAGTTTAAATTCCAGGACCCAAATATAATAGACCACTTGTACCTCGGGTCAATTAATATATATATAGAGGTGCTACTAAAAATCTAGAATTTAACTCTATAACTTTACTAAATCTATATAAATTACCTAATTAGGATCAGCGCGCTGACAGCTTTGTAGTCAGCGTATATACTTTCCCAGCGAGCGTCCAGCGAGCGACCTGATTAGCTGCAGTCAGTCAGCGGAAGACGTCTTCGCTCGCTGAACGCTGACTGTTGGCCACACTGCTTTTAAATAGCGAGAATATAGAGATAGTATAATCTTACTAAGAGACAATATCGTAGTAATAGTGCGAGCACAACGGATAGTCGAAGAGGAAGAAATTGCTTTAGGTATAATAAGTAACAATATTAACTAAATTAATTAAATAGATATTATACCTCTAATAAATAACTTAGAGATATTTTAAATCTTTAAGGACAAAGATAAAGAGAAGGGAGATAGTATTACGGACGCTTTAAGTACGATATTATAACTACTTAGAGAAGAGTTAGAAGAAGCTAGTTAGTTAATATAAGTACGGTCTAGGATAAAGCCGATAGAGCTATATAATAAGGAATAGTAACTAAGGTTATATAATATAATTTATATAATTTATAGGATCTATATAATCTATAATAAAGTAGATAAAGTATATATATATTATATACAAGAAGGATTTTATAGAAGTACGGTTGTATATTTAAGGACCCTTAATCCCTACCTAGATAGTTCCTTCTTTATAGTAATTCTTAGAATATAATTAAAGTTAATCTATTAGGCAACTACTCCACTAGTTATTATTACATTATTAATTACTATTATTTGCATTTCCTATATACCTAGCCTAATAATAGGACCTATTATAGTTCCTGCTATAAGGTTCTGTTACAATTAAGTATATATTAGGAGGTTAATTAGGAAGTCAATTAGGAGGTCAATTAGGAAGTTAATTAAGAGGTTAATATTAATTACCCCCTTACCTTATCTTTTAGGGGAAGCAAATGTAATGATCTTGGATATTACCTAGACTTAATTACAAGACAGTAATTTAAGTAAGTGATTTAGGGTAGACAAATTTGGACATTGCAGTTAATTAGTTAAAATACTTTAATTAATATACGGAGCCACGCCTTTAAGGAAGCTATTACTTATTAATTCTTAACGGACATAAAAGCCACGTATTAATGCAGTTTGTTAAGTATTATAAGGCTTATAAGATTATCCCTCTCTATTTACCGCCTTATTTAACACACCTACTTTAACCCCTAAACGTTAGTATATTTAGCCCCTTATTAAAAGCCTATTAAAAGCGCCTTTATAACTTTACCTTTTATGGAGCTGTTAATATTACTAAGCCTAAGTTTTTTAAGTATTACTAAGCTGCATAATATAAAGCTATATTATTAACTAATATAGTAAGTGTATAGCGGGCAACTGGCCTTCTACCGTTTGATCCTTCGGTTGTTTTAGAAAAGATTTAGCTAACGGCTCTTTCCTATATAAGCTTTATAGACAAGAATGGCCACTAATTTAATATACCTGTGTCTCCTTCCGTAGAGAAGAGACTTACTAAAATATTTAGGCAGCTTTTGCAGGATGCATCACCCCTACATTCTTAAGTTGTGCATAATATTCAGCAGTTTATATTAAGTACGGTAGCTAATAATATAATCCTTAAACGAACAAATTAGGAGCTTCTTAAAAGACAGAAGAAGGAGCGTTATAATAAGACAAGAGCTGCCTATGGGAAGGCACGAGTTTTATCAGTAGCGGAGGCACAAAAGAAGAACGATAAAAAGCTTCAAAAGGAGTAGGAAGAGAAGAGGGTAAAGGAAAGGAAGGCTGCATTATGGGGGGTTATTACCTTTACAAAGAAGGTTTGGAAGGAACTACCAATGGATTATAGTGTATTTAGGTTGATTTTAGGGTTGATTTTGGGGTTGATTTTGGGGTTGATTTTGATTTTCGTAGGAGGCCCGTGCACTGTCTCGGGTGGGTGGCTGTTTCGTCTGGGTGGCTAAGACGTTATTCGCTAGTTAGTTAAAGACGCTCGGCCGCACCTGGTTATCCTGCAAGGAAAAATAGTTTTCGTTTTAGCTACAGCTCTCAAATGTAAGTCAACAATTCGAGGGCGTTCAAATATACTCCACCCATTAAGTGAAGGGCAGCCTGAAAATAGAATAAAGTCTCTTGGCTCCATGTCGCGCTTCCTTCTGCGAAACAGCTAGTGTCGACCGAGCGCCGATCGCGATCGAGGGTGCCTATGACTCACCCACCACTTGTATATAGAGGCTCCAAAGCCTCATTTCAAGACAGAGTTCTCATTCTGGATCGTCCGGTTGCAGTTATGAGCCCGGACCGTCTACTGCGCTGTATTTTATTTGAAGCCTTGGTCAACCTGCATCTTGTACGCCCACAATATGACCTCTCAATCCGATACACCCGTTACCGTCTCCACCTTAATCCATTCGTCCCAATTGTTTGGGCTTGCAAGGATTATGGTGGAGACTGTAATAGGTGTATCGGGTTGAGAGGTCATATCGTGGGGTCTAAGATGCAGGTTGACGATTAAACGATCAAGGCTTTAAATCAAATAACGCAGTAGACGGCCCGGGCTCATAACTGCAACCGGACGATCCAGAATGAGAACTCTGTCTTGAAATGAGGCTTTGGAGCCTCTATATACAAGAGGTGGGTGAGTCACGGCACCCCTGATCTAACCTTGAAGTGATCGACGCCAGGCCGACAGCTAAGCCACGCCACAATGCTCCTTAGAAAGGTGGGTAAGGGTTTCAATGCTAACCAAACACAACTTGAATTGGAGAAACCACCATCAAAGAAAAGCACTCTCATTATTATCCCCCACCATAAGTGGTTTTCTGCATTGTCAGTATTTACACTCTCTAATCAAATTTTAAGCTAGTGGTGCTGAGTATCGTATCTTTTTGCAAATGCCCTTTATTATAGGTATTTATAGTAAGACCATTTAAACGGGTTAAGGTGCCTTTTCTTTCAGGTCGAGTCTCACTGGTCGCCAGAACGTTAGGTACGGGCTCCTGTGGAGCAATAGCTCGAGAGAATCAGTAGATTGTCAGGGTAGCTTCCAAGGCTCCAATTGTGGGCTGTATAGCGCTAGTCGGGGAGGCGGGTACAGACGAGGAGTCCTGATCGTTCGTTGCGAAAGGATCGCAGAGCTCACTGTGGCAATTGGTAGTAGCACAAAGCATAGTAAACCTTTAGATGTCATGAACTTGAATTAAGGTTAGGCCGTAGTGTTATTGGTAGCAAGGCGTATCTGACGGGGTTTTGGCTTGAGAACATTAGTGAGAGATCCGCTGGTTGCCCAAGCTAGCGACCGCCAGTGGTTTAGGTTACTCGGTGACGAATGTTTTTTTGGCCTTGGATTTGCTAACAATTTTTCCTCGAGACGGCGTTCTATAGTTGATGCTGGGATAAAGAATCCCATAGATTATGCCTTGTGGCGTACGTATAGCCCTATCGCTACTCGATGGTTCTTTGACACGGATTATCTAGTGAATGTAATTCGACCGCTTTGGATGATCGGATAATGGAAGCTTGCCCCCATCTTTGTGCCGCCGAGATAGCAGAAGGACTCTTTACCACTAGTCCATATATTCAGCGGTCTATCTGTATAAGTCCAAGTCGTTACACATGGCCATGTCGATCACTAGTTTGGTTCATTTCTTCGGCCCGTCAAACAGTTTTGCGCCACGGAAACGCTTTTAGTGGAGTGTGAAAGGAGTGGAGGAAAAGACCAAGGTCGGATGCGATACGCATGGCTTTTGCTTCCCTGGTATGAGGTTGGTGATGCTTTGTCCATTTGACTGATGAGCACTCTGCAGTTAGAGAAGAAGTGACTGACGCCGTTTCTCTCGCATGGGATGTACTCCAGAAAGTGCACGATACACAATAATGAAGAGGAGTGGAGTGAGTGCTTCGGTTGTATCTGGTGGCCTGAGTTCGGCGGCCTGAGCTAGCCTGGCAAGGTCTAGACTGCAGTCTCAATTGGGCCCTGGCTCGCCGATGTCAGCTTAAATCATGTCATTATGCAAGGCCCTCGGTATGCTGGCATCTCTTTCTGTATAATAATTTATGAACAGAACTTGAAAGAAGATGTGCGAGTTGTAGTTGCGGAATGCAGAAAAATTGAGGATGTGTTTAAGATTTCAAGACATTTCCTATGAGAGCACCACGATGAACTGAGGGACTTATGAAATGTACAAGCGAAGAGGTTACTGTAATGGGCAAGTTCTCACGAGAGGACCGCCATCAGCTTACAGCATGAGAGCCATTAGTTTATCCCAACATTCACGCGCGCCGTGTGGTGGAGCTGAAATGGAGCGAACGGTTCAAACATGCGGAACGTTGGTCCCCCAACGCAAATTTTGACCCGAGTTTATAACCCAAAGCTTTAACTTAGAGCTTTATTATATAGACTTTAATTAATATATATAGAGATAAGGTTTTCCAGGGGGAGACCCCCTGGGACCCCCCTATATAGAGCTTTTGCTTAATTTAGAAGTAGTAGTAAGATTAAGGCGCCTTAGTTACCACTAGGTAAGGATCTACTATAGTAACTAAGGCACCCTACTTAAGCTAGGCTTAAAGATTATATTAGTCACGAATATAGCATATATTTAGACTGCAGAGCTTTAATGCAGAGCCCTCTATATAGGATATAATATAGTAGATTATAATTCCAATTTAAAGCTTTATATACTAAATATTTTTAATACCTAATAACTATTAACTATGTTATTGCCCACCCAGTTTAGACGTATGACGACGCAATAGCTCGGCGATAATGTAATAGCTTAGCGCCAAGTAATAGGAGGGGGAAAAAGGGGGAGGAGATTAGGGGTGGCTTAGCCACTGCAAGAAGGTTATAATATTAGTGTAGTATTAAACTTTAAAAATTGTATCCTAGGAGCTTAATCGACGACCCCTATATAAAACGTTAATAATATTTAATTATAGAGCTTTAAACTGGTAGATCTCTTAGGAATGCCTATTATAAGTAGCTCTAAGTGCAAAATCTAGAATATTTAGTAGTGGTGTAAGTATGGGATGGGGGTATATATTTGCGTTCCCAAATATCATTATATAACGTAATTTTTAGGTAACGAAAACCGCCGTTAATATTACTCGGCTAACACCTACTAGACGCCCCTCCGTCCTTTTTATCTCCTCTCTTACCTATCTCCTTATTAGATGCTATTTATATCGCTACGTCAACTAATAGATCCCTTAGTGGGGATTAGGGAGGGGTATTAGAGCACCTTTTATAAGGAAGAAAAAAGAAGAAGAGAGAAAGGTATAGAGGAGGGAGTATTTATAGATAGGAGGAGGCCTATAAATAGGAGATTAGGCAGCCATAATATAGACGTTAATATTACTCGGCTAATACCTACTGGACGCCCCTCCGTCCTTCCTATCTCCTCTCTTACCCGTCTCCTCGTTAGATACTATTTATATCGCTATATTAACTAATAGATCCCTTAGTAGGGACTAGGGAGGAGTATTAAAGCACCTCTAGCTCTTATAAGGAAGAAGAAAAAAAGAGAGGAAGGTATAAAGAAGGGAGTATTTATAGACGGGAGGAGGCCCTATAAGTATGTAATTTGGTAAGTACTAATAAGTATAAGATTCTTGTATAAGATGGGCTTAATTACTTACCAAAATACGGGGTGTCTCTGTTACTATAGTGGCTACTATAGTAGTAGAGACGTCTTAAATATTTAATATAACTAACTACTAAGGCTGTTAATAAGTAAAAGGTAGGCTATTGATATAGTGCGAATGATATAGTTGTTAATATCGTTTATAGCCTGTTTTTGCTTCTAGTATACGCGTAGATTATCCTTATATTTGGCGTAGAGCTAGTTATAGGTAGTAAGCTAATTTAGGTCTAGCTTTGCTATTAATATAGCCGTAGGTAGTATATCCCTTAGTATAGGCCAACTTAGTAGTTCTAGCTTTAGAAGATTATCTTTCTTCTTAAATAAGTTAATATACTGCTATACCTTATTAGTTTTAGCTATATCTTAAATAATAAAGAACTATTAAATCTAATTAGATGGCTTATTAAGGATAAGGTTGATTTTTAATTTAGTAAAGGTTATTATTTTTAGAATTTAATAGGTTAGGAAGGGTCTAGGTTAAGGTTTAGCTAGCGTTTTAGTAGAACCTTATTTAGACGTTCCGAACTTTTAATTTAATTTATTAGTTTATTTATTAGTTAGATTTTATTATAGGGAGCGCGATTAATAACCCCTACTAATAGCTCTAACTACGTCTAATTTTTAATTTATAAATTAACAGATCTATAGGTAATAGTTATTTTAAGTAGCTCTAGGTACAGTATATATAAAATCTTAACTATAGTATAGAGAAGTCGTGGCTGCTAATATATAGTCCTAAGTAGTATATATTCTCAGAGGTTACGTAACTCCTTATATAAGCAACATTTCCGCCCTTTAAAAAAAAAATTCTAAAAATTAATTAACGCTATAAATAGCAGTAATATTAATCCGGTAATATTGCTAATTCTCCCTATATACTATTATATATATATCTAACAGCTTTAGAAGTGGTAAGAAGGTAGAACGGATAGGGGTGTTAAAATTTAGAAAATTAGATTTCGTGGTTAAGCTATTTAAAAATTAGGAAACCGAGATAAATACTATATTCTCTGCTTACCTTTAAGCCAGTACATAATTTCCTATTTAGGAAAAGTTGTTTATAAGTAGTTACTACTACCTCCGTATAAAATCTTCTTATTATACCTCTTTAGTCTTACTTATAGATGACTAAAATTATTTTATATCGAACCTATGTTTAAATATAAGCCCTAAAAGCTTCTTAACTTATAAGATTGCTATATAGGTTAGCCCGGCTGTCTTATTCTTTTCCTTAATATTTAGAACTACCTAGTTAAGTATTAGGCCCTAGCTTTTATATATAGTAAGAGTAAAAGCTAAAGTAATTAGAAATTAACGCCGTAAGCAAGAGCCTTTTATACCCTCCTATTTATAAAGCACGGAAAATATAGAGATAACTTTCTTACTATCCTACTAAGTAAATAGGGCAGGTCCGTTGTACCTATTTACCGTAATTAGTAGTAACTAAGGCTGATTCTTTTTAATATCTGTATATCCCTTCTATATAACATCTTTAACTATATTAGTAGTACCGTTTACTAAGCCTAGTTTAACCCAAATATTCTATATTAGTATTACTTTCGCGCCAATATATAGGGCTAGATTCTCTATAGTATTGCACTAATTAGGAGTAACTTTCCGCGTACCTATACTAGTGTTAACTAACTTAATAGCTACTACTAGCTGTAAAAGGTCGCAAAGCTAAATAGTGTTATACTTACCTATAGCAGCGCATATGCTATATAGCTAAATTATATTATTAAAGCCTGTAACCTTATTAATAGATAGGTCCTGCTTATACCTAGTTAAAAGAAGCTTCTAGGTTAAATTACTTATAGAATTACTATATAGCTCTATAAGGGCGGTCCTAAATATAAAGCTTTTAGCGTTATTACCGCCCTGCCGTATAACTTAATCTAGGATAGCTATTCGGTTAATTACCTTATAGGCTCCCTTTTTATAGCTAGCGAGCTCTAATAGCCTAGCGGGTAAATTACTATATAAGGCCGCCTAACCTATAGGGGGAAGCTAATGGAAATTACCTACTAGTAAGATATTTAAGCCTTTAAAGTAGTTGTTATTACGCGTAGGGTAGATCTAACGAAGGTAGTAATTAATCTAGGCCAGATATACTTACCTAATTATAGATTTCTCGTTAAAAATAAGATAGTAAATATCCTTAAAAGCTTATTATAGAGGCGTAAGACTAGTAGTAGGCAATTTATTAAATAGATGGTTTACTAATAACCTTAATAGATTATATATAGTTCTACCGTTAATATTAAAGGCAGCTACCCTAATAGGGGCCGCTTAAGCTAATAGTAACGGCTTATTATTAGCCCTTACTATATTATAGAGCGTAGTAGAGAGGATAGTAATAAGATATAATTTGCTGGTTCCTGCCTCTCTATTAATATTAATCCGTAGTAGGGGGGGGCTAAGGCCTATTTAAATCTGCCTATAGTAATTAACTATAATATTATAAATAAAACGCTGACCTAGTTATAAGGAGGATAAAGTTGCTATTTAGGATAGGCGGCTCTATAGTAGAGGCTATAGCCATACTTCTTACTAATAAGTCCTCTTATTAAGCTATGGGTACGTACCCTAATACGTACTCTAGTCGTAGTTATAATTAAGCTCCCTATTACTAAGCCTATTAGGATCCTTAATTTTAACTCCGTTAGTATTTTAAACGTAGGTATATAGGGCCTTAAAGGACTAATATAGCTCTAAGTCGTCTACGAAATTATCCTTAAACTTATTAATATTATTAGCAGTTTCGCGACCTTCCTCTAGTTTTTAATTGTAGAAGTAGTTAGGCGGGTACTAATAAGAGTTAATATAAGCCTAATAGGAAGCTATATAATTAGGGGCCCCAAATTTATTAGTATAAGTAGCCACTTCCTTATACTCCCTCTATGGGTAATAAAGAATAAGCTTTATATAATAGAACTTAGGATACTATAGATAGGAACGATTACCGTTATATTGCGGAAAGTACAATATAACTTAAGGCCTTACTCTTAGCCGACGCTTATAAGTAGAGTAATTAAAATAGAGTAGAAAATTAAGGAAAATAACGTCCTTTACCCTATCTAGGCGGCGCTTATATTTCTTATAGTTAGATAGTCCGCACCCTTTTAGTTGCCTATTATTAAGCTTATATATAGCGCTTTAATTATCCTTTTAGTAGTAGTTTAAAGTTACTATATTCCTAGAGCCTTCGTAAAGGGGAATATTAAAAAGTAAATAGTATACCTCCTACGCTAACTAATCGCATTTAGTAATAAGCTTATTTATAAACCTAGCTACAACCGAACTAAAGGCATAAAGGCTATTAGCGTGCAGCTATACTAATTAGAGTAACTCCTAGTAGGAAGTTAACTTCTTCTCTTCCTTACTGTAATATTTGCCTATATAGTTAACTATTATTAATATACTTATAGCGGGTGACGTATTAATATTCGCCATCTACGCTAATATTATAGCTGTATTATAACTATTAAGAAGCTTATTATTATACTATAGATAGAACATCTAGTAATATAGATTTTAATCCTTTAATACAGCGGCCTTATTATAGAGAGAGTATGGAAAATAGAAGCGGCACTTCTTTACTCTAGTAGAGCCTTTTTTTAATCTTAAGCAGTAAGATTCGGTATAATTATAGTGCCGTTAAAATCAATTAAGGTAGGCAGTAAGAAGCTTACTAGTATTAAGCTATTCTTTATAGCTAAGAGTAGAAGGATATTAAAGATTAGGAGGCCTAGATTAATTAGGATTAACTACGGATATAAAAGTAGTCTAGTACTTAGTAAAAGCCGCCCTTAACTTACTAGCTAATAGATCTAGCCTTAGGGCTATTAAACTCTATAAGAAGTTATATATATAGCCGCTACCTTATACCTACTACTTATATTAGGACTAAAAGTCTATACTATTAAATAGGCCTATAAGCACGTACTTCCTAAATAAATTAAAGCGGCGATATAGCTAATAAGTAGCAATATATGGATTATTGTTAAAATTTTAAGAAGTAATTTAGTAGCGCTAAGCCTTATTAATAGCCTTATATTCATTAAATAAAGGCATATAAAAGTGTAGATTATACTAATATAGATTAGTAGCACTAAGTGTAAAGAATAAAAACCCGCTCTTAATATTCTTAGTATAAGCCGTAAGCTTATTTCTCTTCTGCCTCTAGTAAGGTCTAGTGCCCTTAAGGTTTTATATATACTATATAATTTTATTTAATAACTAGCTACCCCTATTACCATTTATAAGATTACTAAGCTTATCTAAAGATAGACTATTTTTATTTAATTAGCTATAAAGGAAGCGGGTAGCGCTAAGGGCTTACTCTTTTATAATCCGATTAAATATATAGTAGCGAAATAAGGGGTAGCGGCTAAACCGACCGTCCTAATACTTAAGTATATGCTTAGCGTACGCAGCTAGGGTAACCATACGGCTTTATAGCATATTAAAATCGGCTTTACTATAAGGAAATAGAGTAGGAAAGGCGCTGTGTATAATAAAACTAGCTAATCGCTTAGAGAGAGGTATTTATTATATAGTAGGAACCTTTAGGCCCGCTTATAGGTCTTATTAGTGTTAAACCTCGCGACCTAAAAGCTCTAATTTATTAAGGTTAGGTATTAGATTAGGAACTAAAGTATCTAGTATATTGTTATTAAATTCGCCGTCTAGTATATTACTGCTAAGCTTAGTAGGTAGAGGATTAATAGTATAAGGATGTTATATAGGAGTAGTAGGGTAAGCCGTCGGGCCACTAGAATTAGACTTTAACTTATTAATATAAGGTAGCTAATCTAATATAGAGCTATTTTTGGGTAAGCTTATAAGCTAGGTGCTATATATTTTAACGTCGTGATAATTAGGATAATTAACCTTTAAAAAGTAAAGCTACTATACTATAGTAGAGCGCCTTATAGCATACCGCTTGGTAAACCGCTAACTTAGGTATTCGCCACCCTCTACCGCCGTAGGCCTTACGACCAGTATATTAAGTTTAGTAGGTAGCTATAGTAGCTACCTTTAAGTCTTTAGTATGTTTTAGCCAAAGCAGCAAATATAGCTAGTATAGCGATATTACTGGCCGCGTATACGCATAACTTATAGATAAACGTATACGCGCGCAATTAAAAGCTCCTCTACCGCGGTAAGTATAGGTAGGAAGCTAGAAATAGGCCCTAGATTAAGCCCGTTACTTTTACCAAATAGGGGTAAAAGGGTTAGATTTTTAAGGCTATTGGCGTCCTTAATATAGGCTTTATATATACCTATATTATTACCCTCTATAGCTAGGCCTATTTAGAACTACCGCTCCTTATAACAACTATATATCTCTATATATTTAGCCTATAGTATACTCCTAAACTTCTTAATTCGCTCCTAATCGACAGCTAAAATAGGTAGTAGTGTGGCCGTAGTCGGAGCTTGCCGTGAGAAAGGTGGTATTAGTAGTAGGGTAGGTATTAGCGGAAGGGTAGGTATTAGCGGTAGAGTAGGCATAGGAGCTAGTTCTAGTAAGGACGTATTTAGGCCATTTAGAGTGCCTCTACTACACGGAGCTTTATCTATAGTATATAGCGAAGGGGTAGGTAAGTAAGCTTTACCCTGCCGATTAAAAATGCGGTACTCCTGTTATATTACCCTAATTATCTTCCGCCGTTAAGCTATCTTAGGGGTATCTTAGCTATTCTAGCCGCGAGGCAGAAAGGCGTTTTTAGTATCGTTTTTAGGTAGAGTAGTTTACTAGCGCCTTATAGGATAAGTCTTAGTAGTAGAACCTAACTCTATAAGAGCTCTCCGCTTATTTAAATTATATTTAGAGATCTAGAAAAGTAAGTAGAGGTAGAAGTAATATATAGGGAAGACGCGCCTTTAACTGATATAACTGGCATAGCTTTAAAAGCTTCTTTAAAGGGCCGTCTTTAATAAAGCTAAGGCGGGGCTTATAAATATGGCACTTGCTATACTAAATTACAGTAGGATCTGCTATATTTATAATGTATATAGTAGTATTAATAGAGGTGTTAACAAAAAGGAAGGCGCAATACTAGGATATTTTAATATTTATAATATTTTAATGTTCGTCACGTGGATTCTGCCACAACTTACCGCGCGCGCTTTTTCATCTAACCAATCAGAAGCCGGCTTGGCGAGAGTTTGAATTCCAGGACCCGAATATAATAGACCACTTGTACCTCGGGTCAATGAAAGATAATCTTATCAATCCCCGTATTCTAGACCGAGGGGTTGGATGTGGCTTTGGACTCAGCTAGACAAGGATTAGAAATTGCATGGAATGGGGCGTGAAACAAACAAACTTCGTTCTCGTGTTTCACCGCCCCTAGATTGAAGCGAGATACAAAATCGGCAGGTGGCTGGTTGGGAGTGGATGGTAGGTAAGAATGAATAAGGCTGGCTAGAGCGGCACAGTGGGCCGATAATTGATTCATTGCATTGCAGGGTACTGCAGCATTTTCGTGGTGGCTCAGCGCATTACTCTTTGCCACGTTCTGTCGACAGCTCTAGCCACGCCGCCATCAGTTTTTCCAGAGTTGCGCAAGTGTCAATGCAACGAAGCCCCGTTCAGCTGCCGCGTACGTTCCAAGAGAAGCTAGAAAGATGAAAAATAGAAAAGTATGGGCTAAGCTAGAAATCTCTTCGTCGTAGCTCCAGCGGCCAGGGCGATGATGTCGCATTGGTGCCTCTGCCCTGAATAATCCCTCACTTGACGCCACGTAAGCTACTTGACCGCGGTTTGCCAACGAAGCTTGGTTGAGCTTAGAATGACTTATTGGGCAGCTAAGCAGGCATCCTCAAAGCTTGGGTGGCGCGGCAAGAGCTTGGAGAGCTTGGAGAAGGCCGAGCTTACCCCAATCAGGGATTTATTCGCCATGTGGGGCTGTGTTGGCTCGCATTGATGCGATTGGGCAGGGCTCCCTTGCAAAACGTGCATCGCTAGTGGCTGTATTTGTGAACACACATTGGCTACGTTGTTGGTGGGGTTTGCGGGTTCAGGGCCTGCTGAGACGAAGTTGCAGGCAGGTGCGTTGCAGGCAGGATTTCCTGAAGGGCTGAGGACCGAGGGGGGCCGCAAGTAGATAAGGGGCGCTTCACTCGCTTTAAACCTGCTTTCTGACTCCACCTCCACATCAACAACCTCCAACTCATCAACAAACAACAACTTCTTCTTCGAGCCAGCCCTCAATCACTCTACAAGTAAGCTACTCATAAACCATTGACACAATCGTACCAGGCACTGATTCAAAGGCCAGACAACTACCTCACGATCTCAAATCACTCACTTCATTCAACATGCCTGCCAGCGCTGCTTCTTCCATTACCTCCATCGTCAAGCCTAAACCCATCAAGTGCGGCGAGTCCTGTGACTGCTGCGGCTGTGACGAGTCCTGCTGGTGCGTCGTCATGTAAGGAAATTGAAAGAGATACCCGACTTGCGAAGGTTCATCATCGGCGGGCTATTCTATTGGCGGTGGAATACATGGTGGGATACCTGGCGGAACTTGGGTTATGGAGACACTGCCTACTTAATCAAATCACCAATTGAGACATACCACCTCTACCAATAAACCCTTCTTTGGAGAACCCTATTTCAAATAATTGCGTCTTCATTTACGAGGTGTGACTCAATTGTGACTTCAAAACTTGATGGCCAACATGTCTGACATTACGTCAATATGCCAAGCATAGTAGGTTATCTAATTATCTGCCAAGTGCTTCTCATCGAAAACCTCCGCTTCCAAGTCGTAATATGAGAGTACCCTAACGGTACCAAATGATCGCAGCAATCGGCCAACTGGTGTCTGTAACTTAGATATGCTCCTACCAGTACATCAAACCAGAAAATAGGCCTTTCTCTTCGCGCAGGTTCGCGAAAAGCCGCGGGTGAAGACAGGTGTCAGAGAATCACGTTGACACACTGGTTGAGACATTATGATTCAATCAACTTCTAAGACTTTTGTTTGAACATTACAAGATTTATTACTTAGCGCTTTGCTTCTCTTAACGCTGTTAGCATGTTTTGAAGCTCAAGATGGCTGGGCGCTTAACAGTGACACATCCGAGCTTCCTCAGAGTCACTTTCCTCGCCATAAAGCTCAATGCCACCTTTCCACAAATAGACTTAAAATTAGCTCTTTCTCTCATATCTTCATGTTTTAAGGCTGAAATTACAAAGAAAAAAGAAGGGAAAAAAGGGTGTGGCTTTTTAGGCACTCTGCCTTTTTATGCCGTGCAACTAGGGAGCAAATTAGCCATCTAACCGCAGTCCTCTTCCAGCCTCTTCTCAACTACTTTTCAAAACCGCAAGAATGCTCCAACTACCAACCCGACCTCGCTAGTGTATCCGGAGTCTATGGATAAGGAGCCGTTTTTGTTCGACTAACTAAATCTATTGCAGCTCTTTGCCATGACGAGTTCGGCGTATTGGAAGAAAATAAACTCTACTCTGCGCATTGTTACCAAAGACCACATTGAGAATTGCTGAAACGCTCGTGGTATTTCCTCACCTATTTCTTGCCGGATATACTTCTATTTGGACGTGACCGTGCGCTTCTTTGGCTCGCTAGCGCTAGCCGCCACCGGGAAGATAGTCGTAGGTGGAGTGCTAGAAACTGCCGGAGCTAAGAGAAACCGGTAGTCATTTAGAGGTTTAATTACCTACTACAATATAAAATACGGTCCTACGGGAAGGATAAGTGTTAACAACCTTATATCGAGCGACTTAGCTTCTAAAATCAGTCGTGTATATTAAATTACTATAAAATCAAAAGCTTCTTATTCTTTAGTACGGGCGTTGAATTTAACTCGGTTGATTGGCTAGTTCTTATTGATAACCGTTGGACGTGAATTAACGACTTATCTTATATCCGCCCTACGGACTATTCGCTTACGCTTATAGTCCTACGTAGCTTAACGGAACACCGAGCTTAACGGAACACGAGCCCCACTACATGATTTTAAAGCCGTGTATTTCTACGTAGGCTATATATATATAGAAATCCTTAGTGGAGCACCTTAAGTGATAGCCTAGCTATAATTCTGCCAAATATTACGAGTCTAAGGCCTCTGCACGTTATGTAGCGTCCTCCTTTACCTACTTTTTTACCGTATATACAGCCGCCCTACCTACCTTCTCTGTTTCTTTTTAAACTCGTTATAATACTTTAAGCCGTCCATCTACTATAGATATTAAGCCTCCCTTTTAAATAACCTATTAGTTAGTCTTTTAACGCTTTATATAGGCGCGTACTACTACCTACATTAAATATAGGTCCTCCTCTACTAATAAGTAAAGTATAGTATTCTTCCTAGCGCTCTTATAAAGTATTAATAAAGGATTCCTTACCCTATTAGGCTGCTTAATAATAAAGCTATAAACCCAGTTTATTATTATCTGCAAGCTATACAGTATATTAGGTGTTTATAGCACTATAGGTTATAGCCGCGGTAGTTATAGTATTATAGGTGGTGGCGTAGATATACGCACTATAGCTATTTAATATTATAATCTAGTTAATATAACCTTAGGATTATATAGAATAAGGCTAGTCTTTACCTATCCTAATAGGATAGATAAGGATTTAAATATAGCTGTATAAATTTAGTGTAGAGTATAAAGGAATTTAATAGTGTTAAAGTTTATACAGCCTATTTATATAGCTATCTTAACAGCCAATCTATAGTAGTGCTTAAACGGCTAAAAGAGAATAATATTAAGTAGTTATAGAAAGTAGCTTATATAGGGCAGAATAGCTAATAGATGTATATTCTTCTCCTTATAATATTTTACAAATTCCTTTATAAGGTGTAAACTATAGCCATCTAGTAATAGCAGCCGATGCGCACCTATCTATTAAGCAGCGCTTTACCTATTAAAGTGCTAAATCCAATTAAACGTAAGGTTATTATTTAAATAACCTTTAGTTTAAGCGCCTAGTATATAGTTACTAGGTATACTTATATTATTAAGGTATTAATATATAATTTATTAGCCCTTAATAATAATTGCTAGAGTAAGTACAACTCTATTACTAGATATAGCCTCTAACACCAACGCGAAATCGCGATTTATCTTATTAGCTAAGTATATTCTTTTAGTATCTAATACACGCGTAATTATTTACTAGCTGCTACTAATTTTAATATAAAATCTAGACTCGTTAAAGTTATATTCGTTATATAGTTAAATACCCTATTGCTCTTTTATATTCCTATATAAAGTATACTATTCCTATATCGTGGTAGGATCGTTTATAGTAGCTTAATTAATCTCTATAGGCTTCTGCTTAACCTTATATACTATTAGGTTTTATTTAAAGAATTTTTTAGTCTAGTCACGTCTAAGAGTAGGTAATTTAGTGCCATTAGGCGCATAGAGCTTAAGGATACGCTACGCGCAATTATAGACTTAGTGGAACAGCGTACTAACTCTAAGGCGGTTTATTTAATTAATATAGGATAGGAGTATAGCCTCCTAATATTAATTAAGCATCTTATTACTACTAGGCCTCTACATCTTGCTCTTAATGCCATTAACGCGGTTATAGACACATTTAAACGGCGCGTTGTGTAGGTGGGCTGCTAATTAAATATTGGGTGTTTTTATACGTGATAACTTACGAAGTGCATCTTACACGCGTATCTTAATAATTTCGGATTCTATAGGCATAGTTATAGTGGTTCAATTGTATAAGGAACTAGGTAAGGCTTGATTTTGGGTATACGTTCCGTTAAGCTTGGTGTTCTGTTGAGCTGCGTAGAACTATAAGCGTAAGCGAATAGTCCGTGGGGCGGATACTTATTATTCTTACAATGATGGGCTGATATATGCTTGGCAGTAGTATGTAGTAGTTGATAGAGTGAAGGACTTGTAGTTTTGCCCCTTGTCTAGCAAGCTTTAATTAAGCCATCGCTCTTAGTTTCGCCGACTCTTATAATGCCGACTCTTTTTAAAAACTATAGAGTGGCGATGAACGGAGATATGAATTAGTAAGTGACCTATATACCGCTAGTCTAAGCTTCGGCGTTAAGGCAGTTACGTTATTCTTTTAGAGACTTACGTTAGATTTGTGCAGATAATAGTCAGATAGCTTGCTTAAGACGACCAACTCCGGAAGGCTGAGCTCTCCGCTTATCTCGTGCGCTCGAATCTTGTCAATGACATCAAGAACCTGACGTACTCGTCTGTCGCTGAGATCTCCGTTGATGCCTTTTGCAATATCCACCCAATCCTCGGTCTCCTGATGACCACTTACGGCTTCACCATCCCGAGTTGCCATCGGCTATAAGATCCTCTTATATTGGTAACGATGAGAATCCCTTGGTCCACCTAGGTCCTGAAACCATCAGCAGTCCATAAAGTGCAGCTACCCGATATCTATCCAACGACCTAGACTAGTACAGGACACGTCAACGAGGCACCAATAGCCGCAGGCCACGGTATTGTGCGCCTGAACTCGCTTAGTAGCGTTTGTTGTAGGTGTGTGGATTTGGTGTGGATTTAGGTAAGAGCGCACGCCATATAGGGAAGCCGAAGCCACTAAATGGTCAAGATCTACCACCTTATTTCTGTTGATTTGGCAGGTTGTGAAGCTAAAGCTCTGTTATTGCTTGTCTTCTATATAAGTGATATCCATAGGATCCAAGCGTCTTCAAGGGTATGCAATGGGGTGCACACAATGCGGAGCGCCTATGCAAGTCCTGCTGAATTCTAGGCTTAGGGCTTATTTACTAACCTTTTTCACCTGTTCGTCGCCTAAAAAACCCACCTGGAACGAACAGGTGCATATTTCCTGGCCGATCAAGTATCCGACGGGTAGGAGCTGTTTATTTACCTCACCTGTTCGATTTCCACCTATTGGGCCGTCTTGGCAGCTGAAATTAATGTTCCACCTGGCCTGTTCGACGTCCTCGCGCTTGCCGCGATTATATGGTCAAAAAGTACAGTCAAAACTCTTTATAACGATGCGGGTCGTACGGCCGACCGTATCGTAATACCAATGGTATTGTTATACATGGAGTCACGTGTTGGGTTAATAAGTAGGAAAAAGGAGGCTAACGCGTGGCTAAGCATCCCAAAAGGGTGTAAGGATAGGCCCGCTTAGCCGCACGGCCCGCCCACTCGCACACACCAACACCAAAATATCGTCAATTTTAATAATTAATTACTCCACCAAAATGGGTGATCTTTTGGCGCTACAAAATGCACTAGCTGATTTGAATCTTTAAGAACATTCTAATATATCTAAGGCGGCCCGAAGGCACGGCGTTGAGCGATTAAAGTTGTTAAGACACTGGCGCGGCGTTTAAGTATTAGTAGAAGAGTATTACGAATCTTGGAGCTATATAACCAACGAACAGGCTTAAAGCCTTATAAATTATATAAATCTACTTACAAATTAAGGGATTCCTCCTATACCGCCGATGGTTAAACGCTTCGTTAAAGATATTACTAGAATTGACGTTAGAAAGAACTACATTAATAAGTTTTAGCGGAAGTTTAATAACTAGCTTCTTAGTGGTTATATTACTCCTATAGATCTTAAACGTAAGAGAGCTAACAACGCCTTTTTATATAGCTTATATTTTAAGATCCTTTATTAAAAGATTAAATAATATAGTGTTTTACTAGAAAATACATATAATATAGACGAAAAAGGGTTCCTAGTTAGGTGCCTTATAAAGCTCTTTTAGATCTTTAGCAAGAAGGCTTAGAAGAATAGCTACCTTAATAATGCAGGCTAAGATGGAAATAGAAACTAGATAACCATTCTAGCGACGATTTATACTAATAGGACTTATATTCTACCTACTATTATCTATTCTTTAGAGGGCAGCAAAATTTAACTAAATTAGCTTTAAGATTATAAGCCTAAATAGCAGCCTACCTTCTTTACTGCTTTAGAGAATGGGTAGACTAATAATAAGATTGGCTATAAGTGGCTTATTACAATCTTTAACTACTATACTAAGCGTAAAGCTAGCTTAAATAAAGAGTGGAGGCTTTTAATCTATAATGGCTACGTATTAGGACGCCAAGGTCCTTATGGCATATAGTAATATAACAATAGTAGCGGGATGCAAAGAGTTTCTAGTTCTTAATGAAGTAGAACTATAGAACTAAATTCTGCTATTCTCTAATATAGGGCGACTACGTTTTATAGGCGCCTCGCCTGCGCCTCGCCTGCGCTAAGCCGGTTATGGCCAGTGCGTCTCTATAGCCTAATAATTGCCCCCCCCTTTTTAAGCGGCTGTCCTTAGCCGACGCTATTATATAATAGGAGTGCGATTATTATCCTTCTCTAAATAAAAAGTTTTTAATAAATTTAAGTAAATTAGATAATGTAATAATAGGATAAGGCCGTCGAAAACGGACTCTGTACCTGTACGTGGTGACGGCTACGAACCTGAGTTTTAGACTTAGAGCCAACGCAGAGACGTCGCACAGCGTGCGATACGACCTAGTGGTGGTAGTTATGAGTATTATGGGCGGTGGTGAAAAATTTTCACATGGGATGGTGAGATCTCGAAAACTACCACTGAGTGTCCCTTACGATAATAGCAACACTATTCTCCTATCAAGGCACCTGTACGATCCAATATGGATGCATGGCACTTAATAGCATCCCCTAACCCCCAATAGAAAGCATTGATAACCTCTTATATTAACGAACGAGCGAATGCGAACGAGTAATAAGCAATAAGTAAATATACGGCCCCTTCTAACCCCTAGGGCGATCGCCCGCGGAGTATGTGGTTACTCGCCATTAACTATCGAATACCGAAAGTACCTAGCAGCCTAGACAACACCATACGGTTTTCCTGTCTCCTCTTAAGGAGTGGTAACCCTTGGCGAGGGCCTAGTAACTGGGGCCTAGGCATAAAAGATACCTAGGCATACACGTCCCGCTACCTTATAGTATAGTATAGTGGTAGTTTATGGATGAATCCCCCTTACGCCTTTAATAGGCCCTAGGGGGGGGGAGGTATGGCGTATATAGCAATGGTTAAATAAGAGATAGTATATAGGGGATGGCTAAGATATGGGAAATAATAGTATAGCAATCAATTAATCGTAAGGACTGTATGTCCTAGTAAAGGAAGCAGTGGTTCCTAAGGAGTTTAAATATCTAAGGAGGACAGGACGTAGCCGTAGGCCCGTAGGGCCGCCGCTACGGACGGACATAGCAAGCTGGGGTTTTTTATCCTACTAAGGTGGCTTATAGGGTTTTTCCTCCCCTAATATATCAGGGGTTTTCTTCCTGTAAATTTATAAGTTTCCCCTGTGTACGGAGTAGTCTGCGTGGGCCGCATAGGATCCGTATCAGACGTTAAGTAATGAATTATTATTATAATAATAGGATAATATAACAATAGGACCTTATAGAGATCTATAAAGGTAGGAGTTCCCACCTAAGTAGGACATTAGATTTCCCTTCTAAGTCTATTCTAATTCTTTTAGCCTACGACTCGCCTTCTCTATAATTTCCAATTAATTATAAATCGCAAGCGCTAAGCCATCGGTTCGCCTGCTCGCGAGCTTTCCATAAGTATTTTTTATACTAGCTTATAGCTATCGCTAACCCTACTAAGTGCCGTTAAAGCTCCCACGCCGCTTATAAGCCGCTCCCCCAGCTTTACTAGAACTAATTTACCTCCGTTACGCTAAGCGTATAGCTATAGCTAGGCGGGCCACCTACGGTAAGTAGGCCAACCGTAATTGCGGGTACTACTAACGACTAAATAAGTTGTGCTAACTAGTACGTCTAAGTGCGTTAGTTTAGGTTTTAATAGCTAACAGACTAGGTCCCTAAGGCCTTCTATAGCCGCCTAAATAAGCTACTCGCCCTTATTAATAGGGCTAAGCGCTAGTAGGTTGCTGGCGGAGATACGGCTAATCTTAACGCTCGCGTTGCTGCTACCTAGAAGTCCTTTATAAAGGATGTTAAGGCCTTAGTACGCACTAGCGCTAAGTATAGTCTCCGCCAGCGCCTAAAGGGTAAAGACTTTCCTTTGCTTTAAGTGTAGGAATTATAGGCCATCCGTTGTACTCTTAAAGGAATTCTTAACGTAATGCGCGCTTTAGTACGTATTATAGCGTAGGTATTTTGCCGTTATAGCGTATGCTAATAGTACTTATAGGCTAATATGCCTCCTATTATAAGGGATAAGGATAAGGATAAGGATAAGGAGGATAAGGAGGAGGGAGAGGAGGAGGAGGAGGAGGAGGAGGAGGATGAGGAAAAGGAAGGAGGGGAGGAAAGGGAGGATTTGTTAGAGCTGTAAAGTATCTATATTTCTATCAGCGTACTACTATTACTCCGCCATCGTTCCGTCATTGCCCTACTAGTAGGGCATAATTAAAAGTTTTTTATTCTCCCATCTACTTTCTTTTCCGTTTGCCCCTTAGGGTAAAGTAACTATTATATATCTCCTTTACGTCCTTATTAATATCCTCTACTAGGACCTATTTATTATACTCTTCTAGCTAGCCTTTTTACTTAACTAGGTACTATAGGGTCTAGTTACATCCCTTCCTTTTACGTATTTCTTCTACCTTATACCAGTCCTCTTAGTTCTCTTTATTATCTAGCTTAATAGGCCCTAGTAGAGGGTCTCTAGTAGTGCCCTTATATTATTTATATAGCTCTAGCAAGCTAATATAGAACACTAGGTAAATATAGTAAGACGTAGGTAGATATAGCCGGTACGCTTACTTTCTAACTAATTTAGCTATACTAAAAGGTTTAATAAAGCATGCTATAAGCTTCTTACTTAGCCTTTTTAGTTTAAGGTTCTTAGTCAATAGTAAAACTAGATCCCCTACTTTATATACCTATAGTTAGTAATAACAATTATAGTATTTCGCCTACGCCTTAGCGGCGTACTCCTAGCGTTTCACTAGCGCTTCGCGTTTAAGGGATATTCTTTTAATTCTCTTAGAGGCGGCTAGAATAGAACTACTATTATCCGCTTAGACCTCGTATTCTAGACGCGGGTAAAACCTATAGCAGGTATAAAATAGGCTTATACCCATTATACTATATTTAGTATTATTATAGGCGAATTCGGCTAGTAATAAGAGGCCTAACTAGTTACTCTACTTCTTGTTACAGAATATACAGAGGTAATACTCTAGGGTTTAGTTCTGGCGTTTTATTTACCCGTCTATTTACGGGTAAAAAGCCGTACTTAGCCTACGTTTTATCTTTGTAGTAAAGCATAGCTTTAACTAGAACTTACTAGTAAAGATACTGCCGCGATTAGAGATAATCCCTCTAAGGGTTCTAAAACGGCGTACTACTTCGTTAAGGAAGAGGTCTGTAAGTTTGGTTACTATAATAGTTTTTACTATAGGCAGATATAAAGCCATCTTAGTATAGCGGTCGACTATTATATATATTACGTTATATACCTTATCGCCTCGTCTACTAGGCGGTAGGCCTATAATAAAGTCTATTATAATCTCCTACCACAGCTAATCTAGGTAAGGTAGCGCTTAGAGCTTACTATAAGGGCGATATTAAGGCGTACGCATACGCTAGCATAGATTATAGGTAGAGATATAGTTTATAACGTCCGCAGTTATACTAGGCCAGTAGTACTTACGCGAGAGTAAATCTAGAGTCTTTTTCTTACTAAAGTGCCCAGCTAGGGCATTATTATAGTAGATCTGTAGAAGCTCTATATAAACTGCTAGGTCTAAGGGTATATATAACCTCCCGCGGTAATAAAGTAGTCTAGCGGAATTAAACTGCTATACTAGCTTTAAGCGGGCGCGTTAACGGCGTCTTGCCGTATCTATGCTATCGCTGCGCTTTTACAGCACAAAGTTATCTATAGTTTAAAGTCCTTTAATAAGCTCAATAACTGTTTCCGTACTAGACTTGTAGGCACTCTCTTAAGCGCTTACTACTCTGACTTAGGTCCTTATTACACGCTGCTTAACGGCATATATATAGGTTGCCTAGTTAAACCGTAATATTATATAGCCTAGGCGTACCGCCGTCGGGTCGCTAGCTTATAGCCGTAGAAACGATACCTTTGCAAAAGGCTCGCTTTCTTATACACCTAATAGGACTTTTACTTTAGGTTAGTAGCCCTATATTCCCAAAGTCCTTTAAAGTAATAGTAGTATAGTATCTTCTTCTGGCGGACCCCCTACGCCTAGGGGTCGCCTTAACGGCGCGTCTATGGGGTTCGTTTTTCCCGCCCTATGCTTAATAATAAAGTTATAGGCAGCTAATGCTATAGCCTATCTGGCTTGCCGTCTATTAAGGGCTTTTACTTTTATAAAGCCCTTTAGATTATTATAGTCTGTAAGCACTTCTAGGCGGCTTAATAGCCCCTTAATATAGTATCTCTAATGCTTAAAAGCCTCTACGATAGCTAGTAGCTCCTAATTATAGGTCTTATAATTACGCTCTACTAGCGAAAGCTTCCTAAACTAGAAGGCTATTAGATACTAAAGGCCATCTTTAAACAGCTGCGATATAATTGCTGCTAGGCCTTATATAGAGGTATTAGTCTCTAACTAGGTTAGTAAGCCTAGCGTATAGTATTACAGGAGCGGCGCCGTTGTAAAGGCGTCGCAGAGCCAGCGTATCGCCTGCTCCGCCTCTTCTAGCTAACTAAAAAGCCTAGCTTTATAGCCGTTCTTTACTCCCTTAAGGAGATTAGTAATAGGCTTCGTAATAGTAAAGTACTTATAAATAAACCGGTAATAGAAGTTAGCAAAACCTAGGAAGACCTAGACATCCCTATAGGATTAAGGGCTCTCCTACTTAATAATAGCTTCTATATCGGGAAAATATGGTACCCTTTCAATGGCCTCAATAGCTGGTGGTTGACGCAATTGGCGCGCAGTTGAGGTCATTTGGCAACTCGACCGACTAGCCTATGTCGTGTTTTTTTGACACGCAACCTGCCAGCAATCTGCGCATTTGGCAACCATAATTAT
>Ga0307515_10005086_pt1 | contig 26722 bp, 4 predicted proteins | sample 17_EM_MG_FD_194513 | JGI IMG/M metagenome (GOLD analysis project Ga0307515, IMG submission 194513) | Populus trichocarpa ectomycorrhiza microbial communities from riparian zone in the Pacific Northwest, United States - 17_EM | ecosystem: Host-associated > Plants > Roots > Unclassified | place... | reverse complement strand
TGGAGTTCGGGGTCTACTTTCATGTATTTATACCACCTGATTTCCATAGATTTACAATTAAGTTGCTCGTTTAATACCCACACTGCAAAGCTTATACTAATAGTACCTATAGGCTAATATACCTCCTATTATAAGGGATAAGGAAGAGGATAAGGGAGAGGAGGATAAGGAGGAGGGAGAGGGGGATAAGGAGGGAGAGGAGGAGGAGGAGGAGGAAGAGGAGGAGGTAAAGCTATAGAGTATCTGTATTTCTATTAACGTACTATTATTACTCCGCTGTTATTCCGTTGTTACCCTACTAATAGGGCGTAATCCTAATTATAATTAAAAGTTTTTTATTCTCCCGCCTACTTTCTCTTCTATTTACCCCTTAGGGTAAAGTAACTATTATACGTCTCCTTTATATCCTTATTAATGTCCTTTATAGGGACCTATTAGTTATATTCTTTTAGCTATTCTTTCTACTTAACTAGGTACTATAGGGTCTAGTTATATCCCTTTCTTTTACGTACTTCTTCTACCTTATATTAGTCCTCTTAGTCCGCTTAATTATCTAGCTTAATAGGCCCTAGTAAAGGGTCTTTAGTAGTACCCTTATATTATTTATATGGCTTTAGCAAGCTAATATAGAATACTAGGTGGATATAGTAAGACATAGGTAGATATAGTTAGTATACTTACTTTCTAACTAGTTTAGCTATACTAAAAGGTCTAATAAAGCGTACTGTAAGTTTCTTACTTAGCCTTTTTAGTTTAAGGTTTTTAGTTAATAGTAAGACTAAATCCCCTACTTTATATACCTATAGTTAGTAATAATAATTATAGTATTTTGCTTATACCTCGGTAGCGTATTCCTAGTATTTCACTAGCGCTTTATATTTAAAGGATATCCTTTTAATTCTTTTAAAGGCGGCTAGAATAGAACTACTATTATCCGCCTTAACCTTATATTCTAAATATAGGTAAAATCTATAGTAGGTATAGAACGGGCTTATACCTATTATACTATATTTAGCATTATTATAGGTAAATTTAGCTAGTAATAAGAGGCCTACCTAGTTACTTTACTTTTTGTTATAGAATATATAGAGGTAATACTCTAAGGTTTAGTTCTAGCGTTCTATTTACCCGTCTATTTATAGGTAAAAGGCTATACTTAGCCTACGTTTAATCTTTATAGTAAAGTATAGCTCCGACTAGAACTTACTAGTAAAGATACTGCCGTAATTAGATATAATCCCTTTAGGGGCTCCGAAACGGCGTACTACTTTATTAAAGAAAAGACCTATAAGTTCAGTTATAGTAATAGTTTTTACTATAGGCAGATATAAGGCCATCTTAGTATAGTGGTCGACTATTATATATATTGCGTTATACACCTTATTACCTCGTCTACTAGGCGGTAGGCCTGTAATAAAATCTATTATAATTTCTTACCACGGCTAATCTGGGCAAGGCAGCGCTTAGAGCTCGCTATAAGGGCGATATTAAGGCGTATATATACGTTGGCATAAATTATAGGTAGAGATATAGTTTATAACGTCCGTATTTATACTAAGCTAGTAGTACTTACGCGTACGTAGATCTAGAGTTTTTTTCTTACTAAAGTACCCAGCTAGGGCATTATCGTAGTGGATCTATAGGAGTTCTATATAAACTATTAGGTTTAGGGGTATATATAGCCTCCTATGGTGATAAAGAAGTCTAGCGGAATTAAACTGCTATATTAGCTTTAAGCGGGCGCGTTAACGGCATCTTGTAGTATCTACGTTGTTACTGCGCTTTTATAGCACAAAGTTATCTTTAGTCTAAAGTCCTTTAATAAGCTTAATAACTGTTTCCGTATTAGACTTATAAGCACTTTCTTAAGTACTAGCTTCTCTAACTTAGGTCCTTATTATATACTGCTTAATAGTATATATATAGGTTACCCAGTTAAACCGTAATACTATATTACCTAGGTGTACCGCCGTTGGGTTACTAGCTTATAGCTATAGCAATAACACCTTTATAGAAGGCTTGCTTTCCTATATACCTAATAGGACTTTTACTTTAGGTTAGTGGCCTTATATTCCTAAAGTCCTTTAAAGTAATAGTAGCATAGTGTCTTTTTTAGCGGACCCCCTACGCCTAGAGGTCGCCTTAATAGCGCGTTTATAGGGTTTATTTTTCCTACCTTATGCTTAATTATAAAGTTATAGGCAGCTAATGCTATAGCCTATCTGGCTTGCCATTTATTAAAGGCTTTTACTTTTATAAAACCCTTTAGATTATTATAATCTATAAGCACTTTTAGGTAGCTTAATAGCCCCTTAATATAGTATCTCTAATGCTTAAAAGCCTTTATAATAGCTAGTAGCTCCTAATTATAGGTCTTATAATTACGCTCTACTAGTAAAAGCTTCCTAAACTAAAAGGCTATTAGATGCTAAAGGCCGTCCTTAAATAGCTATAGGTATATTCGGTTGCAGCTTTAGATTTAATCTAGAGGCTCTAGATTACAACTAATCTAAAGCTTAAATCTAATTCTAAGGCAGTTATTTAGTAAACCTAACGACTTTCTAATCTAAAGCTCCTTTAGATCGGTAAGCGCGTTAAATTTAAAAGCTATACTATATATAGTAGTTAAACTAAGGTTCTTAGCACCAGTTTAATCTAGAGCTCTCGCATACGCTAAAGTAATAACTTCTTATAATATGGCGCCTCCACCTACCCTAATTATAATACTGCTGTCGCATCTATAAGCCCTGTATAATGTTATTATCCTAACCTTTATAATTGCGACGAGCCTATTTCCTGGCGATGCTTATACTTAACATACCAATATATAGAGAGGATTAAGGTGGACAACGTAGTTACTTTACGGCTACGAGGCACGGCTTATAAGCCTTACCCATATAAGGCCTAAAGTGTTTAAAAAGCTTTTAGATTAGCTATAACTTTATAGCGGCTTAGAGGATTTAAAGCTTCTATTAGCAGCTAAGAAGCTAATAATATTTCTAATAATATTTAGCAATAATGCGTTATATAGATTACTAAGTAAGGTAATATAGTATTTATCTGCGATAATCTATAAGTAAGTATTTACTTACTAGCTAAACTTCTAGTACTAATTAGCTGCCCTATAGAGCCGTATATAAAGTCCTTCCTAGCCTTCTAAAATTATATAAGGAAGTCATTTGGCTTCCTAAGAACTGTACTCTAAATAAGGTCGCTAGTAACCCTAAATAATATCCTTTCTTCGCCAATTGTATTGGAGCTCTTAATGGTACTAATTTACCCACCAATATAAGAGGCGGTAATATAAAGCAAGCTTTGTGGCGTAGGAGGAAGGGAGGATTAATATAGAACGTTTTTATAGCTATCGATTTCCAAATAAACTTTATATATTTTTTGGCTAGTTAGGAGGGCTCTACTTACAATAATAGAGTTATTAATTTAGCTAAAGCTAAAGGATTTAAGGCTCTAGCTAGTAGATACTATATCACGGATACTGGATACTCTAACACGCCTATGACTTTAACTCCCTACTATAGCGTATAGTATTATCTTTAAGAATAAGTATAGGTAAATATAAGGCCGCAGAACGCGAAGGAGCTCTTTAATCTTCGCTATACAGCACTAAGAAACGTGGTAGAGCGTACTATAGGTATCTTTAAGAAACGGTTTAGATTCTTTAAATCCTATAGGCGTAATTTTCCTTTAAGTATATAGGTGGATATAGTATACGCCTTAACTACAATTTACAACTTTATTAATTAGAATAATCCGGATAATCTAGAGAGCTTTTTAGCTATAGAAGATAAAGAAATAAATAAGGAAGATATAAGGCTTATAGAGGTAAAAAGCGATATAGTTATAAATTAAAGATAGGATAAGATCGCGAAGGCTATATAGGAGAGTTACTGCCAGGTAATTAGCAGGTCAATTAATTAAGAATCTACTATAGATTTAGTAGATTTACTATAGAAATCTATATAGTTTCCCTCTATATATTACTCCTTAATTACTTATATAGTAAGGCGTTAAAGAGCGACTTAAATCTTACCTAAATTTTGCCTAGATCTTACTTAAATTCTTACCTAGATTTTGCCTAAATCTTACTCTCCTATACGTCCTCCTTCCTACTAGCTAAAATATTATCAATTAAGCTCTGCCAAAGCTCTACAACTTTAGCCGTTATAAGAAACAATCTAGTAGTAGATTTAGTTTTAAAGGCTTATAAAACAAACAGTTAATCTATAGGATCTAGATAACTAAACTCGTAGATAAAATCTACGTAAGCCTTTTCTTAAGGAGACTTCTAGGTAATTAACTCTCTAGTAGCTCTTATCTCTTTAGTTACCTTCTCTACCATTTCCTTTAAAGTATCTATAACTTAACATCTTCCTTAGTATTATTTTGCATTAGATTTAACCTCTTTAGCAGCCTACTTAACAGCCCGCTTCTATATAGCCATTAAAGAAGATTAACTAGGCGTTAAAGAGGAAGATTTAGGTAAGCTTAACTAACTGCGTTTAATAGAGCTTCAAGCTAATTCTAACTTAAAGTCCTCCCCTACGTCATTCTCATTCTCCTTTTTACCTTCCTCCTTTACTAAATCTAACGCCCGCAAGGTGTTACGGACGCTTTAAGTACAATGTTATAACTACTTAGAGAGGAGTCGAAAGAAGCTAGTTAGTTAATATAAGCACGGTCCAGGATAGAGCCGGTAGAACCATATGACGAGGAATAGTAGTACGAGTCACGTAAGGTAATCTGTATAATCTGTGGGATCTATAGGATCTGCGACAGAGTAGATGGAGTACACGTACATTACGTACAAGAGGGGTTTCTTAAGAGCACGGTCGTGTATTTAAAGGACTATAGTCCCTACCTAGATAGTTCCTTCCTTATAGTAATTCTCAGAATACAATTAGAGTTAATCTATTAGGTAACCACTCCACCAGTTATTATTACGTTGTTAACTTTATTTACATCACCTACACACCTAGCCCATTAACAGGACCTATCGTAGTACTTCCTACAAGGTTCCGTTACACAATTACTACCTAGTTACGGTATTAATAGAAAGTCGAACAACATGCCACCAAAAGCAGCCACTACAACGCCATTGACGGCGGTAACTACTTTAAGGTCAGGAGGTAACACCAGTATGGCAGATACTAATTCACAACAACCTATAACGGTCGGACAACTATAAGAGATAGTCGACCAGTTAACAGAGAATAATGTAACGCTTAAATAACGGATCAACGGAATAGGGGCAGCAAAGGTTAAGTTACCTTCAATTAAGAGATTCTTAGGAGAGAGATTAAAGCTCAAAGGATTCCTCATATAAATGCACTTTAAGGTCACGCAAGAAGGAGCGAAACTACTAATACCTATAGATCGAATAGCTTATGCAGGACTATTCCTATTAGGAAGGGCACTTAAGTAGTTTAAACCCTACCTTATAGAAATATAAGTAAATGGAATAACGACCACCAACCAAGAGGTGCGGTTTATGTTCTTAAGTTAGGAAGGGTTTATAGAGCGACTTACACAAATATTCGGAGATCTAGAGGCAGTGACTATAGTAGAAAGAAAACTCTAAGATATTACGCAACAAACCTTAGTAATTAAGTACATAATATAGTTCTAAACGCTAGCTACGTAAGTTAAGTAGAATAATAGGGCGTTTATAGCACAGTATAAACAGGGACTTAAGGCTAAAGTCTAGGATATAATTATTCTAATAGAAGATGCGGACACCCTAAGGGATTTAATAGATTAGGTGATAAAAATTAATAATAGGATTTACTAAAGGGAACAGGCTAAGAGAGGTTAGGATAGAGTTCTATAGTTATATAAGGCGCAGAGTACACAACAACTAAAGCTAAGTTAGAAACTATGGAATGGCGCAGAGCCAATAGACCTAAGCGGTACTAAAGAAACCCATAAGATATGGGCTAAGAAACTATGGAAACCTAGAGGTTAAGGATTAAGTGATTATAGGACCAAGGAGCAGAGGCTAAATTAGGGATCTTAGTAGCAGAAGACGTTTAGGCGGACTCTATAGCAAAATTAGTAGTTTAGAGACGGAGCTTATATAAATTATAGAAAATAAGGTCACTTCGCTAGGGATTATAAAGATGGTCAGAGTTACTATGTAATAAAAGGAACTAGACTAGCAGATAACACACATATATAGAGGGATAATAGTGTACTATAAGGAATAAAAGAGTGTTCAATTAATAGTTTTGTATTTTGTTACAACAATGCATACTAAATTTATAAAGACGCTAAGTATGGCGCAAGCTATTAGCCATAAAAGCCAGAGTTAAAAGGACTTAGAGAAACCTAAGAGTTAGATAAAGAATAAGATTGACTCTATAAGCTAGATTAGAATATCACAGCAATATACGGACAACGATTAGTAATAATAATAATGGAGTTAAAGTACTCATTAATTAACAGTGATGAGGACACTAAAGGAACTAACTAGGGGTATCTAAACCTTAATAACGCAATTATAGAAGTAGAGACTAAGACCACTATAGAGCAAGGCTTAGTAACGGGCATTATAACACCATTAGATACGGTATCTATCGCTTTATAAGACAGAAGGAGCAATATCTAAAAAAGATTAAGTAAGCAGACGACTGCTAGTGCTAGCTTACTACTTAATAAAGGCAAAAAGCTAAAGGCTTAAGATTCTTAAGACAAGGTAAGAGAGATCCAAGATTCTAAAGATAGGATAAGGATAGCTTAAGGACCCACAACGGACGAAAACCAATAGAGTAGAGCAGTAGCTTAGTTTAAAGACATACAAATAAGCTCGGGAGAAGAATTTCCCATAATACAAGAGTCTTAAGACAAGATAAGTAAGATTTAAGACTCTTAAGATAAGATAAGAACACTATAAACGCCTAGTTAAACTAAGGCGGGAGCTAAGCTTAAGTTAGAAAGCTTAGGATTAAAGAATCCAAGGAACTAAAGATTTAGAGCATAAATAAGAATACCCACAACTAAGAGGCAAGAGGCTTCTTTATAGATTAGAGAATCTGTAATATAAACAGCAGTTAGACTAGGAGACAAATATATAAACCCAGAAGACTTACTAGGGGAACGCAGTGTTCAGCCTAAAGATTGAAAGTTTAATACCATAATTAAGAAGCAAGAAGACTTTAAGGATCCACTTATAAGACGTAAAAAGAAAGAAACCATAGCAGAATTCAGAGCAAGAATTGCTGCATAGCAAGAACAGAAACTAGATAAGAAAACTAGTATATTAGGACGTATAAGGGATAGAGCGCTAGTATAAAGAACTACTAATAGGCCTAAGGCAGGCACACTAAGAGCTAAGTAGCTTACTAAACTGGAAGAAGAAGAGGATCTAGGGATTTTAACCAGGTTCGAAGAACGACATACTAAGGGCTGTCACGATACAGCAATGAAGAGATATTTCCTTACGGATACGCTGTATATACTTAAAGGGTTATACCAAAAGTGGTATAAACAAAGATACAATAATAAGTGGAAAGATTTCTATATATAGTTGGATAAAAAAGTTATCTAAGACCACCCAATTACAGAAAAGGCTATAACTCATATTAAAGGAGCCTTAATTATAACGTCAAAGGATCTAAAGGAGCAATTAGAGGACTAAAGAAGCAAAAGACAAATCTTAGTACCTATAAATAAAGTTATAACGCTTAAATTAATACAAGAAAGGTTTAAACTTATAGATAAAAACGAGCTAAGAGTTAACCTAAGACACTAAGTATATTATATACTATTATAGATAGCATATATGGATAATATATGCAATATATATAGAGCACTAAAGGATAAAAATCGGAAGTATCTAATAAGGATATATTAGATAACGGACGAGGCAAAATATTAAAACGCTAAGTATATGCATAGTTAGCACCCCGTAGAAGTTTAAGGATAAGGGGACTTAATACTTTAACTAAAAAGATTCCTTACGGAAGAATACCTAGACAGATAATAGTAGTGGGAATATCCTAAGAATATGTATCTATAGTATATTAAAGATAAAAAGCGAACTAAGTATTGGCCTAAGTTAAACTAAGTACAAATAGGATCTAGTAGCCAACAGTTAGGAAAAGTAGAGGCCTACGAAACCAAAGGGAGCTAGTAGTAGAGCCTTAGACCCTTAAAGGAATTTAAAGTTAATACCTAAATCTATAAGTTAAATAGTAAGATTAATAGTTTAAGGCATTAATAGATAGTGGAGCAACGAGAAACTATATCTTATTAGCAGCAGTTAAAAGAATGGGATTACCACACAGAAAAAAGGAGTATCTTTACCTATTAGTAACAATTTTAGAAGATCCGATAGCCTACGGAGGAGGCATTATCAACCTTAAAATAGGACCTATTTAGTTAACTATTAAAGGGAGACAAGTCACGATGTCTTTTAACATATTACCATTAGGAAATAATAAGGCAGTACTAGGAATGCCTTAGTTACAGAAATACAATCCAAAAATCAATTGGGTTATAGGTTAGGTTAATATTAAAGATACTTAACGCTATAAGATACAATAATAAACTAAGTTAGTATAGTACTAAGCAGGAGCAATATATAAAGAAATTAAGAAAGGGTTAGATTATATACCAAAGAGATACCATAAATATGGCAAATAACTATGGTTATTAGAAAGTAAGAAGTTGTTAAAATATATAGCGTGGGACTATAAGATAGAGTTAGAACTAGGAATAAGTCTAAGGTTCTTTTTAACCTACAAACTTACAGAGACAGAGTCTTAAGCATTAAAAGAGTTTATCTAAGAGAACTTACGTAAGGGATATATTAGACCATCGCAGTCGTCAGCGGGTTATCCAGTATTATTTGTACTAAAGAAAAATGGCAAACTAAGGCTGTATATCAACTATAGATAGTTAAACAGCATTATGAGAAAGAATAGGTATCCTTTACCCTTAATTAGCGAAATCTAAGACAGGATCGGTAATACGCAAATCTTTATAAAGATAGATCTAAGATAGGCGTATTATTAGATTAGAATTAAGGAAGGCGATAAATAGAAGGCAGCTTTTAGAACAAGAGAAGGACTATATAAACCATTAGTTATATAATTCGGGCTTATAAACGCACTAGCAACGTTCCAGAAGCGAATTAATAGTATATTAGGAGAACACCTCAATGAGTTTATTATGGTATACCTTAACGATATTATCATCTACTTAATAAGTGAGGAAGAATATAGAGAGCATATTAAATAGGTCTTAAAGAGACTATAAGAAGAACAGATGCCAGTAGCAATTAAGAAATGCAAATTCTTTACAAGGAAGACCGATTTTATTAGATTTATTATTAAACTAGGCAAGTTAAGTATAGACCCAAAGAAAATCGAAGCTATAGTAAATTAGCAAGAACCAGAAAACGCTACGCAGTTAAGGTCGTTTCTAGGGTTTTGCAATTACTATAGGAGGTTTATAGCACAATGGTTAAAGAATATTAAGCCGTTTACTTAATTAACAAAGAAAGAGGAACTATAGGTATAGGTAAAGGAGCAAAAGAAGTTATTTAGAGAACTTAAGGAGTTGTTTACTTAGGAACCAATCCTTAAGATCTACTAACTAAAGTTAGAAACGGTTATTAAGACAAATGCATTAGATTTTGCACTAGGAGCATACTTTATACAGAGATATAAAGATGGATAGCATCTAGTAGCGTACTATAGTTAAAAGATAACATTACTAGAGTTAAACTATAACATCTATAATAAGGAGTTATTAGGTATAGTTATAGCATTAAAAAAATAGAGAGCATTCTTGCAAGGAACAGAGAAACTATTTATAGTTAAAATAGACCATAAGAACCTAACGGGATTCCTAACGATAAAGGAACTTAACTAAAGACAAGTTAGATAGGTAGAGACACTTACAGACTACTATTTTGAGATTTAGTATACTAAGGGTACAGATAACGCACGAGCAGACGCTTTAAGCAGAAAAGCTAAACTATAAAATAATAAAAAGCCATTAGGGGCTTTACTGCGGAAAGATATAGACGGATTAATTAGGTACAATTATCTAATAATCGCAGTAATTTAGGAGGATAAGTTAGAAAGAGTCTATAAGATACTAAAAAGCTTTTAGGTATAAAGGATTCTAGAAGCACAGCTAGAAGATCTATAGATAGACATATATAAGAATTGAGAAGCTATATACATCCTAAGAAGCATAGTAGAGCATTTTATAGAAGATTTCTATAAAGGAATAACCTAAGGACACAACGGAGCTACGGGCTTAGTGTTAAGACTCTAAGAGGAGTACATTATTAATAGAATCTAGAGGATCGCCAGAAAAGTCACTAAAGAATATCTAGATTACTAAAGAAATAAACCAACGAGGCATAAGCCATATGGAGGGCTACAACTAGTTAAAATACTAGAGAGACCATAGGAGGTCATATTATAGGACTTTATTATTAAGTTGCTAAAATTAAGAGACCCTATTACAGGACAAGATTATAATGCGATCTTAGTAATAGTAGATAAGCTTATAAAGTGGGGATACTTTATAGTATATACAGAAGAAATCTTAGTAGAGGATGTCGCTAGAATCTATATTAAAGAAGTATTTATAAGATATAGAGCACCAGGTAAAATTATATCGGATAGAGATCTAAGATTTATAGCAGCATTTTAGGAGGTATTTTTAGCGGAACAAGGAGTTTAAGCAGTAACTTCTACCGTATATTATCCGCAGACAGATGGTTAAACGGAAAGATTAAATTAGACACTAGAACAGTATCTAAGACATTATATTAATCACGCATAGAATAATTAGGTATCGTTATTACTAGTTATATAGTTTATATATAATGCAACACTATAAGAAGGAATGGGTATATTACTATTTAAGGCGAATTACGGGTACGAGCTAAGAACATCGTTATCACCACGTTAAGTAAAGAAAATAAGTAGCACAGCTAAGTAAAGAATGGAGATATTAATAAATCTTTATGCAGACCTTATGGAAATAGCTAAGACAGTATAATAGAAAATAAAAAGATACTATAATATTAAGAGATCTAAGGGACCAGATCTTAAGGAGGGAGATAAAGTGTAGCTACTATACAAAAATTTTAAGAGTTGATAACTAAGTAAGAAGTTGGACCACGTTAGACTAGGACCTTTTAAAATCATATAAAGGATTTCATCGGTCACATTTAAATTAAACCTACTAGCTAAAATAAAGATCTACCTTATACAATATATCGCAATACTAGAACTAGCATACGGGAATATTAAGCTATTAATCTACGAGGCAGACACGTACAGAGGATAAGAGGAAGACGAATGGCAAGTTTCGAAGATCGTTAGCTATAAGGACATTAACGATAAAATATGGTATGAGGTTAAGTGAATAGGCTATAGTGAGACTACCTAGGAACTACTAGGGAATTTAAAGAACGCTATAGGAAAGGTATAGGAGTATCGGAAGAAAGTAGGTCAGGCAATATTAATAAAAAAGGATCGCTAAAAAACGAGTTACCTAAGGGGGACCTAGAAAGAGCGACTACTAAACTACTTAGAGTTGTTTCCTTTATAGGGGGAGAGTTAGTTCTCTTATTACTAAGTTCCTATAGACCTTGTTCTATAAGTTTCCACTTCTTAAAATAGACCTTCTTACGAACTTTCTTAAGACGGATTAAACAAGCAGACGCAGTAAGACGAGAGTTAAGGGCTCGCTGCTAAGCATTAGCAGCCTCTCTCTTAGCGTTATAAGAATGACGGAGTTTAGCTAAGGCCACCAAGAGCTTATTATTAAGCTTCGCAGCAGCAGTTTAAATATAAGACCCTACGGCAAATTACTCAGGGAACTTAAAGACTATTAAGAATTATAGGGCGCGTATACTTAGCGTTAGAAATAAAGCGAACATCGTAGGATAAACAAACGTTTGCTTTAGTATACTCCGAGTAAAAGGATAGTTGCCGAGACAACGGACTCGCTAGCGCAATATAGGCTAACCCCTCTTTCGTACAATAAGAACACGGAGATAGTATAATTTCACTAAGTAATAATATTACAGTAATGGTGCGAGACCGACAAGCTGTAGAAGAAGGAGTTACTTTAGGCATAATAAGTAACAATATTAACCAAATTAATTAGACGGATATTACACCTCTAGTAGACGACTTAGAGATACTAGGAATCTTTAAGGATAAAGATAAAAGGGAGGGAGATGGTGTTACGGACGCTTTAAGTACAATGTTATAACTACTTAGAGAGGAGTTGGAAGAAGCTAGTTAGTTAATATAAGCACGGTTTAGGATAGAGCTGGTAGAACCATATAATAAGAAATAGTAGTATAAGTCACGTAAGGTGATCTGTATAATCTGTGGGATCTATAGAATCTGCGACAGAGTAGATAGAGCATATATACATTATATATAAGAAGGGTTTCTTAGGAGCACGGTCGTGTATTTAAAGGACTATAGTCCCTACCTAGATAGTTCCTTCCTTATAGTAATTCTTAGAATATAATTGGAGTTAATCTGTTGGGCAACCACTCCACTAGTTATTATTATGTTGTTGACTTTGTTTGCATCACCTACACACCTAGCCCATTAATAGGACCCATTGTAGTACTTCCTACAAGGTTCCGTTATACAAGGCGTCTACTGCGAAAAGCTTAGGGTTTATGCAGTTCTTAATTGCTTCGTTAATTAACCTTATATAGTCGCCTATTGCCAGAACTCCGTTAAATAGCTACTTAAGTAAATTAAGGAAGGTAGGTGGTGCATCGCAATACTTTAAGGCGTTAGGATTGGCTTTAAAGTAGTCCTCTATAACTTCCTTATCTATAATAGGCACGCCCTTAGCTTTGTCCTACCCCTAGCTAGAGAGGCCGTAAAGCTCCTTCTATACCTTCTACTCCTTCTTATAGCTATTATACTTGCTTTTAAGTTGCTTTAAGGTAACTAGCTATTAAGTAATAGCTAGTATATAATTAAGAGCAATCTTCTAGCCGTTAGATTTGTAAGAGCTATCTATATAATATCCTTTCTTAACGGCCTTAACGAGGCCTCTTAATATCGCCTCCTCTATCTCGCTTATCTATCTTATATAGGCTTTCCTATACCCTATAGGCCTCGCGGGCGTTATAGACGTTGCCGTAACTCTACTGCGGCTTATATAGGAGGTTGGCAAAGATATAGAAAACGTTAATTAAAAAGAGGGCGTTAGGCGAGGAGGAGGCTCTATAACTACACTAAAGAAGGGAGTCGCGATAGAGGTTTGGCGGTAGAGGGGGTCGCTTAAATCGCTTACTAAAGTTAATTATATATTATATAAAGCCGAATCTAAAGCCAAATCTAGAGCCCTATTAAATAATTAACTTAATTACAGATTTAACTAAGTCGCGATAGTAGCCGCCACTAATTACAAAACAGGCGATACTAAAAGGCGTATAAATTGAACAGATTCTGATCTGGAGGCAACTTATAACCAAATGTAGCCTATAATATAATAGCTGCTAGGCCTTATATTAAGGCATTAGTCTCTAACTAGGTTAGTAAGCCCAGTGTATAGTATTATAGAAACGGCGCTATTGTGAAGGCGTTATAGAGCCGGCGTATTGCCTACTCTACCTCTTTTAGCTAACTAAAAGGCCTAGCTTTACGGCCGTTCTTTACTCCCATAAGGAGATTAGTAATAGGCTTTATAATAATAAAGTACTTATAAATAAACCGGTAATAGAAGTTAGTAAAACCTAGGAAGACCTAGACATCCCTATAGGATTAAGGGCTCTTTTACTTAATAATAGCTTCTACCTGGCTAGGATCTATTGCTATACCTTTAGGATTAATAATATATTCTAGGAACTTAACCTCTTATACGCCAAACCTATACTTCTTAAGGTTTATATATAGTTAATATTGCTATAACCTATATAGCACTTCTAGCACGTAGCGCTAGTATTCCTCTAGATTTTTAGAGAAAATTAGAATATTATTAAGGTAGACTATATAGAAGACGTCTACTAGTCCTAATAAGGCCTAATTAATATAGCCCTAAAAGGTTACTAGTCTATTAGTTAGCCTAAAAGGTAAAATTAAATACTTAAAGTGGCCGTAATGCGTGTAGAATACTATCTTTTACTTATTGCCCTAACGAATATAAAGGCGGTAGTACGCATTTATTAGGTCTAATTTAGTAAAGATCTTAGAACCTACTAAGCGGTCTAAGGTCTTACTAATTAATAGTAATGTAAGACAATTCTTAATTATCACCTTATTAAGGCCTCTATAGTCTATATAAAGCTATAGCTTCCTATTTTTTTTAGGTATAAATAGAATAGGTGCCCCTATAGGACTAGTACTTAGTTAAATCTAACCTTTAGCTAAGGCGTTATCTAAGTACTCCCTTAGTACCTCTAGCTCCTTAACTAAGAGGTTATAGAGCGGTCTATATAGGACCTCCTATCCCTCTTTTAGGTTAATAGTATAGTCGCCTTAGTAGTATTAGGGTAGCTTTATTACTTCCTTATATAAGAAGATATCGCTAGCTTTTTTTAACTATAGGGGAAGAACTAGTAAGCTGCTGTTATTTTATTTACTAGGTATTAATCTAGTAATTACTAGGGCGAAGACCCTAGGTTTCCTCTAGAGAGACTCTATAAAACCCTTAGGGGTTTATAGTAATAGGGATAAGCTATCTAGCTTCTATTACTACGCCTTTACCTTATAGTTAATAAGAAGTTAGGCCTTTTTTAACCCTAGCATACCTAGGGTAATAGGGGGAAATGCGTTAGCTATTCTATAGTAGATAAGAATTACTTCCCTAATCTTACCCTAGCTATCCTTTATTTATAATAGTACCTTATAGGCTTTATAGCAATATGCCTAAGTTTTATTTAACTAAAAGTAGGTAGGTAATTCTGTATTTAGTATCTTAAAGTTACACTCTATTATAAATCGCTAGTTAATTACATTTACTTTAGTACTAATATTAAGCATTACTAAGGTCTCCTTTTAGATCTACTTGGAAAGGACTTTACTTAAGACAGTAATAGCTTCCTTATAATCTAGTAGGAGCTTATACCCTACAGCTATAAGGAGGCCTAAGGGCGCTTATCTTTTCCTAGTATAGAGGTAGCGTTTATACTGCTTAGCGGTAGTTAATTCTATTATAGCTCTTTATATTATCGCCACTAATATCCTAGCTACCTATATTTTAAGTAGTTTTCTTTAGGCTAAGTTAAACCCCTAGCAGTATTGCTTCGCCCTACTATTAAGTTACTAGCGGTAGTTTTAGAGTCCGCTTTCCCTAAGTTACCTAACTAGGTGGTCTTTATATTTAAGTTCGCGGCGCGCCTATTACTTCTACCCTATAGGGCGCTTACGCTCTTCTAGTTTTCCTTTAATAGGGTAGCTAGGGAAACTAGCTAGTCTTAAGTTTAAGGGAATTCTTAATAATTAGTAATAGTAACTTATAGCTCTAGCTATAGCTTCGCAAACAGATATATTATTAAATGCTTTATATTATAAAGAGGATTAATTTATACTTTTTGTTACGGACCTTATATTGGCAGTAGTATAACTACTAAAGACAGACATAAACGGGTTAGTTAAGACAGTATAGGAGGCGCTAGAACCGATTAAGCTATAGGATAAGGGGTAGCCAAGTTACGTGGCTAGTTACGTTATAAGTTCGGAACGTAGAAACGTAGGAATATAGGAACGCGACGTACTAACGTACTAACGTACTAATGTACTCAACCTTTACTATAGGGAGGAGTTATATATTTAAGGACGTACGGTCTCTACAGATAGTTTCCTCTTTATAGTAAATCTTAGAATATAATTGGAGTTAATCTATTGGGCAACCACTCTACTAGTTATTATTACGTTGTTAACTTCTTGTTTACCTATATACCTAGCCCATTAATAAGTCTACCGTAGTTCCTACTATAAGGCTTTATTACATATTTACTACTAAAGTTATGGTATTAACAAAGTTAAACAACATGCTACCAAAAGCAGCCACTATAACGCCATTAACGGCGGCAACTACTTTAAAGTTAGGTAACGACACCAATATAGTAGACACTAACTTATAGCAACCTGTAACGGTCGGACAACTATAAGAGATAGTCAACTAGCTAATAGAAAATAGGATTAATAGGATAGGAGCAGCAAAGATTAAGTTACTATTAATCGAAAGATACTTAGGAGAAAGATTAAAACTTAAAGGATTCCTTATATAAATGCACTTTAAGGTCACACAAGAAGGAGTAAAGCTGCTAATACCTATAGATCGAATAGTGTATGCGGGACTATTCCTATTAGGGAGGGTACTTAAGTAGTTTAAGTTTTACCTTACGGAAATATAAGTAAATAGGATAACGACCATTAATTAAGAGGTGTGGTTTATATTTATAAGTTAGGAAGGGTTTATAGAGCGACTTATATAAATATTTAGAGACCCAGAGGTAGTAACCACAGTAAAAAAAAAGCTTTAAGATATTACGCAACGAACCTTAGTAATTAAGTATATAACGTAGTTCCAAACGTTAGCGATATAAGTAAAGTGGAATAATAAGGCGCTTATAGTATAATACAAGCAAGGACTTAAGGCTAAAGTTTAGGACGCGATTATCCTAATAGAAGATATGGAAACCCTACGGGAACTAATAAATTAAGTAATTAAGATTAACAATTAGATCTAATAAATGGAATAGGATAAGAGAGGCTAGGATAGAGTTCTATAGTTATATAAGGCGTAGAGTATATAACAACTAAAGCTAAGTTAAAAACTATAGTATAGCGCAAAGCTAATGGACCTAAGTAGTACTAAAGAATTTAGAAGATAAAATAAGAAATTATAGAAACCTAAAGGATAAGGATTAAGTAATTAAAGGTCTAAAAAGCAGAGGCTAAACTAGGGATCTTAGTAGCAGAAGACGTTTAGGCGGACTCTATAATAAGAAAAATAGTTTAAAGAAGGAGCTTATATAAATTGCGAAAAATAGAGTTATTACATTAAAGACTATAGAAGTAGTTAAAGTTACTACGTAGTAAAAGGAACGAGACTAGTAGACGATATATATATATAGAGGGATAATAATATGCTATAAGGAACAAAAGAATGTTTAATTAAAAGTTTTGCGTTTTGTTATAATAATGTATACCAAATTTATAAGGACGCTAAGTATGGCGTAAGCTATTAGCTATAGGAGCTACACTTAGCAGAATATAGAGAAACTAATAAACCAGTTTGCAGATTAGATATTAAGGACGATAAATTTAATATAGGCGAAATATTTTATAACAATAAGGTAATAAAAGCAGCTTACTAGGAGCATATAGACCTTAGAGATATTATATAAGAGGTAGAGAATAATTCCACTATAGAATAGGGAACATTAGTAGGGATTAAGACCCCACTAGATACGATATCTATCGCTTTATAAGACGCAAGAGAAGTAAGACAGCGAGCTACTTTAGCACTTAATAAAGGCAAAAGGCTAAAAGCTTAAGACTCTTAAGATTCTTAAGACGAGATAAGGTATGCTTAAAGACCTATAATGGATAATAACTAATAAAGCAGAGTAATAGCTTAGTTTAGCGATATATAAATAAGCTTAGGACGAAGTTTCCTAAAGGTATAAGACTCTTAAGACGAGATAAAAATACTAGTAAAGCCTAGTTAGACTAAGGCTAAAGCTAAGCTTAAGATAGAAATAAGCTTAGGATTAAAAATCTTATAGGACTAAGACTTTAGTAACAGAATAAGGACTATTAAAGAAGTTGCGAGTAAGGCTTAGCAACTAGATCGAAATATTAATACTAAAATTAAGAAGTAAGAAGACTTTAAGGATTTATTTACGAGATATAAACCAAAAGAAACTACAGAAGAATTTAGGTAAAGAATTATCGCATAGTAAGAATAGAAACTAGATAAGAGATTTAGTATACTAGGACGTATAAGGGACAGAGCACTAGTACGAAGAATTACTAATAGGCCTAGGGCAGGCATACTAAAAGCTAAGTAGCTTACTAAACTGGAAAATAAAGAGGATCTAGGGATCCCTATTAGGTTTAAAGAATAATATATAAAAGGCTATTATAATGTAGTAATAAGAAGATACTTTCTTACGGATAAGCCGTATATACTTTAATAGCTATACTAAAAGTGGTATAGACAGCGATATAATGATAAGTGGGAAGATTTCTATATATAGTTAGATAAACGAGTTATCTAAAACCACCTAATTATAGAGAAGGCTATAACTTATATTAAAGGAGCCTTAATTATAACGTTAAAGGATTTAGAGGAATAATTAGAGGACTAGAGAAGCGAGAGATATATCTTAGTACCCGCGAATAAAGTTATAACATTTAGATCAGCATAACAAAGGTTTAAGCTTAAAGATGAAGATAAGTTAAGAGTTAACCCAAAGCACCTAATACACTACACGCTATTATAGATTGTATATATGGACGATATATATAAAATGTATAAGAATCTAAAGGAAAAGAATCGGAAATACCTTATAAGAATATATTAGGCGCTAGATAAGTAATAGTATAGGAATGCTAAGTATATATATAATTAGCATTTAATAGAAGTCTAAGAGTTAGGAGACTTAATACTTTAACTAAAAAAATTCCTTACGGAAAAATACTTAGATAGATAATAGTGGTGGGAATGCCTAAAGAATACGTATCTATAGTATATTAAAGATAAAAAGCGAACTAGGTATTAGCTAAAGAGCGAGCTAAGTATATAGGGATTAAGCAGCTAATAGTTGAGAAAAGAGGAGGCCTATAGGACTAGAGGGAGCCAGTAGTAGAGCCTTAAACCCTTAAAGGAATTTAAGAATAATACCTAAATTTATGAGTTAAATAGTAAGATTAGCAGTTTAAAGCGCTAATAGATAGTAGAGTAACGCGGAACTATATCTTACTAGCAGTAGTTAAGAGAATAGGATTACCTTATAGATAGAAGGAGTAACCTTACCTATTAGTTATAATTTTAGGAGATCTAATAGCCTATAGAGGAGGGATTATTAATCTTAAAATAGGACCTATTTAGATAACTATTAAAGGAAGACAAATTAAGATGTCTTTTAATATCCTACTATTGGGACGGGATAAGGCAGTATTAGGAATGCCTTAGTTATAGGAATACAACTTAAGAATTAATTGGATTATAGGTTAGGTTAATATTAGAGATATATAACGCCGTAAAATACGACAGCAAACTAAGTTAGTATAGTACTAAGTTAAAGCAATATATAAAGAGACTAAGCAAGGCTTAAATTATATACTAAAAAGATACTATAAGTATAGTAAAAAACTATAGAGTCCAAAAAGTAAAAAGCTGGTAGATTATATAGCATAGGACTATAAAATAGAGTTAGAACTAGGAATAAGTCTAAGGTTCTTTCTAACCTATAAGCTTATAAAAAAAGAGTCTAGAGCACTTAAAGGGTTTGTCTAAGAGAACTTAAGAAAGGGATATATTAGACCATTACAGTTATTAGCGGGTTATTTAGTACTGTTTATACCAAAAAAAAAATAGGAAACTTAGGCTATGCATCGACTATAAACAGTTAAATAGCATTACTTAAAAGGATAGGTATTCTTTACCCTTAATTAGCGAAATCTAAGATTAGATAGGTAACGTATAAATCTTTATAAAGATAGATTTAAGATAGGCGTACCATTAAATTAGAATTAAGGAAGGTAATAAATAAAAGGTAGCTTTTAGGTTAAGAGAATGACTATATAAGCTATTGGTTATATAATTTGGATTAATAAATGCACTAGCAACGTTTTAGAAATAAATTAACAGCATATTAAGAGAACACCTTAATGAGTTCGTTATAATATACCTTAACGATATTATTATCTACTTAATAACTAAGGAAGAATACGGGGAATACGTTAAATAGGTCTTAAAGAGACTATAAGAAGAATAGATGCTAGTAGCAATTAAGAAATGCGAGTTCTTTATAAGGAAGACCGATTTTATTAAATTTATTATTAAACTAGGTTATATTAGTATGGACCTAAAGAAGATTAAAGCTATAGTAAGTTAGCAAGAACTAGAGAATATAACACAGTTAAGGTTATTCTTAGGGTTTTGCAACTACTATAGAAGGTTTATAGTATAATAGTTAAAGAATATTAAACCGTTTACTAGGCTTATAAAGAAAGAGAAACTATAGGTATAGGGAAACAAATAAAAGAAGTTGTTTACCTAGGAGCCAATCCTTAAAATCTATTAACTAGGACTAGATACGGTTATAGAAATAGACGTATTAGACTATATACTAGGAGTATACTTACTATAGAAGTATACAGATATATAGCACCCAGTGGCATACTATAGTAGAAAGATAATACTACTAAAATTAAACTATAACGTCTATAATAAGGAGTTATTAGGTATAGTTACAGTACTTAAAAAATAGAGAGTATTCTTATAAGGCGTAGAGAAACCATTTATAGTTAAGATAGATTATAAAAACTTAATAGGGTTCCTAATAACAAAGGAGCTTAATTATAGACAAGTTAGATAGGCAGAGATGCTTATAGAATACCATTTCACAATTTAGTACACTAAAGGAACTAAAAATGTAAGAGTAGACGCATTTAGCAGAAAAGCTAAACTATAAAATAATAAGAAGCTATTAGGAGCAATACTAAGCAGAGATGAGGACGGATTAATTAGATATAATTACCCTAAGCTAGCAATAACTTAAGAGGATAATAAACTAGGAAGAGTCTACGAGATACTAAAAAGCTTTTGGGTATAAAGGATATTTAAAGCATAGCTAGAAAAACAGTTGGAACATTTAAAGGAAGAAATATTGTATAAATATAGAGAAGCGAAGTATATCCTAAGAAGTATAGCAGAGCATTTTATAAAAGATTTCTATAAGGGAATAACTTAAGGACACAATGGAGTAATAGGCTTAGTGTTAAGACTTTAGGAAGAATACATTATTAATAAAATCTAGAATATCGCAAAAAAAGTAATAAAGGAGTGTCTAGATTGCTAAAGGAATAAACTAATAAGGCATAAGCTATATAGAGGGCTACAACCTATTAAAATACCAGAAAGACTATAGGAGGTTATATTATAGGACTTTATTATTAAGTTACTAAAGTTAAGAGATCCTATTACCGGATAAGACCACGACGTAATCCTAGTAATAGTGGATAAGTTAACTAAATAGGGCTACTTTATAGCATATATAGAAGAAATCTTAGCAGAGGATATCGCTAGAATCTATATTAAAGAAGTATTTGCGAGATATAGAGTACTAAGTAAGATTATATTGGATAGAGATCTAAGATTTATAGCAGTATTTTAGCAGGTATTCTTAGCGGAGTAAGGAGTTAGAGTAGTAACTTCTACCGTATATTATCTATAGACAGACGGCTAAACGGAAAGGTTAAATTAGACACTAGAACAGTATCTAAGATATTATATTAATTACGCATAAAACAATTAGGTATCGCTATTACTAGTTATACAGTTTATATATAATATAACACTATAAAAAGGAATAGATATATTACTATTTAAGGCAAATTATAGATATAAGCTAAGAATATTATTATTACTATAATAAGTAAAGAAAACGAGTAGCATAGCTAAAAAAAGAATAAAGACGTTAATAAATCTTTATATAGACCTTATAGAATTAGTAAAGAAAGTATAAGAAAGAATAAAAAAGTACTATAACGCTAAGAGATCTAAGGGACTAGATCTTAAGGAGGGAGATAAAGTGTAGCTACTATATAAAAATTTTAAGAGTTAACGACTAAGCAAAAAGTTAAACTACGTTAGATTAGGACCTTTTAAAATTATATAGAAATTTTTACCAGTTATATTTAAGTTAAACCTACTAGCTAAATTAAAGATCTACCCTATATAGTATATTGCAATGCTAGAGCTAGTATACGGGAATATTAAGCCACCGGTTTATAAAGTAGATATATATAGAGGATAAGAAGAAGACGAATAGTAAGTTTCTAAGATCGTTAATTATACGGATATAGACGATAAAATATAGTATAAGGTTAAGTGGATAGGCTATACTAAGACTACCTAGGAACTACTATAGAATCTAAAAAATGTTATAGAAAAGGTACGGGAGTATTAGAGGAAAATAGGTTAGGTAATATTAAGAAGGAGCTAAAGATAAAGAAATTAGTTAAAGGTAATAAATAAGCCGGGTTATCCAGAGGATCTACTACTAGTGTACTAGTTGTTTCCGCCTCTCCTAAATTAGAATTCCTTTTAGCCTCCTTAGCCTTAAGCTTAGATACACCTTACTCTACTAAGCGAAGTTCTTTTAAGCGCACCTTTTTATAAACCTTTGCTAGATGGCTTAGGCGAGTATAAGTATCTAGTTAAGCTTTTAGAGCCTAAGACGCTTTGTTAAAATAACGCTAAACTTTAGCCAGAGCCTTAGCTAGCTTACTCTTTAGTCTTTTAGCCGCTACTAACACGCGTAACCCTAAAAGAGATTAGATAAGGAACTAGACGGTTATAAAGAACAATAAGACGCGTATACTTAGCGTTAGAGACGGACCAAACGTTATAGAAAGACCACATATTTACTTGCATATACTTAGCATAAAAAGAAGGTTGGTGACTAGATAGAGACGCGATCGCAATATATACTAGCTTTTTCTCCGCATAACAAGAATAGGATAGTATAACTTTACTAAGTAATAGAATGAACGTTACTAGCTAGTTATAACGATTAGATATAGAGGATCTAATAGGAGGTATTAGGAATAATAAAGGTCATTAAATTAAAGATGGGAATGCCATACCTCTAATAGACGACTTAGAGATGGGAGATATCTTTAAGGACAAAGATAAAGAGGAGGGAGATAGTGTTATAGACCTTATATCGGCAGTAGTACAACTACTAAGGACAGATATAAATAGGTTAGTTAAGATAGTATAGGAGGCGCTAAAACCAATTAAGCTATAGGACGAGGGGTAGCTGAGTTATATAGCTAGTTATGTTATAAGTTTAGAACATAGGAACGTGGGAACGTAGAAACGCGACGTACTAACGTACTAACATACTAATGTACTTAACCTTTACTATAGGGAGGAGTTATATATTTAAGGATATATGGTCTCTATAAATAGTTTCCTCTTTATAGTAAATCTTAAAATATAATTAGAGTTAATCTATTAGGTAACCACTCCACTAGTTATTATTACGTTGTTGATTTCTTATTTACCTATATACCTAGCCCATTAATAAGTCTACCGTAGTTCCTACTATAAGGCTTCGTTATACTTTTAAGGAGGTTAGGTAAGTAGCAAACTTATTTACTAGTTAATTAGTTCGCTATATTACCCTTATATAGGTTAGGGCTATATAGAGTTCTTAATTAATAGGACTTTTAATCTAGTTAAGTAGGAATTTTATAAGCTCCTTCTAGGTAAACTATATATTTAAATAGTTATTTTTATACTATAGCCAAAGGGTTCGGTTAGTCCCCTTTATATATTATATAGTAAACGTAACTTTAGTATCCTTATTTATAAAGCCGTCACGCTCTAGGCGGAATACTAGCTTTAAGCTATCGCGAAAGTCTTAGTACTCTTATATAGACTTACTATAATACGGAGTAATCTTCTCTATCTTAACGGCCTGTTTTAATAGAGCGCCTAATATATTAGTAGCCCTCTGCTTAAGGCTTAAATATATTAGGCTACCCCCTAAGTACTTTAATAGGATTATTTAAGGTTATAGAGATAGGTTAGGAACGGGAGTTAATATTACCTTACTATATTAACGCCGTCTTAGCACTTCTACCTCTTCCCTAAGTAAGTATAGTTTTCTTTACTCTAGGAGTTATAGCTTCTCGTTCTCTAGCCGTTATATTTTTTCCTATATATCCCCTTTACCTATAGCTTCCGATTCTATCTAGGACGATATAAATTTGCCTATATTATTTTAGGGCTAATCCCTAGACTTAGTAGTATATACTACGCTAGTACGCCCGCGTCTTGCTATTAGGTTAATAGGCTATAATATAGTTAATAAATATAGGTTGTTTTCTTAATAGAGGGTTGCCGTTATATAGTTGTGGCCTTCGCAAACCGCTATATTATTAGGCCACTACCCCTAAAAAAGGATAAGAATTTAGTACTGTTAGGACACTAAGGTCCTTAGGGTATATAGTAATATAATAATAGTAGCGGAATGCAATAGGTATCTAGTTCTTAATAAAGTAAAACTATAAAACTAAATCCTGCTATTCTCTAATATGGGGTAACTATATTTTATAGGCGCCTTACCTATACCTTACCTACGCTAAGCTAGTTACGGCTAGTACGTCTCTATAGCCTAATATAAGTACTCCTAATATTATCTTAACCTATAACTTAATTAATCTTTAGATTATAATCCTATAATTAAAACATTTTTAAAACTGCCTTATCTCTTCCTAGTAGTAGGATATTAAAAGATATCGTAATTAGCTTTCCTTTAATAGTTATTTAAATAAATTCTATTTTAAGGTTAATAATACCTCCCCTATAGGCTATTAGATCTTCTAAAATTATTATTAATAAATATAGGTGCTCTTTTTATCTCTATAGTAGCCTAATTATTTTAACTACTATTAGTAATATATAGTTCCTTATTACTCTACTATTATAAAAGTACTTTTAGTCCCTTACTTAGCTATATCCTAAGAGCTCTTAGGGGCTACTAAGGCTAGCCTTTAGCTAGGCCTTAGCTACCCCTTATAAGCTCCTTAGGCTTATAGCCTTCTTCCTTCCCTATTAGTTCGTCTCTATATAAGGCTATTACCTACTCTTTACTATATTGTCCTCTTCTATTAACTCCCTATATAACTTATACTCGGCTTACCTACTCCCTACTATACACCTTAGTAATACTGCCTTACATTTAAACCGATCCTATACCCTTATAGGTAGTAGCTTATAGTAAGCTAAGGGCTACGCCCTTAAGCAAAATTACAATCCTCTATTTTTACCTAGGACGATTACGTTTACTATAATACAGTAGGTACACTAGCAGACGCCTAGCAGATTATATCCGTATAATAGTATTAAAATACGGATTAGGTTCTTTATCTTACTTAGGACGATCGCGTATACTATAGAGCAGCTATACTAGTAGACGCTGGTAGATTATATCTACTTATAGTAGTAAATACGGATTAGGAGATAAGGGAGACGGTAGCTACCTAGCTAAGGGTTAGTACTATTTAGATTATACACGATTATCTCCTAAGGCAATTAGTATACCTATATACAATTAGTAGTACAGCGGTGTAGCTCTACTATAATAGCGACCTAAAGGCGATTTAATTGCTATCTAAAAGCTTTCTGGTAGGAGTTAAGGGGGGTCCTACGCGATTAAGCTTATAAACACTCTATAGGCTAACCGCGGTTTACTTGCTACAGAGGTTCCACTAATAGAGATTAGAAGGTTAAACATCCTTAAAAAGATATAGCTACCCTAGAGGCTATTTGATTGCGATTTAATGGCTATCCAAAGAACTAACGGCTAGTTTTTAAAGCTATAGCTACTACTATACGCTTCTAGATTAAATGCAATTAAGGGCTACTACCTAATTAGCTATAGAGCTGCCGAGACCTAATTATAGAGCGATTATCTCTTAGAGCTACGGCTCGTCTAAGGGCTATAGCCTAACCCGGAAAGTTTTTAGCTATTAGCTATAGAGCTGCCAAGACTAAACCATAGGTGGTTATCTTATTAAGCTACGGCTTACCTTAAGAGCTTCGGCTTAGAAATCCTATATAATTTTACAAGCTACTGCTTACTTTAAGAGCTACGGCTTATTAAAATCGTAGGTAGTTTCGCAAGCTACTACTTACCTTAAAAGCTATATCTCTTAAATCATTCACAATTGCTTAAGGGCTACGGCCCAACCTAGAGACTCTCCGGCTGTTAGCTATAGGGCTACCGAGACCTAATTATAGGGCGATTGTCTCTTAGAGCTACAGCTTGCCTAAAAGATATGGCAGCAGCTTAAAGATTATACGCGATTATCTTTCTATAAGGCTTTAGTCGCTCTAAGAGCTCTAGCTTATATTAAGAGCTATAGCTTGCCCAAAAGATATGGCAGCAGCTTAAAGATCGTACGCGATTATCTTTCTATAAGGCTTTGGTCGCTTTAAGAGCTCTAGCTTACATTAAGAGCTATAGCTTACCTAAGAGAATAGCAGTAGCTCTTAAATCCTACGTAATCTCTTCTTATTGCTAATATTACTCCATAATAACAGTATAATTTAAAAGGAAGGAAACACGCGTATAAGCTATTTTAGCTATTACTTCCTTATAAAAACTAATTACGCGGCTAGGGGAAGGCAATTAAGACGTTAATCCAAAGTCCTCAAAAGAGCTACATCTTATAAAGATTGTACGCAATCTCTTAGTAAGGCTTTAGTTGCTCTAAGAGCTCTAGCTTACTTTAAAAGCTTATAAGACCCTATTGCGGTTAAATACTAATATCTCTCCAAACCCCTTCCGGGATAAGTGTTACGGCCCTGATGCGTAACTTAGATAGGGGGCTTAGTCAGGGTTCGGCTAAAGGCTTGGCTCCCCCTTGTATATAGACGTGTCCTCACCGCCATCTTCTTCTGCTCCTCATCTTGATATCCGAGTCCATAGACTACCAATTGTACAGGC
>Ga0307515_10005085_pt1 | contig 26727 bp, 31 predicted proteins | sample 17_EM_MG_FD_194513 | JGI IMG/M metagenome (GOLD analysis project Ga0307515, IMG submission 194513) | Populus trichocarpa ectomycorrhiza microbial communities from riparian zone in the Pacific Northwest, United States - 17_EM | ecosystem: Host-associated > Plants > Roots > Unclassified | place... | reverse complement strand
GAGCACTTTGCTTAGCTCCAGGGGGGTCTGGGAGCGTCTGGAAGTACTTAGAAGCACTGGTGACGTCGCCCGGAGTGTCTGGGAGGATTGCGTGTGGCTTCCGGACCAAAATACATTTTGCTGATGTTTTGGGGCGGGTAGAGGGGGCGGAAGCCATAAATCTCTCGAAGGCAAGGCAAAATAGGTCAGTCGGTTATGACCCTGGTTTCTATCGCGAGCATGATAACCTCAGGCAGTCTTGAGGTGGCTCTGCACCAACGAAAAAGCGAGGGAACCTATGCCATCCGGTAAACATATGCAAACACAGGAGGGCATGGCAGTGTGTACTCACCCAACTGTTGTACTGGCACAACAGGGAGACTTCGGTCGTTATACCTCTGGGGGGATACCGAAAGGTATCGTATGGTTGTAGGGTTAATTCCACACCAAACATCCGTGGTTGGGTGTTTGGAGCAACCCCCCTAAACTTGAAAAAGCGTAATAAGGGGAAGGGAGTTGAGAGGCCGGTAACGCCCGATCAGCCAATCCCGAATATGCCGCAGATGCCAAGCAGAAGAAAGCTTGAATCTAATTGGGCCAAGCCTGCAGAGACTTTGGCCAGTGAGAATGAACCAGCAGATCTCGGAAAGTTTATTGGTGAGTATCTTCGGAACACTAATGGGCTGACAGATTTTATGGTTGGACAGGGGAGAAATGATGCGAGCTACGATATTTGGTGCCAACAACAGAGCCAACATATCGCAGCGAGACAAAATCATACTGACACGGCAGTTATGTCGGTAAGAAAGATAGCCCAAAATGTGCAGATGGAAGTGGAGTTGGAAAGGGAGTATGCAGCAGAGAGGGCAGAAAAGCTCGATGAAAGATTGAGCAAGATTGAGAAAAGATTGGCCAAGATCGCACCGGTGAATATGGCTAAGACGATTGAAAATGCGATGAAAGATTGCATGGAAGGAATGATTGATCAGCTGACAAACAGGGTGGTGAAGAGGTTTGAGGATGCAGCTGAAGAAGATAGAAAAAAGGAGGAAATCCGAAGGGGGAAACAGGTAGAAGCCACCCCTGAGGAGAAGGATATGAGTGATGTCGAATTCGAACCTGGGGCAACTTTTTTGGAGCAGGAAAATGCGAAAGTAGCAAGGGTGATCGAAAGGATGCAGGTGGAGGAACAGGAACTGGAGGCATCGAAGCATGCGCCAGTTATTCCCCCGGGAGAGAAAAGGCAGGAGTTTCCGAGATTCACCCCGAGTGGACAGGTTACAATTGCAAAGGGACCGAGTATTGCGCCGGCAGTACCGGAACAAAAGAAGATGGAGGCGAAAAAACTGGAGGTGAAGGAAATACTGAAGGGACCAAAGGCTGGGACTAAGAAGCCGGAGGTTAAGAAGCCAATTGAAAAGAAGCCGGAAAAGAAACCGGAAGAAAAGAAGAAGGGTACGTGGGCACAGAGAGCGGCAGCACCACCACCATCAAAAAAGCAACCCGAACAGCGACAACAACAACAACAATCGGGACAACAACAAAAGAAGATGGGGGATGGTTTCATGGAGGTTAACAGGCAGCAGAAGAAGGAGGAAATGAAGCTGGTCCCCCCAGGACCAAATTCGATGGAGAAAAGGAGAGTCACCTTGAAGAGGGATAATGGCCTTCCCCTTTCTCAGAAGAAGGATTTGGATATTTCGTCGGAAGTGAATAGGGCACTTTTTGATGCGAAGATTCCATATTTTGTTCGCAACCAGGGAGTTACGAAGAACACCTGAGGATGTTTGTCAACGATCACTACTCCAGGAGCAACGGCCGAAATGTTGATTTGGTACCGAGAGATTGTGTTGAAAGCGGTGAGAAAGGTGGACGCTGGGATAGTGGACATCGAGACAAATGAACTCTGGGAGAGAGTGAAAATGCACGGCGTCAATTGTGATAGGTACTTAGGAAAGAAGACGGGAGGCGGACTTGAGAAATTGAGGCAAGAATTGCAGGCTGAGAACGAGGGGGTGGTGTTGCCCCTCGCCATCAACTGGATTGGAGGACTGAAAGATGTGCAGAAGAAGAAGGCGGAAGGAATGAAGGCATCTTCGGTTGTGTTTGCGGTCAAGGGAAGTAAGATGGCCGAAAAAGTTTTGAAGGGAGGTTTGAGGGTGGCAGGAGTGAGGTATGAGGTGGAGAGGTTCATGAATGCCAGACTGGACTCCTTTTGTAGAGTACGCCGCAGATGGGGACATGTTGAAGTGAAGTGCGGAGCTTTGAAGATGCCGGCGTGCATCCTGTGCGCGGGGAAGCATCTAACAAAGGATCATAAATGCAATGTGGTAGGTTGCAAAGCTAATGCAGGACAGAACTGCACCCATAACGTTGACAAGTGCGTCAACTGCAAGGGGAACCACTTTGCGAAGGCCAACTGTTGCGTTAAGAAACAGGAGGCTATAAAGACGGCGAGAGAACAAAGACGTACCTGGAAGGAGAGTGAGGGAGAACGTCGAAATTTGACAACTCATCAGCAGAAGAAGCCGGATAGCACAGAGCATGGGGGACCATCAACTGCAGAAGGCGAAAAGAAAGCTCACGATGTTGAGCAACCAGAAAAGGAGCCAGAAGTCCAGGTTGTTTCGACACAAGGGACAGAAGGAGAATCTTCTAACGCAGGGACCAAAGAACCCCCCATGAAGCAATGGTGAAGTGCATAATGCATAATTGTGGGAGGGGGTATGATGCGACTATGATGGCGTTGGAATATGGAATTGTTTGGGGGGCTGATGTTGTAATGATGCAGGAACCGTATGAAGAACGAGAGGGATATAACATCAGTCACCCAGGATATTGGTTGGTCAGGGGAGGACGAACTATGACCGCAATAAGAAGAGATACACACCTGGAGTTTTCGGAAGTGGATATGGGGGGAGACGGAGATGTACAGGTGTTCGATATGAAATACCCGTCGGGTAGGAAAATGAGATTGGTGAATGTGTATGATCAGCTGAGACAAGAAGGGGGAGTGAGAAGTCAAGGCAGACTGGCACAGACAGCAAGATGGAAGGAGATTATGGAGCAGGAAAAGATTCTTTTGGGAGGAGATTGGAATGCTCACAGTGATAGATGGGACCCACAGTGCCCACCAAAACGAGATGCGACCTTTTTGGAAAATCTTATGGATGAGTACGATTTGATCGACGTTACAGATGGGGAAGAAACCCATACGAATACGAGAAATGGCGAAACTTCGGGATCGCTTATTGATTTCTTTATTACGAAAGCCTCGATGGCCAATAGATTAGAGACATTAACAGATTTGGCAACTACTTCGGATCACGCGATTGTGTGTTCCCAGTTAAGATGGGACGAAGGGGAAGGAGCCAAAGTGTCACGAAAAATTACAGGATGGGATATCGATCGGCTCAGGTCAAAGGAGGAAGAAGAAAATTATAAAAAAGCACAAAAAGATTGGAAGGACAAGAGCTCAAAGAGACCTGTTTTGGATGAGAATAGCAGTGAGGATGATTTACAAATGGAGGCTGAGTGGATACAGCGAAATTTTGTTAATCATCTTAATAGGTACTGCAAACAGATTAAGGTTTGCGCAAGATCAAAAAGGTGGTGGACGGCTGAGATCGCGGAAAACCGGAAGATTTTGAGATCGATAAAAAGAGCCAGAAAGAAAGGGGAAGCGTCGCAGCAACAAGTTAAGAGGCAGCGAAGTAACCTCCGAAGAATGATCTGACAGTCGAAAACGGAGATGTGGAGGAAGTTTCTAACTTCGGCCACAAGAGATCAGGTCCGGCAGGTGTTGGGATATACGAAACCAGGCGGACAACAAACGACAAAGGCTTTGAGATCCAGGACTGGAGAGGTGGCGGAGTCTTGGGAGGAAAAGGCGGAGTTGATAAAGGAAGAAGCATTTTCGAAACCTTTGAAGGGTGTGGAGAGAAAGGCCCAAGAGGAGGGAGGAGAAATGTGGAAAAAGATTACTGATGAAGACATCCGAGAGGCTCTGTTTAATCAGTCGGTTCAGAAGGCACCCGGTCCGGATACACTGGGATTTAAGGCGATAAGATTTTTGTGGGATTGAGATTCCCAAAGAATAATTAATATCATTAAAGTATCGTTTAGGTTAGGAGTACACCCTCGAGTTTGGAAGGAAGCAAAGGGGGTGGTTATACCAAAACCGAATAAGCCAGATTACGGAGTCGCCAAGGCATATAGGGTGATAACGTTGTTAAATTGTCTGGGAAAAGTGGTCGAGAAGGTGGCAGCCAACGCAATAGCAGAGGAGTGTGAGCAAAGGAGGTTACTTCACGATGGACAGTTTGGATGCAGAAAGAGAAGGTCAGCAATTGACGCGGTTGGAAGGTTGATGAAGAGAGTTGAAGAAGTGTGGGGAAGGGGGAATACCGCGGCAGTGCTGTTGATGGATGTTAAGGAAGCCTTTCCACATGTGGCAAAGGGGAATTTAATAAAAAGAATGGAAGAGATGGGGTTTGAAGCCGATCTGGTGCGATGGGTGGAGAGCTTTATGGAAGATAGAAAAGTGATTATGTCGATGGATGGAAAAGAGGGAGATAGTATGGATGTGGAAACGGGGGTTCCACAGGGGTCGCCAGTATCTCCAGTACTTTTCGTTATATACCTTTCGGGGTTGTTCGGCCAAGTTGAAAAGAAAGAAGATGAGTGTGGAAGTGAGGGTATATCTTTTGTCGATGATGTGGCATGGGTGGTGGAAGGCGAGGATGTGGGGGAATGCACACAAAGACTGGAGAGATGTGCCGCGGAAACAACAATTTGGGCAAAGAAGAATACCTGTCAGTTCGACATCGAAAGAACAGAGGCGATGTTGTTCACACGACAAAGAAAGAATAGGGAACTGAAGATGAATGCCCGAGTTAGGGTAGGAAGTCATGAGGTTTCGTATAATAAAGAAGCGACAAGGTGGTTGGGGGTATGGCTGGATGATATGCTTACCCTGAATGATCATACGAAAAAGACCTTAGCGAAAGCAAGGAAAGCGCAAAATAGGGTGAGATCCTTGATGACGAGGAAAGGATTAAGCTCGGAAGGGTGCAAGCAAATTCAAGTTGCGGCAGTTCAGGCAGTGGCGTTGTATGGGTCTGAATTGTGGTGGCATGGACAAGAAAATCGAGCTCAGGAGGTGCAAAAGTTGTTGAATGAGCAGGGCAGAAGGGTAACCGGATGCTTTAGGACAACACCTCAAGGAGTATTGATGAACGATGCAGGTTTACAACCGGCAAAGGCTCTTCTTAACAACCGGGTACGACAGTATAAGTTGGGACAAATGATGATGCCCGACGCTCAACGCGGAGGGAAAATGTTAGAAGTATATTGGAATGTCTTACAGAGGGTGGAGGGGATTGATGAGTTGATCCCGGAGGATAAACCTTTCGAGAGGAGGAGTTATGAAAGGATGACATTACCAACAGAAAAAAGATGCCTCAGAGGCAAAGTGATAATTCAGGATGAGGAACAAGCGTTGAAGGAGGTGAAGTTAGAAAGAGAGGGACTTGTTCTTTGGACTGATGGATTCAGAAAGGAAGATGAGTGGGTCGGGTGTGCAGTGGTATGGAAAGAAGAAGGAAAGTGGAAAAAGAGGAGGGTACACCTAGGTCGACAGAAAGAAGCGTTCGATGCGGAAATGTATGCGATGTCGGAAGCGATACAGATCGTGGATGAGATGGCAGAAGAAAAGAAGGTTTCCAGGGTCACGGTTTTTACGGATTCCCAGGCAACTTCAAAATGAATACAATCGGACGAGCCAGGACCAGGACAGGTGCTAGCGCTATGAACAATGAACTGGGCCAATGCATTAGCCAGAAAAAATATCCAGGTGGAGTACCGGTGGGTACCCGCGCATACAGGGATAGAAGGCAATGAAGAAGCGGACCAACAGGCGACAAAGGCAGCGTATAAGTATTGCGGGAGCCATACCGAAACACAAAATCCGCCTCCGTTTTTAGATTATGTCCCTTTCTCCCATGTTAGTCGAAGGCTGACTGAGGCGAAGTGGGAAGAAAGTAAAGAAGAAATAAAGAAGTTGGGGAAGAAGTCAAAGCATAGTTACCGGTATGATTTGGTGAAGAGGGGAGGTAACAGTGCGGTAATGGGAGCCAAAAAGACGATTGCGGCAAGGTTTTATCAGCTTAAGTCAGGACATGCACTGATAGCGAAATACCTATTGCGGATCGGAAAAAGAAGGGACATGAAATGCTGGTGGTGTGGGCATGAATATCAGACAAGAGACCACTTGTTTAAGTGGTGTAAAAGATGGAAACGAGAACAAAAGAGGTTTTGGGTTGATGGGCAAGAGGGGGAAGATGGGTATGAGGGCATTGAAAAAGTTTTGAAGAAGCCAAAGATTTCATTGCCAATGTCTCTCGTTTTTGCAGAGGAAAGGTGTTCGCAGGCTTTGTTGGATTTTTTTCCTTGTATGGATGTCGGCAGAATTAGCGGAGTGGTGGAGGAGGCGGAGAACTCAGATCACGAGGAGTCAAGTGATGGGGGGGTGTAAAAGTTTGATGTTGTTTTTTGGCGGTTTTTTCTTTTGTTAGATGGGGAAGAGGACTCGCGACTTTGCTTTTGTTTCTTTATGTTACGGAAGAAGCGGGGAGGAAATGTGTACCGGATATGCCATGGCCGCCAGCGGCCGAATGCAATATGATTACAAACAAACAAACAATAGCCAATCCGTATAATTCTATGCTATGTACGTGGAGTATGACAATTCGTTCATACTCTGTATGTATCCCATTCTTCTTCTCCCTGGTTAACAGTTCCTATGATTCCTCTTTGCTCAGGCTCCTCGGAGAGTAGTATTTGTGTGGACATAGGGACATGGTGGAGGGTGAATGGGCTGGACAGAGGGTGGGCCGTTCACGGATCCGCATGCGCAGTTGGGCATACCAGTGGTGGATATCGATATCGGACCATTTCCGGATTACCCAGCCATCCATGAATGGCCTAGATCCACCGCTGGACCCTAACAATACTGAACAACTTACAACTTATAACTAGTGACAATCATGCCAACATCACAGAACTATAATTGCGGCAAGTTGGGGTGCGGCAGTGCACTTAAGGAAAGTACTTAAGCAGGATCGAGGAAAGCCAACCTTTGACTTTAATAAGGAAACTCGCCTCTCATCACCATGGTTACCATAATCATGATCATGAGTGATATCTATGCACACCCACACTCATTTCCATGCCTACTATTTACACATGAACGGCTACCGCCGGTGCTGTTTCAGTAGAGGGTTGGAAATCGCTCAATGTACGGACGGATATTTTTTGAATAGAATCTATATCCCACACAGAGCAGTTGCAGTCAATTAATCATGTTAGGCAGTGTTTTTGCATGTCAGCAGCTTCTGGGGACACGGCACTAGCTTCTGATTCGTCAGATTTTGTTATAATAGCGGAATATCTGCTTAAGTATTTAGAGTTTGACGGCAGAAGGACATCTTCACTAGCTCGCTCGCGCTAACCTGATTAATTGATTACCCTTCCTGGAGACTAGGCGATGTCTATTGATGGGTTTAAGGTACAGAAGGGTACCGGTGAGAAAATGGTAAGAACTTTGACAGCTCATTCAGGCCCCAACCTCCACAACATTATATACCAATAATCTGTAACCGAATCGAGGAGCTTCGAGGCTCGAGCTTGCTATGTTTCGGAGCAAAAGTCAATATTGCCATGGGCTTTCCAGGTATGCGCAATAACCCGATATGAAATGTCGACACACGAATAACCAAATGCGCACACTAGCCCTACCCACAACCTTCTAGGTGCTCAATCACCTACCGCATAATCTAGACAAACTTGTTACTTTGTAACACTCGCGCAGGGTAGACGGAATCGGGAATGATCTATACAAAATTTCTATGGTGGACACAGGGGGTTACACATTCTCGATGTCGCCTTCCATATGCGAGTACCTACCGGTTGCTTTGACTCCGAGTATGCAACTTGCACGGACTACAAAGGTACCGACTTCGTCCAGATTATACGGCATTTGAGCAGTACGAAGCCCGAGCCTTTCTCTACTCCTAGCATCCACACGAATATCAAATCCAACGCTCTCCTCTTCATCACAGAATTCTCTATACTCCAACATTTGCCTCTTCACCGCGGAACCTTTTGTTCCATTCTCCGATTAATCATGCTCGAATTCTTAGTTTTGTTTTTGAATAAGCTCGCACTTCTCTTAGGGTGTGCCTAGGCAATTAAATTGTCTCTATACTCTACCACCCTATGGATGAACATCATAGTGCTCACCGGAATTTCGTACTTGATCAAATTGTTTATGAATATCGGAGTCAAACTAGTCCTTTTATATGCCCAAAGGCAGTAGGAAGAATTAGCCCTCAGAACGGCGAATCTCGGAATACGTCTACTTCAGAAAAGCATCAAACGAAAGGAGAATACGAAAGGCGGAGACAAGATGATCCGAACCCTGTCGAAAACCCTCGTCCGTGGGGTGATTATGCTCATAAAAAAGGAACACGAAAGCACCGTAGCCACTGTACTCGACAATCGGATGGCTGAATTCGCCTCAGCACTTCGGAAGGGAAAATTCAACTAGGTGGAGAGCCTTGCCAAAGTAGCAATAACTGTTCTGAACTCTGCGATGGAAGAGATTAGCTCAGAGGCAAAATTCACCGCCGATTATTTGTTCAGAGCGTTCGTCAAATGTCTCCATGACACCTTTTTAGCCCAAGAGCCATTAGTGAAGCGGATCATCAACAACCGAGCAATGGCTTTCAATATATTAGCCAGTAAAAACCAGCGAATACCTGCGCAAATGTTGATGAGGTCTATCATGACGATTCTAAAGGTTGCAGTCGGGGCGGAATATCCAGATGTATTGAAGATGGTAACTGCCTCGATCGTCGCCCCGCTCGTTTGCACCATCGACGAAAGTCGCCCGGAAATAGTCGACGAGGTCTTGGGGGAGTCCGTGGTTGGAATCTACGTAGCTGTTGTGGAATCTGGCGGCAACTATGTTAGCGCTACGGCTACATCAGGAGCGATCCATGCATTACTGGTTGCGGCACAAGAGGCGAGATCAACACGGCTGATAAAAATCCTTTCGGAGTCCTGGATTCAACAATGGGATCGCGCAAGCCGTCATGATGACTGGTGTCAACAAGACGTTGGACGATTAATCGAGGAGAGAGGGACGAAACTACACAATACCATCCAATCGAGGAATGCCGAAGCAAAGGCAACGTGGAACGTAGCGTTCGAACTGCTATTGGCCACAACAGTTCTAGATAAGGCTGACTTACGGGAAAGACTATCAACATCTCTCGTGACGAACCTATCAAGTGCAAACCGAAGAGGTGATGATGAGTTTGTGCGCAGTTTGATGCACAACAGTGGCCTAGCTCTCAGCGAGGCCCTTGCCGCCGGTGACAACCGGCGCGCGAACGCAGTTTCAAACTCCGGATTACAGCTCTTGCTCACTACAATCAATCTGAAGGGTGACCCCTTGACGAAGGACATGGGTCGCGACATTGGATAACTTGGACAGGACCAACGTTGGCCGGCAAGTGACCTTGGATGGTTTATTGGAGGATGTATTGACGAGACCGTTTACGGCTTTGATAACCGGGGGCAACAAAACCAAAGCCCAAAAGTTTTCCGACGTCATAATTGAGCTGCTGCTAGCAGCTACCCGAGGAGAGAAGCCGCCGTCAACTCGCAGCCTTGCTAGGTGTTAGATTGTTGGAGTGGCAAGTGTGGTAGGCAGCTACGCACCCACGGTTGATCAATTGATAGAGTCTAGGACAATACAGTTTGCAGATTCAATAATCGCAAGCAAGACTTCCAATTCTCCAGGCGAGACGTCCGAGGTCCAGATACAAGGAATTGCCGCGGCCGAGCTTTCGATGGCCGCCCGTGACGAAGGAAACACAACAATAGTGAATAAATTCGCAAATTCCTGGGCTGAAGCACTGACGAAGGTGATCGAGCGGCAGTACAGGTCCAAGGTGAACGACTTGCTTCACAAGATGGGAAAACAATACTTCGACAAGACGTAAGAAGTGGGCAATGAACGACTCACCTCACTTATCGGAAAAATTGCTGAGGTGGCTAGGGCTACAAATAAAGCAGTAGAAGGTCTTATTGAGCAAGAGTGGAGAAATTACTTACAGGGACAATTATGATGTTATTGATAAGAGAATCATTTCTTAGTCAAGTTCTCCAAATGCTTTCTAGTTCTTTTCTGTTAACTTTCACTACCTGATCTCCTGGGGTAGGTATGTGGTGGATATAATGTGGTCATGATATGTGTGAATGTAGTCGGGCGGTGTGATTTTTCTGGTGGACGTTTACGCAATATTCGTACAGTACTTGCTTTGGCCTCCTTAGTCCATTTTTCATATATATCCTTTCATATCCCATCGAATCCTTGCTATCAGGTCTCCTTGGGCAGTTGTCTTGTATCTAGATGCCCGCGTTTTCACTGCTTGGGTGTGCTGTTTGCGGATTTACTCGATACTAAGCATGTGACACTATTTTTGTCTGGAGTCAACTTGGGCAGGCTTTGAATATTTCTGTTGTATCTCAGATTAATTGCTTGGCATACTCGAAAAACGTGACACAACAGATGCCGTATGTTTAAGGGTGAATGAGGTTGCCGCTTGTGTATCATTGTATTGTAATGGAATGGGCAGGCAGCTTCGAACCTACAACTCCGTCAGAGCAGCGGCAGGATAAAAGAAAAGCAATTGAGGAACCGCTGCAGGTTTTGAGGCTGCGAGCTTAGTGTTTATAGCACCTTATTCTACCGATTGAGATAGTGGGGTGTTATTGCCATGTACCCCGCTAGTTTTCGTTATCGTTTGTGCCATCATTATAGGGATGCTGTCTTCGGGTGTAGGATACGAAGTGAACAAGGTGCTCGGTCATGGTCGCTGAAGAGTTACACCAACATCTAACACTCACAGAGCAAATGCCTGCTTTGAACACTCTAATTTTTTCAAAGTAAATGTCCTGGTTCCCCAACACACCTACCACTATGTAGTCGTCAGCGGCTGTCGCGGCAATTTTAGCTTTTTGTACTTGAGATTACCCTGCTGTACCCTGCATGCCTTTCTTTCTTTCATCACCGTTCATCCTGGAGAAAAGACAATATCTCAACCCTGCCACCCTCAGTTTTCTATTCCCCAACCAAGCACCGGCTGGGTCAATCCCTTCACCATGCTCTCCCGAACAATCGCTCGCGCCCTATCAAAGGCCCTCATCAATGCCGCGCCCCGCACAGCTCCATTAGCAACAGCCTTAACCATACCATCAGCTCACATCCTAACATCCCACTACCGCGCCTACGCAAACAAAGCATCACGAACAGAGGGCGAGGCAGAACCCATCATCCCCACCGACGCCACCGCCTCTCCGCTCTCCCAAACCGAAGCTGAAGCTACCACCGACGCCCCGCCACAAGATGCCGCCGCCGCCGCCACCACCGAAGAAGCACCCCGCCCGCGGTCCTCCGCCGGAGGAAGAGGGGCCGGCTCAGATGGTCTCCCCAGGTCTGCATACATCTCATCTACCGACCGTCGCCGCAACGCAATGGCAAAGTACTCCGGCTACGCGGTACTCCTGGGCATGATCGGAGGCACGCTGTACCTAGGTCGAGGACTGGACGAGAGCGAGAAGCGGATGCACCCCACCATCGGCGACGGATGGGACGACTTCTTTACTCGTGTCAAGGCGCGCTCCAACGACTTTTTGGATTTCTACAACGAGCCGCCATTCGAAAAGCTCCTTCCCGACCCCATGCCCGAGTACGGACGGCCCTACACGCTCGTCCTCTCCTTCGAGGACTTCATGATCCACTCCAGCTGGTCACGCGAGCACGGCTGGAGAACCGCAAAGCGTCCGGGCCTCGACTACTTCCTCGCCTACCTATTCCAGTACTACGAGATCATCGTGTTCACGAACCAGCCGGAGGCGACAGCGGCGCCGCTACTGCAGAAGGTAGACCAGCAGCCAGGCTACATCATGTTCCCGCTATTCCGCGTACACACCCGCTACGTTGACGGGAAATACGTCAAGGACCTTAACTACCTCAACCGGGACCTGAGCAAGGTGATAATGATAGAGACCAACCCCGATGCCTGGTCCGCGAATCCCGACAACACGATTAAACTCCCGCCATGGAAGGGCGATCCTAAAGACCGCGATCTGGTCGCTCTTATCCCGTTCCTGGAGTACATGGCGGCCATGGGCGTCCCCGACGTCAGACCCATCATCAAGGACTTCGACGGCACGCACATACCGACGGAATTTGCACGACGGGAGGAGCTGATCCGCGAGCAGCTGCGGAAGGAGCTGGGACAGAAGAAGGGGAAGAAGAAGGGTCCACCTGCGTGGGCACTGGAGTTACTGGGGATGAAGCCGAGGGAGGAAAAGGATGAAGATGTGAAGACGTTTATGGATCTTGCGCGGGAGAGGGGACAGCAGAACTATAGGGAGACTCAACGACACTTGGTGGAACACAAGGATGAGTTGTTGAAAGAGCAGCAGCAGGCTGAGAGGGAGATGGCGGAACAGATGAAGACGAGTTTGAGCAAGATTTTCACGGAGGTGAGTTTTGACGTGAGGCGGGCTGCGTGAGTCGAGGGTTTGCTAATTTGTTATATAGGGATTGCCGAAGCCGGGACAGCAGTAAAAGTGGGGGAGAGTGGGTGAGAAAGTGGTTTGTAGTTGTGTAAAAATGATGTATGATAGGTTTTTTTCTCTTTTCCTCCGATTTCTTATACGTACTTTGGGTGTGCGGGTTTGGAAACGAAATTCACTTTGTTTGATTCTTTATGGGGTTAGGGAGTTGGGTTCGAGGGTGTTTCTCCACTCGATTATGGGGGCGGGACGTGGGTGGGGAGTTGATACGAGACCCATGCATGATACGTTGAAATGCTATGGCAGTGATTTGGGTCAACTATCCTCCCCCTACCGCAATTGATAAACTACCTATTCTTAAGTGGAGTCAAGCGGATAACTAAAATACACATCCGAGTGATATCAAAAGCATGTGTTGCCTTTAAGCAGGTAGGAGTGATTGCGCTGGACCCCACGGCGGTGGCAAAAGGGCAAAAGAGCAAAAGTTATAGCGACATCGACAGGACTCGAACCTGCGCGGGCGAACCCAAGAGATTTCTAATCTCTCTCCTTAACCACTCGGACACAATGCCTTGTTATTAAAGTTTATTGTATTTACAGTTTATACGCCGTTTAGAATCTATTAGAATACAGCTCTCAGTGATATACTTCCTCAATTGACCACCCCTCCTCCGTCTCTACCTCCTCAATTGACCGCCCTTCCCCCGTCCCTTCCGGCGATTCCCCAACAAATCTTCCTTCTCTACCCCCAGCTCCCCCGCTAGCCTCACCACCATAGCCTCCTTCCATTCCCTCTCAAAAACATTCCCCTCAACAACACTAAAACTCAACCAATTTCTCTTCAGCCACATTTGCACCTTCCCCCTCGCCCTCCGCACCACCTCCTCATTCTCTGACATCCCCAGCAAGCCCTCATAAACGCACCCACAATTCCCCTCCTTCACCGCATCCGCAACCGCCAACACCATATCCTCTACCGCCGCGCGTTCAAACTTCACCTGTCTCAGCTTTTGCACCTGGGAAGCAAGATACCCATCCCGCAAACCCGCCGCCGCCACTCCCGCAGCACGCCCCAGCAGCGGCAGCAGCAACACCTCCTCCCACCTCGCCTTCATCTTCGAAGCCGCAACCTTACTCCTCAACTTCGACACCGTCAGGAAGCACCGGAACGCACTCTGGCTATCCCCCACCCCCTCCGCAACCGCATCCACAAGCTCCGTCAGCACCTTGTCTGGCAGCTCGATAACCCGCCGCTTCCACATCTTCTGTATACTCCCCATCTGTGCTAGCAGCGCTAGTGCAGACGAGTACAGGTCCCCCGCGATCCGCTCGAGCTGCGGACGGCAGTGGACGCCGGCGAGGATGCGCGGGACGGCGTCGGTGCACCGCACGCCCTGGCAGGTGAAGTTGTGAGCGCGCATTCTGAGCGCGGAGAGGCAATAATTCTGTAGATCGGGGGTGGCAAGGAAGTCGGCGGCGACGGCTGTGTCCAGTAGTGTTTCCACGGTGGGAGTTTCGGCGACATCCTCATCAGCGCAAGAAGCAGCAGCGGGGAGTTGCAGAAGCTCTGGAGCGAGGTAGCACCACTTCTGCAGCATCTCTGCGGCGGGGGCAGTGACGGTGTCGCTCCACAGCACGCCCTCGGCTGCCGCAGAGTCTCCGAAGCCGCCCGAAAACAGCGTGCCGAAGTAGGGGACCCGCTCCCCGAGTAGTGCGCGGTGGACATAGAAGGTTCCCTCCACCGCTGAGGTGGCAGGGTTCTTCACGACGATCTTGTACCCCCCGCCGCCTAGCCGGTAGTGTTCCTGTAGGGTCCGGATCACAACGTTGACATTCTCCAGCCGTAGAACCTGGCGGAAGGTACCTTCCTTCGTCGGCGGGATGTTCCATACCTCTAGTCCCCGGGCGTCGGTTTCACCGGTAGGTGAGGAGAACTCATCTATAGTGCCGGGAAAGAAGAGGATGGTATGTGAGTACACCTCTTCTGCAGAGGGGAGGCGGAAGCATAGATCGCCGGTGCGGGGCGCTGATGTTTGGAGGCGGGCGAGGTCAGGAATTAGGCCGGTTAGGTAGCCAGCGCCAATGAGATGTGTGTGGTGAGTGTGAGGGTAAAGATCATCGTCCATGTTTGGTAGGTGTGGGAGTGGAGCGAAGGGCTATTGGGGTAGCTGTGTCCTGCAGCTACATTGTATGTATGCAGGTACAGCTAATGCAATCAGCCAAAATAAGGTGCGGCTCATACGGCTGACGAGCTTCCGGCTAAGTATCCCGAGCCAATTCTGTAGTTACTGTACAAATATGTACCAGCACGAAAACGAACCATCATAGCCTCCCGTGTCCCAACAAATGCACATAACAGAATACCACTACCCAAACAAAACTCCCCTAAAGTAAAATACAACCAGCAAAAAGAAAGTCGCTGCATATCTATCGTCCATCCATCGCACCTCCGCATCCGTTTCATCTACAATCATCTAAACATCCTCCATCTCCTGATCTTCGTCGCCGTCCCCATCACTACCCACCTTTCCCTCTGTTTGTTGCTGTGGCGGCAGCCATCCCTCTCCAGAGCTCCTCGAAATAACATCTGCGCCCAAGCATCGAAGCCACCTCTCCTTTCTCCTACGATCCCCGCCCTCAACCGCCAACCTAGCAGCCCTAGTCCTCCGCTTCCCGCCAACGCTGAGAAGACTACTAGCTTTTCTCCTCTCCTTCTCCATCGCCACATCATATCTCAGAATACTCCTAACCCACGATGCAACTTCCGTCGCAAGCAATCTCGCTGAGGGATAGATAGAACTGTGGATTGTTGCAGGAGTAGCTGCAAACATTGTCTCTGCTTTGGTTAGCGGAGCAAAGAGGTCTTGCAATTGCATCCGAGAAAAGTTTTCGGTCTCGTGCCGGAAGAGGATGGAGGAGATAATTTGGTCGTTGGTGATGGGTGCGAGTGATATTGAGACCTTCTGAGTTTCGGAGGTAAGGTATTGGCGGGCCAGAGAGCGCATATAGATGGAGATGTCGGTTTTGATTGATCCTGGGACCACATGGTTATCGGTCTGTACGGTGTGGTGGCCATACAGGTCGTCCAATATTGTCTTTTCATTCCTCTTAGGGAGAGTGAAATCTAGCTTTGGCTGTGCAAACGGCATTAGCGAAGTTATTCACTTGGTAGTAAACAGGAGGAAACTAACCTCGTCGATCCCAGACGATGCAAGAGAAGAAAATGCGTCGGCGGCACTCCTTGCCTCGAAAAACTCATGGGCAATCGTCAGAGAGACCTTCTTTTTCACACCTTTTACCTCAATCTCCCCTGCACACTCCTCAAGCCCTTCTTCCGAAGCACCAATATCCAATCCATATTCGTCCCACACATCCCGCCACTTATCCTCCTCTTTGATATCTGGCGAGTTAGGCACAAACCCTATTCCTTCATAATAGGTATCCTCACTGACTACTCGCAATGGCTCCCCGTTCTCGGCGATATCACAACCGACTGGCCAACGGTCAACCAACCAACCCAGGCCACCTTTACGATCTCCGACGGCCATTCGGCAGTAGAATTGAAGGTCCATAATGCAAGCCCGAATATCGTCCTTGTTGGCGGCGGCAAGTGCTTCTACGGCAGATCGTTGCAACAGATGTCCTTCGTTGGCGGACATTAGCAGCAAATGATCCACAAGCAAAGATCGAGGTGCCGGAGAAAACCGGAGTATTGCATGAAGTGATAAGTCATCCCAGGGCAAAAGAGACTCGTCATTACAGGTCAACACAACCGGCCGCTTTGACTTTGCCATCAAGCTGATAACTGTACTCCAGAAATTCTTGTCCTCTTCAAACAAAATATCCACTTCTTCAAAGAGAATCAATGACTGTTTTTGGCGCATCTGGAGATCTTCCTCGAGCGTGTTGGTCCCCTCTTTTGCTGCTTTGACCTTTGCAAAGGGATTGTTCGTCTCGGGGGCATTCTTGGCGTGGTGAACAAGATGGTTTCTGCTCATATCACCAACCAGATCTAAAACGTCCTTCCCATTCCTCCTGGATCCCGGATTGACTTCAAAGACAGCGTATCCCAGTTCTTTTGCGACTGCAAAGACAGTGGCAGTTTTTCCACATCCTATTGGTCCACTGATAACAATCGTGTTGGTCTTTTTGTGGTCTTTGGTTTTACCCAGAAATGTATCAAGCTCGCCAAGTTTATCACCCGCCCTCACAGTAGACTTCTTTGTCTTTGTTGCGGGATTAATCCAGTCCTCTTCTTCAGGGTCTGTGATTTCGTCCATCGTATTCAACTCCTCCTCACTCGTCACAACAAATGAATCTAGGTCATCGTCCTTCTTCTTGCGCTTCTTTTTTGCGGCCGCGACATTTCCCTTGGCTTTGCGTTTTGCACTCGCTCCCGTTTCGACATGGACTTTATCGGTCTTGAGTCTGATCAGCCATTTCTTAAGGATATCCTTCTCTTTCCCAGGCTGTAGAGTTTCCTCAATCGTTTCGGCTGCATATTTGACTTCCCAAGGAGTAGCTTCGCATTTGTGCATATCGAATGCGGTAAGCTCGGTCCCAAGCCGTTTATAGAGACGAAATAATGCGGGATGAACGTTTGTCCCCGCAATAATCATTTCACTACTACTCAATTCCGAGTCCGAATCCACCTGCTGCACCTGAGATATAGCTTTGGGATGCGGAAGTCGGGTTGAGATTCTTAGACGGATCATTTTTTGAAGCTGGGTTCCAGTGGTAAGGATCCGTTTTGGTAATCTAACTTCCGGAGAGACATTGATATACTTTCGCGATTCGTAATCATCAGAGCATAAATTGTCCCTCAGGCAGCCGATATGCAACTGCTTGGCAAGCCTATTGAGTATATCCTCGTCGACTTGAACTATAACGCTGGAAGTTTTCAGCTTTCGTTGACCCAGGGAATGGCCGGTATACGCCATTACATCCGAAGGCGAGAGCCCGCGAACATGGGACGTCCCTTGGACAGGCCATGGTGCATCTGCCATGCCGGGGGCCTTGGTAACCCGATCGGACCGACTATTCGTGAAGCCGGTCATGAACCCCCAGTTCGATTTATTTGGAGGCCCACCGGCAGCCCGTGATGATGGTCGAGGCGGTGCAATGGTACTATCAACCTTGGTTCCACCATCCTCGGTTATCTCTGGAGGCAGAGGCGCAGCTTCCGCCATCTTTTTCCTGCCTGCGGCACTGAAGAATGGGTGTAGTACTTTGTTGCTAGCAAATGGCGCTTCCGATGGAGGAACAGCAGCCTTTGGATCAGGCGGCATTGGATCATTGGTCGAGGCGGTTTCGACAGATGACTCCGACAGCACAATAGCATCTTTTTTCTGATCCTTCTTTCTACTCTTTCTGCTCGACGTCTTTGCCGGTTTAAGTTCGGCGTTTGCACTGCCTTCGACAGGCGGTACGTCTTCTTCTGTCTGGTCTTTCTTTCTGCCTTTTCTGCCTGGTGTCTTCATGGATTTACGTTCGGCGTTTGTGCTACTGTCGACAGGTGCGGCGTCGGCTTCTTCCTTTCCTGTCTTGCCCAGTGCTTTCTCGGGCGCCTTTTTCTTACCAAGCATAGCGAAGGCATTCTTTCGGACTGGTTGCGGAGGAGGGCTGCTTGGCGGAGGACTACTCTTGATGATCAAAATGCCGAGATCCTTCCTATAAGTGGCCCGGGTTCTGCGAGAACCATGGTTGGGGGTTGTAGGGCGAGAGATCTCGGTATCCGTTCCTTCGTTCGCCCGAATTGCTGGGAGCACCGGGCTTGATGGTGGCGGGGGGCTGCTCCTAATGATTAGAATGCCGAGATCTTTCCTATATGTGGCCCGTGTCCTGCGAGAACTGTGTATAGGGGTTACAGGGCGAGAGATCTCTGTGTCAGTCCCCTCGTTTATCCGAGTTGCTGGTAGTACTGGGCTCGATGGTGGCTCTTCTGGTCTGAGTGAGAACTCTGGGATATTGACAGCGTTGTTTTGGTTGGCTAGAATTCTACCGCCTTGTGCAGGGCTGCTTAAGATCATACCAGTCTCATCGTCCACTATCATCCGGAAAGACACCACCGGGGGCGACTTCTTCCGTCGTTTACTTTTCCGGGGGTTAGGACCAACCTCTGCTTCCGTCTCTGGCATAGTCTCTTCATTAGCCGCCGGGGGTGAAGACGAAGGAGTCAAAGGAGTTGCAGCAGCCGCCGTTATAGGGTCGATCTCTGTTCTTGTTGAAGCCAAGTTAATTGCGGGAGAGGACGTTGGTTCTTGCGATTGGGGAGGTGGAGGCTCGAGTTTCAGCTTTCTCGATTTCGGCTCCCTCTTTTTTACGGGTGCTCTTGGTTTTCGGGGTGGCTTTGGCTTCGAAGCCTCGGGTTGCTCGTCATCGGTGGTTGGGTTCGGGGTAGGAGCTCGCGCTTTCGGCTGGGCTGAAGCCGCTTCGGCCTCCTGTTGCTTCTGAAGTTTTTCTGCAGCACGTCAACAATGAGACCCGGTACTTTGCTGGAGCAGAAAGAGCACAGGCCCTGTAGAGCTAACATACTTTTCTCGGAAGTCTTCATGAAGAAATATTGTGTTGACATTGCAGCGCCGGTAGGAGGCGGGGGAGGAGCATTCGACAGTTGACCCGGTTCCACCTCGCTCGATGTCCCATTTAAGGGACCGTTAACGGTACTCATGAATTGGACAGATTCCCATCAATACAAAGAGGGTATTGGCCGACGTTTGTGGAGTTAGCGGTAGTCGAAACTAGCGGTGGTTGTATTGTTCGAGGGCTAAAGTACTTTTGCTAAACGCGTTTTGTAGAATAGAGGGTGGGAAATGAGGTAGGTGACTGGAAGAGGACAGTTTTGTTCCGGTGAAATATTGGCAAGTACAACTGAATATCAAGAATCGTTTCTGAAGTTTTCAAAGGGAAGGGGCGGTAGAGTACGTTGAATGATGTGGTGAGTGGATTGAGCGATTTGCGGTGTAGGCTCCTGAATACATGCATTACGCCGACTGACGCGCTGCGCTCATGGATACGCGACGATAAGTGCCAAGGCTGTGAGTGACAGGCAGTGCAGACGGCTAGCATCACGCTAGGCCAAAAAAGTCAATTAAGAAAATTCATCAACGAGCCTCAAGTATCTCGACATCCCGCTCTCACCCACCAATCCCACTTCCGCAAACGAACTGTACTACATACTATGGCTACACCCTCAGTCTCGCTATCAGCGCCTTACACAGTTTTTCCATTGTCCCTCCCTCTGCACCAGACGAAGCCAAAAGGTCAAGAGAGCTACCGCTCGTGCTATACGGCGCCTGTCGAGTCGAGAAAGCGGAAACGATCCAGCGGCAACAATGAAATCGCGACTGCAGTAGACGGAGAAGGTGTCAATATCTATGATGTAATATACACACACCCACACCTCGTTTCCGGAGGGCACATCGTTGACTTACGATTTTCCGCAGCTTCGGTTGACCCAAACCATCTCATCGTATGCCTTGCAACCATCCACAAAGTTTTTTTGTGCACCTACCTCCACTGTATCCAAGGTTTCAAAAGCCGGCACCTCTCGGCGAACGTATGCAGCGCTATCAGCTCCCAAGAAGCAGCTTGTGTGCTGGGAAGAAACCCATGACGGAGGCGACGAGGGGCAAGAGACTCCCGTGAAACAGCACACGACGGATATCGCATCTTCTCACGACGTTGTATATATTCACGATCTGAGCGCAGTTGCAAAGAGAGGAAAGCAGAGAGACTCGCAGGTCGATAGTGGACTGTTGACCGTGTATGCGGACGGCCATATCCGATTCTTCTCAGAAGACCTGCAGAAAAGACACTGGGATTTTGCCATACCGTCTCAAAAGGCGGACAATATAAACGTGGTGTACGCTGCAACTGCGAGTTTAGCTACCGCTCGCAAATCAGTGTTTAGCAGCCGATCAGACATTGCCCTTTCGGACAGCACCAGCGATGTCGTCCTACTGGTTGTAACCAGGAGTGCAACAACATACAAGGTACGGTTCATATCCGTCCCGGTCATTGTCGGCAAGAAGGAACCACGAGAACTGCTCTCGTTACAACTTCCGACTCCTGATGAAACTTCGAAGCCTACACCTTCTACTTTCTCGGTCCATTTCCCGACGGGAACATTATACCAGCTGTCTTCAAACCAATTTACGACATATAATCTTACCCTCATTCAACCCACTATAATTACAACACTTTCCATCCAATCCACCGAGGTACCTGGATCTCATCCTGCATCATTACTCCGAATTTCTTCTTCGACTGTTCTCGTTGCCACAAACGACGAGATTTCCCTCTACGATACGAAATATTCGTCCTTACAGGCTAGTATTTCCATCCAGTCATCCACTCAGTCTTCCGCGGCCCTCTCACGATCCTCGACTCCAGCATCAACAACTAGTGGTTTGACGGGCAGCGTGTTTCTTACCACCTATATCCCTGATATGGATCTCGTTATCGGATACGCACAAGGTGGCATTGTAGGAATTCAGCTTACACGTTCACGAGCGGGAAAGAAGGATGGGCTATTGATTGATTCTATTGGCCGTGGTGTTAGAGGGGCGGCGGATGTGCCGCCTCCAAAGAAGACGAAGTCCGCAAGTTCTCTTTTGAGGCGGCTAGAGAACGAAAGACTGAAGGCTGGCAAAGCAATTGCTGAAATGCAAAGGGCCAAAAAGACTGGCGATTTAGCTGCGTTTGAGCGTGTTTTTGCGAAGTACGTTGGTGCTAAAGAGCTGGCACAAATCGAAAAGGTTAGCAATAACTCTGAGGAAGACACGCATATGGTGAATGGCTCCACGTCGAACAAGGAGAATTCAATGGCCATGGCTCGGGGGGAGGTTAATGACCTTGGTGCTGAAATCCCCGAAAGCACCTATAAACCTCTCCGGGTCGATTTTGTTACCGCCGTTTTATCCATGATATTTGCAGTGACAGAACCGTCCTCTGTAAACGATGAACAGCAGCAAGTGATGACGGTCTCTTTCTTCCCTCCCAATGTACTTCGTTACCTCCTCGAATCCGGGAACTTTTCGACTATGTCTCTGCCGCTCAGCGAAGGTCTTGTCAAAGCGCTTCTGACCTATGACCCGACCCTCCGAACACTGCAGTGGTTCCTAACATCCCTCGATAGCCTTCCGGTGGCTGAAATTCTATGCGCCATTAAGTTGGCACTGTCGCCGTCGACCGCAGCGCCCGAGGATGAAGACAATATAATCTTCGAGATACATCGTGCCGAGATTGTACGGATCGCATTGATCAGACTTGCAAACTTTCCCACATCAACGGTCATAAGGTCGTTCAAGGCACTTCCCAGCGACACCCTCACCCTGCTGATAAGGCTTCTGGAAAACGAGCTTATCGCAGCTGATGATGAATTTGAAGAACCGGGAAAGACAATTGGAATCGAGGATGTCCGGGTAGTTGCAGATCTTTTGACGGCAGCCATCGATGCGGTGGGAATGTCCGGTCTCATCATGACCGACACTACAGATTTGTTAACCGGGTTGATGGAGAATGTTGACGAGGCGCTGCAGATGGTTGAACAAGCTGCAAATCTGAAGGGGCTTATGGAGGAGTTATTCCGGCACGTGGATTGGAGCAATGTCGCAGACGAGGCGGCTGTTCAGGACACTATCGTGACAGATGAATTGCAGGAGGCGCCCACGCAAACTGAGGAAGAAGCGCCATCGAACGATGTCTCCACCGAAGTCGCTCCCGTCCAATCCTTAACTCTCACGATCAAGAAGCGACCTGCCGTCATTCGCTCCAACGAGAGTAAACGGCGCCGCCACCGTGGCTCAGCAGCTGCCCACAAGAAGTCCCTCGCGCGAGTCAACGCGCAACGCAAGGTCGTAGTTGGCCACAAAAAGATGCTACAGAGGGCGGCTGTGAGTAAGGAGGAGCTCATCAAACAGGATCGCCCGGTAGCGCTATCAGCCGCAAAGGGTATCTCGCCAATGCTTCCGCTTGGAGCTCTGGCGCTGCGGCGGTTGGTGGATCCACTAGTCGGCAAGGAGTTTAAGGTGCACGAATCTGCGGAGAAGCGAGGCGGGACTATGAAGAGGGAGTATTGGAGGGAGGGTCTGGCGGCAGGAGCGTACAGTGTTGAGAGCATGGTTGTGTAATTGGGGGCGGAATAAGCTCGAGCTAGCTACGTGTATAAATATTTGTTTCTTTATTTATGTTTCCTGTTTGTTTGGCGCTTTGATCTTTTTACTGCTTATCGGAACAGAAAAAAGTTATGTGTGTATTTTGAAGATAAGTTATAGTAGGGAAACATCTATCTGCGTGGATATAGTCTACCCCTCGATGAATTGATGTTGATACGAGCGAGAGAATGAGAGAACTCGTGCAAGTCATTGCTTGTGATGTGTCTGCACTGGGGATGATTGGAGAGGAGTGGCTTGGAGTTGTAATTGCAGACGATTACGATCGTCCCGAGCACCGATGCCCGGATATGAGATGGGCAGCCGTGGTCCAGTGGAAGGGGATTCAAGGAGAATCCCGTCAGCGCCACTCTTGCGCCTCAGCTCTCGAAATTTTTACTTTTGCCCAAATTATCTACCGATACCAGGGTAGCCTCGGGGATCTGGCGTTTTCTGGACAATTGGCAATCTCGGATAAGACCCGGTCTCCCGGCGGTTTGACGGGGATTGGGGGTTGGATAAGAACAGATGGAGAAGAAAGGATTCTATGGGGCACGGATCATGATGGTGAAAAAAACTCTGATGAGATTTTCATTCATTTGCGCATGGTACAGGGAGGATGGATGGATGCGGAGACTGGACTGTGGCTGCTGCGGGCTGCGGCTTGTTCCATACGAACACACCTCGCTACGCCTCACCGCCATCATCAAGCAACGTCGTCGTCAGTTATCGTCGTCGTCTCTTCGTTCTCACGCCTTGACATAATCGCTCATCACCGTCCCTCGCCTCAAATCCCCATCCTTCTCGCTTCTGCTCTGCCCTGCCCTGCTGCCCTCCCTCCCCTCCCCTCCCTCTCCTCCCCTCCCTCCCCGCGAGTGTGTGCAGTTCCCGCCGTTCTCCTGCATTCCCTCCGCTTCCCGCCAACCATTTCGTCGGTGTCCGTCCGCTGCCTGCTGCTGCCCCATCCATCCATCACCTGCTGCCGCTATCACTATTTTAGGAGTTTACAACCGCATATACCCACACCAGCCACATCTGCCGCTGTCTGCTTCTAGATTTCTCCCCCCCTCCATCCCCGATAGGTAAACGGGAAAAGGAAATCAGCTTTCTCCTTTTCCACCCACCCACCACTACTACCACACTCGCATACCCTTCTCTCTTATACACTTTCAAGGTGGATTCAAAGCTCGATTCCCGCCGACGCCTCTCGAGACTCTACTACCCCTACGACGACCGCCATTCGCTAGTAACTCGGCCCTCCAACGACGGCGACGATTCACATCCTCCTCCTCCTCCGGCATCCACCGGCGCCGGTGGAGTCCGCCAGCAGCAGCACGGAAGTTTCATAGAGCCCCTTCAGCCCGTCGCATTACACTCACCAATATCACCCGTGCGAGACTACACCTACGACGGGCCACCCGAGGAAGAAGAAGACATGATGATGACGTCGTCGCCGGGACTGCAGCATCTGCCGCTCCGGTCTCCAAGGGATATTGAAGAATGGAGGGATGATAGTCGGTTTGGGGGGAGTAATCAGCCGACGCCGACGACGTGGGATCAGAGGCTGGAGGGGGATGGAATGCCGGATGGATTAATCACGGATTGGGATACTGAGGGTGTCGCGAACTGGATAAACTCGTTGGGGTTCGGGAAATACCAGGATGATCTCCTGGGTTAGTTTGCCCCCACGTGCATGCTTTGAAGTTCTGAAGCTGATTGGATGTGAGAGGGCAGAGAATGATATCGATGGAGAGGCGTTGATACGGCTAAATCATGATGAACTGAGGGAGTTAGGCATCTCGAGTGTGGGTCATCGGTTGTCGATATTAAAGTATGTCTACAATGTTAAGGTCGCACATGATGTCCCGATGGATCCGGATGATTACATTCCGGTTTGTACGTTTTGCCCGGTTTTACTCTCGGGGGAAATATTGGGAACTAATCTCGATGTAGCTGCCGATGACCATGAAATCAACAAGGTTGCAACACAGCAGGATATCCAACGACTGATTGGCATTGTAAAAAAGCGAGACGCACGAATAATCGAAGCCGAGTCACATATCCAAGCCCTCTATGAAGCTATGGCACGGTTACGCAACGAGCTGTTGCCGGTATGGCGGATGGTCAAAAACAAGAACCAAGAGCTCCCACCATTATCCGGCGACCTACCGGGCGGGCGAGATACAGACGGCGGTGGGGAACCACCACAGGATCCAACCCCCACACCTCCTGCCAGCTCGTCGCTACTCCAGCCCGCGCCAACATCGGGGAAGGGCCTGTCGAGGAAGTTCTCGATGAAGAAACTCATCCTAGGCACACCCAAGAACGCATCTCCAACGTACCCTCCAACCATGTACGAGAACGAGCCGCCAATGCCTCCGCAACCATCCAGTGCCCCCACCAACTCCTGCCTCTCACAAAGCCAACCCATCCTCCCCCCGCCAATAGATGACAACATGCGCAGCCACCCTTCCCCCACCTCCCCCGCCGCCACACCCAAACACCACCCCTCATACAACCCCCACTCCTCCGCCAACTCCTCCCGACAACCCCCCAGCAACCGCCCCCAGCAACAAGACCGCCAAACCCCACGCACACCACACTACTCAGAAGACGACCGGGGTCCCGGATCTGGCGGTGGTAGCGGCGGTGGCGGCGGTGGCGGCAGTGGGGAGCCAGATATTTTCAAGAGTTTCCGAGTATCATTGGAGGATCCATGTCGGAAGGTGTTACCCGCAGCACTGAAACGCTACAACATTCAGGCGGACTGGCGACAATATGCGCTGTACATCGTCCACGGCGACCAGGAGCGGTGTTTGGGACTCGAAGAGAAGCCGTTGATTTTGTTTAAGCAGCTGGATCGGGAGGGGAGAAAACCGATGTTTATGTTAAGACGGAATGCAGGTGGGGGTAGTGATGGTGGTGGTGGTGGGGTCGGAGGGAATATCCAGGTACCTGGGGGAGTGTTATAGGAAAATTAGTAACGGGAGGGAGAGGGGTGGAGGGCGTTCTTTTATATCTGGATGGCACGGAGTTTTTTTATTTTTGTAAGGGAGAGGTTTATTTCGTTGTGAAAGCTGGGCTTGTTTGTGGGGTGATTTGGCGTGGATTATAGGTTTGAGGGGGTTATATACTACTTTATTATACATGGGGTTTTTTTGAAGACTGAAGAGTTGTGGATTGGGGTAGTGGGGGAGAGCAACATAAAACTAACCGATTTCTCCACTAGATCCGAATTCCCCTTGCTTTCGTCCCCCATCGTGCTTCCTTACATCCATTAATTCTAGCTGGAGTAGGGCGAGGATGAGAAGGTAGTGGGCTAACGCAGTCACGGGTACTAACTCCCGCTCCCCAACACGCAAACCTCGTCGACATCGTGTTTCAACAAAGTAGAAATAACTACTCCATACTTTAGTATATTTGCATCTCACCCCATCATCTCAAGAAGCACCTCGGTACTATGTATGATCCATACACCACAATTGCTCAACACATCCACAAACCACAAACATTCAAAGCAAATCACACATCCACAGGAACCGTGAACACGGATGCAAAACAGGTTAACATCCCATAAACAAACTCAGACACAACGAAGAAACAGAGAGACAGACTAAGAAATCAGACAGCTCTCCCTGATCGAGGCAGTGCTGCTAGCGGTAGAATCCGCCACCGCTGCCACCTCCTCTTCATGGTCCCAAACACACTGCTCAATCGCTGAAGAAAAATACCGCCCCGGTTCCGCAATTAGGGTTTGCCCCCACTCCGACGCTGACCCATCAACCTCCCACACCTCCCCCCATTCACCCGCATCACTATCTACCCACACACCCCTACTACTCCCCTCCCCCCACTGCGCCCTACTCCCACCACCGGAAGGTTCCTACTCCCCCGTCGGCATCGCATCAACCTCGACACTCAACGCCCTCCACGCATCTGC
>Ga0307515_10005084_pt1 | contig 26736 bp, 14 predicted proteins | sample 17_EM_MG_FD_194513 | JGI IMG/M metagenome (GOLD analysis project Ga0307515, IMG submission 194513) | Populus trichocarpa ectomycorrhiza microbial communities from riparian zone in the Pacific Northwest, United States - 17_EM | ecosystem: Host-associated > Plants > Roots > Unclassified | place... | reverse complement strand
GTAAAATCACTTAATTGCACTAGTTTTTCAAAAAAAAAAACTAAATGTTTCCTGGTTTTTCGAAATAATAATAAAAAGAAAAAACTAAACTTTTCCTGGTTTGTCAAAATAATAATTAAAAACAAACTAAACTTTTCCTGGTTTTTTAAAATAATAATTAAAAAAAACTAAACTTTTCCTGGTTTTTCAAAAAAAAAAATTGATTTAAGTTTAAGTGTACAGTGCTAGTGAATTAATTCACTCGCACTATATAGTGAAGCATGGCTCCACTGTTACAGCTTCTTGCCTCAGGAGAAGCAGCCAAATGCTACTTCTTCAAAACCTACGATTTCATTTTAATTTGTAGTGGGTCCTACCAGTGAAAAGCATTTTTTTCCTTTTACCAAACGATATTATGTGTGGCTGCGGGTGAACCTCACCCGCAACCACACTCCCAAACGGCCACTTAACCTACCAAGTCAACTCTGTAGCATGTTAGCTCGAGATTTAAACTAAGTCATAACAATATTGTTTCAAGATCTTGTTTTAAGAAAAGAAATTCAAAACTTAAATCGACAGGGTTAATTCACTTGATTTACTATCCGAATCTTGAATTGGGTTTTGAATTATTACAAATAATCCCATATTTAATCGCATAATCTCTCACCTGTCACCGGCTTTTATTTTGTAATTTATTGCTTTTATTTTGTAATTTATTTTAGATTAATGTAGATATTCGAGTCAGTTTATGTGTATCTCGATTAATTCTACGGGTTCTAAAATTAACAATCATGTAAGTCTTCAATGACTTTGAGATTTATGGAATTCGAACTAATAATCTCTGAAAAGTAAACCTACAACCTAATTATCTTGCAAATCTTTAAAGAATCTAAATGGTATTGTTTTCATGAATTGGGGTTGGAGAAAATGGATAGATGGTCAGAGAATTCATCGCACCAGAACTTAGCTAAGGGATATTAATTTCGAACAAAGACCAAGCATGCTGAATTCTAAAGAGTCATAATTTGTCCATTTCATTTCCCAGAAGTAATAATATTTTGATCCAATTAAAGGAACTGGAATTTCAGAAGTTCATAACTATGCTTGGTCCTTGTTCGGTATCACTTTCCCTTTGCTAAGTTTCGAGCATCTCAGCCTCTTATAAAAAATGACTAAAGTTATCAAATCTCTGAGCCCACAACCACAAGAGCTCCAGCGACTTGGTCAGCCATTTGTGTGGGGCTCCAGCGACTTGGTCAGCCATTTGTGGGATACTACCCAGGTCAAATGGTCAGTCTTCTAGAAATATAGAAAGTCTTTCTAAGCTCTATAACGGTCAATCTGGGGCTATGATCATGGAGATTATAAGCATTTGCAATTGCCATTGATAAGGAACAGTGACTAATTTGTTTTGCTGCCTAATGTTTGTGCAATGAACCTAAGTTGTTTGTGACTTGAGACTGCTGCATTGCTTCTTGGCACTGAGAAAGTTTGGTGATCAGACTCTTTTTCTGTGTTTTTTTTCACTAAACAGCTTTATCTTTGATTTCAAAGAATCAATCATTATGCCAATATTCTTCACTCTTGAAGCAATTCCTATGGAGTTTTGCATTTCCTTCTAGCCAAATTGAATTCATAATGCATCCCTCAGTGGTCTAAACTTTAGAAAAGAAGAGTTTTCTTTAGCATCAAATTAATTACCACCTTAACAAATCGAGCATGAGTCTTTTGAATAATATAAGTATATACATATTAATGATAATATCTAAAATCATACTAATTTAAATATGTATATGATGAAACTATTGTGATATAAATTCTAAGTTCAAATCTCCAAAGATTTTCTCTTTTAAGTTTCGTTTAGTTTGATAGTACGGTTAGGTTACGCGATCAAATTCCATTTCAATTTTTTATTTTGTTTCATTGTTTTTGTTTTATTGCATGCGATAGGATATTTAAAACCTTTACACACTAAGCATGCATGGTAATGAGTTTATTTATTTTTGTGTTTCATAAACGTTTTTTAAAAAATATTGAATTTTTTTATGTTTTTCTTTACTTTAAATCAATATATTTTTAAATTATTTTGATGTATTGATATTAAAAATAATTTTTTAAAAATAAAAAATATTATTTTAATATATTTTTAAATAAAAAATATACTTTAATAAACAACAAAATCATACTCTTAAACACCCCAAAAACAACCTTTGTAATGTCTTGCATCCGCAAATTGACTGTTCCCTCCCGTTGGTCACTAGAATTCCTGCTAAAACAGAGCTGCCGATCACTCAAGGCAGGCCAGTTAAAGTCACCTATCAACGACATGTCGGCTGTTTGGATCAACTAAGCCTAGAACTCAGGCCTAGAAACTGTGGGCTTAGAATCTAATGGTAGAGCCCAATGGCCTGGTTTTTAGGCCTAGTCTATCATTCTATGGCAAAATTCTCTTTCTTGTTTAAATTTTCCCGAGAAACAAACAATCGGTAATCAAAGATGGAGAGAGAAGAAAGAGGAGAAGAGCAAAACACAAATTCATCAAACCAAAACAAAAAAGTACTAATACAAATACCATCCTACCAAGAAGTAATTGAAAGCTCACAAGTTAAACCTACACAAACACAAGAATCTTCATTATTTAAGCCATCACAAACTTTCTCTCAAGCTTTCTCCTTTATTAAAAACTCTGAATTCTACTCTCCTCCTCCTCCTCCACCTTCAAAATCTGAACATGGGCCTAGTAGTTCTGCAACCACGAGGTACTTTATATTAATGGGTTTTCTTTTGTTTTCTGTTCTGGGATTGTTCTTTTTAATTTTTGAGGAGACTTTTTGTGATAAAGTTTTTATTTTTGGATGAAAACAGTGAAAAGGTTTCACCATCTCCATTGGCATCAGCTCCTGCTGCTTCTTTTGGTGGTGGAGTGGCTTCATCTTCAGTGCAAAATAATCAGAGTCGCAATGCTATTCTTGTTAGTCATAGACAGGTGAAGGTTTACTTATGTTTTAAGACATTTTTATAAATTTCGGTTGCAATATTGGCATGGGAATTATCAAAGTTTTTAAAAGGTTGTCTTTGGAAGTCATGCATTAGCTTTTTTATTCGTTCTTGGTTATTTTAGTACTCCTGTTTTCCTGTACAATTATTTTTTTGAACAAGAATTGTGTCTCAAGTTTCGTGCTTTACTGAGTTTCATAGTGAGTGATGATTTAGATTTTGTTGAATTGTACTTCCATAGATTGGCCTGAATTTAAATTTGCCTAGTCATTGCGCAGAAGGGAAACCCCTTGCTTAAACATATTAGGAATGTAAAGTGGGCTTTTGCGGATGTTGTTTGTGACTATTTGCTTGGACAGAGCTCATGTGCTCTTTATCTAAGGTTCGACCTTCCTCTCCTTCTGTCCTGTTTCTCATTGCAAATGTATGAATTTGAGTTCTTGGCTGCTTTTTAATTATTTGATTTTTAACTTGTTACTATACTGGTTTGAAGGTAAAGCTAGAAAATTGTTCTTATTCTTTAAAATAGCTGCCTTGATGATGCTGATTTTTATTATTCTCCATACTGACGTAAGTACTGAGATCTAGTCTAGTTCCCAAGTTAGTTACAGATTTTCTATAGGCTTTACTCTTTTGATATCTATATCCCATTTACCATTTTCAAGTGTGAGATAGACAACAACACCAGAATATATTCTTGAGCATAACCAAATTTGTAACTCTATTAACCATTAATGTATTGCATGTCTTCGTCATTGTTTATTCCTACCACAAGCTAACTTTGAGAATTTGCAATTGGATGATTTGATGCAGTCTTCGATATCATTTACTCCATCCAGACTACCTATATTATCGTATAAGAGAGCTACAAAAGAACTGCAAGCTTCGTGTTGTTCTATGCCATGTTGATGTGGTAAGCTGCTCTTTCCATGCAATGAGTTTCTCATGCCTTCTACAGCCACTACTCTGCTTATTTAATATGCAAAACAAAGCCTGGTTTCCACTAGGAAAGTGAACTGTGGCAGTTTGTTGCATGTATTAAAGAGTTCAACACCGACCATTGTTCTCATTGATTTCAGGAGGATGTAGTTAAGCCTTTACTTGAAGTCACAAAAACAGCTCTGCTTCATGATTGTACACTATTATGTGCTTGGAGGTATGCTGCATATCCCAATGCAAATGGGTTATATTTTAAATAGTCTTTATACTCACTGTGTCTGAGGCTACTCATGTTTCCATTGATCTTTCCTTGTGTTTCGTATCTAGTGAGATTGTACAGAATTTATAATGGTTTGCTCTACTTATTTTTCTTTCTTTATATCTGCAACTTAATTTTGTTGACTTCGTTAATAGAGTTGGACCAATATTGCAAGTGGACTTGTCCTCTTGCAGTAAGGGCCTTGAAATGATTGTCCTTGACGAACTTGTTTGGTATTGTTTTTTCTAGCTTGGAGGAATGTGGTCGCTACTTGGAGACTATAAAAATGTATGAAAACAAGCCTGCAGACCTTATTCAGGGCCAAATGGATACTGACTATTCATCTCGGGTAACAACCTGTTATTGGTCTCCTATCAGCAATCAATCAATGAATTTGAACAAAGTTGCTTAAATCATTTAGTATTCACTCTTTGAACTGGTTAAACTGAATATCTTTTTTTTAATGCAGGTACACCATGCTCTCACAACTGTTCGACGTGTTAACAAGACAGATGTGGTAACACTTGGATCTACATTTGGGGTATGCTATTGATCTTGCCCTAGATAGTATGTGGCTAGTTGTTTATTTTGCTCTGGATAGTATGTGCTAGTTGTTTATTTGTTAGTCTATATTCCTCTGTTAGCTGATTTTCCTCCTTTTGCAGTCTCTTTCTAATATCATGGATGCATCCATGGAAGATCTAGCTCGTTGCCCTGGAATAGGAGAGCGCAAGGTATATCATGGGTTCTTGTATTATGTTATCTTGAGGCTCATAACCCTTAATATTCTTCAATTGATTGTAGACAAGACTGTTGTTGGCTAGCAACTTTTAGTGAAGCATTAAATGTTTGATTGGTTTTAATTGTTACTCTTTTGTGCATCCATATATTTGATGGATCAGGTGAAACGCTTGTATGATACTTTTCATGAACCATTCAAGCGTGTAGTTTCAAGCCACCCTGTTGTTCCACAAACCCCAGTCCAGAAAGACACTGAACCTTCCTCAGTCAATGAAGTTGCAGAAATGGAGATGGAAGAAGCAAATGCAAACAAACATAGGAAGAAAGAACCAGAATTAACTGTCAAGTCAGCCCTATCTTCTGCATTTGCAAAGTGTGCTACTAATAAATTGGGTAATAAGAAATTCCAAGGAGAAAAGGTCGGAGAAACAAGTACTGCCATTGACTCGGAAGCTGAAACTAGGAAAACCTCTGGTTAAGGGGCTGCAAATTAATCCTCACTTCTAACATCGGTTTCCTTGAGATGGAAATATTTATTTGTTTGTGTCATTGGAAAGATGTTCAAGTACATGAATTTTGGCAGCACTACATTCTTATCTCATGCACCAGAAAGAGTCTTCTTTCCACTGCATATCAGGTGTTGTTGAATGTTAACATTCTTAAGTCTTAACCTACCTACTTCCATCTGATGATTTTGTTCAGGGGATTAGAAACTCTTCAGGTTAAAGTGTAGCCTCATCTGTATATATGTAGAGAGCTTAGAATTAGAATGATTCTATACCTGTTGACAATTGACTTCCTTTCTCCAAAAAAAAGAGAGTTTGTACACCTTTTCCCTTTTTAAGCTGCAAAATGACCACAGGTGAAATGTTCATGTAACAATTTCCCTTGACACCCGCAAAATGGATACAAAAAACTGCCAAGTATTTCTTTTCAAGTTTTTATCAGGAGTATTATTTTAGTTTCTGCCTTCAAGGCCCCCTTGTGCAGTTTTGGTGGTCCTGAAAAAGGTGGTTGGAATAAAATTATTGTAGCTCATTTCCATCTCAGCAGGAACAGGCTACAAGCACGTCTGTATTGATATTGGAGGGCATGCAGGTTTTAATTGAATTGTATGGAGGATAAAAGAGCAGGAAGTAGTTTCTCTGAAGTTATTTATTGGCATGAAACCAGGATCCATACTAGTAGAAGCAAATCTGGATATGATAAATAGTGCATTGACAACCTTAGACGTTCTTTCTCGATTTTTGCGAAGATGGAAGGTCAATTGCTGAACATATAGTACAGTTTTGGCCTGTATCCGGGACAATGACCTTGGAGGTAAATGTTCAATGAAGTTAATGCATATCATACATAGTTATCAAAGCTGCTGTGCCTAGTAGGTCGATCATGTGACTTGTTTTTTTTCTTTTTTTGAATATGGCCAATGACCGTGCAAGTTTATCCACAACTCAAGTTATCTTATCAACATCTTTTATTTTTCTAAAAAGACATTTCAGTTTTATTTTAAAAAAAATTGTTTAAACCATCATTGTTTTATTAAAAAAAAAATCTAATAAACTCGGGTTAATTTAACAACTTATGGATAGACTTACTCAACTCGTAAACCATACTTTGAACCGAGTCATTGGTCTAACCGGATCTTATAATTATGATAATACATACACAAGTTTAATTTGTTTTACTTTTCCATTAAGCTTCAATTTAGAACATTGCTTTAAATAATGCACATGGAATTATGAAAATGATGGACCAATGTAACATTGAACTTTGCTGCTAACTTTATGAACAAGTTCGTTAACATTACCATACAATGGTAACGGCATGTCCTTGCCATACTTCTAGGCAGCTCAGCCCTTTGAGCATTCTCCTCTAGTGCCCCTTTGGCTTCCATTTAAGACACTCACATGGGAGCTTTAATGGTGGTGCCACCCCATTTTTGTTCTGTCTGAACTTTTTTTAGTAGGCTACATAACACTTTTCACTTGCTTGCGATTTTTTCACACTATGGCCACCCTGTTTCTCTCCCAACGCTCGTGTCCTCTGCCAACTTCCATAAATCTAGACTAGTTGGGTCCAGAGGAACGAACATCCACTGGCATCATAATTTAACCAAAAGCAGCATGTCAGTTTGTTAAAACTTCCTCTATTCACTACAATCTGTATGGTGTATCACAGTTTTTACATTTACAATGAATAGCCTTGCTTGAAGAACTTGAGTGGTTTCTATATCACTTCATATCATACTAATTACTCATCTCAAGTTTTAAATGGCTTATTTGCTAAATCAAACCGAATTTATAAAAAAACTAGAAAAAATTTTAAAAAATTAAAATAATACTTTTTTAGACAAAAATTTAAAAAATAAAACTTCTTGTAGTTGATCGAATCAAATCTCACATGAATTTGGTCAAATTAACTAGATTGCAGGTTGACTAGTTGAACCATCTAGATTTGACCAAGTCAATTTTTAAATTGATTTGAAACAAAATCTAATCCGAATCAGGTTCTGGATTAATAAGTTACTATATCGATCCACTAGAATGGATCAGATTTAATAATATTCCATATCAATTATGGTGTTTCATGATCATGCAACGTAGTTTACTGCATAGAGAATGATGGACATGCTTACGAGATTATAATCGAAATGTAGGATAAATTCTTTTGAACCTTAACTTGAAACTTGTTCTTAACTGCTTTGCAAGGTGATTAGCACCACACTACATGCCTATTGGTGACTTCAAAATGCCTGACAAAATATCAATTTCCAAATTCCTAGCTTTGATTTTTGACACAAGCTGGTAACAGTGTCTTTTATTATCAATCTTTATTACAACAAAATCTACATAGGCCTTGGACTGCACAACATCTGATTCACAAATCTAGAGGAACAAGAGGAAGATACGGAAGAGAGGTTCTTGACCAGAGGGATTAGAGACTGCACAACATCTGTCATGAGAGGCCTATAATCTGCTTCTGGTTGCACACACACAGCTGCAATAGCAGCCACCTGTGAAAAGGCAACATAGTGCACAAATTTAGTTGGAAATTTTAGGTTTAAGGATACATCCAGATGCTAATAGTATAGAACTGAAAGGTAACCTGGATCAAGTCCTTCTTTGAATACTGGTCTTTCATGGCTGGATCAACCATTTCCACTATCTTATCTCTGTTGGTTAGCCTTGGAAGAGCCTGCGAATTCATATAATCACAGGAGGTCAAGGGTTTGTAGTTAACAACCTCCTTACTAGTTAGCTCTCACAGTTTATGGTATGAATTAAAAACATATTCTAGCTAGTAGATTTTTTGACAATGGAGTAATGGAGTGGCACACTAACCCAGGAGACAAGGACATGTTCACCAGAGGGCTGCTTGGTATCAACAGGTTTACGGCCAGTTAAGAGCTGTAAAAGAACAACTCCATAGCTGTATACATCTGATTTTGTGGTGAGCTTACCTGTTGAAGCATACCTAAACATGGCAGAAAATGATCAGCATTGATATGACAATTGACTTTGCATTGATATGGTTTGCTCATTAAAAATGAGATGCAGGATAGATGATGGATCACTCACTCTGGTGCTAGATAACCAGTGGTACTCGGCAAACACGTCGAATTTCGAGCATTGATCCTTTCCGAGCCCGTCTTAGCCGATCCGAAATCTGAAACCTTAGCCCGAAAATTTTGGTCTAGTAAAATGTTACTACACTTGAAGTCACGATGGATTACTGCTGGGATTGTGAGCTCATGAAGGAACTCCAGGGCCCTAGCACAATCAAGGGCAATTCTCAATCGTGTCCCCCAATCCAACGGTCGATATTGCTTGTGATGGAGATGGTGTTGAAGAGTCCCATTAGGCATAAATTCAAATACTAGGAGCCTGTGGTTCCGGTCAGCACAATAACCAAGTAGCTCCACCAAGTATGGTGAGTGCAACCTGCTTAGCAAATCCACCTGCAATATGGAGATAGAAAATGACACTACGTATCACACCCATGTGTAAGGTTTCTTAGCATTCAACACAAAAGAGTAGGTGCCTTGACAGATAGAAATATTTATGCATGTATTTCAAATTCAACTAGCAACATTTCACTTAAATATCTATCATTGACATTGCAATCCCATTTGAGTATTTGAGGTTTACTTTAAGCCTCTTAGGCTATTAAACTTCTATAGCAATATAGAGACTAGGAACCAAGAAAATAACAAATCAAGAAGAGGGGCCTAATGGGGTAAAAAGCTCTTAAAAGAAGTCACTTGCCTCTATCCTGAATGCACGCTCTCCTTGCTTCCCTGCTCTATGGAGCATCTTAATTGCTGCCACAGTTCCATCACTTAGGGTACCTCTATACACCACTCCATACCCTTCATTCCATGTCACATTTGCTTCACTGAATTTGTTTGTGGCGATTTCAAGCTCCTTGTATGTGAAAACCTGGACTCCTTTGTATTTGCCTGGAGGCTTATGGCCCATATTGCTTCCATATAGACATCCACCCTTAACATCTGATATATTCCCAATGACAGTAAATTTCCACACCAGTAAAAATTTGCATGGATTATGTAATTTAAAATTTCAGGTGATTGGATCTAAATACACTGGTTTTGAAAATTAGATGTTGAAAATTTACATTCCAAACACAATTCTTTTTAGATTGAGAAATGAATAAAGATCACAAGAACTTTGACATGGGACAATTACCTGGGCTTGGAGTGAATCTTAAGGTGGTATGAGCAATGAACTTGCTAGTGTTGCAACTGCTAAAGTCTCTACAGTTGCCTCCATCTTTGGAATATTTGTATCTTCTAAGCATTGCTATAATCAGAAAGATAGTGAGAATTACAACAACAGAAATGGATGATACGATGATTATAAGAATAGAGGTGGAAGAGAGGGTGCCAATGCCATGATGGTGATCATGGATTTGAGATTGCAAGCTATGATGATTATTGGTATGGTTTCCATGTGACTTTGCAGGTTCATCAGTGGTGCTAGGTTCCATGAGCACAAAGAGCAAGGAAGAAAAATGACTATGTGAGAGATAGAGAGATGGGAATGATAATGTGAGGTGCAAGAAAGTATAAAAGAGGATTAATTCTCCCTTCCTAGGGATGTCACATTGCCTATGCTGTCAGAAAACTCCACTCTATTTCTCTCTCTCTTGCTCGTGGGTAATGTAGGTGTTTTGTGTACTTCGTTTGTCTTTTCTCCTGTTTTTTCGAAGGAGTGGTCATTGTCATTGTAGAAAAGATTAGAAACTTTTGCACCATTTTTACTTCTGTACTCAAATCATATCATTTGCTCAGTCTATGTATATTTACAGAGTGACTTCAAACATTCAGTCCTCTCAAGTCCTCATGGGTGGGAGCATTTATGACTGTAGACAAAAAGAAAATGGCTTCTATCCCTAGTTGGAGTTGATTTTGCTGCTTTCTTAAGCAATGGCAGAGCCAAAATTTGTCATGACCCTTAGCATGCAATTAATTTCCAAAGGGCTAGCTGCTAAATGACCGCACAGGTCAAAATTTTTATCTGGGTTGAAATTGTCATATAGGATTATTCCAAGAATTGTGATCATAAACTCAACTGTTGCATAGGATCCAGGGAAACCAGAAGTGCCCCATGGTCTAGTGTTACATGTGAAGATTAATGTTCAATGAAGCTCAAATCACTTTATGTGAATAAGTTGACCCGGATACTCTTGGTTATTAAAAAAAAAAATCAATTTGCCTTGCCAAAAAATTTTGAATTTTTTAATGACACTAGAGCCCAGCTCATTTTTTTACTCCTATAGAGGGTTAGGGCATTAGGATTTCTTCTTTTCTCCTTTTACCTAAAAGATTTCTCCTCCATCCCTACTGGGCATCAAGAAAACAGCAAGACCTCCCTTCCCATCCCACCCCACCCCACCCCATCTCTAGCAGTATATCACTATCTGCATGGGTTGTGCATTTGTCCCTTTTTGTCTCCGGTTTCAAAAACAGGGACCCTTTAATAAAACAGCTGTGAGTGCTCATCTTCAAGTCACACAGGTCCTTTCGCAATCACAATTTGGTACAAGACTGGAAGTGTTTGGTCTTGAAAAAGAAATGGATTCACGTAGGGACCGTGTACAAATAATGCAAAGGAGTTTCTACTTCCTACTATACTACAGTGCCATCTCATCTTACCTCTATCAGAAATGAAATTCAGATCCAGTATCATATTCATCTTTTTACATCAAGAGCTGTGTCATTGATCAATGATATTGTCAGCTGCTTGCAAAAAATATCTGTTAAGAGTTTGCTGAATGGAACCTTAGGTTGGTAACCTGATCATCAACTAGTACCGAATTCCCACAAAATCTTAGCATCGTAACCATTCCAACTCTTCCAAGAAATAGCCACATCAATTTCCAAATGTTCACCATTCCATTCAACAAAAATGTTTTACATTGTGTCATGAAACTAAATATAAGTGCAATAAATTGTAAGTAAAATCAACCGGATCTATTCCAATTTTTGTCGGACAACTAGCTGGACATGTCCAACAACAATGTTTTATGCCTTGCCAAATCAGGCAGCTCCACAGTCTGGCAATGCTTCTGCCGGCATGTGCATACATACAATTATCTAATTCAGTTATAAAAAAATTTACAGAATCGTCAATCATCTGGGAAACCTAGAAACCTGTTTATCAGCTTGGCAACTGCTGTGGCATCACCTGGCGGGTATGGAAGGAGGGACTCAATATTCATATCAGATATTGTCTGATGAAGCGTTTGAGGATGAGCACAGTATAAATGCTTCCTCTCTGCTAGTTCTTCTGCAAGTTCACTTTGATGATTGTCCATCAAATCTTCATTAACCACAACAATTAGAGGTTTACCAAGCTGCAAAGTTTCAAATATGCTCCCTGACCCTGCACAACAGACAGAGCTAGTTAATGACCACTCCAGCATCCAAATTAAGTGTCTGTTACTGTGGTAGCACATAGTTATCAGATATTTTCATATCACAGCTTTTACCTTGAGACAGCTTTCACTAAATTATAACATCATTGCATATCAAGGCATGCATAGCTTGACTAACTAAAAAGATTTCGCTTCCATCCCCTCCCCTCTTCCTTTTTTTCATGTAAAAAGTACAGATTCTCTCAACCTTTTCGATAAATAAAAAATATATATGAAAAAGCTGCAGTACAACACCACAATCACCAGATAATAGTTAAGCTGAAAAGTACCAATTGACCTTCAGCAACCGACTAAGTAAAATTTATAATTTAATTTTTAGAAGTTACGCACTCTCCTACATACTCGCAGGCACATGATAGGCTACAATTATCAAATAATAGAGAACCTGAATTATGTCATGAACCATGTTGTTTCGATAAATTTCTCAATGGTCTGTATCATTATAGACAAGGAGAATGAAGCAGTAAAATGACTTTGAAAAGTTCATCAATTTTTTGGACACAAAAGTGCAGGAATACAAATCCTGAGGGGCTATAAAATAAGTATAAGGAGAACAAGGTATCTTACTCGTTTTCAATAGCTAAACCTTCCATGTTAATGATTATCCTTTATAGAAAATGTAAAGGGGCGCAAAATAACCTTGCTTCTAATAATGAATGTGGTTTTCCTCCAGATAGGTACTGACAATGATATTTCCCCATGCTTACTCATGGAAACCTTAATTCAACCAATACTTTCAATTCTGGGCCTATGTTGCTGTGTACTATAACCGATCCTGGACCCCACCAGAATTTTTCTGTTTCAGATAATCCTCAATTGATAAGAACTTACAAACATTTTCTGTCATGGTTAAATATGATAGTTTGTGTGATCTTAGGTGTGAATTGTATAGTTGTAACAAAGTGGAATATAACCCTGACATTCACAGAATATTAATGAAAATTAAAAGATAAATAATATCTTACCTGCATGGCTGATGACAAGAGATGCTGATCTCAGATGGTCTGCAATGCTTGGTGAAAAAGTGAAGTAATCAACAGCCAGAGATCCATCTTTTCCTTCACTCTGCATTTAGGAGGAACTCATATGAAATCTGACGGAAGCATGAATCAAAGAGTAATATGTCCAAGGAAGGAATCAAGTGAAAAAAGAAAGATTCCAATATTCCCCCAAAATCAAACCTACTAAGAATCTAAAATATCCAAAATATAAGACTTCACTAAAGGATTCATTGCTTTTCTAGAACCTTTCATCTCACATGATTTTTAACAATTTTCAAAGCATGTAATAAGGGCCGAAGATATGTATTTTACTTTAAACGTAGGTCCCACGTAAATTTCAATTATGATCCTTGACATTATAGATGCATTAGGATAGAAAGATGCATTATATCAAGGATAGAAGAGCTGCCTACATAAGAATTTAGATCAGAGGCAATTATCTAACTTATTTAAGACAAGACGTCTCTAGCCTTTGTCCATCCTCAGAAAACCAAACTCAACATCTTATCAAACCAAGAAGGACAAATGACATGAGTGAAAAGGGAATGAACTATATAAAAAAGAATACCTTGGCAGGAGTGTAGGATCCTCGACCCATTTGAATAATGAGGTGGGTATATCCATTTCTTAATAACTCTTGTTTAACTTCCTTAGTATCCACAGTTCTCACAAGAGCATCAAACAATGTTGTTCCTACAGTTACAAATACCACTTTCTTCTCTTGCTTCACACTCTCAATATCTCCCATTTTACCTGCGTCTGATTCTTCAAAATCCTAACCAACTACAAAACACAAAAATCACAAACAAACCAAAAACATATTACAAAACTAGTATGATTCTAACATAAGGTGTTTGTTTATTCATCTTCTCATTCCTTTACCTGCACACTCACATTTGTGTTCCTATCTAAACATTAAACTTGTATTATGTTGTAATCTCACATCTTATTTCATTCTTCATAAAAAAATAATATTATAAGATCATCAAATAATAAATAAATAGATTATTCAAACTATGTAAAGGAAACAAATGAAACTAAATATATGACAAGAAAATTCCTAAACAAACTTTGTACCATATTATTAAGCATAAAATTCAGATAATGCTGCACCACACTTTACAAAACAGTATCTTAATCACCAACCATCACTAACAGAGAAGTCCATTCTCATAAAAATAACCAAAAAGTAACTTCGAAGTTCAAATACACACTCCACACAAAACACATTGTTCTATATGACAGAACAACACAAAACAACTTCATTGCAGAATAAAAATCACATTTAATTAACAATGCTGCCGGATTACAAGTTAGAACCCAAACTACTACTTCCTTAAAAATTGCAAATTTATGCTTTTTTCTATGTTAAAGTTTCCTACTTTACAGTTTAATATGTTGTTTTATATTACAACAAACTAAAATCCACCAAATGGAATTTCAATCTAATTGACAAAACACACTATATATCTAGCAAAACCCACAATTTGAAACCATGAGCAATAATCTAATTTTATCCCCACGTATCCTTTCACATTGAATTCAATTACTAATTAGACAGCAAAGTTTGGCTTCAGAAAACAAAACGCAGATTGATATGGATGCAGATGATGATAACAGCAACTGGGTTTCTGTGTTTTGCTCACTGTCAATGCAAAGTTTAAATCGTTACATTGATCAGCAAATATGCAAATACTAATGAAATGAAAACAAGAAAAAATGGGTTTTTGAGTTTAAGTTACCTTGTTTTGATGGAAGATGAATTGGCCTCAGCCTTTCTATTCTTGTTCCTGTCTTTGCAATTCAATTAGGTAGCTCCTTAGAGAGAGAGAGTTGAAGGGGGGGACATGTCGTTGATGAGGAAGAGCACAATTATTAAACTCGGACTGGCCGGCTCGATCTAATCCGAGGCGGGTGTCCAAGAAAAGTCTGCCCGGAGTTGACCTGGTACCGACTAACCATGTAAAAAATTGAGCTGATTTTTTTATAAAAAAAAATTAAAACAATTTTTATTTAATTTTAAAAAATTAAAATGATATTATTTTAATTGAGTGAGATATACTCAAGTTAATTTGGCTAATATATAATTCAAATCATTAGTCAAATCAGATTTTATTATTATAATCTTGTTTAGTATTAAGAGAACTTTTAAAAAGTGTTTTTAAAATTATTTTTAAATGAAAAATTATTAAAATAATATTATTTTTTAAATTTATTTAGTATTTGCTAACCATATAAAAAATTGAGCTGATTTCTTTTTTAAAAATATTAAAACAACTTTGATTTAACTTAAAATAATTAAAATAATATTATTTTAAATAATTAAGATATACTTACCTAACATGTTATATGAGTAATGAGCTAGGTCGAATTTCATTACAATAGTCTTGCTTAGTATTAGTAATTTCTAAAAAGTATTTTTTAAATTATTTTTTTATCTAAAAAACTAACTAAATAATATATTTTTTATAATTTTAATGTGTTAATATTAAAAATAAAAATATTAAAAAATATTTTATTTTTTTAATTAAATAATACTTTTAAAAACATAATATATCACATTACCATATCACAGGAGTAAGGGAAGAGAGGTAAGGTATTGCGTTTGTCTTCGGTTACTGGTTATTTGATGTGAAAGTTCATTTTTGGTCCTTAAACTAAACATTTATTCATTTGGGTCTCTCACTCACCATTTAGAAACTAGAATTTCTTGGCTGAGTGCCTTCTTCTATATCCGTTAATAGTTTTCATTCAGGATGCGTATTTTCTTAATCAAAACAATTTTATTTTATATATCATTCGACTTTTTTTTTCATGAAAACATCTGTTATAATTTTGAAAGGGAAGATTAAATTGATGAATTATGCTAATTCAATATATGTGTTTTAATACGGTAATCATAAGGCTAACTTTATATTTTTCCTTGAATTTTTTTTATTAACGTGAGTGTCCGGGTGAGTTTGCGTGCATCTCGACTAATCTCACATATCCTGAAGTTAATAACAATATAAACCTCTGGTGATTCTGAGATTTGTAAAACTTGAATCGGTGATCTCTAGAAAATAAACTTAAAATCTAATTATTTGAGCTACACTACTCAACATTCTTTGAAATTATTTCACGGTGAAGGGTTCAGTATTAATACAAGAAAGAAAGAAAAAATGTGGATAGATTATATTGAGATAGAGAGAGGAGATATGAACAGTTTGAACATTAAGATAGAGCTCAATAATTGTTTCAAGATAGAAAAAATGCCAATAATAAAGATAGAGAAGACATGTTTATTCGTTTTTTATGATAAGCAAGATTATATTCCTTTTGTATATTTATTTATTGTTATGATTATATTCCTTCTATATTTGTATTTCCTGTATGCTAACTAATCTAAAAATTCTTACAAATTTATTGTATTTCTAATGTTACGGGTGATTTTTTTTTTCTTGGTGTGTCTAGATTATGTATATCTTCGTTATAAAGAAAAAAATATTTATTAAAATAGTTCATTAGAAAATATCACATTTGTGTTATTGTCATGTAAATCAATTAAAATGAAAAATAATCCATGGAATAAAAATTTCATTGAATACGATGGCGTGCATAACTTGCATCGAGAGTTTGATTGGTTGACTCAAGTTCACTAGAGTTTTTTAAAATAAATAAAAAGAAATTGGATTGTTTTTTCTAATTTCATCCTTTAACATTAAATTAATTCGAAATTTAGGTTCTCGGTTTGTTTTTTCAAGATTATACCTGTAATTTTTGCATGTTTAATTCGGAATGACCTGAATTGATTCAATATATTTCTTTTTCAATAGTAGATAAAAATATCATCTAATATGTAACTGATTTTAAATTCATTGATAAAATATTTTCATTTCTTTAATAGACACGTTAATAACACCTAGGTTTTTTTTTTTTATCATTTGGTCTTTTTTTTGCGTAATGTGGGCCAATAGGCTAGCCTAGGTGTTATTTTGGTGTTAATGGGTTATATTTCATAAAGGTAGTTTGACCTAGGTGTTTTTCTTCTTCTTCTTACCTGGGAAAATAGATTTAACCGCGGGAGTTATTCTGGCTTCAGATTGATTTTGTTTTTAGAGATGTTTTTTGAGTTTTTGGTGGTCATAGATAGGTTTATCAAAGTGTTCATGGTATTTTCTAAGTGTTTTTGGTCAAGATAAGTTTTAAATTGAAAAAAACCAAATCCCTGATTTTCCAACAAATTACAGAAAGCAAGCGACGTATTGCATGTTGTCTTTTTTGAAGAAAAAAAATGGCCCACCCATTTAAGAAATTAGAAAAAATTTAAGATAGGTTTAGGTGCGGTGGTTGGGCTGTTTTTTTTTTTTAAATATTCAGGACCACGTGGCTAGGTATTTTTTTCTATTTTATATTTTGTTTTAAAAAATTGATAAAAAAAATTATTGAACTCGATTGAGTCCATTATCCAGGTAACAGTTTGACGGGTTGATTCACGGCATCAAGGGTATTATTTGTTTTTTGTTTTTGTTTTTGTTTGATGTTTTTTTCTATCCTTTATTTTTTTTATCATGCGTTTTATTGTCATATAATTAAATAAAAAATAATTTATATGATAAAAATTTATTGAATCCGATAATGTGCGTTCACTCTATTTTTTTAATAAGACGTTGTTTTTTATCAATTTTATCCTTCAACATTGAGTTAATTCGGGATTGAGTTTTTCAATATTTTTTTCAAGATCATCCTCGTGAGTTTCGCAATTCAGCGCAGGTTAACAAAGGTTGATGAAATGTTTTTCTATCTCAATATTAGATCGAAATATCATTCAATTCATGGTTAAAATCAATTTCTTCTTTTAGAAGATATATTACCAATGCCTAGATATTTTGTTTTGCTCAAACAAAATTTTACGACTCACGATGTAGCACAAGACAATGAGATTGTATAAACTAAAAGAGGTGGTGCTTTTACTGTGCAACACCTTACAAAACCACTATTTCAATAATGTCTTGTTTTCCTATGGTTTTTTTTCTAAATTTATATTTCTTTCCCTAATTTCATACTTTAACATTTAATTTATTGGAGATTGGACTTCATAATTTATTATGGTTTGCCTTTATATGATTAGCTTGGTCTCATAACTAATATCACGAGTTTGGCGGGTTAACTCGGTAGACTTGAGTTTTTTTTGTATTTTTTAATATGACATTTTGTTTTCAATTTCATCATTCAGTATTAAATTGATTGAGAATTAGGTTTCATGATTTATTTTCATTTGCTTTTTATGAAGTTATCTCAATCTCATGACTCGAACCACAAATTTAGCAGGTTAACCCAGTTGACTTAAGCTTTTTTAATTGATATTTTTTTTCAATTTCATCATTCAACATAAATTTAATTATGAATCATATTTCATGGTTTATTTTGGTTTGCTTTCTATGAGGTTATCTCAATCTTATAATTCAAGTCACGTGTTTTACGGGTTAACCCAAATAGATTGAGGTCGCTTTATTGTGTCTTGTTTTTAGATTGAATTTTTTTAACTTTCAACTTTCAATAATGAGTTTATTGAAAATTGAGCTTCATAATTTGTTTTAATTTTTTTTTATGAAGTTATAACAGTCTCATGATCCTGATCGTAAATTTAACAGGTTAACCTGGGTTGATTCAAGTTTTTTTTATTTACTTTCTATGAGATTATCTTAATTTCATAATTCAAACCATGAATTTGACAGGTCAACTCAGATCGAGTTAGCGTCACGTAGTTTAATTTTTTTTACTAAAAAAATATATCAGCAATACTAATATTATTATTTTTTGTATATTTTAAAAAAATTTATCCGATCCAGCATCTAACACCTAACATCTACTAACCATCCATCTAGTAGAAGACTAATTACCAAAAGCAGAATGATGGCATAAACTAAAGGGGCTGGCTGATGATAGTTTATCTAACAAATCAAAAAAGAAGATGCTGAAATCATCAATCTTCAGTGGTAGGGTAGGGAGATTCCATCTATAGGTTGGGAAATGTGGATATAAAGCAAAAGAGACAAAAACCCTAGTTGCAATCTTTTATTATATAATTACCCTAATTTGTTATTCCTACTATTTTAATTATTTAGATAGATCAAAACACCCCTAAATATAATTCTTTTTCTTTCTTTTACAAATGATGGTATTAATAAAATATTATCCAATAATAAAATATTTATTTAGAATTTTAATAACTCTAATTTTTATTTTTTTTCTTTGAAATAAACTTTGATTTTAATAATAAAAAAACAACTTTCATGGAATGAGAGCACCAACATCCAAAAAACAATATAATAAAAATTTATGAGTAAATATTTAATTGGTTGGGGTACCGCTACAGTAGAATCTTCCCGCCACTAACCTATTCCCGTCAAAATCAACCAAGATTTCCTCTATCCCCTTATCCGAGTCAAATCAAAGAAAATAATGCTAATCCAATTGATTACCGTAAACCAACATTGATTTATTATTTATATTTTTGAAACTCGAATTAAACTAGTTATGATTAAAAAAATAAAATAAAATAAACTCTATTAATTTAGTTAAAAATTTGGGTTAACCCACCTACTCGGTTGAATCCATTAATCTTTTTTAAAGTTATTTTTATTCTATTTTATTTTATTTTTATCAACTTGGATTATCCCAATAATTTGTGAGGATGTTTGAAAGAGCTTTTGTTTTTATTTTTATATTTTTTTAAAATATTTTTGAATTGGAAACTCAAACATAGAATATATTATTGTTATTGATATTATTATTATTATTATTATTATTATTATTATTATTATTTATTTATTTTTCTTCCAGAAACAAAAAATATAATATTGTGGTCCCATCTAGTTTCGTCATATATGCCTTGGAAAAGAACACCAAAACCAAAGCAAATGTCTCCTTAAACAACTTTGAACAAAACAAGTTCTACCAGTTCAAAGATGGGTTCCGCTTCCAGCAGACACAGAAGAAACCACCGCCAAAACAACCACCTCCACCACCGTCAAAACCCACAACACCCTTCTCTACCTTCCTCCTCCTCCACCACCGCCACCACCCCAATTCACCAACCTCCCTCTTTCTCCGACACCAACAATACAAATAACCTCTACCCACAAAACAGTTCAATACCTTGTAGTAATAATTCCTTAACAAGTACTATACCACCACCATCATCATCACCGTTACCGCCACCTCCACCTCCACCTCCACCTCCACGTCCACCGACACCACCTCTACAACAGCCACAAAGTTATTATTTTGCAGCGAATGCACCATACAGTACTCCTATGATTCCCACAAGTTCTGCTTACGGTTCTTATAGTTACCATCACCCTCCTCCTCCTCCTCCTCCTCCTCCTTTCAATAACAATGGATGGGGGTCATATCATTATCATCAAGCTGGTTTCATGGGACCACCACTGCAACCATCAACACAGGTGAGACATCATAATTCGGGACTGGTGCAGCCGCCGCGTTATGTGGAGCATAATCAAGCGAAGACAGTCAAGAATTTTGTGAATGTGAATAAGTCTAGTATTAAAGTTGTTGCTGATGAGAATAATTTGGATTCTCACTTGGTTTCCTTCACTTTCGATGCTGTTGTTGATGGCAGGTACTATTCAGATAATCTTTTTTTTTACTTTTGTAATGATGCTAGTGTTTGTTTTGTGATTTTAGTATCTGATCGGGATTAAAGTCTTGTTTTTAATGTGGAATTTGTTAATGGGGTTTTGTTGTTTGTGATTGTTAGTGTGAATTTGAGTTATTTATGATTGATAGGAGAAAGTTTTGGTAGGTTGGAAGGAATTGGTACTGGAAAGATTAAGAATTTATGTGGTTTGGTGTAGGGACGTTTGGAAATTCTACTTTCCTGAATTATAAATGTGAATTTTGTGGTAAATTGAATTGAAACAATTCTGTAAGTGCCTTAGTGTATAAAACCTGCTTTGGGAAGATCAGTGATTCAATTTCGGTGGGGGTTTGCAATTGAAAAGGTTTACATAATTTGAAAAGAATAGAGGATCATGATAATGGTAAGAGTAACATATTTTATCTAAGTTAACATCTCTTGAGCAAGATGTTTGAAATATTATATACATCAGGAGAGTTCTCATGACTCATAAAGTTTCAAGAGGAATATGAAAGCTAATGGAACCATTGACAAATTGACGAAGTGGTTAGAACTGCAGTAGCTTTCATATTAGGGAGGGTTTTTCTCTTAATAGTTTATTTATGTAATATTTATGATGGCAGTTTGGGTGGCTAAGATTTAGTTATTTTTAAGGGCAATGATTTATTTTACTTATAGTTTTGTTAGTATTTAAAGCTGCTGTTATTATATATATGTGTATATATATATATAAAAAAAACTACTTCGAAATTTTGATAATTTTATAAAGAATTTGTTCTCTTTTTCTGGCTTTTCAGCCCAGACAACCAGCCTTTGGTTATGTTAGCTATCTTTTATCTTTTTCTTCCTACATGAGTCGGTATCAGATCAAAATCGATCCTATTTTTGGTGATGGCAGCCAAGCAATCAAGAGTTCCTAGGTTCAATCAAAACCAAGAGATGTTGGAGTTGTGAAGGATGCTAAACCAACCCAAGCAAGAGGTATTAACCATGCTTGAAATTAGAGTGGAAGCCATAAATGAGCCTTTGGAAGGTGGCCACAACCCCTTAGACATACTAAAAGGTAGTCATAAGAATCAAGACTCTTTTCATCATGCTAGAGCCATCATGCTAGAGCCGGGAATCATATGGTGTGATATGGATTAAAAGAGGAAAAAACGCTCCACTTCAATGGAGGAAGAGAGTTGAAGAGCACCAAGCACTATTTATTGAGACGAAAGAAGTTATGGATTGGAGTTCTTTACCACTCCATGATGAGATAAGTGTGGATTAGGATTCTTCACCAATCTATGATGCTTGTTGTGATGATGAGGTTGACGAGGAGAACTGTGACAGGAGTAACAACAACCATGAAAAACTAGAAACTGAATGTAAAGATCGCACCGTTGTAGTTACTTCAAAAAAAGAATTCATAGGTTTAAACTATGATGATCTTTTTGATTACGTGCATGATACGAGTTTAAAAAAAGCTTCTATAGAGATTATATATTGGTTACGCAAATTGATACTTAGGGTTTTACTTGTATTTAAAGGGTTGTTACTACTATAAAAGAAAAAAAACTTGAATATTTTGATAATTTTATGAAGAGTTTGTACTTATTTGGATATTCAAACAAGACAACCAGCCTTTAACTGTGTTGGCTATCTTGTCTTTTTCTTCCTGCATCACTAAGACAAAACTAGACTTGTTGTCAAAGGTTTTAAATAGCAAGAAGTTGTGGATTATTCTGATACATACTTGTGTGTTAAGAATAATTTCCATACATGCATTAACAGTCATCGCAGTTATTGACAAGTTAAAAATACATCAAATGGACATAAAAACGACTTTCCTAAAGGTGACCTTGACGAAGAGATCCACATGGAATAACCCGAGGGGTTTATTGTTAAAGAGAAAGAAAAGAAAGTTTGTAAGTATGTCAAAGTCATTATATGGTTTGAAACAGGTTCCTAAACAATGACTAAGGTTTCAGATTTTGGACAATGACTAAGGTTTCAGATTTTGGATTGGCTGAGATGGCTTCTGATAGGATCAGCGGTTGGAATTTGATATGTGTGCTAGGGACCACCGGTTATCTAGCACCAGAGTGAGTGATCCATCATCCATCTCATTTTTAATGAGCAAACAATATCAATGCAATGCCAATTGTCATATAAGATTGCACATGGGCAATTCCATTGCCCATTAGATAGCATGTCGTTTTCTTCATCTTCTGACTGCTATGGAAAGCAAAAGGTCATGCTCAAGGACAATTTTACATGAGACTTTTAGTTTCACTGCCAAGTTTATTAATCCTTAAATATCTTGGGATAGCATCAACTGATTTCATTAACTAGTAAGTTAATTAGCACATGGAAAAGTAATTATTTGGTTTTGAAGCTACTTATATTAATGCTGATTATTTTCTGCCATATGTAGTTGCGTAATTATTTGGATTTTGGTTTTAGATTTATGGATAGAATCTAGTTTGATTTTAATTATTGCTGATGGCAGTTCTTTCTTTCTCATTGATTTAATCGGCTGTGGTTGGTGTAGAGGCTATTTGGCGACAATTCTTGTTAGTAGTGATAGAGCCTGTGAGCCTGCAAGCTATACTGTGAATGGGGTTGAAATTGTATTGAGATTACTATTATGGATGGTGTTGGCTGGAATAGCGTCTGTAACAATGTGTTTGATGAAATAACTTTCAGTAAATATTTTGTTTCCATTTAGGATTAGTTTAAGTGATGCCTGATGTTAAGTTTTTCATGGAATCCAAATTGAAGCAACATCTTTAATTTGCAAAAGGTGGATCACCATTCTGAGAGAGCTCAAATACAGATCTGTGTCTTTAAGTACTAGTCAACCCTAGTTGGGGATTTGAAGGACTTGAAAGTAAGAGAAGTTCCCCTGGTCCAAGTACGATTAAGTGTTTGGGTATTTCACCATTTAATGTTTAGGTTTTTTGTAGGATCCATCTTGAAGCAACAATCTGGTTTCCAAAAATAGATCTGAACTTTGAGGGTGGTTGAATACAGTTTTGCACCCCTGTAAGATACAATTCTAGCAGGGGATTGGAGGAGTTGAAGTAGGAGCAGCAGTTTTCTTGATGGTGTGGATGAGACTTGTGGTTTTCTCCTTTGAAAATTTTCATATTGAGCTAGTTAATATCTTTTTTAAGATTTTGAGTAAATCATGGAGTTTGCTTATTAAGATCTTCGTAACTTTCAAATTTCAGATAATGTAACTTGCTATTAATTGATGTTTAGCTTTTTTGCTCTTTAGTTGCTTTGTTTGATCTAAAGCCCTAAAATCTTCATCCAAGTTCTATTTGTGTAGGCTGCTATTTGACCAAATATAAGTGACTACGAGATAAAGTTCCATTTGAAATTTTTGGTTTAGGGCCATTAGCAATGTTGATCTGATTTTTGGTTATACAATATGCTGCAACCTTTGGAATGTGCATTCATTTTTGGCTGTCTTGTAGAGTTCGAGAGTAAACTTGTTTTGAATGGTTATGGTAATTGTTTGAAAAATATTGGAGCTTCAAAGAGTTGCCATGTGGGCCTTTTGCGAGGTGCTTTGGTGATTAAGATGTTCTTTACTGGCTTGGATTTGCAGATATGTTGTGTATCTTGTTTTTTCTAAATTACATGAATCCAGCGTAGGACCAATTATTCCTTCATACATGTGACAATTTTTCTTTTCTTTTCAATGACAGCATCACCATATTTTATTTTGCAAAGGAAGGAGACAATTGTACATTTGTACCAGTTTACCCTGAAATCTATACGCCAAGGAAAATCCCCTTTGAGAAAGGAGTGGGCCAAATATTCTCACAGCCATCAGGAACCGGCATTGACCTAGGCTTTTTTGAATTGGATCAGCTATCAAAGCCCTCGCCCGAGGAAGATATATTTCCGCTTGTTATCTTTGCTGAAGCATCCTCACCTTCTCTCTCTACATCTACGAGTCAAGAGCCTGACAAGCCTTTGCCAACCATGTCTACTCATGCACAAATAACTGAAGCTGTCTTGGTGAAAAATAACGAAGGCCATTTTCAAGTAAAAGTAGCCAAACAAATCTTATGGATTAATGGGATTCGTTATGAGTTGCGAGAGATCTTTGGCATTGCCAATTCTGATGGTGCTGGTGTTGATGGGGAGACTGATTCCGGAAAAGAATGCATTATTTGCATGACTGAGCCAAAGGATACTGCCGTTTTACCTTGTCGACATATGGTGAGAATGCTGGCCTTTATCTATATATATATTTTATCTTGATTATTCTTTATATTAGCTAATCATGGACTTTTATTATTAACAACCGGTCTTGCATTGAGTCATGTTCCATCTGGTATCATAGGGTTTGTGGTTGCATCAATTCTGACATGAAAACATCGCTAGTCTGCCTTCTTGATGTGCAAAGTTTCGGATTCATCAAGATGTCCTCATTCCATTGGCGAGTTCAAATAAATTGGCTCAAGGGTTGAAGCAATTAAGAGGTTTAGATTTTTTGACCATTCTAATGGCGTCGGTACACGCAACTAATGCAGGTTTAGATTGTTAGACCATTCTAATGGTCTGGGTGCAGGCAACTATTGCAAAGCATAATCTTGAGAAACTAGTTTATGCCTTAAAGCTCTTCAGCTAGAATAATGAATTTGAATTTTGTGAATTCTTGGGGAACATGCTTGGTAGATTAAATAATCCCAGCAATTCAACAGTTTGCTTGAAAGATATCTCTTTGCAATAACATCCTTACTGCTCTTTCAGTGGATCTTGTTAGTTAGGCCCTGAATCAACCTTAACTCGGTGCTGGTTGAGAACAGGCGATGACGATAATTTTTTGTTACGAAACATGGTCTTAACTACAATCATCTGCACTTAGAATCACATCTGTTTACCATGTTCCACGCCTTTTGCATTTGTTACTGAATTAAATGAATGACCAATATCTTCTCTGGCAGTGCTTGTGCAGTGGATGCGCAAAGGAGTTGAGGTCTCGATCGGATAGGTGTCCTATATGTCGCCAACCCATACAGGAACTTATGGAGATCAAGGTTAATAATTGTACGAGTTCTTAACCCTTTTCAATTCACGCAAGATTTCCTGAGAGGCAATTTCTTCAATAGCAATTTTCCTTTTGCCTTACATTCTTTCCTGTTTGCTTATAGCTCATCCTGAATAAAGAACCAGTAGACCATCGGGTGAGGGTTGCCTGAAAAGTTTATGATGACTTGAAGCACTGATCTGCGCTCAGGTCCTGCTTTAGCGTCTCCTGTGGTTTGGGATGACAATTTTCTTTACACATGAAAGGTTGAGGTAGTTTTTTTTCTTCTTTTTACTGTATAAACTGGGTGCATTTTCTAATAAAGAAAAGGGCATCATCTTGATGTGTTTTTTTCTTGTTCTTTTATAGAGCTTGTATTGTATTTCATTCTAAAATAATAATAATAATAATAATAATAAAGATCGTATTATATTTACTTTTACGAAAAGGATAATTCTTTTCTGGTAATTATTGTACTCTCTTTTTCACTTAGAGATGAGATTTATTATCGATTGATCATATAATTTACCCCTGCCATTAAAAAAGAAAATTAATGTCCATGATTATTTGAAGATTGGAATAAAAGATCAAATTAAAAATTTGTATACGAATATTAATTTTCAAATAGATGTGATAATATAAAAAAGAAAAGGAAAATGGAATTTAAGATACAAGTACAAAAAAATAAGCTTGGTAAGGAATAAATAAAGGGTATTTTCATTTATTTTATATTGGATATAAATTGATATAAAATAGATTTAAGATAGAAAAAAAAATAAAAACTTAAAACTTTGCTTGTGATCTTGACTTGAATAGATATATTTTGTTAATATTATTAAAACAATAAATTTAAATAAAATAGAGCTTACAAAAAGCTCACGCCTTCTTTACCACTTATATATCTAATATTTTTTATTTAAAGTTCAAGGGAGAATCAATGGCGATAAACTTTATCCAGAGAGTTAGAATCTATCCTGGGCAGCAAATCTCATGTCAGCTGTAGTGTTTTGAATCGCACAGGTATTGTTCCTCTCCCTGGTCTCAAGTAAATAGATGCCTGATGTACCTTCTTCACCAACAGGCAACAGGTCCCCGGCGCAGTTGCATGATTGCTTCACAGCGCAATCCTCTGAAACCACCACCATATGAAGGAAAAAGTGATGGAAAACAATCTTTGTCTGTGCTTGAA